>Ga0126307_10000261_pt1 | contig 34297 bp, 40 predicted proteins | sample Plot28_FD_89955 | JGI IMG/M metagenome (GOLD analysis project Ga0126307, IMG submission 89955) | Serpentine soil microbial communities from UC McLaughlin Reserve, CA, USA - Plot28 | ecosystem: Environmental > Terrestrial > Soil > Grasslands | place: USA: UC McLaughlin Reserve, Lake County... | reverse complement strand
TGAGCCCCGTGTTGGTGTCGGCTGACTCTTCGACGTGGGAGTGGTACATCCACGCTATGGAGCTCGGGTCCTCAGGTCCTGGACCCGCCCTCCCTGGCACCTCCCAGGTGTAGGTGTGCTCCTCTCCCGGCTCGACCACATCATCGCCCTTGTTCTTCTTGCCTGAGGTGCCGTCCTGGTAGGGGGCTCCTTCCGAGCCCTTCTTGTAGAAGACGCCGTGGGGGTGCATGCTGGCAGGGAAGTCTGTGTTGTTCTTGAAGAAGACCTTTATGGTGTCACTCACCTGCGCCTCTATCAGCGGACCGAGGGTGCCAAGGTAGTCCTGATCCTTGGGGCGCTTCTTTAGCTCCGAGAAGCTCTCGTCGGTGTATTTGCGATAGAGGGCCTTCCGGTAGGTCTTGCCTATGCGATGCTTGCCCTGCTCGACGAAGACATCCTCGTCAGCGTTGAAGGGTTTACCGCTTATCGCGTCCATTCCTTTGGGGGCGAAGTCCCAGTCGACGGGGTCTGCGGCTATGTAGTAGGTGCGGGTCTTCCCTCCCCCCTGCCCTTCTTGGGAGCCGTGGGAGGCCTGTCCTTTTTGGGAGTCTCGGGAGGAATCTTCTCCTGTGCACGAGGACATGCTCAACGACAGAGCCACCAGAAGTAAGAGGAGAACGGCTGACGATACGCCCTTGAAAACCTTTGGAGTACTTGCCACGATCTCTTATTCCTTTCCTACGCCGGGACGGAGAGAAGGATGCGTAGTCAGACCCCGCCCCGTTCGACCACCAGACCAAGTGTCGCAGCGTGGGACGGTGACGGCACCGTCAATATTGACCACTCTTGTGGGCAATATGGCTCATCTTTCTCGAGGCTAACGTAGTCGGAGCCCGCGCGAGCACTCTGGCCGAACTCGGGAGAACCGGGAGGGTTGGTACGTCGGGACCGACGCGGGGTCCACCGACTGTCGCTGTACGAGAGGGGACGGCCTATCCGGTTTCGAGGCGTGCTCCTATCTCTTCTAAGCCCGCCTCGGGAAGGGTTGCCTCAACGAGCGGGAACACGCGCCGCTCCTCTAGACGGATGTGCGCTTCGAGGCGTTCCCCGATCTTACCTAGCGTATCCTTGCTGACCTCGCCAGAACGGTCCTCTCCGGTCAACGTCATTACGAGGCCCCGCAGGCGGGCGTGGTCCACGACCATCTCCTGGATCGGCTCCGCGGCGAGGTCCCCGCCGTGACGCGCAAAGACGGCCAGCAGCACCTCTTCCTCTTCCCTGAAATGGCGGCTCGTGTCCTCCTCCCAGAAACGCAGGAACGCCCGAGCCGCCTCCGCTGGAGGTGTTGCCTCCCCGGCGGCCGCCCTACGCAGACGCCTGGCCTGCACAAGCCCTCCGTGATGGTCCTCGGAGAGCTTCCTGAGGGAGGGGTGCCGCTTCATGCTATCGACCTCCTTCGGGTGATTCTGCCTTCGCCGATGTCTTCCCCTCGGGCCTCTGCGGGCACCGGCCCCCGGCGCCGGTGGACGGTGAGGTTCCGGGCCGCCGCGCTGCCGGCGGGCATCAACTCCTCCCGCCACGCGCGATGGTTATCACGCAGACGGCGTCCTCGAGGGCCTCGACGGCGTGCCGCACGCCATCGTCGAGGGCGAGCACGGTCTCGGGCCTGGCCTCGACCTCCCCGTCCGAGGTCGCGAAGCGGACTCGGCCCTCCCGAACGGCTACCGAGATAGGGCCGGGCGCGGCGTGCTCCGCGAGCCTCTCACCCGCACCCATCACCAGGAGTACGACGCTCATCCCCTCGCCCTTGCGCAGCGTGATCGACTTCCTGCGTTCTCTGAACGCCTCTTCCTCGCGCAGCCTGGCGACCTCCGCATCGAGATCGAAGCTCTGCAACGGCCCGTGCATCGGACGCCCTGACTCAGCGTGGGGCCTGCTCGACATCTCCCTCTCCTCTCCGTAGACAACGCCGGCCCGATCACCGGTCTCGTAACTATGACATAATAAGTGTGAGTATAAAGGGTGCGCGGGAAGAGCTTTCACGCGGGTAGGGGAGGCGTGGGGGTGTATCTTTCGGAAGATGGTAAGCGGAAGAGCAGGCCGATGAAACTCGAGTTGTCGAGCGAGGGTCGTTACGCGTTGCGGGCTCTGGTGTATTTAGCGCGCGACGCGGATAGCGGAGAGCTGGTGACGGCCGACAGGATCTCGGCCGAGGCGGCGGTGCCGCGGCGTCTGCTCGCCCGGGTGATGGCGAAGCTCGCCCGCGCCGGCCTGGTGGAGAGCAGCGAGGGGAGGGGAGGAGGCTCGCGACTCGCCCGACCGCCCGAAGAGCTCACCCTGCGCGACGCCGTGGAGGCCGTGGAGGGCCCGTTCGAGATCACGCACTGCATCATGCAACAACGCCCCTGCGGCGAGGGCCGCCCCTGCGCCCTTCATGACGCCTGGTCCAAAGGCCAGAACGCTATCCTCAAGCACCTCGGTACCCAGACCCTCGCCGACTTCTCCTCCCAAGTCCCATCCTTCTCCAGATAGCAGTCCCTCCAAATCTTGACGTCGCCCGATGGCCGCAGCATACTGTTACTGATTTGGTAACAATATAGGGGGTGGCGCGCTGGTCCCGATCGCACATACGGTCCACGTAGTTCTGGCGGGCGCGTGGTTCGGGGGCGTCGTTTTCACGATGTTGGTGGTTTCACCGGCGCTAGGGGCGATGAAGTGGGACGAGGCCGAAAGGGTGGGGGTGAGGGCCATGATCGGGCGCCGGTACGCGCTGGTCGGGGTCGTGAACCTCGTGCTACTTGCGGTCTTCGCCATCATGGACGGCATCCTCGGTGGCTTCGGGCCGCCCCTGTACGTGGAGTGTGCGTTGCTCCCGGTGCTCTTCGGGCTCGTGGCCGCCCACGGGGCGTTTTTCGGCCGGCGTCTCGCGGCGCTAGCCGAGGCCGAACGCGGATCGGCGGGTGCCGAGGAGGCCGCGTCGTTCGCCCGGAGACGGCGGAGCCTGCAGAGGATGAGCCTGAAGGTGTCGTGGTTCAACCTGGCGGTCAGCGCGGCGGTCGTTGCGCTCGCCGCGAACGCCTAGGGGCCCAAGGGAGCAGGCGGCGTTGAAAGATCCAGCCGCGACGCTCACTGCACATGTAACAGGAATTTGTGTTTGGCCTGGGACCGTAGGTCCGAGGGCGCAAGGAGACCGGGGTTTCGGTTGGGAGGGAGAGGAAGGATGAGTTCGGTCGGGACTGTCACACCGCGAGCCGGGGTGTACAGGGCCCTCGTGCTGGCCACGCTTGCTTTCGCCCTGTGTTTCGCGGTGTGGGGGCTCGTGTCGCCGCTGGCGACCCGGTTTCAGGAGCTGTACGAGCTATCGAGCACCCAGATAAGCGTCGTCATCGCGACGCCTGTGATCTTAGGCTCCCTGTTTCGCATCCCCATCGGGCTTCTCACTGACCGCTTTGGGGGCCGGGCGGTCTTCAGTGCCCTCATGCTCGTGCTGACCGTCCCCGTGCTCTTCATCGGGATCTTGGGCGGGTCTTTCGGGGGACTACTTTTCTGGGGGTTCTTTCTTGGGCTCGCCGGCAGCTCGTTCGCGGTCGGGGTGCCCTTCGTCAACAAGTGGTTCCCGCCGCACATGCAGGGTCTGGTGTTGGGCATCTACGGCATGGGGAACATAGGATCGGCGATCGCGGCCTACGCAGCGCCGGCCATAGCGGCCTTCTACGGCTGGCGGGGGGCGTTCTGGGTGTTCATCTTACCGCTCGTGGGCATGGCGGTGATCTTCTGGCTCCTGGGGCGCGACGCCCCACAGGCGGGGCCGCGGCCTTCTGTGACGGCCGGCATCTCCCTGTTTAGGCGGGAGGTCATGCCCTGGGTCTTGAGCCTGTTCTACTTCCTGACCTTCGGCGGGTTCGTGGCGCTTGGGATCTACCTGCCCAAGCTCCTCGTCGACCTCTTCGGGTTCACCCCGACAGGCGCGGGCTTGAGGGCCGCGGGGTTCGTGGTGCTGGCGACGCTGGCCCGCCCCGTCGGTGGCTGGCTTGCGGACCGCATCGGGGGATCGCGGACGCTCGCGGTCGTCTTCGCGATCATCCCCGTAACCGCCCTCGTCATGAGCCTGCAGCCGGGGTTGGGCCCGTTCAGGCTGGCCGTGCTCACGACCGCCGTCCTCCTTGGCATCGCGTGGTCGTGGCCGGCGTCGAGGAGATCGGGGAGACGCCGGATCCCCTCCTACGCGCCTGGCGGGCCGCGGTGCGCACGATCCTCGAGGAGCTTCCCAGCGGGCTCTCGTCCGAGGGAATCCAGACCGCCGAGGTCAGGCTGGACGCCCTGCTGGCCCAGGACCCCGAAGAGTCCGCAGAGCAGATAGTGCAGGCATTGAAAGACCCCACAAGTCCAGGGGACGAACCCTGCATCTATCGGTTTTGATACCCCACGCCTCGACTCCTATAGAAGCCTTTCCACGCTGAATCGGGCCACAACAAGCCCGCATCCTCCGCGGCCACTCCGAACGAACCTTCCTCCACCTCTCCATGAGCTGCGGCACCTCGTCGACCCCGCGGGCGGATCGCAAAGATCGTGGTAACCTGATGTTCCTGTTGACCTGGGAACTGAAGAGCGGAGTGGAGATTCTGCTCAAGTCCTCGAAGACTCGAAGGAAACAAAACGATGGGTAGGGTCTACGACGAAATAACCGACGAACTAGTTCGCTGGCTCGAGGCGCAACCCGTATTCTTCGTCGCCACCGCCCCTTCGGACCCGGAGACGTACGTCAACGTCTCGCCACGGGGCCTCGACGCGTTCCGGGTTCTGGACCCGAACCGCGTCGCTTGGCTGGACCTCACCGGCAGCGGCGTCGAGACCATAGCCCACCTCAGGGCCGGCAGGAGCGCCGGGGGTAGGATCACCCTGATGTTCTGCGCCTTCGACGGACAGCCCCGCATTCTCCGCCTCTACGGATACGGTCGCGTCCACGAACCTGGCGACGAAGCCTACGAAGAGCTGCGCCCCCACTTCCCCGAACTGCCGGGCGAGAGGGCGATCGTCGACGTGGCGGTAAGCCGCGTGGCGAGCTCGTGCGGGTTCGGCGTGCCGCGCATGGAACTGTTGGGATCCCGCGAAGAGCTACTCCTCTCCGCCGAACGAAAGGGTCCCGAGAAGATGGCCGAGTACCGCGCACGCAAGAACACACTCAGCATCGACGGCCTACCCGGTCTGGAGCCCGTGGTTCCGACGCGGGAAGGCGGCTGAAACGGGCGCCCGCTCGGGTGTCCGAGGCGCCCCACCTCGATCAAGCTGCCCTTAAGAACTTCTCGGGAGCCGCCCCGAGGTCCTTAGATCGGGGGCTCCGACCCTGCTGTTGCCGATACCATGCCAGCCGGGAGATGGAAGATTGCCTGGAAGTGTGGGGTGAAAGTGCTAGGGCGGTGGCTGCCGTTGGTGTTTCGATTTCTGGTGCTCTGGCAACTCGCCTGGCCGGAGGCACACGTGGTCCTACGGGTCGTAGACCACTCCGACGGTCTGCCCGACGCGCCTGGCATCGACGAGGCGCGGTCTCCGGACACCATGCCTGAGGTCGATCTGCCCACGACCACCCGCTTCGCGTAGGCGACCTTCGTGGGCAAGAGCTGCGATCTCACGGGAAAGACCGAAGTGAGGCTTCTGGTATGGAGACCTGCAGACGACCAACGTTATGGTCCACTACGGGTCGCAAGTGTAAGAGAAGCCGTGGATCGGCGAAGATAGGATGTGTCGGCTGAACGCAAGGGATCGGGAGATGACCAGAGATGGATAAAGGTGCAAGCCACGCCAAAGATGCGCCTGAGAACTGGGGCGAGGACGAGTCGGAGGCCTTCGTCGAGTACGGCCGGGCGATGGTGCCCGGCCGCCAAGAGATCGAACGAACGTTCCTCGACCTGATCCCCGCCGAAGCAGACGATCCCTTCACGGCCGTGGAGATCGGTACCGGCGCGGGGTGGTTGAGCGCGGCGGTACTGCGCGCGTTTCCCAGGGCCCGAATCCTGGGCCTGGACGGCTCACCCGAGATGCTCGAGACGGCGGAAGAGCAGTTGGCACCCTACGGAGCGCGCGCTGAGCTGCGCCCATTTCGTCTGGAGGAGCCTTCCTGGGTAGACAGGCTGCCACCTGCGCGGGTCTTCCTGAGCTCTCTCGTGTTGCACCACCTTGACGGTGGCGGCAAGAGGGACCTGTTTGCGCGGCTCTTCGGTCGACTGGAGCCTGGCGGCGCGCTGTTGTTCGCTGACTTGATGGAGCCCCGCACCGAACGCTCCAGGCGCCACTTCGCCGCGGTGTGGGAGGAGGAGATACGCCACCGCTCGTTGGAGATCCACGGCGACGGGAGGGCCCACGAGTTCTTCGTGCGCGAGAAGTGGAACATCTACGATCACCCCGACCCGATGGACAAGCCATCTACGCTACCCGAGCAGTTGCGGTGGATGGAGGAGGCGGGCTTCGAGGGGGTAGACGTGTTCTGGGCGCGGGCGGGACACGCGCTCCTTGGCGGCTACAGGTCCGTGGTGGTCTGATCCGCGAGCCTCGCTGCACCCGGCTCTACAGCGAGGACTTGCAGGACGGGCACCGGATCGAAGGACTTACCATCGAGAGCCCGTTCTCTGAATTGTGAAGTTGGAGCTCCACGTCAGATGAGGACCACCAGGATCGGACGAAGAAGTGGAGCCTACGAGGCTATACACTCCGACCCATGAGTAAGAGCACCGAGCGTGAGGTCCCCCTGGCCCTGATGGTCCAAACGCCTGACGAGCCCGGGGCGCTGCACGCGCTGACCAGGGTGCTCCTGGACCACGAGGCCAACATCACCCATGTGGACATCGCCGAGCGGCGCGAGGGGCTCTCGACGGTCTACTTCGAGCTCGAGGATGTGGCCGACGATGCTGTGGATGTGCTCATCGGCGACCTGGAGGCGCTGTCCATCGTGAGGGCGGTCGGGCGGGCACCCTCGTTCCAGAAGGTGTATGGAAAGCGGATCATCGTCGTCGGTGGTGGGGCGCAGGTAGGCCAAGTGGTGGTTGGCGCGGTCGCGGAGGCCGACAGGCACAACATCCGCGGGGAGAAGATCTCGGTCGACACCATCCCCCTGGTCGGCGAGGGAGAGCTGGCAGCGGCGACGCGGGCCGTGGCACGCCTGCCGCGGGCGGTGGCACTGGTCCTGGCCGGGGCCTTGATGGGCGGAGAGGTCGCCCGAGCGGTCTACGAGATCCGAGAGAAGGGTATCATCGTGCTCTCGCTCAACATGCCTGGTAGTGTCCCGGAAGCGGCTGATCTCGTAGTGAGCGACCCTGTGCAATGTGGGGTGATGGCCGTGATGGCGGTCTCGGATTCGGCCAGCTTCGATATCACTCGTCAACGGGGCCGGCGCTATTAACAAACGAGGAAGCATAGGGAAAATTGGTGCAGAGTACATGGAGTAATTCCAGATTCAACATCGGGACGCCATATCTCTTTATTGACGGTGCGAAAATGGAGAGAAACGTACTGAGGATGGCCGATGTTGCCAGGGAGAACGGTGTCGCCCTAAGACCTCACGTGAAGACGCACAAGATCCCGGTCATAGCAAGGGAACAGTTGGAGGCCGGGGCCGCTGACATCACGGTGGCCAAGCTCTCCGAGGCTGAGGTCATGGCGGATAGCGGTATCGGGGATATTTTTGTCGCCTATCCGCTGGTGACGGAAGCGAAGATCCGGCAAGCGATCCGGCTTGGCGAGAGGGTGAAGCTCGTCGGGGTAGATAGCCTCGAAGGGGCCAGGAAGCTCTCTGCGGTGGCGGAGGGTCGTACTATGGAGGTCAGGCTCGAGGTGGACACGGGCCTAAGGCGAACTGGGGTACCTCTTGACGAAGCCGTCGGTCTGGCGGGTAAGATCGAGGCTATGAGTAACCTGGATCTCACGGGGATCTACACTTACCGCGGCGCCGTTCTGGGTGGCTCGAAGACGCTGGAGCTCGAGAAGGCTGGCCTCGAAGAGGGACAGCTTATGGTCTCCCTGGCGGAACAGATGAGGGAACGGGCGTAGGGGTGGACGATGTCAGCGTGGGCTCTACTCCGACGGCGGAGCATGTGGCGAAGGTGGATGGGGTGACGGAGATCAGGCCTGGAACCTACGTGTTCTACGATAGGATGCAGGCCCGGCTCGGCGCCTGCACGCTCGACGAGTGTGCAGCCCTCGTAGTCTGCACGGTGGTGAGCAGGTCTACCCGGGACCTGGCCGCCATCGACGGCGGGAGCAAGACCTTCGCCACCGATGTAGGCCCCGGCGCAGAGCCACTGACCCTGGAGGGGTACGGCCACGTTGTCGGATATCCCGGCGCCGTGCTGGAGAGGCTCACAGAGGAGCACGGGATGCTCTCAGTGGACGAAGACTGCGACCTCGAGGTAGGCGACACGTTGCAGATAATCCCCAACCACATCTGCAGCACGGTGAACCTGCACGATGAGGTGTACCTTGTGGGAAAGGATGGCGTCGTGGAGGAGACGCGGGTGGCGGCCCGCGGGAAGGTCCGGTAGGAGGCCGGTGGTGTTGGATCTCGCACGTCCTCGTAAACGGGGCGAAAGCCGTGGAGTCCGGTACCCTTGTGGGGACTGGAGAAGGCAAAGTGATAGGAAGGGAGAATCGATGAGAAAGACCGTCATGGCCGAGAAGGGCCCGGCTCCGGCCGGGCCGTACTCCCACGCCGTGGTCGCCAGCGGCTTCGTGTTCATCTCGGGCCAGGGTCCTGTGAACCCGGAGACGGGCACCATGCCTGACGCCTTCACGGATCAGGTGCGTCAGACCTTCGAGAACGTCAGAACGATTCTCGAGGCCGCCGGCTCGAGCCTCGAGAACGTCGTCAAGGTCAACGCTTACGTGACCGACCTAACGCGGTTTGCCGAGTTCAACGAGGTGTACAAAGAGTTCTTCGATCACGACCCTCCGGCAAGGACGACCGTCGCTGCAGCCCTGCTCGGCATGCTCGTGGAGGTAGACTGCATAGCCGTGGTCGAATAGTCCGGACCGTCAGCACCACAGACAAGACCTGAAACCTGATACCCGTAGCCTGAAGTACATTCCCCGAGCCCAAAGCGCTTTGCACTTGATTCGCCGCTAACAGACGTGTCCGCTCTCCCCAGCCTTCTGATACCCTGCTGGTGCTGGAGACTATTAGGGGAGGCGTAAATGGAAGGGGAGCAAGCTCCCGGCTCATGGGTCGGGCAACGGGTACGAATCATCACCACGGTCACGGTGGATAGGACCGCGCAAGAGGAGGCTACCCTCCTCAACCTGGATCAGCTCGGGATCACTATCAGCCGGGAGGAGTTGGTCGGGGGTGGTGAGGAGGACGTGTTCCATCCCTGGGCGCACGTCTACCAACTCGGACCGCTTGCGGGGTGATCACACTTCAAAGACCCTACTATGCACGCAGCGGCGGAAGAAGCCTCGAATAAGGTGTCGTACTGCAAATGTTCTGCACTTAGCGTATAAAGGGTCTGTGAGATCACGTGAGCCAGAAGGAACCTCAAACGATGTACGGTGAGAACGCGCCGCCTTCCTGGGCGCGGTTGCCCGGCGCGCGTTGCCGGGCGGTCGAGCACCTGACGAAGCTGGATGGGCTCAAGGAGTTCGAACTCTTCGAAGGGCTGGAAGAGGGCTTCTTCCAGGCGCTCGCGATAGCGGCGGAGGTGCTCGAACTCGGTGCAGACACCGCCCTGTACAGGGAAGGAGAGCCCTCGGGTGCCGTGTACTTCGTTGGCGAGGGGCGTGTGAAGCTCTACCGTTCTTCCGACGGCCCGAAGGCGCGGGATCAGATCCTCGGTGTGGTCGGCGATGGCTCCGTGCTCGGTCTCGGGGCCGCCATCGAAGGCCGGACCCAGGGCCAGGGTGCCACGGCCCTCACCGACTGCGTGCTCTACGCCGTCTTCCGCGACGACCTGTTCGAGATCATTGGCCGCTTCCCCGACGGTGCCGTCAGGCTCTCCAGGGCGCTGGCGGCGAGAACCCGCGAGCTGGAGGATCTCGTCAGCGACCTGGTCTTCCGCAGCGCCCCACAGAGGGTGGCGCGGATGCTGCTTAACCTCGCCACAGAGGAGGGACGCGTCACCAAGCGGGGCGTCGTCTTCGCACCATCTCTTAGCCGGCAGGAGATGGCCGAGGCAACGGGCATCTCGCGCGAGGCCCTCTCACGCGCCCTCTCGCGGCTCGCCAAAGAGGGCATCCTCGACCTCGGCGGCAAGTCCATAACCATACTCATGCCCGCCGAGCTCCGCTCCCGTACCTGAGAACGGCTCGCATCAAGGGCAATTTTTGACCAAGGTCACAGGGCCGCATGATCCCGATCATGGGCCGCGATGACGCTGGTCAACATCGGGTGTTGAGGGTGGGGACTGGCTGGTATAAAGCCGCTACGAGACGTTCAGAGAGGAGGCCCTTTTGACCTATGTGATCACGGAGCCGTGTATCGGCACCAAAGACCAGAGTTGCGTCGAGGTCTGCCCGGTCGACTGCATCTACGACGCCGGCGACCACTTCATGATCAACCCGGAAGAGTGCATCGATTGCGGCGCCTGCGAACCGGAGTGCCCGGTCGAGGCCATCTATCCCGAGGACGAAGTCCCCGACGACATGGAGAGCTACACCACCAAGGCCGCCGACTACGTCGAGTAGAAGGAGCAATTCAGCCTGTCAGCACGCTCCGGCTTCGCCTTCGCTCGTCAGCATCTCAGCTTGTTGGTTTCGCTCGTTTCCGCATGCGTGATGCGCGGGGGTCAGTACTTTTGCACATCGTGTTTACAGCGGTGTTTACAAGAATTGATCCCACATTCCCAAAGTGCTGAAGTGCTGACTAGCTGACCAGCGCGGCACTGGGAAGGCTCGAGCCTTCCCAGTGCCGCTATATACTCTCCCGCATGGAAGAAGAGAGCTGGCGGACGCTCGGAACGGAGTACGTGTACCAGAGGCCGTGGTGCGCTTTCCGTGTGGACGACGTGGAGCTGCCAGGCGGGGCACGGATTGAGTACGGCGTCCTGGAGAGCGGTGGGTTTGCCGCTGTGGTACCCGTCACGGGCGGTGGAGACGTGGTGCTCGTTCGCCAGTGGAGGCAGCCGCTGAATGCCTTCACGCTGGAGCTTCCGAGCGGCGGGGTCGATGCCAACGAGAAGCCAGAGCAGGCGGCCCGTAGGGAGCTCTTCGAAGAGACGGGCTACAGGGCCGAGAGGTTGGAGCACCTGCTCTCCGTTCACACCAGTACGGGTCGGAGCACGGAGGTGTGCCACCTTTTCGGGTGCAGGGCGGTAAGGGACGAGCGTGGTCCGCAACCCGAGCCCACGGAGTTCATTAGGGTGGTGGAATTACCGATCGCGGAAGCTCTGTGCATGGTGTCTGGCGGTAGGATTACAGACGCTGGTACCGTGCTCGGGTTGCTCTTGGGTGCCGGCGGTGGTGCTGCCATCGGCGGTGGGTTACACTGAGAGCGCTAGAAAGACCGGGGAGCCGTTGGGCTGAGAGGGCACCGAGGTGCCGACCCGCTGAACCTGATCCGGGTAATGCCGGCGCAGGGAGATCTCGGAATCTCTTATCGGCGCATCCCCGTATACCAAAGGAGGATGCGCGTTTGAGCGCCTTCAGAGACACCAGGGTACTGACCGAGGCGGCGCTCGCCGTCGCCCTAGCTTTCGTTCTCGGATTCGTCGTGCTCTTCAAGATGCCGTTCGGCGGCTCTGTCTCCCTGGAGATGATCCCCCTGATACTCCTCGCCCTCAGGCAGGGCTGGAAGGTTGGTAGTGTCGCGGGGGCGACTTACGGTCTGCTGGATCTCGCCATCGATCCTTACGTGGTGCATCCCGTGCAGCTTCTCCTGGACTACCCTCTGGCCTTCGGCGTCCTTGGGCTCGCGGGACTCTTCAAGCCCACGGTGCGGGGTGCCATCCTGGGAGCCACGGTAGCCGTTCTGGCGCGCTTCGCATGCCACTTCCTCTCGGGTGTGATCTTTTTCGCCTCCTACGCGCCGGAGGGCTTGAACCCCTACCTCTACTCGGCGGGGTACAATGCGGCGTACCTGGCCCCGAGCCTGGGCATCGCCATCGTGGTCACGGTGGTGCTGCTGAAGGCGCTCGAAGGAGCGCAGCCTTCGCCGAGGCAGCTGAACTACCGGCGCTCTACAACCTGAGTGGCGTGCGGGCCGCAATCTTCTTGAATGGTTCTCCCGAGTCGCCCGGCCTGGTACGGCACATCGCCGAGCGTGCAGACCTGGTAGTCGCCGCCGACGGCGGGGCCCGTTACGCGCTGGAGGCCGGGGTCGTTCCCGACCTCGTCGTCGGTGACATGGACTCGTTGGGGGAAGACCTCGCGCGGCTGGCCGAGAGACGCGGGGCCACACTGGAGCGCCACCCGGTGAGGAAAGACAAGATGGACGGCCATCTTGCGGTGCTGGCCGCCAGGGAGCGGGGAGCGGCCGCGGCCGACCTCCTCTGCGCCGTTGGCGGGAGGCTTGGGGCCGTCTTCGCCGCTCCGCACATCCTGCTCGCCGCCGAGCGGATCGGCCTGCGTTCCACGGTCGTGGCCGACTGGGGGCGGATGTTCGTGATCGAGGCCGGCTCCAGGGCGGTACGAGGAGTGCCGCAGGACAGCGTCTCGATCTTCCCTCTCTCGGGTCCTGCCGCAGGTGTCACGCTCGAGGGCATGGAATATCCGCTGGAGGACGCTGGCCTGGAGCCCGGAGACACCCTAGGATTCCACAACGAGTTGATCGGGACGGAGGCCAGGGTGAGCGTAGGGGAAGGCGCACTCCTTGTGGTGCAGGAGCTCCCGTGACAGGGTATACGGACTCCCGCGCGGGCACGACTTAAGATAACCGTCGCTCATGTTTGCGGCATTTCGACCCGAGACGGTTCTTAGCAAGGTAGAGCACCGCCCCTACCCAGTTCCGTCCGGTCCGTGGGCGCTCGGGATGGGCTTGCGGGACCTGCTCTTCATGCACTGGCCCGTCCGGATGGACGCGCTCAGGCCGCTCGTGCCACAAGCCCTGAGCATCGACACCTTCGAAGGCAGCGCCTGGCTCGGCGTCGTGCCCTTCGATATGACCGGTGTGAGGCCACACTTTCTGCCCGCCGTTCCCTGGCTCTCGAACTTCCCTGAGCTAAACCTCCGGACCTACGTGACGGCTGAAGGAAGGCCAGGCATCTGGTTCTTCTCTCTCGATGCCCACAGCCGCGCGGCCGTCCGCCTCGCCCGCGTCACATTCCACCTGCCTTACTTCGACGCCGAGATGTACTGCCACGCCTCGGGCGAAGGGGTCGATTACAGGAGCCTGAGGACGCATAGGGGCGCGCCGGCGGCGGAGTTCGCGGCCCGCTACGGGCCTGTGGGAGAACCCTTCGAGAGTGACCCAGGTAGCATCGAGAACTTTCTGACCGAGCGCTACTGCCTCTACAGCGCGGACGGGAGGAGCAACGTCTTCCGCGGCGAGATCCACCACCACCTCTGGCCCCTCCAGCCTGCCGGGGCCGAGGTCCGCACGCTCGCGATGACGCAGCAGATAGGCCTGAAGCTGCCCGAGACCGATCCGATCCTTCACTTCTCAAGACGCCTTGACGTCCTCGCGTGGCTACCGCGACGGATAGCCTCGTAAGCCGGGTAGGTTCGCGTAGGGCGGTTCGCGTGGTACGGGCGGTTCGCGAACCGGCCCCGCCGACCATATACTTGCCGCATGGATAGCAGACCCGAAATCTTCGCTACGGGCACGCTTTGAAGGCGGATCTCGTCTCCGGCCTACTACCCATCAGGGAGGATGGCCGCATGCTCCTGCTCCAGCGCCCAACGGGTACGTGGGAACCGCCGGCCGGACGTCTCCAGCCGGGCGAGAGCTTCGAGGAGGGGGCCGTTCGCGAGCTCTACGAGGAGACCGGCATTCTGGCCTCTCCCCAGCGCATCATCGCCACCTGGGTCGGCGAGGCGGCGAGCGGCAGACGTCTGGCCTCCGTCACCTACGCAGGACGGGCTGACGGAGAAGGGGTTCGTCTCTCCGATGAACATCTCGACCACAGGTGGGTGACCATCGGGGAGTGGATGTTGCTGCCGAGCTGGTGGAGCAATGAGAACATCCGGCGCATAGCAGGACCCGTAGGGGCGGTTCGCGAACCGCCCGCACCGCCTCCACCGCCCGGACCACACGAGGACACAGGCGTGGTCCCGGCCAACCTCGGGGCAGGAGCCGTACTCGTGGATCTCGGAGACGCCGAGCCGCGGGCGCTACTGCTCAGGCGTCGCAAACCGCCCGCTGGGCTCTGGGAGAACCCTGGCGGTATGCTCGAGGAAGGCGAGAACTTCGAAGCCTGCGCCCTCCGCGAGCTCTACGAAGAGACCGGCGTGTGGACCAGGATCGAAGACCCCTGGTGGGCGAGGGTCGAACCCTGGCGCTCTTCCGACGATCCGGAGCTCTACGCGGGCGTGGGCTTTCTGGCAAGGTATCCTGGAGGAGGGATAGACCAGGAGGCCGCGGCCCACGACGCCTCTCGGTGGGTCACGGAAACCGCGTGGCGCTCGCTGCGTACCTGGTATACGAGACAGGAGTCAGACGTACTCTGGAGAGCCATAAGGCAGATGCAGCGATAGACGAGCAGGAGAACAGGCAAAGAGAGGGCGAGGAGCTTCGCAGTTCCAAAAAGACGCGCCTTACGCGGCTCGTGGGAATAGCCCTGCTCGTGACCGCTGTCCTGCTGTGGGTAGCTGCCCCGGTCGTGCTGCTGACCCCGTTCTCCGCCGCGCAGAAGGCCTGGACAAGTGCGGCCTTCCTGATCTTGGGAGAGGTGGCTTTCTGGGTTCGCTGCCGTGGCGCTCGGCCGTGAGGTGTTCCGGCGCTACAGGAGGTTCCTGATTCCCCGCGGCTGGTCGGGCAAGAAGCGGCCTTGAACGAATTCGAGGTTGTACGCAGGATCTCAGCCCTCCTGCCCCCAGCACCACCCGGGGTACTCGTGCCCCTCGGAGACGATTGCGCCGTTCTGGAGATCGGGAACAGGACGTGGGTAGCCGCCTCCGACATGCTCGTCTCGGGCCACCACTTCAAAGACTGGGCCACGCCCGAGGATGTCGGCTACAAGGCCGTCGCGGTCAACGCCTCGGACGTGGCCGCGATGGGGGGGACCCCGAGGTTCGTTCTGACCTCGGGAGGAGCGCCGAATCCGGAGACAGCGCTGCGCTGCTTCGAGGGTGTCATCGAGGCCTGCGAGAGGTTCGGCGTCTATCCGCTCGGGGGCGATACGACCCGCGCGGACGCCCTCACGGTAGACGTAGCCATCCTCGGAGAGCTCGCCACGCAGCCGGTACTGCGCTCGGGGGCGAGCCGCGGCGACCTCCTGGCGGTCACGGGCGAGCTAGGCGCCTCGGCGGCCGGACTACTCGCCCTCGAGAGAGGCATGACCGGCCCGGAGCGCCTCATCCGCAAGTGCCTGCGGCCCGAACCGAGGCTCGAGGCCGGGCGCGTCGCCGCCAGGCTCGGCGCCGCCGCCATGATAGACCTCTCCGACGGCCTGGCCTCGGACGTACGCCACGTGTGCGACCGGAGCGAAGTGGGGTGCATCGTGGAGCTCGATCTCCTACCCGTCAGAGACGACACCAGAGGGCTCGCACGATCTCTCGGGCGCGACCCCGAGGTTCTTGCGGCCACAGGGGGCGAAGATTACGAAATCATGATCTGTGCCTCCGAGTCCGTTCTGGACACCGTGAGGGAGAGCCTCGGAGTGTCCCTCACGGTGATCGGGGAGATCACCGAGGAGGATATCGTCTTCAGGCGCGGAGGCGAGCCGGTCGAGGGATTGTCCGGCTGGGACCACTTCACCTGAAAGCGGTTTGCGAAGCAAACCGCGGCTACAGGCATCAGGATTTCTCCGGGAGCTGAGTTGGGGCGGTGGGTTCCCGCCTGCGCGGGAATGACGGTCGAGTTGGAAGCGGTGGGGCGGGAGTTGCGCTCGCTACAGCGGCGTGCATAAGGGTTCAACCCTTATGCACGCCGCTGTAAGGGGTTTGTGCACCGCGGAAAGTGATCCTGCGGATTCCAACTGAAACCCGTAGCCGTGCGGGAGGATTAATCCTCCCGCACGGCACTTCAGGCGCGTGGCAGATACACGGTGAAGATCGACCCTTCTCCCGGGATGCTCTGGACGGTGACCCGGCCGCCGTGATTCTCGGCCACGTGCCTCACTATGGAGAGGCCGAGCCCCGTCCCGCCGGTGGCCTTGGAGCGGGCATTGTCCACGCGGTAGAACCGCTCGAAGATGCGTGGGATCTTACACTCCGGTATGCCTATGCCGGTGTCGGAGATGCGAATGGTTATCTCCGACTCTTCGGAGCCCCCGACCACCTCGACCCTGCCCCCTTGCGGCGTATATTTCACCGCGTTATCCATGAGGTTGCTGAACATAGATGTAAGTTGTGTCTCGTCGCCGTAGACGGTGTACTCGGCCGCCTTGCCGAAGCGTTTCCACTGGAGGGTGATGTCTTTCTTGCGAGCGACGCGTCTCATGCGGGCGAGCACGGTCATCAGCACGCCTCGCACGTCGACGAGGGTAGGGTAGTCGGTGGGTTCCTGGCTTTCGAGCCGTGCCAGATCGAGAAGGTCCGTTATGAGGTGGGCGAGTCGTTCGGTCTCCTTCTTGAGTTGCGCGGCGAAGAGGCGTGCTTGGACGGGGTCCTCATCGAGGGTTTCTTCCAGGCTCTCGGCCAGCAGCTTCAGGCTCGTCGCCGGTGTCTTGAGCTCGTGGGAGACGTTGGCGACGAAGTCGCGCCGGATCTTGTTGACCCGTTGGAGTTCATCGGGGCTAGGGTTGACGATGCCGTTCCGTCTCTCCAGCGCCACCCTCTACTCCCTGCGTTCTGGTGGAGAACCGGCGGGGCGCCTCGGCCGTGGTTCGAAGCGGTAGCCGAGGCCCCGCGCGGTGTGCACGTACTCGTAGGAGGACCTCTCCTCCAGCGCTGCCCGGATCCTGCGTATGTGCACGTCTATCGTGCGCGAAGAACCGACGCCGGCGTGCCCCCAGACCTCCTTGGCGAGCTCTTCGCGGCTCCTCAGCTCGCCAGGGGTGGCGGCCAGGGCGGCGAGAAGCTCGAACTCCTTCCTGCGTAACTCGAGCGACTCTCCCCTGGCAAGGGCCGTAAAGTTCTTCGTGTCCAGTTGCAGGTCGCCGGCCTCGATTATCTTGCCCCGGGAGCCTGTCTCGCTGCGTTTGAGGTTCGCGTTTATGCGGGCTATAAGCTCCTTCATTCCGAAGGGCTTCGTCACGTAGTCGTCGGCGCCGGCCTCGAACCCGCGGACCTTGTCCTCTTCGGCATCTTTGGCAGTGATCATCACGATCATCACGCTCTGGTCGCGCTCGCGGATCCTCTCGCAGACCTCTATCCCGGACTCGCCAGGAAGCATGATGTCGAGCAGGATCAGGTCGGGCCTCGACTTCCTCGCCAGCCTCAGGGCGTCGGCGCCGCTGGTCGCCCCTATCACCCCGAAGCCGTTGCGGGAGAGGTTGTAGGCAAGGGTGCCCATTATCACCTCGTCGTCTTCGACTACCAGGATCTCCGCCGTTGTGGTTATCAAAGCATCTACTCCTGTCGGATCCGGCCACGGGCTGCGGCCAGTATAGATGCTGCCCTCACAAGCTTCATTCTTTTAACCCATCTTTAACAGAGGTGGCCACAAGCGAGAGGGAGAAGCCGCCAAGCTGAAGTGCTCTACACGGGGTCGGGAGCGCCCGCGTCGCCCTGGGTCAGGGCGACCAGCATGGCGGCCCTTCCCCTGCTGGCCCATCCTTTGAGCGTGCCGTCGGGGACGCCGAGCATCTCGGAGATCTCGGCGCAGGAGAGGCCCTCCATGTGACGCATGACCATGGCCGCGTGGTGCTCGGCCCTAACGTTGCCTAGGGCTACCTGGATCTCCCCCCGACGTTCCGCGTCGAGTGCGGCCTCCTCGGGATCACCCTCCCCCGATGTTTCAGAGAGATGCGCCATCTCCTCGTGGACCTCGTGCGTCCTGCGGCGCCACTCTTTGCGTCGGACGCTAAGGCAGGTGTTGAAGGTGATCCTGTAAAGCCAGGTCGAAAAGGCGCTGTCCCCCCTGAAACCCTTCATGTTCGCCCAGACCCTGACCCAGACCTCCTGGCTCGCGTCCTCGGCCTCCTGGCCCCCTAGCATGCGGAGCGTAACCCCACGCACGAGGGCGGAATGGGCGCGGACCAGCTTCGAGAACGCATCGACATCGCCGCGGGTGGCGCGTGAGATCAGTGCCCGCTCTTCGGCGCTCATCGGAGGTTTTCCTCTCCCGAAACCGTCCGCAGGTAGCGAAGACGACCAGGACGCCGGCAGGAGCCGGTGATGGTGGAGTGAAGGATCGGCGGCCCGCAAGGCTCTTGCGGGCCTCTGGCAACGACCATCGCCGTCAGCAGCAAGAAAGGTTCACGATAGGTCTCCGTTGCCCTCTACGGCCTTCAGTACCTCGCGCAGCAGACCGCCGGCGAGTTCCTCGCCGCCAGGTTTCACTATCCAGTTGATCCCGCTGCCCCCCGGTATCGTTGCGCTCTGTACCCTCGCGCAGATCACGTAGGTCTCGAGCTCCGCATCCTCGCCGTAGTGGCGGGTGAGATGGTCCAGCAGCGCGCTCACCGAGTTGTTGAAGACAGGTCTACTGCCATGCGCCCCCCCGTTTCCCTTTTCCGGCCATCCTGACCCTTATACTACTCTCAAAACGTGTAGAAGGGGGAGACTTGGAGACGAGCGTAGAGACCGTGAGGGTGCATTCCGAGCGTACCTTCGCGATCGCCCGCAGCTCGGCGGCCACCTTCGAGCGCGTAATCTTCGAGATCTCGGAGGATGGCGTCACAGGCAGGGGCGAGGCGGCGCCCACCAGCTACTACGGCCAGGACGCGGAAGGGGTGGCAGCGGCTCTGAGGGGCGCCGAGCTCGGGGACCTCTGGGACATCGAGGGCGCCCTAGCGCGCAACGGCGCGATGCCCCCGTCCGCGTTGACGGCCCTGGACAACGCCATGCACGACCTCGCGGCCAAAAGACTCGGTGTTCCGGTCTACCGTTTGCTCGGGCTCGCCAGACCAGAACCCGTCTCGGCATACACGCTGGGCATAGCCGCCAGGGAGACGACCGTCGCCCATGCGAAGAGGCTGCGGGCGCATCAGATCCTGAAGGTGAAGGTCGGAGGATGGAACGATGTGGAGACGCTCCGGGCCGTGAGGAGAGCGTCCGAGGCGGATCTCTGGGTGGACGCCAACGAGGCCTTCTCCCCCGAGGAGGCCGTGGAGGTCGTGACCGGGCTCAAAGAGGTAGGCGTCGGCATGATCGAACAACCCGTCCCGACCTCCGCCGGTCCCGAGGCCCTCCACAGGGTGACGGAGGCGGCGTTCCCGGTACCGGTGATCGCGGACGAGAGCGCCATCACGGCCGGGGACGTACCTGGCCTCGCAGGATGTGTCAGCGGGGTCAACGTCAAGCTCGCCAAGTGTGGTGGGATCCGTCGCGCGCTGGAGATGATCCACACCGCCCGTGCCCACGGGATGCTCGTCATGCTCGGCTGCATGGTCGAGACCTCGCTCGGCATCTCGGCGGCGGCCCAGATCTCGGGCCTCGTCGAATTCGTCGACCTCGACGGCGCGATGCTCCTGGCCGACGATCCCTACTCGGGAGCACTCTACGAGAATGGCCGCATCCTTCTGCCCGAGGAGCCTGGCCTCGGGGTGGAGCCGAGATGATTCGCAGCGGGGCTCCGGAGCGGCGGTACGCGGTCCTGGCCGAGGGATGGTTCGCCAACAGCCACGCCAAGACGGCACACGGCCTTATCCGCTACGGCAAGGACGAGGTCGTCTGTGTCATGGACTCGACGCTCGCAGGGAAGCGCGTGGCCGATGTCTTGCCCGATCTCGGGCGTGACGCCCCCATAGTCGGGACGCTCGAAAAGGCGCTGGAGCTCTCGCCGACCTCCGTACTCGTCGGGCTCGCCCCCGCAGGCGGAAGGCTCCCCACCAAGTGGATGGAGACCCTGCGGGCTGCGGCTGACGCTGGGCTCGAGATAGTCAGCGGCCTCCACCAGCGGCTCGCGCCCCAGTTCCCCGGAAAGCCCGTCTGGGACGTGCGCGAGCCGCCGGAGGGCATCCCGCTTTTCTCGGGAGAGGGCTTCGAGGTCGGGCCGAAGGTCGCGCTTACAGTAGGGACGGACAGCGCCATCGGCAAGATGACGGCGACCCTGGAGATCGAACGCTCCGCCAGGGATGCCGGCCTCTCCCCCGAGTTCGTCCCTACGGGACAGACCGGAGTCATCATAGCGGGGTGGGGCATCTGCGTCGACGCCGTGGTCTCGGACTTCGTCGCGGGCGCCTCCGAGCAACTCGTGCTCGAGGCGGCCAGAACCTCGCCCGAGCTCATCCTGGTCGAGGGCCAGGGCTCCCTGGGACATCCGGCGTACTCGGGGGTGACGCTGGGCCTCATGCACGGCTCCTGCCCCGACTGCCTGATCCTGTGCTCTGCCGACCCTCACGAGGAGGTCTTCCGGAACGTCCCCCGCCCTTCCCCCGCCCGCGTCGCCCGCCTCTACGAAGAGGTCGCGTCCCTCATCAAGCCGGCGCCCGTCGTCGCCGTGAGCCTCAACACCAGAGGTCTGGGCGATGAGGAATCTGAAGAACTTATCGCCGCCGTAGCCGACGAGACAGGACTCCCCGCCGCCGATCCCTTCAGGAGCTCGGCCGTCCCTATCCTCGAAGCGGTGCTCGAAGCGCCGAAGAGCAAGGCTGTAGGCCTCTAAAGCGGTTTGCTTCGTAAACCGCGGCTGCAGGTATCAGGCTTCAGGATTTCTATGTAGGTCGGTCGGATGCCTATATCCTGGCTGAATCTTGTGTTGGCAAGCATCCGCGTATGTTAAGATCTCGGCGTGGCACGATGCTTGACGCTCAACGCGAGCTATGAGCCCGTGGCCCTGGTGACGGTCAAGAGGGCTATCGTCCTCGTTGTCTCCGAAAAGGCCGAGATCGTGGAGGCGAACCTGGATCGCCGGTTCCGGTCCGAGAGGGCCGAGTACCCTTACCCGCTGGTGATCCGGCTCGTCAAGTACGTCGAGATACCCCGCCGCCTGCGCAAGCACGTGACGAACGCGATCCTCTTCGCCCGCGACAACTACCGTTGCCAGTACTGCTCGAAGCACCGCAACGACCTAAATCGCCGTGACCGGCTGACCCGCGACCACGTCAAGCCGATCTCACGCGGCGGCGCGAACACCTGGGACAACGTCGTGACGGCGTGCACCAAGTGCAACGCGAGGAAGGGCAATCGCCTGCCGATGGAGTGCGGCATGTACCCCAAGAGCACACCGAAAGAACCGCGCTACGTAGTAATGGTGTGGTACGCTCGCGACCTCAACGAAGTCCAGCGCCGCTACGTGGATCAATTCTACGGAGGGAGGCTGACGGCTTCCTAGGCTTCAGGTTTCAGGTATCGCCAGAGTAGCTCCGCGGTGATAACGCAACGTAGCGGAGGGTCACTGTTGGTCGTTCGGGCTAACGGGGAATCACGAGCCGCTGAGCGAAGACCTGAAGCCTGTTGCCTGAGACCTGATGCCTATGAGATATAATTCCCTGCGTCACCCGGACATAGACAGGACTTCCTTGGACCACAACGATTTTGCGGAGAGGGTAGAACGCATTGTCGGGAACGTCGAGCGTGCCGTTTCTGGCAAACGCGAGGGTGTCTTCCTGGCCGTGGTGGCCATGCTCGCGGGCGGACACCTCCTTATAGAAGATGTCCCCGGTGTTGGCAAGACGCTTCTGGCCAAGTCGCTCGCCCGTTCGCTAAGGGCCGAGTTTCGCAGGATACAGTTCACCCCGGACCTTTTGCCTGCCGACGTGACGGGTCTCAATGTCTACAACCAGGGCGAGGGGGACTTCGAGTTCTGGGCCGGGCCTGTCTTCGCCAACGTGGTGCTTGCGGATGAGATCAACCGCGCCAGTCCCAAGACCCAGAGCGCGCTGCTTGAGGCGATGGAGGAGGGCTCGGTGACGGTGGATGGGGTGACGCGCCACCTCTCGCAGCCTTTCTGCGTGGTCGCCACCCAGAACCCTGTCGAGCACGAAGGTACCTACCCCCTGCCGCACGCCGAGCTGGACCGGTTTATGATCAAGATGCAGATCGGCTACCCCGATGAGGACGCCGAGACCGCGATGCTCAAGCTCTCCCAGGACCCGGTCGCCGACCTCTCTCCCGTGGTCGGGGTGGAGGAGTTTCTGGAGATGCGCCGACTGGTCGAGGAGGTCTACACTAGCGAGGCCGTCCTCAGGTACGTCGTCTCCGTGACTTCGGCGACCCGCGCGCACGAGGACGTCTACCTCGGCGCCTCCCCACGCGCGAGCCGGATGTTACTGGCCGCCTCGAGGGCGCGGGCGGCGGCCAACGGACGCTCCTACTGTGCGCCCGACGACGTCAAGGCGATGGCTTCGAGCGTGCTCTCGCACAGGATCATGCCCTCGGCCACCAGCTCAGAGGATGGCCTCGGGCCCGACGACGCCACCCGTGAGATCGTGCAGGACATCCTGCGCTCCGTGCCCGTGACCGAGGCGGTGTAGGGGCCCTTGCCAGAGAGGGGCGCCTCGCGGCTCTCCGTCAGGCCGACGGCCCGCGGCTGGCAGGCGCTCGTCGCCGGGGTTGTCACGCTGGTGGTGGCGCGTCTGATCGGTACCACCCAGTTCCACCAACTCGCCTACGCGCTCCTGGCCCTGCCGCTCGCGTCCCTCGTCCTCGGGGTGATGGGTACCAGAGGCCTTCGTTACTCGCGGGCCCTGCCTCCTGGCGTCCGTATCATGGCCGGAACCCCCGCGAAGTTGCGGCTCCTGCTCGAGCGCTCGCGATTCGGCGCGCCGAAGGCGAGCGTGGAGGACCGTCTCCCCGGTCCGCGCAGATTCGATTTTTCGACGACGAGGGAGAGGAGCACTATCGAGGTCCCCCTCACCTTCGCTCGCAGGGGCGTCTACACCCTGGGACCGGCAGAGGTCAGGGTGGCCGACCCCTTCGGGTTACTCCGGTTCGCCAGAACGGACCGGGAGACGGCCGAGATGGTCGTCTACCCGCAGGTCCAAGAACTACGGGGCTTTCCCTTGCGAGGCGGGAACATGGAGGCCGGCACCACGGGGTCCCGCGGCCGGCGGGGTGAGGAGTTCGCGAACCTCAGGGAGTACCGCAGGGGCGACGACAGGCGTCACATACACTGGAAGAGCCTGGCGCACACGGGGGAGCTTTTCGTCAAGGAGTTCTCCCTGCAGGCGCCGAGGCGCCACACCGTGGCCCTGGATCTTCGCCGGGAGGGACTGAGGACGCAGGAGAACGAGGTCGAGGACGCAGTCTCGACAGCGGCCTCGGTGCTCACCCACCTTGCCGGTGAGGGTCTGCCTTTCCGGCTACTCGAAACGGGCAGCGGCGGCGCCGATACGGGTTTTGGATCTGACGAAGGTTCCTACTGGGAGGCGATGAGGGTGCTTGCGACCGTCCGTGCGGACGGGGTTCGTCACCTGGGGGAGACCGTGCTCGGAGAGCGAGGAGGACTCGGGGAGGGCGTCGTCCTCGTCTCACGGACCCGCGACGAAGAGTTGCCCCACTGCGTCCGCAAGCTCAGGGAGACGGGCCTCTCGGTGATCGTGGTCGCCCTGGCGACCCACGCATACAGGTCGCCCCACGTGCCGGGGGACGCCGCGCAGGGCCGGCAGGCAGAGTTTCTCAGGAGCGTGGGCAGGCTGGAAGCGGCAGGGGCCACGGTGCGCGTCGTCAGCCCCCCGGCTGGGGCGGCGGGGCTCTCGGGCGCCAGGGGGGTCGAGGCGGTGCGATGAGTGGGGTAGGGACGAGGTTGTGGCTCTACGGCACGGCACTGGCGACCGGCAGCGCCTTCAGCATCCTGTTCACGGGCGAGACTTACGACGGCGCCGATGGGGGCTTCGGCTCGCTCTCCGTGATCACGATCATAGCCGGGCACAAGGCCTTCCTGCCCATGCTCCTCGCCGCGGCCGTGGCGGCACTGGTGGGCTCAGCGGGCAGGTGGCGGTTCGTGCTCCTCCTCCCGGCCATAGCCGCCTACACGCTGATCGCGGTGTACGGTACGGATCTCTTCTCGGTCTCGGGCTGGCAGGAGCTCTTCCGGATCGTGGCATACGACGTCTACAACGCGGCGAACATCATGTACGCCCAGCCGATACCCTACGCTCTCTCTCCAGGGCTCTTCGTCGTGCTCGTGCCCCTGGTCATGATCCTGGTGGCCTTCGCAACCTCGGCCACCCTTTACGAGGATAGCCCCGTGATCTCCGTAGCCGTTCTTGGGCTCACCATAGGCGTCCTCTCGACCATCAGCTTCGAGGATGGGGCCGGGCCATTCTTCGCCGCTTTCCTGGTCTGCGCCGGGGGGCTCTTTCTCTCCACGGGCGGGGCAGGACCCGATGGTCCCGGGCGCCCGGCCGTCGTGGCCGCGGCTGTCGTGGTTGCGCTGGTGCTCCTCGTGCCGAGGATGCCCTTCTCCGACGAGACGGTCAGCACCGGAATGATAGATTGGACGCGCATCGGGACGGGCGGCACCTCCAGGCTCGGCGTGCAGGCCGACGTCGGAGATTACCTTACGGCCGGGAGGGAGGCCGAGCTCCTGCGAATCCGAAGCTCCGAGCCGCTTCTGTGGCGCGGCGGGACCATGAACTACTTCGACGGCGTCCGGTGGTCGGACACCACGCAGCCTACGGCTGATGACGGCGAGGAGATAGCCCGCGGCGTCGAGACCCGCCCCGTTCTGCAGAGGGTGCAGGTCCTCAATGCCCAGACGGACCTCATCTTCGGGGGGTACAAGATCGTAGAGACCTCCGAGTATCTGGGGACGACCGAGAACTCCGACGGCTCGTGGTCGATGGACGAGCCCTTCGAAAAGGGCGACTTCTACGAGGTGCTCTCGGAGATACCGCAGCCGACCGCGAAACAGCTAAGGAGCGCGGGTACCGATTACCCGCCAACCGTGGTGCAGCAATTCCTCCAGCTTCCCGAAGACGCGCCGCCCGTAGTCGACGAGACGGCGAAGAAGATCCAGCGCGAGTACCAACCCGCGACGCCCTACGACAGGGCCCGCGCGATCGAGCAGTACCTGATCTACGACGGCGGCTTTACTTACAACCTCGACGTGAGCTACCGCAGGGCAGACAAGGCAGTAGAGGACTTCCTGGGCGGCGGCAAGGAAGGCTTCTGTACCCAGTTCGCGACCTCTATGGCGCTACTCCTTCGGGACATGAACGTGCCCTCGCGGGTCGTCTACGGGGCCACCTCTGGAGAAGAGGTCAGCGAGGGAGAGTACCTGGTCACGGGTAGCAACATGCACACCTGGGTGGAGGCCTACTTCCCCGGTGTCGGCTGGTACCCGTTCAACCCGACGCCGGGCTTCTCCATGCCCACCGCGATGGAGGCCAACGCCCCACGGCCGGACCTTCCGCCGGCCAGCCAGGTCCAGGGTGCCGAGAACGACCTGAACGGGCGCCAGCTCGCGCAAGACCGGGCACAGCAGAAGCCCAGGGAGCTAGACAAGGACCCTGCCAAAGAAAATCCCACCACGGGCCGCTCCGGAACGAACGGTACTCCGGTGTGGCCTCTGTTCATGCTGGTGCCCCCTCTGCTCGTGGCGGCCGTACCCCTCTCCAAGAGGGCGCTTCTCGCCCGCGGCAGGCCCGAGGACCTCTACAGGGATCTCACAGGCCGGCTGCGCGATGTACTCCCGCCGAACAGGAGCATCGTTGCCGACTCGCCTGCTCTAACCCCCACCGAGCGGGTACTACTCCTCGCCGGTGCCGCCGGCGTGGAGGAGGTCCCGATGCGTCGGTTCGCCCTGGCCTACTCGGACCACCTTTATTCCGCTGGTGGTGAAAGAGCCCACTTAGCCTCCGCTTACAGAGACGCCTTACAGGCCTACGAGCGCTTGCCTCGCTGGAGGAGGGCGCTCGGGGCCGTGAACCCATCCTCGCTGCTCGCCAGGTCGAGGAAGTACATGTCAGCCAGGAGAGTGCAGCTAGACAAGGCGCTGCGTGGAAGGCTTCGCCGGGCCTCGCGAAAGCGGCGTTGAAGTATACGGTTGGCGGTGTAATAATTTCCGTAACCAGAAGAAGACTACAGCACTGGAGGTGCTGATGGAACAGAAGGAAGCGACCATCGTCAACATCACCGACAACGCCGCCGAGAAGGTCAAGACCCTTATGGCCCAGGAGGGTGAGGAAGATCTCGCGCTGCGTATCGGCGTCAGGCCCGGGGGGTGCTCCGGTTTCCAGTACAGCATCTACTTCGACGACGAGATCGCCGACGACGATGAGGTCTTCGAGACCAAGGGAGTGAGGGTGCTCATCGACGCGATGAGCGTCCCGTACATCATGGGCTCCGAGTTCGACTACGTAGACGGCCTCATGGGCGCCGGTTTCGCCGTCAACAACCCCAACGTCCAGGGCGGCTGCGGCTGCGGTAGCTCGTTTACTTGTTAGCACTTCAGCATTTCAGCTGTAGATGCATGAAGCCCGGAGCGTGAGTTCCGGGCTTTTACTTTGTTCTTCGAACTTTTCCCGAAACCTGTAGCCTTTCCTTCAGCAGCGCTTCGCCATGTAGATGTCCGGCTTGCCCCATCCGTTGGCGTCGGGCATCACGCCGATTATGGAGAAGCCCAGTTTGAGGTAAAACTCGTAAGGATGCCCGCGCAGGTTCTCTAAGTTGGCGAGGTGCCCGAGGACGTCGGGGTAGAGGTCCACGCCGGAGAGGGTCGTCATGCCCGTATCGTCGTCGGTGCCGAGCCACAGCGTCAGGGCGCCGCGCTCCCCGACGCGGGCCTCCAGGTCGGCGACGAGCGCGCGGCCGATGCCCCTGCGCCTGAGGTCCGTACGCACCACCAGCGGGTGCAGCTCCCACACCTTGCCTTCGTAGGAGGGTATGCCGCCGATCCAACCGAGGACCGCACCGTCCTCTCCCAGGGCTACCCGGCAGATCCGGCCCTCTCCGAGCGCTTCTCGCACCTCCTGTAGGGCATCCTCCTCCGTCGGCCAGGCGTCAGGCCAATTGTCCTCGAATCCCTCGACCAGGAGGGTAGCCGCCTGCCCGATGGTTTCCTCGTCATCGGGGGCGAGATCGAGTATCGAGAATCGCAGCGCGCTCTCGCTCACTGATCCTCCCGCAGCCGCTCCAGGGCGAACATGATGGCCGCGACGCCGCTGGAACTGACTATCCTGCCGCAGTGGACTAGGTCGAGGACTTCTTCCACGGGCACCCGAATCACCTCCACCAGCTCATGCTCGTCGGGGGCTGGCGCCGCTGTCTCCTCGACGCCGCGGGCCAGGAAGAGGTGGGCCCAGTTGTCTTTGAGGCTGGGGGAGGAGGCCAGGGAGCCCAAAAGTTCCCAACCGCCACCCGTGTAGCCCGTCTCCTCCGAGAGCTCGCGGCGGGCCGCTCTCTCAGGTCCCTCGCCCTGTTCGACGAGCCCTGCGGGCAGGCCGAGTTCCACCATATCGAGCGGCGGACGGTACTGGCTGACGAGGACAACTTCGCCGCCCTCGGTGAGCGGGAAGACGATCGCCGCGTCGGGGCGCTCGATGACGTAGTAGGGGTCTTTGATCGCACCGTCGGGGAGCCGCAGCCGGTCCGAGCGTAACGAAAAATACCGGGTGTCCAAGAGCCTCTCGCTACTTAGGCGCTTCCACCCTCCGCCCTCAGCCAACGCCTGCCTCGTCGATGGTGTCGGGGGCACGGCCAGCAAGTATCCGCGGGAGGTCCTTCGTGAAAGCGCTGCGGGCGACGACGCGATTGCAGCCGGCCTCCCGCGCGGCGACGGCCAGGTCTTTCTGGACGTGGGAGAGGAAGCCGACCGTGGGGACTCCGCGTGTCGCGACGTCGGACTTCATGGTCTGGAGCAGCGCCAGCGGCTCGAAGCGGGCTGAGTTCAGGTCGAGGACGAGCAGGTCGGGCGGAGACTCGCGCAGGGCTTCGAGCAATCTCCTGGGGTTGCGGGGGAATGCCGCCTCGATACCGAGGCTCAAGGCGGTCTCGGAGATCTTGCTCCTGAACAAAAGGTCTTCTACGGCCGCGAGAACACTTCTCGTCACTTTCGCCTCCGTGCTCTAGAGTTGAGTAAGCTCGCACATTCTACCCGTGGGCGGTGCGGTATCCTATACGGGTGAGAAGATCGAAGGAGCTTCGCGCCGGACTAAGGCGCACCAGGGAGACGCTCTCCAACTTCACGCCTTTCTTGAGACCCCGCCGCTGGGGCCTTCTGCTGGCGCTCGGCGTGTTGCTACTTGAGACCGTGACGAGCCTCGCGCAGCCGTGGCCTCTCGCGCTGATAATCGACTACGTGTTGACCGACAACAAGACGCTCCCCTCCTTGGTGCCCGATGCACTCGCCGACAAGGCGCTACTGCTTGCCGGGATAGCCTTCCTGATCGTTCTTATCTTCACGGTGACGAGGAGCGTCGCCTCCTTCCGGCGCTACCTGCTCCAGAAGCTCGGGCAGCAGACGGTCTTCGACATGCGGGAGGCCCTGTACGCGAAGGTCCACGCCCTCGGACTCGACTACCACGGCAAGAAGCGCACGGGCGACACCATAACTCGAGTAACCAGCGACGTGAAAGAGGTGCGCACCATGCTGGTCGACTCGGTAGTCGAGGTGTTCTCCTCGGTCACGATCCTGCTCGGGATGATGGTCGTCATGCTCTGGCTCGACTGGCAGCTCACCCTCCTCGCCCTCGTCACCGTGCCTTTCCTCTTCCTCGCCGTCAGCCGCTACAGGAGGGCGCTCGTGCAGCGGATGCGAGTAGTGAGGACGAAGGAGGGCGCCATCGCCAGCGTCATGCAGGAGGCGATAATCGGCATCAGGGCCGTCAAGCTCTTCGCCCGCGAGGATGACGAGATGGAGCGCTTCAGGACCGAGAGCAGGGAGTCGCTCGGGGCCAGCGTGGAGAGCGCGATGATAGAGGCGAAGTTCAGCACCGTCCTCGGGATCGTCGGGGGCCTTGGTACGGCGCTTGTGGTATATTTCGGGGCGAGGCAGGTCCTGGCCGGGGTCCTCTCTTTGGGCGATCTCACGGTCTTTGTGGCCTACCTCGCCCTGTTTCTCTCGCCCTTGTGGGCCCTGAGCCGGCAGGTCAACCAGATCGGCACTTCCCTCGTCTCGGGCGAGCGAATCATAGATCTCCTGAACGCGGAGCCAACCGTGAAGGATTTGCCAGGAGCGCGCCCCGCGCCCGCCTTCGATGGCCGGGTGACCTTCGAGGGCGTGCGCTTCGCCTACGAGGATGAGGCGGGAGAGGTCCTGCGCGGCGTGGACTTCGACGTCGAAGCGGGGAGCAGGGTCGCGCTCGTCGGGGTAAGCGGCGCTGGCAAGACCACGGTCACTAGCCTTATCGCCCGTCTCTACGATCCGCAGGAGGGAAGGGTCCTGATCGACGGAGAAGACATAAGGGGCTTCACCCTCAAGTCCCTGCGTGACTCCATTACCTTCGTGCCGCAGGACCCTCTGCTCTTCCGGGCGACGGTCGCCGAGAACATAGCCTACGGGCGGCCGGGGGCGGGCCGAGAGGAGATCGAGGCCATAGCCGAACTCGCGGGGGCCGACGGCTTTATCCAGGAGCTGCCAGAGGGCTACGAAACCGTGCTCTCCGAGCGTGGCGAGAGCCTGAGCGGTGGGCAGAGGCAGCGCATCTCCATCGCGCGGGCCATGCTCAGGGACACCCCTATCCTTATCCTGGACGAGCCCCAGTCCGGCCTCGACGCCGAGGCCGCCGCCGCCGTCGAAGAGAGCTGGAGGGTTATGACAGAAGGACGCACCACTTTCGTCATCGCCCACGAGCTCAGGCTGGTCAGGAGCGTAGATTCGATCCTCGTGATCGAAGACGGTGCCGTTGCCGAGACAGGCACCCACGAAGACCTCGTCTCCTCGGGCGGCCTCTACGCGAGGCTGTACTCCCTGCAGGAACGGGATCCGGTGCAGCCGTAGAGAGTCCTCGGGAGGTGAACCATTGAGAGAGATGTTGATCTTCAGCGTGGTCCTGACCGCCGTGGCTGTCGCGATCTACACCTCCTTCGCGTAGCGCCTTCCAAAGGAGCCATGAGACGGAAGAGCAGGCGTCTGCAGCAAGGTAACTACACTGCAACCCCTGAAACCTGAACCCGGCGTACGGAAGGCCCGAGGCCTTCCGTACGCCGCTCTAGTAGAGCAGTCGTTTGTCGAGCACGTTCAGCAGCTCCTCGCCGGCCAGATAACGGCGCAGGTTCTCGCAGAAGAGGTCCGTCTGTGCGCTATTGATCAGATCGGGCACGACGTCCGTCGTGTGGGCGCTGATGATGACGTTGTCGAGCTCCCACAGAGGGCTCTCCTCGGGCAAAGGCTCGACTTCGAACACGTCGAGGGCTGCCCCGGCAAGGTGGCCGCCCTGAAGCGCCTCGACGAGCGCCGCCTCGTCGACCACGGCGCCCCTTCCCACGTTGACGAAGTAAGCACCCTGCTTGATGGTTGCTATCGCCTCCGCGTCGAGCAGCCGCCGCGTCTCGGGGGTGCCCGGCAGCGTAACGGCAACGTAGTCCGCCTCGCCTAGAGCGCTGCGCAACTCCGCCGTCGGGTACAGCTCGTCGGCGTAGTCCCAGGCTTCGTCGTCCTCGAGCACCGTGCGCTTGACTCCGACGACGCGTATTCCGAAGGGTCGCGCCCGCCCTGCTATGGCACGGCCGATGTTCCCCATCCCGACGACGCAGAGCGTCTTGCGCTCGAGGGTCCCCACCGCCCCCTGACGCCAGATCCTCTCGGCCTTGTCGCCGCGGAGGTCGTCGAGCCCCTTGGCGTGCTGGAGCATCGCCATGAGCACGAACTCGGCCAGCGGCCCCGAGTAGATGCCGCTGGCCGTCGTCACCACGACGTCCGTATCGCCCAGATCCGCTCTCTGCGCCACCTCTCCTGCTCCAGCCATGCTTCCCTGCACCCAACGGAGCCTGGGGGCGACCTCCAAGAGATCCTCAACATGACCGCTGGGGAAGTCGTAGAGGACCTCGGCCTCCCCGAGCATCGCCAGAAACCTCTCCTCGTCCTCAGGCGATCTCTCCCATCCTTCCGGTCCTGCGTGGTCCCCCGGCCACCGCGGAGGCGGCACCAGATCCTCGCTGTAGAGCACCTGCAGCCGCTCGTTCACCTCCCTTATGCGACGGACGTACTCTTCCTCGAAATAACTGGCTATGAGTACCGTGGTCACGGTGCCTCCTTCGTCGGCAGGATTTCAGCACGCGCCCTGTCGGGCGCTTTCAGCATTTCAGCACTTCAGCCTTCGCATGCGCAAGTCTTGGCTGACAAGCTGAAGTGCTACCCTTTTCTTGTGGATGAGCTGCTGGACATTTTGGACGGATCAGGGCGGCCGACGGGGGAGGTCGTTTTAAAGAGCGAGGCGCACCGGCTGGGTCTGTGGCACCGTTGTTTTCACTGTTGGATCTGCGGTTCCGACCCCGGAGGGACCTACCTGCTCCTCCAGCGGCGCGCCGCCACTAAAGATACCTGGCCAAACTACCTCGACGTTACCGCCGCAGGACACCTTGCGGCGGGGGAAAAGACGCTGGACGGCTTGCGGGAGGTCGAGGAGGAGCTGGGCCTGCGGGTGGAGCCAGAGAGACTCGTACCTCTCGGAACCCGCAGGGTGGAGCAGTAGATACAGGGCGGCTGCGACAGGGAGTTTCACCACGTCTTTCTCCTGTTCGACGTTACCCCTCCGGGGGACTTCCGCTTCCAGGAAGAGGAGGTCGAGGCCGTGTTCCGGCTCGACCTCGACGACGTGGAAGCGCTCTACGAGACGGGGTCGGCTCCCGCCCACGAGTATGCTAACGGCAGAACCTCGGCAACGCGGATACACCTGGCTGAGTTCGTCCCGAAGGAAGAAGGCTACCTGCGCAGCGTGGCCGGCGCAGCCCGTCGCCTCCTGTCAGGAGTACCGCCCGCCCCTATCTTCTAAAGCGATTCGCAAGGGTGTCGACCTGCCGCGAATCGCTCATTTTGCTACGGGCAGCGACAAGAACCTGAAGTGCTGCAATGTTGCTAGACTTCGACCTGCTTCACGGCCAAATCGGCTCGCCAGCCCGCGCTACGCGCGTCCCTGAGCGTGTTTTCGGCGTGGGCCTCTTCTAGAGTCATTGCCTCTGACTCGACGAGGGGGATCAGGGCTCGGGCGGCCCCGGCCGCCAGGTGCACTACCGCCGTCGCGAGGGGCCTGTCACCGTCGGGGAGGGAAGGAAGGTTGCAGGCGGCGAGGATGGCCAGGTCGGCGCACGCCAGCGCGGCTTCGACGAGGGAGTCGGCGGCGGGGTCTTCTTCGGCGAGGGCCTCGAGACGGCGCCCGAGGTCCAGCGCCAGGTCCCTTACCATCTTGATTCGCAGCGAGCCTTCGGTGTGCGGTCGGCAGGTGTCTACGAGGAGGCCTGCGGCCAGAGCTCCTGCGTCCGTGGGGGTGCGTTTTCGGGCCGCCATCGCGCGGGATTCTATCCGAAGGTCGGCCACGCCGGGGTGGTGGACGATCGCGAATATCGGCCGGCGCGAACCCGCCGGGCGCGATATATTTAGCGCATGAGGGTTGCGCTGGCCCAGATCAACACCACCGTCGGGGACATCTGGGGGAACGTCGAGAAGATGGCCGACACCCTGGAGCGGGCGACCGATTCGGGCGTGGAGCTCGTCGCCTACCCCGAGTTGACCATCCCCGGTTATCCGCCCGAGGACCTCCTCATGCGCCCGAGCTTTATCGAGGAGAACATGAGGGCGCTCCACGAGTTCGCCGGGCGGGTTCCCGGGAACGTGGTGGCCGCCGTGGGCTTCGTTGACCTCGACGCCGACCTGTACAACGCCTGCGCCGTTCTGTCAGGCGGCGAGGTGCTGCACCGCTACCACAAGCGGTACCTGCCGAACTACGGCGTCTTCGACGAGAATCGCTACTTCAGGGAGGGTTCTGGCACCCCGATTGTCGATCTGGGCGGCACCCTCGTCGGGGTGAGCGTCTGCGAGGACATCTGGTATCCCGGCGGTCCTGCGCGCGAGCAGGCCCTCGGCGGGGCGAGCGTTCTCCTCAACATCTCGGCCTCCCCTTACCACAGGCAGAAGGGCGTGTTCCGCGAGCGGATGCTAGGCGTGCGGGCTTCGGACTACGGGTGCTACGTAGTCTTCTGCAACCTCGCGGGCGGCCAGGACGAGCTCGTCTTCGACGGCCACTCGGTCGTCTTCGACCCCGAGGGCGCGCTCGTGGCGCGAGCCGGCCAGTTCGGGGAAGACCTGCTGCTCGCTGACCTCTACCCGGACCAATCGCTCATGCAACGCCTCCACGACCCGAGGCCGCGCAAGGAGAACACCGAGCGAGCGCCCGAGATAGTAAGAGTCCCTGGATACGAGCCGGCGGCGGTGAATCCTGTCGAACCAAGGATCGAGCCTTCCCTGTCGGAGGAGGGCGAGGTACTCGAAGCCCTCGTGCTCGGCCTCAGGGACTACTTCCACAAGAACGGGTTCTCGAGGGCCGTGCTCGGTCTCTCGGGCGGCATAGACTCGTCCCTGGCGGCCGCCGTCGCTGTCGAGGCCCTGGGTCCCAAGAACCTCACAGGCGTCCTCATGCCGAGCCGCTACACCTCGGAGGTGAGCAACACCGACGCCGCGGCACTCGCCAAGAACCTCGGTATAGACACCAAGACCATCCCCATCGGGCCGGCCTTCGACGCCTACAGGGAGATAATGGAAGACGCCTTCAAGGGCCTCCCCGAGGACGTGACGGAGGAGAATCTGCAGAGCCGCATCAGGGGCAACATCCTGATGGCCCTCTCCAACAAGTTCGGTTGGATCGTCCTGTCCACGGGCAACAAGAGCGAGATGAGCGTGGGCTACTCTACCCTCTACGGCGACTCTGCGGGCGGTTTCGCGGTCATAAAGGACGTGCCCAAGAACCTCGTCTACAGGGTGGCGCGGCACTTCAACGAGGTGAAGAACCGGGAGGTCATCCCCGACTCGGTCCTCACCAAAGAGCCCACCGCCGAGCTGCGCGAAAACCAGCGCGACACGGACTCCCTGCCGCCGTATGAGGTCCTCGATCCCATCCTCGAGGCCTACATCGAGGAGGACAGGGGTGTGGCGCAGATCGTGGCCTCGGGCTTCGACGAGGACGATGTGCGACGCATCGTGCAACTCGTGGACAGGGCCGAGTACAAGCGCCGCCAGGCCCCGACGGGCATAAAGGTCACGGGCCGGGCCTTCGGCCGCGACAGGCGTATGCCCATCACCAACCGCTACTTCGAGCGCAAC
>Ga0126307_10000260_pt1 | contig 34303 bp, 32 predicted proteins | sample Plot28_FD_89955 | JGI IMG/M metagenome (GOLD analysis project Ga0126307, IMG submission 89955) | Serpentine soil microbial communities from UC McLaughlin Reserve, CA, USA - Plot28 | ecosystem: Environmental > Terrestrial > Soil > Grasslands | place: USA: UC McLaughlin Reserve, Lake County... | reverse complement strand
TGAGTCCGTGGGCCAGTCCTCGTGCACTTTCGGCCAGCTCGGCATAAGACCAGGACTCATAACCTTCCTCTTGCAGCGCCAGCATGGCTTGCCGGTCACCGTGCTCGGCGAGCACGTCGATCAAGAATCCCAGCGTGCGCGCTTCGCTAATCCCTTGCCGGTATTGAGAAAGCATGCTCGAACCCTTTCCCATGAGTTGTCAGAGCTTCTCTAACTACCACCTCGATCACGACCATAGCACCGCCGTTCTGAAGATATCCGAAGTGTCCACCCCTTTCCCGCATTCATCACCGCGCCCGGTTCGTCAGGATCTCGATGTAACAATTCTAGCATAACCCTGTACCACACCCGCCTTCCCCGACGATACCTTCTCGATGGCCAACTGGACGCTGAGACGCGGCCGATCTCGCCCAGCAAGCGCGATTCGTCAATGGCGTTCATGAAAACGAGCCACCTCGCCTACTGTCAGCCCTCCCGCTACGAACCCCACACACTCAAAGCGCGCTTTAGCAAGTATAGTCGACGGTGTCACATTCCCGACGTTAACGAAGGGCAGGAAAGGAGAAAGGCATGAAGGCCGAAGCGAGTGACCCGAAGGGCGAAGTGGCCGTCGCCTGCGACTTCACGGCGATGGACGACGGGCAAAGGGAACGGTACCGGGCGTTGCGGCGCCGGCTGGGAGAGGATCTCCACGAGGTGCGGGAGCTGGAAGACGGCTACGCCTTCAGGCACTCTTCGGGAGAAGACGTGCTGATCGCGCTGGCGGAGTATGTCTCTTTGGAGCTGTTGTGCTGCCCGTTCTTCGACTTTGCCATCGAGGTCGGGCGGGGCGAGGTGTGGCTAAGGATGACGGGCCCGGAAGGCGCGAAGGGGATCCTGGAGGCCGCGATGGGAGGCTAAAGCGTAATTCCCGCGCCCTCGCGACGGCCTAGGACAACCAGCGTTGCCCGGTGGCATACTCGAAGGTGGACCCGATGAGCCAGATCTGACATTGATGTTCTCCCCAGAGGGAGGAGCTGCGTGAGACGAGCACAGGTGATGGGGAAGCGACGCTAGAGGGTGATGACGAGGGGATCACAGACGATCCGTACTACCGTCGGGTGGGCAGCCCTTGGCGTCGGTTCCTCGCTCGCCGGGTTGGCCGCCCAGGCTATGGGGCTGCCGGCGGGGTGGCTGGTCGGGCCGATGCTCGTCGCGCTCGCCTTTGCGCTCGCCTGGAAAGAGCACCCCACGATACCGCGTTGGGGTCGGACAGCGTCGCTTGCGGTCGTAGGCGGTATGCTCGCAGCCACTTTTCGGCCCTCGGTACTTCCCCTGGTCGCCAGCCACTGGCTGCCCGTGGGTCTCGTAGTCTGTGGAACCCTGTTCTTGAGCCTGGGTGCCGGACTGCTGCTCTCGGGCCTGCCGAACCTCGACAGGACGACGGCTGCTTTCGGGACGCTTCCTGGTGCGGCCTCGGGGATGCTCGCCATGAGCGGCCCCCTTGGCGCCGACGCACGCCTCGTCGCCCTGATGCAGTATACGCGCGTGGTCGTTGTTGTGGTCTCGGCCACGTTGGTCGGCCGGTTCGGGCTCGTGCCTGGGGCGGAACCACAGACGGCCCCCGGTCAGGGCTTGCAAGCTGCCTCTGGAGGGGTGGACCTTCTGGTCCAGGGTGCTGTGCCGGCCTACGCCATGACCGCGCTGGTCGCGGTGCTGGGTGCATGGGCGGGGACGCGCCTCAGGCTGCCTGCCGGAGCGCTCTTGGGACCGCTAATCCTCGGGGTCGCTGTTGAAGAGCTCGGTGTGGTTCACCTCGCCTGGCCCCCTGGCGTGCCGCAGGCGGCCTACCTCGTTCTCGGCCTGTGGGTTGGACTGCTCTTCGATGGGGACTCCGTAAAGCGGGCGGGACGGCTGTTTCCGGTCGTGCTCGCATCCGCCGTGGGGCTCGTGCTCGCTTGCGCCGCCCTGGGATGGGCGCTTGCCACGCTCACCGGCATCGACGGGGTCACGGCCTACCTGGCGACCACGCCCGGGGGTATAGACTCGGTGGCGATCGTAGCCCTGGGCAGCGGTGCCGATGCGCCGCTGGTACTGGCGGTGCAGATGCTGCGGCTTCTGGCCGTGGTCTTCGCCGGCTCTCTCCTCGGAATGTGGTCCTCTGCCTCTCGGTGAAGGGGGCCAGCGGCGGACGGGGCGTCGCCTACGAGGAGGGCCTCAGCCTGCTCTCGAAGCGCTCTATCAGGGTCTTGCGGTCCTGGTTTGCCCTCTCGTAGTCCCTGAGTCGCCTGACCTGCTCGTCGGTGAGAGCATCTATTCGCTCGGAGATCTCATCCACGTTCATCTCGTCGTAGCCGGGTATCGGGAAGGAGGCCGTCTCCGCGGTCCGCTGTGCGCCCTCGGCCGCGGCGTCCATGGTACGGGCCGTGGCGTCGGTCACCGCCCCCATCATTCCTGCCGCCGTCCGTCCGCTCGCCATCGCCCCTTCCTGGGCGGTCCTTGCGGCCTGCTCGGTCCCCGCCCGGTACTGGGAGAAGGCGGCGTCGAGGAAGTCCATGTAGGCCTCGAGGGACTCCTGTGCCAACGCCCGCCCGGCCTCCTGCTGCCTGTCGGCCTGCTCGGAGAATCGCTGTGCGGCGGAGCGGCCGACCTCGGCCTGCTCTTTGAGGTTGTTGGCCACCAGCTCGGAGAACTCTTGGGCCAGACGTTGCTGGCGCTCCCCCGACTCGGCGGCCTGCCCGTAAACGACCCTGTAGGACTCAGCGAGGGTCTCGGCGAAGCGCCGGGCTGCCTCGTTGACGTCGCGGGCCTTTCCTCGGTCCACCATGTGCTTTGCTCCTTCCCTGGAGGCTCGTGCGTAAGAGGCTTTCTACCCCGGGAGGGAGAACGCTACACTCGTTGCGCCGCACGCTTGCGGCTCGAAATTCGGGAGGGTCGAACCATCAACGTGGTACACACCGCCGTCTGGTCCAGATCCGGATGCCCGCAGTTTCGTATGTGGGCGGTTTCCGAACCAAAAAGGCGGTTCGCGAACTGCCCCTACACTCGCGACACTTCGTGATCCCTGAACTCTTTCGGGGTGTAGCGTTCGATCCACTCGCGGTACTCCCGCACTTCGCGCTCGGCGCGCTCCCCATCCCATCCGAGGTGTTTGACGGCGACTTCGGCGGCGGCGTCGGCCACATCGAGGCCGACCCTTGGCCCGTAACCCGCCATGGTACGCCTCAAGAGTACGTCCGAGAGTGTCTGCGCCATCTCCTCGCGGAACGCCCAGATCACCTCGGCCCCGATCAACGCCGTCTCGACGCTCTCTATTGGGGAGAGCGGCGTGAGGAGCTCTGGGTCGTCCTCGCCCACCTGGAGTACCTCGGCAGCCCTGACGCCGTAGAGCTTGAGGAGCCTGTCGCTAAGGAATTCGGGTATGGTGCTCGCTGATTTGAATCCGGCTGCGAACGCCTCGAAATCCGAGGTCTCGCTACCCGGCAAGGGAACCTTGCGAGAGGTGCTCTTGGGTGCCTTCCGACCCAGCTTCTTGAAGACGGCGTCGACCGTCTGGCGGCTCAGGTTCAGGTAGGTGGTCAGCTTGCCGCCAACGACGGAGAGGAGCCCACCGACCTGCGGCAGTTCGGCGCGGGATCTCTTCATCTTGCCGCCTGCCTCGGTATCTCCCTTGGCGTGGTCGAAGACGACGTGGCTACGGGTGACGCCGCTCGTTTCACCTTCAGGGTTATGGGGTAGCGGCCGCACTCCGGCATAGGTGTATAGCACGTCGTCGCGGGAGAGCCGCGCTTCAGGGATAACGTAGTTTGTCTCGTCGAGTAGGTATTGGATCTCCTCCTCGCTCGCCGAGACGTAGTCGAGATCACCCTCGTAGCGAAGGTCGGTCGTGCCGATCAGGTACCTACCGTTCCACGGCACGATAAAGTACGGCCTGCCATCCTTGCGCGCCTCGACGTAGAGGGCCTCGCCTTCAGGGGCGCCGGGGAACGGATCCACGATGAGGTGGCTACCCTTGGTGCCACCTATAAAGCGCTCGTCGTTCTCCTCGGTGCCGTGTCCTTCGAGATCAGCGAGAACCTCATCTACCCAGGGCCCTGCGACATTCACTGTAACAGGGGCATGGACTGCATATCTCTCGCCACTGAAGACGTCGGTGAACTTCACGCCCTTTACGTCGCCGCTTTCTATGATCAGGTGCTCCACTTTCGCGTAGGTAATGACTGTCGCGCCGTTGTCACGGGCGGAGATGGCGCACTCTACGGCGATCCGCTCTGCGTATTCCACCTGCGCGTCGTAGTAGAAGGCGGCCGCTTTAAGACCTTCCGGGTTGAGACCGGGTTCGCGATCCTGGACCTTCTTGCGGCTGAGCATCTTGTGACGGTCCATGCTCCTGTCGTAGGAGAGCACGTCGTAGAGGTTCATGCCGAGCCGGATGATTAGCGGCCTGCGGGAGCTCCTTTCGTAGATGGGAACCAGGAAGCCGAGCGGCTTGACCAGGTGCTGCGCAATGTGAAGTATGGCCTCCCTATCCCTCAATGACTCTCTTACGAGCGCGAATTCGTAGTACTCCAGGTAGCGCAAGCCACCGTGGATCAAACGCGTCGCCCACTGCGTCGTCCCGCTGGAGATGTCGCCCTTGTCCAAAAGCAAGACACGTAAGCCTCGCATCGCGGCATCCCGGGCTATCCCCGCCCCGTTTATGCCGGCTCCGACCACGATCACGTCGAAGGCCTGTCTCTCGATGTCCTGCGGAATGCGTGATGGCATCTCTATCCCTTCCTCACTCTGCTTTCTGGTTCGCCCCCGAAAAACGTGCCACATGGGATGTCAAGAGGCTCGTCCGCCCCGATGATACCGCGCTCGGTGAGCTTCGGAAGCGCGCCACCGATCACCTCTATTGCCGCCGGCCCCGAGAGCGTAGCGGTTCTTGGCCGCCGCGGATAGTGAGGGGAGACGGGCCAGCCTGGCGTATCGTGGGATCCTCTCACTCATCCTCCCAGCCGAACTCATCCCACAGATCGCGCGGGACGAGTTGATCTATCCTCTGCAGCACGTAGTTCGGGAGATTCTCCTCCGCCTCCCCGGCCAGGTCATCTTCGGTAGTCTCGCCCGTCAGGACGACGGCCGATGGCATCCCTGCGTCATTCGCCATGCGGATCTCCGTGTAGAGCCGGTCACCACTCATAACACACTCCTTTACCTCGAGCCCGATCACGTCCATTATCGTCTCCAACATGATGGAGTCCGGCTTCCCTACGTTGACCCGGCACGTCGTTCCCGTACACGCCTCTATGGCCGCGACGATGGCGGCCGCGTCGGGCTGTCCCCTGCCACCCGGAAACGGGCAGTAGCGGTCGGGGTTCGTAGTGACGAGAATCGCCCGTCTGTAGAACCAGATGGCGTCGAAGGCGATCTGGAGCTTGCGGTACTCGAAACCGCGGTCGTAGCTGGCGATGACGATGTCGATCTCCTCGGGGTCCTCGGAAATCCTGATGCCGGCCTCAGAGAGCGCGTTCTTGAGCGGCTCCTCGCTTATGGGGAAGACCGTTGCGTCGGGGTGGTTCAAGAGCAGCCACTCAGTCATGGTGACGACGGTGTTTACTATCTCGGAGTCCGGTGTCTTCAGGCCGAGCTTGCCGAGCTTCTCCGCATACATCTTCGGGTCCTTCGTGGCGTTGTTGGAGAGGAAGATCACACGCTTGCCGAGCTCGCGCAGCTTGAGAATTAACCGCTTGGCCCCGGGAAGCAGCTCGTCTCCCAGGTAGATGGTCCCGTCGAGATCGAAGACATAGCCCTCGTACAACCTCTCCGGCATCTCAGGCTCAACCATGTGGTCTCCTCGACTCCCTTCCGCCACCACCGCCCGAAATATCCCGAGCGAGTGGCTCCCAGCAAGACCAAAGAGCTGACTCGCTGAAGTGCTGACAAGGTGAATTGCTTTCCTACAGCCATCCCGCCCGTTTGAAGCCGAGGTAGAGAAGGCCGGAGATGGCGGCCATAAGCGCGAGGGCGATAGGATACCCGAGGTACGAGTTCAGTTCTGGCATGTAGCGGAAGTTCATCCCGTAGACGCCCGTTATCAGGGTCGGCACCGCCACGATAGCGGCCCAGGCCGAGATCTTCTGCACCTGCGCGCTCTGGCGCTGCATCGCCGTGTTCTGCTCGACGCTGACGAGGGTGAGATTGACGCTGAGGATGTTCGAGAGCAGTTCCCGGAAGCCGTCGATCTGCTCCGAGACCCGTAGCACGTGCTCGTGCACGCTGCGCATCCGGCGTACCACCTCACGGTCGACACCGTAGGACTCTTCGAAGAGGTGTTCGAGCACTTTGGCCAGAGGCTGGGCCGCCCGGCGGAACTCGAGCACCTCCCGCGAGAGTTCGTAGATCCTGCGTGAGACACCTGCGTTACCCCCGAAGACCTCCTCTTCGATCTCATCGACGTCGTTCTCGAGCCCGTCTATCACGGGGTCATAGTCGTCAATGACCTTGTCCACCACGGCCCAGAGCACCGTACCCGTGCCCCTGCTGAGGAACCCTGGCTCGCCCTCCAGCGCCTCCCTGACCCCTGCGAGCGACGACGCTTCGCCGTGCCTGACGGTAACAACGAAGTCCTCACCAAGAAAGATGTGGATCTCGCCGAACTCCACCCGCTCTTCTTTGTCCAGGTAGTGCGCCGTCCTGAGCACGACGAAGAACGAGTCTCCGTAACGCTCTAGCCTGGGGCGATGGTGGGCCTTGATCGCGCCCCGCACCGCCATCTCGGGCAGGTCGAACTCGCTGCTCAAGGAGGCGAACTCCTCCTTGCTCGGATCGACGAGCTCGATCCACGCGAATCCTCCCCGCTTGCGGCAGATACTTCTAATCCCCGCGAGGTCGGAAGATTCCGTCCGCCTTCCGTCAACGTAGATGGCGCTGTCCACGATCACGGACGGATATTATACGCCCGGCTTCGGGCTCCCGACGGGGCCCACCTTACCGAACCCCGCCTCCGGTCTTCCGCAGGGTCGGGTAGATGAGCGCGGCGAGAGGGATGGGCATCCAGAAGTTGAAGAGACGGTACCCGAGGACGGGGATAGCGGCCTCAGCCCCGATCCCGAATACGGCGAGGGTGGCGAGCATGGTAGCTTCGAACACGCCGATGCCGCCCGGTGTCAGCGGGAGCGAGCCGGCCGCCGTGGCTATGCCGTAGGCTACGAGCAACTCGCCTGCGCCCGCATGCACCCCGACCGCGAGGAACACAAGTACGAGACACGTGGCGTCGAACACCCAGTAGCCGAACGCGAGACAGCACCACCCCACTACCTCGAGCGGGCGGCTACTGGCCTGCCGGCGTAGGGATCTGAGCTCCTCGCCAAGGCGATCGGCCAACCGGTCCACCAGCTCGTCGGCCTCCTGTCTTTCGTACCGGCGGCGTACGACCCGAACCGTCCTATAGACTAGGCTCTTTAACGGTTGTCGCGCGGCGCGGGGTCTCTTGTATGCGACATAGCCGGCCAGGGAAGCCGCAACCACAAGCACGGCGGCCACCGCAGCGAGGGCCGTCTCCGCCCGTGTCAGGTCGCCGCGGACGAGCAAGTAAAGCAGGCTCCCCGAGAACAGGACGCCGAGCGCCCAGTAGACGAGGGCCGAGACCGCGGCCACGGCCAGACCGACGGCCGCGCGGTCTACCCCACGGGCCCTCAGTGCCCCGTAGGTCAGGGACGCCGCGGCCGCCCCTCCACCGGGCAACACGTGGGCGGCGCCGTACCCGCAGACCGTCAACCGCAGCATGAACCAGGGGCCGAGGCCCCGGCGGCTCCTCGATCGCGGGGCCGTCCCCATTCTCGACGCGGCCGCCACAGACCGTCCGAGCAAACCCGCGTAGCACGCCTCGCTTAAGACTTCGGCCACAAACGCCGCAATCACCAGGGGCGGCGCAGCCCCCGCCACGAGCTTGGCCGAACGTTCCAGGCCTGGAATCTGGGGCAGGATCAGATGTACGGCCAACCCCACCGATGCCAGGTAAAGCACGTTGCGCAAAACGGTCCTCGAGATGCGTCCGCTCCCTACGACTCGCGGTTGTCAGCATTTCAGCTAGTCAGCACGCCGCCGTGCAGGCGGCTCTCAGCACTTCAGCATGTCAGCTCTTGCTTGCTGAAATGCTGACCAGCTGAAATGCTTGATCACCTGGTGAACCACCGCTGCCATTTGTACCAGGGCACGGACACCTCCACCAATTCGGCGGGCCATGCCATGCTTACGGCGCGACGGCCCTCCCTCCTCGAATCCCTGTACTCCTCCTCCATCGCCACCCTGATGATGATCTCGCCTGTCTCCGTGGTGAGCGGCCCCGAGACGGCACGGAACCCTTCGATGCGCGAGCCGTTTTCGGACAGCAACAGCACCTGCTGTCCAGGGTCGGGCACGAGGGGAGGTCTACTCCTGCCGAACGTCATCTCTTCACCGGCCTCTAGAGTCGTCCGAGGGCCTCGGGGATCGGGGTCTCACCGGCCAGGATATCGAACGTCTTGTGGTATGTATTCACCTCTTCGAGCGCGGCGGCGAAGGTTCGGGCGACATCTTCGCGGGGGATCTCACCCCGTCTCCCTAGTTTCTCGGCCGCCTCTATGGTGCCCGTGCCCTCATCCTCGGTCAGGCTACCCGGACGTATGATGCTGTAATCGAGGCTACTGCTCCTCAGTCGTTCGTCGGCGCGGGCTTTGGCGCGGAGGTAAGGACGCATCGCCTCGGAGCCTGCCTCAGGGTCGCCCGCGCCCATAGCACTGAGCATCAGGTAGCGGCGCACCCCACGTCCCTCCGCGGCCTCGATCAACTTGGCGGCCCCGCCGTAGTCCATCGTCTCCTTGCGCTCGTCCCCGCTCCCCGGTCCGGCTCCGGCGGCGAAGACGATCGCGTCGCACCCCTCGACCGCCGCCCCTATTCCCCCTTCGATCTCCTCTGCTTCGAGGTCGACCACCACCGCCTCGGCGCCGTCAGCCTCGACGTCGCCCGTCTGCTCCTCCTTGCGGACGAGCCCCTTGACCTCGTGGCCCTCTGCGACCAACATCCGTACCAGACGCCTCGCCGTCTTGCCATGCGCACCAGCGATCAAAACCCTCACGAAAAGTGCCTCCTTCGAATCAGGATCAACCTCCAGGTTAGCACGCTCCAGCCTCCGGCTGTCGCTCGTCAGCATTTCAGCTTCTCCTAATCGGGCCTCGCTATGCAGCGCCCAGGAACCGCTGCTTACGGCGGTAGATTCTACGCTTGTGAGGTGGCTCCGAGACGACTTGCTGAAATGCTGAGAAGCAGCCGACCTCAGGGAGGCGGCGTGCTGACAAGCGAAGCCCGAAAGGCGGAGCGTGCTGAAATGCTCTCACGGCGACGCAGTCGCAGAAGCGGAGGGTGAGGCGGTCGGGGAGGCTGTGGGCGATACCGTAGGAGATGCTTTCGGACCGGTCGTCTCTAGAGGCATGGTATCGAGCGTGGTCGCCGGCCGGGTCTTGGGCTGCCGCGCTGGAGAGACGGTCGGTGTTTCGTAGAACGGGGAGAGGAGCGCGGACAACATAACTGCGACGGCTACGGCGGCCACCGTGCACACGGGCGCGAGAACGACGGCCAGAGGCACGCGCACCCACTCGGAAACCCTTCCGCCAAGCATGTAGTAGAGGATCGAAGCAAAGACGACGAGCACGGATAACAACAGCCACAACGGGAATCCAAGGACGAGCGCACCCATGCTCTCAATCCTTCCAGCGCATCGCGGCGACTACACAACCAACACCGGCGGCGATGCCGACGATGAGCACGGAGAGATTCCCTGTGAAAGCCCAGACTATAACGCAGACCAGTTCCCCGCAGAGCAACGCCAGCGTCAGGTATCCCGTCGGCGGGATCCTCATCGGGTCTCTCCACTTCCTCTCTGCTGTGGACTACGGGACGCAGCCTAGAGGATACAGCGGTTTGCGGGAAGGGACCCTTCCTGCAAACCGCGCTGTTAGCATTCAGCCTTCAGCTTTTGTCTTGGCTGATGGCGCGACGTGCTCGAGGCTCAAGCACGTCGCTGTAAACCTAACGTCCCCGCAACGATCCGAAAGATCGACGGCACTGTAGTACGGAAGACGTTCTCGCGGGTCGATAGATCTAGGAAAAGCCCAAGTGTGCCGGAGGAGCGACGGGGACAAAGGAATAGGACCGGGCCGGTAAGGAGGGGGAAGGTACCGAAGGCCCGATCCTATGGGTAATATGGCCGGGCCTCGGGGGTCCTGAGAGAGGGGTCCTCGCCCGGTCTTGCACTACTTTACGATGCCAGGAGCAGGCGGCGCATCCCCCAAATGAGTGATTTTTGGAAACCTGAAAAGGCTATGGCGCTCACGTCTATCCCTGATCCAGGTACCTCCGAAGGGCCCTGGCGTAAGCCGGCGCCAGCTTCCTGGCCCTGGCCCAGTCCTCGGGGCTGACGCCGAGCCTGGCGCTGCGGCGGATCTGATGGAGGTCGTCGTCCAAACTACCGGAGTGCTCGCCGACCACGAACTCCTGGCGCATGGCCTCGAGGTCCTTTCTGGCCAGCCTCCTTCGACGGTCTCCCATGCATACTCCTCTCGCCGAAAGAGCGGGGACCACCCTAAGCGTAACCCCGCCCCACCCTAGCGGCAACGGTCGGCGCTCTGAATCTTCTCCATAATCCCGCAGCTTCGACCCCACGGATCGGTCTTCGGGGTGGTAAGGGGAGGCCTGCTCGTGCAAAATACTCTCGTCTGCCGCCGGCGGCACCGTTGTAGGGGAGACCGAGGTAGAGGGGAGCTACGGGTGCGAGCATGGATGAACCTCCTCAGGGGAGCCTTGACGTCTATGACGTTCCTGGTCTTGCTGTTCGTGGCACCGGTGTCCCCTCCCGATCGGGCCGTAGCCCAGGAGACGGCCTCCCAGGCGCCTCCCGGGGCCCCCAAGCTGGACGCCGGGTCCTGGACGCTCATCGACGCGGACACAGGCCTCTACCTGGCGGGCAAAGATCCTGACAAGCGGGTCGCCATAGCATCGACTACCAAGCTCATGGTCGCCCTCGTGGCACTCGATGAGGGCGTGAACCTCGACGATCAGGTAACCGTCTCGGAGGACGCAGCCTCCTACGCCGGGTCCATCTACAGCAACATCGGCCTCTATCCCTACGACCGTGTCAGTGTCAGGGACCTCCTGACGGCTGCCCTGGTCCCTTCTGGCACCGACGCGGTCTACGCCCTGGCCGAGTACCTGGGGGACGGAAGCGTAAAAGAGCTCGTCGGTAAGATGAACGATAAGGCGAAGGAGCTTGGCCTGAAGAACACCCATTTCAAGAACCCCGCCGGCATCGACGCCGAGGGCAACTACTCGAGCGCCAATGACCTCGCGAAGATAACCAGGGAGGCGATGAAATATCCCGAGTTCCGCGAGATCGTCGCCAAACCCGAGGCCACCATATCGACGCAAGACAGGGAGATAGACGTCGTCAACACCAACCTGCTCGTCGTTCCTAATTCGGGCTACGACTACGGGCCGGCGACGGGCGTCAAGACGGGCACCTCGGTACAGGCCGGGCCCTGCCTCGTGGCCTCCGCCCAGAGCGGCGACGAGTCCTACATCGCCGTGGTGCTAGACGCCGCGGGGGACCTGCAACGTTTCGAGGCAGGCAGGGCGGCGCTGGAGTACGGCTTCGGCGAGTACGAGCGCGAGCCTCTAGTCGAACGCGGCGACCCTTACGCGGAACTGAAACTACCCTACCGCAGGGGCGAGACGGTGAACCTCGTCGCCGAAAAGGACGTCGTTGCGCTCGCCGGCCCTGGCCTGAAGGTCGAGCAGCATACGACCAAAAAGGAGGCGCCACCCTCAGCCAAAACCGGGCTCGAGTTAGGCAGCGTCGCGGTCTCGGTGGACGGCCACAGCGTTGGCAGCAGTCCCCTGGTCGTCCAGAAAGGCTACGAAGAGGCCTCCCTGTGGCAGAGGGTGACGTACTGGGCGGGCGGGCTGAAGCGCTGGATCTTGAACCGCTGATTTAAGCTGGTCAGCATCTCAGCACGCCGCCTTGCGGGCGGCTTTCAGCAAGTCAGCCGGGTATTTGCGAACGGAAAGCTGAAGTGCTGAAACGCTTACATGCTGACCGGCGCGGGGCTGGGTCTTCCTTTCCTGCGGCGGGTACAATAGATTCTATGCAAGCAGACATCGTCGATAATCGTTACGCACTGGTACAGTCCCTTGGCTTTGGAGGCATGGGCGAGGTCTACCTGGCCCACGACGAGGTACTTGATCGCGACGTCGCCCTCAAGATGCTCAGGATGCAATACGCCGGGGACGACGAATTCGCCGAGCGCTTCAAGCGCGAGGCCATGAGCGCGGCGTCCCTCTCCCACCCGCATATCGTCCAGGTCTACGACAGGGGCGAGACGGCTGACGGCATCTCCTACATAGCGATGGAGTACGTCTCGGGCGGCACCCTGAGGGAGCAAATCGAAGAGAGGGGACCGTTCGAAGCCCGCAGGGCGGCCGCCGTGGCGGCCCAGATAGCCGATGCGCTCGGGGCCGCGCACGAGCGCGGTGTGATCCACCGCGACATAAAGCCGCAGAACGTTCTGGTGACCTCCTCCGGCCACCTCAAGGTCACGGATTTCGGTATAGCGAGGGCGGCCTCGGCCGTCACGAGCTCAGCGTCGGGCGCCGTCTTCGGCACGGCCGGCTACATCTCGCCCGAGCAGGCCATGGGGGAGCCTGTGGGTCCCGCAAGCGACCTCTACTCTCTCGGTGTGGTTCTCTACGAGATGCTCACAGGCGAGCTGCCGTACACCGCCGACAACTCCATAGCCGTGTGCATGAAGCACGTCACCGAGCCACTGCGTCCCCCGAGGAGTCTGAACCCTGCCATCCCCGAGGAGATCAACGCCCTGGTCGTGAGGCTGCTCGCTAAGGACCCGGCGGACCGTTACCACAGCGCGGCGGAACTCCTGGCCGACCTCGAACGCGTGCGGGACGGCCTCCCTCTACTCATCGCGGCCGAGGCCACTACGCAACCCATGAGGGAAGGGCCGCCTCCCGGTGCCCGTGCGGTCCGCGGCCCGCGCAGGCGAAGCGCATCGTGGATCCTGGCGGTCTCCGCCGCCGCGATGTTGGCCCTTCTCGGTACGGCCCTCCTTGGCCTCCTGCAAGAAGGGACTGGAGAAGGAGTCCTGCCCCGCGCCCAAAGCGTGGCCCGCGGCCTCATAGACCCGCCCCGCGCGGCGCACGCAAGAACCGCCGAAACGCAAGCGGTCCTTGGCCCCGACGCATCACCAGCAGTGTCCCCCACAGTCTCCACTTCGCCCGCAGCCACGGCGTCGCCCGCAGCGTCGGCGTCGCCCGCAGCGTCGGCTCCGCCCGCGGCCCCCACCACGCCGACCACGGACGACCAGACCCCGAGCCGGTCACAGTACGGTGGAGCTAGCGACTAAAGCGAGCTGACATGCTGAAACGTCCGCGTCCTCCCGCGCCGACGATGCTATATTCGCACCCTGCAGGATTCACGAGTGGAGGAGTATCCATTGGCCGGGTTGGATGTCGGACAGAAGATCACATACTTCGAGTTGCCGGACCAGCAGGACTATCCCTGGAGCATCTCGGGCCAGTTGGAGACGGGACCTGTGATGCTGGTCTTCTTCAGGGGTGACTGGTGTCCTTACTGTAACGGGCAGCTGGCCAGCTACGCCAGGGAGTTCGAAGAGTTCGAGAGGCGGGGGGCGCAGATCGCCGGCATCAGCGTAGATCCACCACCCCACAACGCGAGGATGGTCGGGAAACTCTTGCTTCCTTTTCCCCTCCTGAGTGATCCCGAAGGAGAGCTCGCCCGTATGTACGGCCTGTGGAATGCGGAGGAGGGCGTGGCCGTGCCTTCTATCGTCATCGTGGACCAGTCGGGGGAGGTACGCTACCTCTACTCAGGCGCAGACGCCGCGGACAGGCCGGAAGACGACGAGATCTTCCCTGTCCTCGACGAACTCGAAAGCAGGATAGAACGTCTCACGGAAGGACCGGAGTTCAGGGTAGGAGCAGCGCAGGCGAGGGAGACCACCGTCCGTCCGGAGCGCAGCGCCATGGAACTCGAGCAGCTAACCCCCTACTTTCGGGGCGTGGCCTTCACCATCGAGCTCCTCAAAGACAGGTTCGAAGGGTGGGGCCGCTCCGGAAAGAAGGCGTTCGAGGAACTCGACTCTTACCAGCAGATGGTACGCCGTTACGCGACGGCCCTGGAAGAGACCATCGAACTGAGGTAGCGATTTGATGGAACTCGCTTCATCAAATCGCGCAGGTCAGCACTTCAGCATGTCAGCTTTTGGTTGCTGAGAATAGATCCTCATCGTGCGTGGGGCTCAGGTTTTTGTGCACGATGCTCTCAGCCCTTAGCTTGACGAGTTCTCGTTCTTGCTGACTAGCTGAAATGCTGACCAGCTAATTAGGAGGCTGCTTGGAACCGTTTGTCGAGGCGGGTAGCGGACGGCTCAGGGCGCTGTGGCGGTTGGCGATCCAATACTGGGCCTACTGGGAGCTCATCCAGCTATTCAACCAGCTCGTGGCTGCGTGGCTGCTTGCGGGTTCGGGCGGGCAGAGTATCTCCCCCGCACTACCGCTCGCAAGCGGTATAGCCGGACTGATGGCAGCCGTCCTGACCGTGTGGCTGGCGGGCCGCCTCCTCGATAGACGGCCTTTCTCGGGGTTCGGGTTCCATCTCGGTGGTGGATGGTGGCTCGACCTGCTCTTCGGGATGGTCCTCGGCGCGTCGCTAATAACGGCCATCTTCCTCGTCGAGCTGGCGCTTGGTTGGGTCAGGGTAACCGGCGCATTCGCGAACTACGGGGCCGACGCACCTTTCGCCGTCTACATGCTCTTCCCCGCCGCCACGTTCGTGTGCGTGGGTATCTCCGAGGAGACGATCTTCCGGGGCTACCAGCTCAAGAACGCCGCCGAGGGCCTGAACTACCCCTCCCTTGGTCCCCGCGGCGCCATCCTGCTGGCCTGGATCCTCTCCTCGATCTTCTTTGGCGTGCTTCACGCCGACAACCCGAACGCCACGCCCATCAGCACGCTCAACATCATCCTTGCTGGCCTGATGCTGGGCTTCGGCTACGTGCTCTCAGGGGAGCTTGCGATCCCGATAGGTCTGCACATCACCTGGAACTTCTTTCAGGGCGCAGTCTACGGTTTCCCTGTCAGCGGCTACGGGACTTTCGGCGCGACTCTCCTGGCCACAGAACAGGGCGGCCCGGAGCGCTGGACCGGTGGTTCATTCGGCCCCGAAGGAGGCTTCCTCGCCCCCGCCGCCATGCTCCTGGGAATCTCACTCATAGCCCTATGGACACGCCTTCGTACCGGGAAAGCCTCACTCCACACCCCCATCGCAGAGCGTCGTGCATAAGGCTCAAGCCTTATGCACGATGAGCCATCAGCTCTCAGCTCTTGCTCTTGGCCGATAGCTGACCGCTGAAAGCCAACAGCTGACCAGTTATTATCCTGAAGCCTCTTTCATCAACGCTTTGTATGCCTGATGCAGATGGTCGGAGACGGTGACCACGGAGAACAGGGCGGCCACGAGGCGGGTTACGCGCGGCGCGAGTACGAGGCCGTAGGTAAAGAAGGAGGCGACCCACACGCTGAGGCAGAACTGACATGTCAGGAGCTCTCCGACGGACCTTCGCAAGCCTTCGCCCCTGGGCTTCTCGTCGACCTTCTTGGGGCTTTCCTTCTCCCTGAGTTCGGTAAACGGGGCGCGCAGGGGACTCGTTATCACATCCTGTGAGCCAACCAGGCTCAATTTGTGGGTCGCCATCCCGAGCAGCGCGATGTCGGTGGCGTCTACCCGTTCAGGGATGGACCTGCCCGAAAGCCTGGCCGCCAGAAGGAAGACGGCGAAGATGAGGTTGAAAGCCCCGGCCAGGAGACCATAGGAGGATAGCGGTATGTCTTCGCCCTGCTTGTACACCTCGAAGGTTGCCTCTGACGGGCCTCCATCGCTCATGATCGCTCCTCGCGTAATAACTATGCTCTTCTGCGCCTTCAGTGGATATCCCCTCGGCGTCACGATACCTAAACATGCGCCTCGAATTCACGGGGCTGTGAGAATCCTCCAGCCAACCTTCCCATCAAGGGGATCTTCATCCAGCTCGAACCCCTCGTCCCCGCGCGCGAGTCGCAGGGCGTGCAAGCCGCCGTCTTCGGGGTGACAGAAGTAGCCTTCGGCAGAGTCCCCGGCACCGAAGATCCTGAGTTCGATCTCACCCCATTCAATACCTCCTGTGCTCTGCGCGAGCCTGGCGTGGGGGATCGCCACGCCGTCCCTGACGAGCATCACGACCGGGATCTCCCCGGCACGTACGTGGTGCCAGCGGGGGCCTTCGAGGGTCTCGCCGCGCTGGTAATCACTCCAGAGTCCGGGCGGAAGGTAGACGTCGCGGCTCCTCGCCTCTTCCATCAACGGCGCGACGAGGATATCCGTACCGAAAAGGTACTCGTCCTCCACGAGCCAGGAGGTCCTGTCCTCCGGATATTCGAAGAACAGCGTGCGCAGCATCGGGTGGCCGTTCAGTGAGGCGAGTTTGGCCTGGGCGTAGACGTAGGGCATCAGGCGGTACTTCATCTCCACGGTTCGTCTGAAGTCGTCGGTGAACTTTTCGCCGTACTCCCACGGCTCTGTCGGGGGCGTTCCATGGCAGCGGCTGTGGGAGCAGAGAACGCCGAAGGCCAGCCAGCGACGGTAGAGATCCTCCGGGCTGCTGTAGGCAAAACCGCCGATAAAGTGGCTCCAGAAAGAGAAACCGCACAGCCCGAGCGAGAGACCGGCACGCAGGGTGGCGGCCATCGCGGTGTCGGTGTTCTCGGCGTCGCCACCCCAGTGGAGCGGGTAGCGCTGGCTTCCGGCCCATGCACTGCGGGCGAAGATGACGCCTTTGCCAAGGACCTCTTTCGTAATCTCGGCTACCGCCTTGTTGTAGCGCAGGGGGTAGAGGTTGTGTTCGTGGAAGCCACCGTGGCGCGCGTCGTAGATCCCGGTGAGCGGCGCCGCCTCCCCGAAATCCGCCGTGAAGATACTGACCCCCCTCTCGAGCAGTCTCGCCAGCTTCCTCTGGTACCATCTGACCGCCTCGGGCTTGCTCAGGTCTAGGACGGCGTCGTCTACGGGGGGTTTGCCGTTCGCACTGAGGATGATGTGGTCCCTCTCGATGGCTTCCGCACGCAACTCGTTCTCCGGATTGAGGTAGGGTAACTGCCACAGGCTGACGCGGAAGCCGCTCTCCTTGAGGTCGGAGAGCATCCGTTCCGGGTGCGGGAAGCGAGAGGGGGAGAACTCGAAGTCGCAGCGATGGGGAACCTCGGTCCAGCCTGTGTCGAGGTGGATCACATCCGAGGGAATGCGCTCCCGCCGCAGCTTCTTCGCAACCTCACGGACCTCATTCTCCGAGGAGTAGGACTCGCGGCCCATCCAGAGCCCGAAGGTCCATAGCGGCGGGGTCGGGGCGCGGCCTGTTAGAGCAGTGTACTCGGAGAGGATCTCCTTTAGAGATCCGAAGAAGAAGAACATGTCGAGGACATCGTCGCCGAGATAAGCGACGTTCGCGCCGTTGTAGGAGCCACCGAGGTCGAGGGTGAGGGGGGCACTCGTGTGGAAGAACATGCCATAGCCACGGCTGCTCATGAAGAACGGCACCGGCTTGTACATGTAGGGCGTCTGGGCGCTGTAGGCGTCGTAGGTGTAGAGCACCATCCTCTGGCCACGTTTGTCCAGGCGCGTAAAGGACTCCCCGCCCCCGAAGAGCTTCTCGCCGGGGTGGAGCGAGAAACTCGCCGCGACGTGCCGGTGTAAATTGGAAGCATTGCGCACAAAGGAGAAAGGCGTTGGCATCGAGTTGACGACGCCCGGCGCGTCCGAGAGATGGTTCGTGCGCGTGAGCAGCCCTCCCGAAGCGTCCCTGAACTCGAAGTGTAGCGGGTCGTGCTCCACCCTTAAGGACCCGAACCCGCTCGCGTAGGTGGTGAAGTCTCCATCGTCGTTCATCTCCCAGGAGGAGTCATCAGATCCGGGCTCCCTGACGAGCATCAACGACTCCCTCTTACCCATCGAGGCCGGACGAACGGGCACGCGAAGGCGCACGGTTCTGGGCGTGACGAAGGCTATGGAGAACGGGAAGGTCTGGTCGTCCTCGTACTCCCCCGGCGGCGTATCCTCCCACACCTTGTAGTCCTCCAGCTGCAGCGTGAGCTGATGGTAGGAGACGCGTTGCTTGAGCGAGTGGCTCTTCCACAGGATCTTCCCTGAAGCAGAAGCGGGATCGAAACTCTCGGTCCTATGGCCGACGAAGAAGTGGTTCTCCTGACGGCTGAATTCTCCGCTGATGTCCACGGGCTGGTTCTGGAACGTGGCCTCGTATTCTCCCATCGTAGTCGCCTCCCATGAGGATCCATCCGTCTCTCACAGAGTCCCATTATCCGCGGTCTTAAGACCGGGCGCAGCGAGGGAAGTCGCACTACGAAAAGGAGAAGCATCTCTCGTTTGACGGGAGGAAAGAACGGGCAAATGGTGGCAAACGGCGCAAACAGCGGTCGCGGGACCCCGCGATCTGAACAGGAAGGACGATCACGATGACAGAGGACCAGCACACCCAACAGGACCCGACCCAGCAGTATCCACAGCCGGAGTATCCTGTGCAGACCCAGATGGACCGGCACCCCGGCCTCGAGCAGGATATGGCCCCCGAGCCCGACTACGGCGTCGAGACCTACGAGGGCAGCGGCAAGCTCGAGGGCAAGAAGGCGGTCATAACCGGCGGTGACTCGGGCATCGGGCGGGCCGTCGCGCTCGCCTTCGCCCGCGAGGGCGCCGATGTCGTGATCTCCTTCCTCGAAGAGGAAGAGCCAGACGCCGAAGAGGCGGCGCGGGCCGTCGAAGACTCGGGCCGCAAGGCCATAAAGGTGCCCGGGGACGTGGCCGAAGAGGGCCAGTGTCAGGCGCTCGTCCAGAAGGCCGTGGACGAGTTCGGCCGGATAGACGTCCTCGTCAACAACGCGGCCCACCAGATGACGGTCGAAGGGATAGCCGACGTCTCGACCGATCTACTCGACCGGACCTTCAAGACCAACATCTACGCGATGTTCTGGCTCGTCAAGGCTGCGCTCCCGCACATGCCCGAGGGTGGTTCGATCATCAACGTGGGCTCCATCCAGGCCTACCAGCCTTCACCGACCCTGCTCCCCTACTCGAGCACCAAAGGTGCAATTATCACCTTCACCAAGGGCTTAGCGCAAGAGGTCGTGCAGTACGGGCTCAGGGCGAATACAGTGGCCCCGGGTCCGGTGTGGACCCCGATCATACCCGCTTCCATGCCAGGCGATACCGTCTCAAGCTTCGGCGGCACCTCCCCGATGGGCCGCCCGGCCCAGCCCGCCGAGCTCGCCCCTGCCTTCGTATTCCTCGCCTCCCAGGAGGCAAGCTACGTCAACGGCGAGACGCTTGGGGTGACAGGGGGCCAGCCGTTGCCGTAGGCGCTCCGCGCCTACGGCAAGTTACAGGCTACAGGTTTCAGCCGTCAGGTTTTGGGTGTTGTTCCCTGGCGCTGGGAGCCCGTGCAGCCCCACCTGATGCCTGTAGCCTGACACCTATTCGGCGATGCGCTAGGCTAAGAGGCGAAGGAGCGTTGAGACGTCTTTGGAGATCATCGTCCAGAAATACGGCGGGAGCTCTGTTGCGACGGCGGAACACATAAGGGCCGTTGCAGATAGGGTGAAGAAGGTCCATGATTCTGGCTTCGGCGTCGTCGTGACCGTCTCGGCGATGGGCAAGCAGACCGACAGGCTGCTGCGGCTCGCCGGCGAGGTCAGCGGTGATCCCTCACCGCGTGAGATCGACCAGCTGCTCTCTACGGGCGAGCTCCAGTCCGTCGCGCTCCTGGCGATGGCCCTGCACGACAGGGGCGTAGCCGCCACCTCGCTCACCGGCCTGCAGGCAGGCATGAAGACCACGGGACGCTACGGTTCGGGCGTTATCTCGGGGATAAAGCCCGACCGCTTGCGCAACCTGCTCGACGAGGGACAGGTCGCCATCGTCGCAGGCTTCCAGGGGGTCAACGCCCTCGGGGACATCATGACGCTCGGGCGAGGAGGGTCGGATACGACCGCCGTGGCGCTCGCGGCGGCGCTCGGGGCTGCGCGCTGCGAGATCTTCACGGACGTCGACGGCGTCTACACCGCCGACCCGCGCATCGTGGCAGGGGCGCGGCGCATACCCATCATACTCTCCTCGGAGATGGCCGAGATGTCGTGGCGGGGCGCGAAGGTGATGCACCCGCGGGCAGTGGAGCTAGGGGCGCTCTACGGGGTCGAGATCCACGTAAAGAGCTCCTTTTCCGAGGGTCCTGGTACGATCATCACGGGAGGTAACGGCTTGGAACACCTCGAGACCCGCGAGACGGTCGCCGGTATCGTCCACGAACTCGACGTCTCGCGCATCACCCTGACGGGCATAAAGACGGGTCCCGGTACGATGAGCCGCGTCTTCACCCCTCTGGCCGAAGCGGGCATCTCCGTCGACGTTATCGTGGAGAGCGCCCCCAAGGAAGGCACCTCGGACATCGCCTTTACCGTACGCCGTGGCGACTTCGGCGATGCCCTGCGGCTCGCGGGCGCGGTAGCCCAGTCCTTAGAAGGGCGGGTCGAAGGCGAGGAGGAGCTCGGCAAGGTCTCCGTCGTCGGGACGGGGATGCTTAACCGCCCTGGCTACGCGGCGCGGATGTTCGCCACGCTCGGGGAGGCCGGCATCCCGATAAGGCTCGTCTCCACCTCCGAGATACAGGTGACTTGCGTATTGCCGGCAGGGAGGGTAGAAGAAGCGGTAAGAGTTTTGCACAGGGACTTCGAGTTGGAGGAGAGAGATGTTTAGCGGCGCGCTGACGGCCCTCGTCACACCTTTCAGGAACGGGGAGGTGGACGTCGAGGCCTTAGAAGGCATGGTCGAGTTCCAGATCCAGGGCGGCATTCACGGCCTCGTCCCCTGCGGGACCACGGGCGAGACCCCGGCCATGACCGAGGAGGAGGACCGCCTCGTCGTAAGCACCGTGGTGAGGGTCGCGAACGGAAGGGTGCCCGTCGTTGCGGGTTCCGGATCCAACAGCACGGATATGGCGATCAAGTACACAAAGATGGCCCAGGAGGAGGGTGCTGACGGCTCACTTCAGGTCGCCCCCTACTACAACAAGCCGACCCAGGAGGGGCTCTACAGGCACTTCGCCACCATAGCGGAGCGCACGGAGTTGCCGATCATCCTCTACAACATCCCTGGCCGGACGGCCGTGACCATCTCCGCCGAGACCATAGCGCGCCTCACCGAGCTCCCGAACATCGTCGGGGTCAAGGAGTCGACGCTCTCTATGAACATGGTGAGCGACATAAAGAGCCTCTGCGGCGAGGAGTTCGCCATCCTCTCAGGGGATGATCCTATGACGCTGCCCATGATGGCCCTTGGCGGGCAAGGTGTTATCTCCGTCGCCTCAAACGTCGCCCCTGCGGCCGTCTCCGACATGGTGAGGTCCCTCCTGATCGGCGACTGGGAGAGGGGCCGCGAGCTCCACTACGAACTGCTGCCGCTCTTCCGCGCGCTCTTCGTCGAGACCAACCCGATCCCCGTCAAGACGGCAGCCTCGATCCTCGGCCTGTGCTCGGACGAGATGCGGCTGCCGATGATCCCACTGCAGGGCGAGAACCTCGACACCCTCCGTCGCGTGATGGAGGAATCGAACCACCTCCTCCCCACTCCTGAAGAAGTGTGACCAGGATAGCCGTAATAGGGGCGGCGGGCCGTATGGGGCGCGAGATCTGCCGCGCGTCACTCGAAACGGAGGGGATCGAGCTCATCGGCGGCACGGTCGAACCGGGTTCACCCGAACTCGGCTCCGACCTCGGCGAGCTCTGCGGCTCCGGGAAGACCGGAGTACTCGCCACGGAAGACCCGCCCGAATCCGCCGAGGTCCTGATCGAGTTCACCACGCCAGGGGCGACCGTGCAACACCTCTCCTACGAAAGACCGCACATCATCGGGACGACGGGCCTCTCTGAAAAGCAACTGGAGAAGATCGAGGAGGCTTCGCACAGCGTCCCCATCGTCCACGCCCCGAACATGAGCATCGGCGTGAACCTGTTGCGCGAGATCGTGCGTGAGCTCTCTGCGAAGCTAGGCGAGGGCTACGACATCGAGGTCGTGGAGGCCCACCACAAGAACAAGAAGGACGCGCCCTCGGGCACCGCCCTGTTTCTCGCGTGGGCCGCGGCCGAGGGAAGGAATAGGAACCTGGACGAGGTCGCCGTCTACGGGCGGGAGGGTGCGGCACCCCGACGAGAAGGTGAGATCGGCATCCACGCCCTGCGCGGCGGCGCCGTAGTCGGAGAACATCGGCTCATCTTCTACTCGGGCGGAGAGGAGGTCGAGGTCATCCACCGCGCCCTCTCCCGCCGCACCTTCGCCGACGGCGCCCTGAGGGCCGCGCGGTTCGTCGCGAACGCGCCCCCCGGCCTGTACTCCATGGCCGACGTGCTCGAGGACCGCCCGGGAGAAAACATTACCGACGCTTCCGCCGTACCCCTGATCCCACGCGAAGTCCTCTTTGGGAACCCCGAGAAGGTAGGACCGCGCCTCTCCCCCGACGGTGAACGCCTCGCCTACCTCGCACCGAAAGACGGCGTCATGAACGTCTGGGTAGGTCCCGTCGGAGGCGAGGACTTCGAGCCTGTGACCGACGACCGCAAGCGCGGCATCAGGGTGTACTTCTGGGCCGAGGACAACACGCACATCGTCTACCTCCAGGACGAGGGCGGCGACGAGAACTGGCGTGTACACGCCGTGGATGCATCCACTAAAGAGGACCGTGATCTGACCCCCTTCGACGACGTGCAGGCCCAGATCGTGGACAAGAGCCGCCACTTCCCCGACACGTTGCTCGTCGCGCTGAACAGAGAGAACCCCGAGCTCCACGACGTCTACCGCCTCACCCTCTCGACGGGCGACCTCGACCTCGTCGCCAAAAACCCTGGCAGCGTCGTCGGCTGGGTCGTCGACCCACACCTCAGGTTGCGCGGAGCGATGGCGGCCACGCCGGAGGGCGGCTTCGACTTGCTCCTGCGCGAGGGAGCCGACGAAGACGCACACTGGCGCAAGCTCCTCGGGTGGGGCAAGGAGGACGCGCTATCGAGCGGCCCCGTCGACTTTACCGAGGACGGCGAGAAGATGTACCTCCTGGACTCGCGCGGGGCCAACGCCTCTCACCTCGTCCTGCTCGACCTCGAAAGCGGTGCGACACAGACGCTGGTCGAGGACCCGCGCTACGACGTCGGCCGGGTCGTAACGCATCCCGAGACCCACGAGGCCCAGGCCGCCGCCGTCGAGCGTGCGAGGACGGAGTGGGTCGTGCTCGATGACGAAATCAGGGAAGACTTCGAGGTCATCGGAGGCCTGGACCGCGGGGACTTCGGCGTGGCGAGCCGCGACAGGGCCGATGAGAACTGGCTCGTCGCCTTCACCGCCGACGAAGGCGGCGCCTCCTACTACGCCTACGACCGCAAAAGCAGACGCGGCGAGCATCTCTTCGACGCCCGACCCGACCTCGCGGAGTACACCCTCGCAAGGATGGAACCCGTCTCCTTCGCCTCCCGTGACGGCTTCACGATAGAGGGCTACCTGACGCTGCCGCCGGGAGGTTTCGCCGGACCCATGCCGATGGTATTGAACGTGCACGGTGGTCCGTGGGTTCGGGACGGGTGGGGCTACGATCCCGAGGCGCAGTGGTTCGTCAACCGGGGATACCCATGTTTACAGGTTAACTATCGGGGCTCTACCGGGTACGGCAAGGCGTTCTTGAACGCGGGGAACAAGGAGTGGGGGGGCAGGATGCACGACGACCTCGTGGACGCGGTCGGGTGGGCCGTCGAGAGGGGCGTGGCCGACCCCGAGCGGGTCGCTATCTACGGCGGCTCCTACGGCGGGTACGCCGCGCTCGTCGGGGCCACGTTCACGCCCGACCTCTTCCGCTGCGCCGTCGATATCGTGGGTCCTTCGAGCCTGATCACCCTGATAAACAGCATCCCGCCGTACTGGAAGCCGCTCCTCTCGACCTTCCACGAACGCGTCGGCAATCCCGAGACCGAGGAGGACTTCCTCAAGTCGCGCTCTCCCCTCTTCTTCGTCGATCGCATCAAGATACCGATGCTCATAGCCCAGGGCGCCAACGATCCACGCGTAAAACAGGCCGAATCAGAGCAAATAGTCGCCGCTATGAAAGAGAAAGGCATAGACTACGAGTACCTGCTCTTCGAAGACGAAGGCCACGGTTTCGCCCGTCCCGAGAACCGCCTGAAGTTCTACGCGGCCGCAGAACGCTTTCTGGCCAAACACCTCGGAGGACGCGCGGAAGAGTAGAGGGGTTTGCCCGTATGGGTGGTTCGCGAACGAACCGCATCTATACGCCGAAGGCATCCGTAGGGTCCACAGCTTGTAGGGGCGGTTCGCGAACCGCCCATAGACGCACCAAGGCTACTCAGCCTTCTGACTCTGGCTCGTCCTCCCCAGGTGAGACCAGGGTCTCGACCCAGCTCGCGTCGACGCCTATCCTGCTCGCTATCTCCCCATCAGAGAGGCCGAGCCGCCGCAGGCATTCGACCTCCTCCGCCAGACAAACCTCGCCGCGATCTTCCACGTTTCCTCCTCGATATCTTGCGTTGGCGCTCCGAGGGTACCACGCAAGCGGGTCAGTGAGTTTACTCATCAGCAAACAAAAAGCTGACTAGATGAAGTGCTGAAATGCGCGGGTTTGGGAAGGGTCCTTCCAAAACCCGCTTTCAGACGCTCGAGGGCAACTTGAGGCTCATGCCAGGGTAGATCTCATACCCCGAGAGATCGTTCGCCTCGCGGATGGCCTCCACCTTGGGCCTTGGGTCCTCCCAGACTGCGGTGTGCTCTAGCGCTATCTCCCAGAGCGTATCTCCGGGCGCAACGGTGTAGTGGACGGGCTGTGGCTCCGCCCCGGCCGCACCGCCGACGTAAACTGCCACGCCCAGGGCGGCGACGAACAGGGCTCCCAGCCTGCGACGACGATATTTCGTGCGGTCCTTTCTCACCAGGGAAATATACGTGAGGGCGCAGCCGATCCCAACGGTATTTTCTCGCCGCCACCCCGTGCCGACCGTCCGGTAGAATCCCATTTATGCGTTTCACGAAGATGCAGGGCTGCGGGAACGATTTCCTCATCTTCGACCCTGGTGAGGTCGAGAGGGCGAACCTGCCCGACCTCGCCCTGAGGGCCTGCGACAGGCACTTCGGCGTCGGGGCCGACGGGATCCTGATCCCTGCTCCTTCAAGGGACGCCGACCTCGAGATGGTCTACCTGAACTCCGACGGCTCCCCCTCTGAGATGTGCGGCAATGGCCTGCGCTGCCTGGCCCGCTACGTGAAGGACCGCGATATGGTCGAGGGCGAAGCCCTAACCATCGCCACCGGCGCGGGGGTCAAGAAGGTTCTCCTCTTCGACGATGGATCTTCGCGGGTGAACATGGAACCGCCCCACTTCGACACCGAGGTCATGATCAACGGCTTCCGCTTCTTGCTCGTCTCGATGGGCAACCCCCACGCGGTAGCTTTCCTGGAGGACGAGACCGCGGTTGAGATGCTGGATCTCCCCACCGTTGGACCACCCATCGAAGAGAACCCCATCTTCCCCGAAAAGACGAACGTGGAGTTCGGATTCGCCAGGAACGAGCACGACGTCAGAATGAGGATCTGGGAGCGCGGCGCTGGCGAGACCCGCGCGTCGGGTTCGGGCGCGTGCGCCGTCGCGGTCGCGGCGATAGAGCAGGGTCTCGCCTGCAGTCCGATCAATGTGCACCCGGACGGCGGCATCGTGGAGATAGAGTGGCGCGGCGAAGGTGAGCCCGTGTACATGAAAGGGCCAGCCGAATACGTCTGCGAGGGCGAGCTGCTAGGGTATCAAGAAGCCGACGGCTGACACCTAGTCCGGGTGAATGCCGACGGCTCGACGGAGCCTGCCATCGTCCACCGGTCTACTACCAATGTTATGAGGTCGCCGTGCTGGGTCGGCCCACACGAGACGATGAGCGCCGCCGCTCCTCCACGCCAAGGCGCTCGACTATTTGAGTTGGAAGCCCGGCTGGCAACTAATATTGGTACCAGCTGCCACCGTGATTTTGGAGGGGTCGCCACAGCCTGGGAGTCCCCTCCAGCCCTGAAAACGCGAGTCGGCGGCGGGGCGGGCGTCGAGCCTCACTACGGTACCTGTCGGGAAGAACGCGCTGCAGGCACCGGTGCCGCCGATGCCGCCGATGATGGTGCAGTCGATCCCCGCAGGCTGGGAGGTGATGCGTCCGTTACCGTTGCCCCCGGGAATGATCGAGATGCTCCCGTTTGCGGCCGCGAAGGCCGTCTGTACCGTGATGGTCGAAGACCTCATTATGCCTCCTGCGGATGCGATGATCGTTGACGACTGGCTGTTGCTCACGCTGTTGGTTGTGACCGCGAAGGTCGCGCTCGTGGATCCCGCCGGGACGGTGACGCTCGCGGGCACCGTCGCCGCCGCAGTGTTGTTGCTGGACAACGAGACCGTAAAGCCCCCGGACGGGGCCGCTGAGGTGAGGGTGACGGTCCCGGTCGCCGAATTACCGCCCACCACCGTCGTCGGGCTGAGGCTGAGGGTGGAGAGCGACGCCGAAGACGGCGTACTGACCGTGCAGCCGGATAGCCTCGCCGAAGCGACGGTCGCCGACCCGTCGTTCACGTTCACGATGCAGTCGTCGGGCTTTGCGAACGGGTCCCTCTCGATCCTGAAGGCACCGTTACTATCGCTCGTGCCCATGGCGACCCCGTTGACGGTGATCGTTGTGTTTGCGGCCGCCTGGCCTTCGATCCGCAGTTTTGTCCCGCTCAGTTCCGCACGGGAGATGCTGACCGTGGCTTGTGCCGTGGAGACCGCGACGATCAGGACGAGCATTCCCACCGCCGCGACCGCTATCGCAAACCTACGCAAGACCCGTGGCGATGGCTCCCTCATCAGCATCCCTCTGTCTCCCCTACTCCCGAAACCGCGCTAGTGTGTCCTCTTGCCATCATGGATCTCCTCATCCTTCCAGTAAGCCACGCCGATACATCACTTATACGCAGCCCCTACACGATCCGGATTGACTGATCCTAAAGCGGTTATCAAAAGGATTGATCTATTGCGAACCGCTCTATCGAATCTCGACCAGGCCGTAGCGGGTGGCGAATACGAGGGCCTGGATCCGCGAGTGCACGCCTAGCTTGTTAAGTATGTTCATCATGTGGGTGCGTTCGGTATCCACGCTCATGTGCAGTTTGGCCGCGATCTCCTTGTTCGAGAGGCCCTCGGCGAGCATCTGCAGGACCTCCCTTTCGCGGGGTGTGATCTGCTCGATGCTCGCGCGCGCTACTACCTCTTCCTCACGGTTCTGTCCGGCCAGGCGGAGCAGTGCGACCAGTTCATCTTCGGAGAGCAGGGTTTCGCCATCGCTGAGGCGTCGCGTGGCATCGAGTATGGCGTCGACATCGGCCGACTTGTGCAGGACGCCGGCCGCCCCGGCCTCGACCGCCCTGGCGTACTCTGTCCTGTCCAGACTCGCGGTCAGGACGAGCGCCGCGAAGTCCGGGTTGGCTTCGCGCAGCTCCCCGATCAGTTCGGTGCCTTCCCCGTCCGGCAGGGTGAGGTCTATAACTCCGAGGTCGGCCTCTAAACCATCCATCGCCCTGCGCGCCTCGGCGAGCGTCCCGGCCTGGGCGGCCACCTCGAACTCGGGATGCTGATCGAAGACGAACGCGAGCGTCTGACGGAACGAAGCGTGGTCCTCTACAAGCAAGATTCGCTGCATTCTTCCCCTTCGCGGACCTCCCTTACGATCCCACGCACGAAACCAATATACCAGCTTTGACGGCTTGGATACCGCCTTCTCTCAGGTGCTCGAGAGTTCTCCGGCCTCCCCGCCCGTCAGGACGGCCAGCCTCACCCTGAGAAACACACGGGTTCCAACGCCTTCCCTGCCCTCGACCTCGAGCTTCCCACCGAGTGTGAGGACGCGCTCGCGCATCCCCGTGAGCCCCATACCGTAGGACATCTCGGGCCCGAAACCCCTGCCGTCGTCTTCGATCTCCACGAGGACCTCGTCGTTCACCATTCCGAGGGTGACCAGCGCGTGGCTGGCGCCTGAATGGCGCCTGACGTTGGCCAGCGCCTCCTGGACGACGCGAACCACCTCGACACCAGCAGGCCCGGAGATGGCATCCGGAAACCCTTCGTCCACGACCAGCTCGAACTGGCACCCTTGAGCGATCTGTCGGTTCAGTTCGACGATCGACTCAACGGCGCGGACCAGAGAACGCTCCCTGACGCTCTCGAGCCGCAGGTCGTAGATGGCGTCGCGCAGGCCTCCGACCGACCTCCTCAGAGCCTCTATCTGGCGTCCTATCTCTCCGGCGCGGTCCACGCCCTCGGGCATCCTCCGGAGGACCTGCATCGATTGAAGGGCGTAGGTGAGGTCCTGCAAGACGACGTCGTGCAGCTCGCGGGCTATCCGGCGGCGCTCGGCCTCCCGGATCTCGCGCCGGGCCTCCTCGGCCCTCCTGCGCTCTGTAATGTCCTCCAAGGTGCCCTCGTAACCCGAGATACCTCCTTCGGCGTCATAGACGGCGCGTGCGTTGGCCGAGACCCACACAGGTTTTCCGTCTTTACGGAGCATCCGCACCTCGAAGCCTCTTGCAAAACCCTCCCGCAGCGCTATCTGGTAGAACTCCTCCCAGCGTTCCGGCTCTGCGTAGAGCTGGTCCCCGATATCGGAGATGGTCCCGAGCATCTCCTCGGGAGACTCGTAGCCGAAGATCCTTGCCATCGCGGGATTAGCCGTCAGGAACCGTCCGTCGACCGTGGTCTGGAAGATTCCTTCGACGGCGTTCTCGAAGATCGAACGGTACTTCTCCTCTGCCTGCCGGCGCTCGCGACGTACGTCTGCCTCTCTGAGCTCCCGCTCGATGGCGCTGTTGAGCCTGGTGAGGTTGTCCTTCATAAGGTAGTCGTGGGCTCCGGCTTTCATGGCCGCGACGGCGGCGTCCTCGCCGATCTGACCGCTCACGATGATGAAAGGCAGGTCCACAAAACCCTTGTGCCTGAGCAACCCGAGCGCGGCCGACGAGCTGAAGGCCGGCATGCCATGGTCGGAGATGACGAGGTCCCAACCGCCCCCGTCGAGCGCGGCCTCCATGGCCGCCGCGGTGTCGACCCGCTCCCAGGTGGGGTCGTATCCGCCCCTGCGCAAGCTCCTCACCAGGAGTGTGGCATCGTCCTCGGAGTCCTCGACTAGCAATACTCTTAACGGGGAGCCCATTCAGGCACCAGCCCCGCAACATCCGCGCAGGCCACGGCCCATGCTACCACGCACGTGTCGCACATCGAGGTCCGGCCGCTCTTCCCCCGTCACGATAATTTGTGTAATCCACACATCACATCAAGCCCCCATTCTATTGTCAGCCGGGCATGGTGGCAAATCTGCGCCGGATGAGGAAATTTTCAAAAATCACCCATTTGGGGGATACGTGGGCGCCTCTTGCAAGGTTATCATGGCCATGCATGTACGCCTGGATGCAAGGGTACACGAAAACCGGAACAGAAGGAGAGAAGATGCAACAAGAGCCCAACTTCGGCGGTGAGGGCGAACGAGCCCCCGAAGATCAAGCCACAGCCTCCACAGGGACGATGAGCGCGCAGGACGAGCGAACGTGGTCAATACTCGCCCATCTAAGCGTGCTCTTGGCGCTTGTTGGCCTTATGCCTTTTGGGGCCTTGCTAGTCTGGCTGCTGTACAAAGACCGTTCCGAGAAGGTGCGCTTCCACGCCCTGCAGGCGCTCTGGTACCAGATAGCCTGGGTCGTGATCCTCGTAGCTTACACCTTCGTCAGCCTCGTATTGAGCCTGGTAATTATCGGTATCTTCATGTTCTTCTTGGTGCCCATCCTGGCGCTGGTGCCTCTCATCCACGGTTGCTACGCGGCCTACCAGGTTAGCCAGGGCGTTGAGTACCGCTACCCTTATATCGCGGACAGGATAGAAGGCCCGCGGAGCGTTGCCTGAAGCGTTCCTTGCTGAGTAAGGCCCGAGAGCAAAGCGACATGCCGTGCAGCTACACCACAGTAGCCGTGAGAACCGGGGCGCGCGAACCCTCCTGCAATGGGCTCGAGGTGAGATGAAGACCAAGGTCATCCTCCTCGTCGAGGACAACCCCGACGACGAGCTGCTCACCCTGCGGGCGCTCAAGAAGTCCGGCGTAAAGAACGAGGTCGTGGTCGCCCACGACGGGGTCGAGGCCCTCGATTACCTGTTCGCGAGCGGCCCCCATTCGGGGAGGGACCCGGCCGTCATGCCGCAGTTGATACTGCTCGATCTCAAGTTGCCCAGGGTGGACGGTCTCGAGGTACTCAGGCGCCTGCGGTCAGACGAGCGTACGCGGCGCCTGCCCGTGGTCATCCTGACATCATCCAGAGAGCAGAGGGACATGCTCGAGGGCTACGGCCTCGGCGCCAACAGCTACGTCCGCAAGCCTGTAAATTTCGAGCAATTCGTCAAGGCCATCGAGCTACTCAGGAGTTACTGGCTGGTGCTGAACGAGGACCCGCCAGGGGTTATGTAACAAGTCAGCATTTCAGCTAGTCAGCTTCTTGCTGACTAGCTGAAATCGCCTTCGGCCAGTTCGGCTTCGAGCTCGTCCACGAATTGCCTGGCGGTGCGTCCCGAACGTCCGGCGTGCCAGCGGTCCCAAAGGAGGGCACGCTCCCGCAGTTGTTCTTCGGGTATGATCAGGCCGCGTTCTCGGGCGAGGCCGGCTACGATCTCGAGGTAGCGTGCCTGGTCGGGAGAGGGGAAAGTCAGGCGAAGCCCGAAGCGGGCCGCGAGCGAGAGCTTCTCCTGCATGGTGTCGCGGGCGTGCACGTCGTCGCCCGCGGAGCCGTCACCACGTTCTGAGAAGGTCTCCCGGATCAGGTTCCTGCGGTTGGAGGTCGCGTAGAGCCTGACGTTCTCGGGCGGCTCTTCGAGGCTGCCTTCGAGGAGCGCCTTGAGGGCCTTGTACTCGACCTCGTGCTCTTCGAAGGAGAGGTCGTCGATGAAGAGGACGAAACGCTGTCCACGCCCGCGCAAGACATCGAGCACCCAAGGCAGCTCCGCAAGGTCCTCCTTCTTTACCTCGACGAGCCGCAGCCCCTCCTGGGCGTACTCGTTAAGGATGGCCTTGACGGTGGATGACTTGCCGGTACCTGGCAGGCCGTACAGGAGCGCGTGGTGGGCCGGAAGCCCGGCGAGGAAACGCTCGGTGTTCCTGATCAAGGGTTCCCGCTCATGCTCGTACGCGACCAGCTCGGCGAGCCTCACAGGATCAGGACGCGAGACGGCCATCAGCCGCCCTTCCCTCCAGTGAAAAGCGCTGTGGTGACCGAAGGGTCCGGCGCCGTGCCTGGCGTAGTGTCCGGCCAGAAGCTCAGCGCAGGCTCCCCAGTCTCCCGCCGCCGAGAGCTTGCGCGCGATCGCGTGGCGCGGAGACTCCTCCAGGGGCTCGGGATCCGTCCAGGGCACCCAGATACCGGCCAGCTCGGGCGCGGCGGACTCGACCCTGCCGAGCAACGCGGCCGCGTCCAGCGCGAACATCTCTCGCAGCGTAAGCAGATCCCGCCCCGCCTGCCCGAGCACGGAGGGAATGATCTCCCCCCTCTCCGCCGCAAGGCTGAACGGGTTCTCGTCGTCGAGTATCCTGCCCACGAGATGTGACTGCCAGGCGTCGGAGAGCAGACGCTCGTCCTCGATGGCGAGTCTCTCCCACAACCGTCCGAAAACCTTCGCGACGGCCCCAGGATCAGGACGCTCCTCCAGTAGCTCGAGTAGCTCCAGCAGATCCCGCGCCACGGCCGAGTCAAGGACGCCCCGCAACGTCGCGAGCCCTCGCGCCCTGACTAATAGTGCCTTCGTGTCCCCACGTCCCATGACGCATGTTAGCATTTCAGCTTGTCAGCACGTCAGCACGTCAGCTCTGTCTGTTGCTGACATGCTGACAAGCGAAGGCCGCAGGCCTGAGCGTGCTGAAATGCTGAAATGCTCTATGTATATATATCTCGTCGTCTGAAGGCGAGTGCGGCGAGGAGCGCGAGGGCGAGCGCTACCAGGGTTATGCTGCCGAAGTGTGCCCAGTCTATGCCGTTTTCGATGGCTGAACCGTAGTAGTAGAAGACGGAGATGGGCCGCCAGTCTTCGAGGTCCTCCGATGCCCTGCCTATGGTGTCTATCAGGTACATCCCGAAGAGCAGGAAGGCGGGGATGGAGATGGCGAGACTTCTGCGGTGGAACAAAGCCGAGCATAGCAGCGCCAGGGCGCCGAATACGATGCAGATGGGCCACAGGTTGAGGACGGCCTCGGCCACCTCTCGCAGGGAGAGTTCCACGTCGAAGAGCACCGCCGCACCCCACGTCAGGAGGCCGACGATGGCGCAGATCTCCAGCAGCGAGACGGCCACGGCGATGAAGTTGCCCGCGACGAGCTGCCAGCGAGGCAGGGGATTGCCGAGCAGGACGTCAATGGTGCCGCGCTCCTCGGCACCTGCTATGGCGTTCGCGAGCGCGAGGATCGGGAAGAAAGCCAGCGCAAGCGGCGCGAGCCCGAAGACCTGAGAGTGCATGTAGTTTGCAGGGTCGCCGAGGTCTGTTATGCCGAAAGCCTCGAGCATGCCCTTCGGGTAGGCCTCCATGAGTTGGTTCAGCTCGTTCGCGCTCCCCTCAATAGCCGTGAATGAGGCTACTAACGCGGCGCTATAGAGCCCGAGCGCTGCCCCCCAGGTGATCACACCCCGCAACTGCATCCTGACCGTGTGCGAGACGAGCGCGAACAGCGTCCCCCAGGGCGCCCTCCTTGCTCTATGCCTTCCCTTCTCGCCTCGATCCAGAACCACGCTCATCGCCCTTCTCCGTTCTCCCGCTCGTAGTAGGTGAGGAAGACTTCCTCGAGGCTGGGCCGCTCGTATTCCATGTTCACGAGCTTGTGCCTAGCCGCCAACTTGACCATCTCGTCGAGATCGTCGTAGAGGGTGAAGGAGATCCTCTTCCCGTCACCCCTGAGATTCCTGATGCCTGAGAGTGCCTCGAAGGGCTCTTTGTCGACGTCTTCTGCGAACGTGAGGACGACGTGCCTGAAAGACTTGTCGACGAGCGTCTCCGTCGTCTCGACCGCGGCGAGTCTGCCGCCGCGGATGATCCCGACCCGGTCGCACACCCGCTCGACCTCGGCGAGGTTGTGCGAGGAGAAGAAGACGGTGCGTCCCTCGGCCTTGACCTCCTCGATGATGTCGAGAAACTCCTCCTGAACGAGCGGGTCGAGGCCACCTGTAGGCTCGTCGAGTATCAGCAGCGGCGGCTTGTGGAACATGGCCTGCACGAGCCCGATCTTCTGCTTGTTCCCCCGCGAGAGCCTCCGCATCGGCCGGTGCAACTCGGCCCCTAGCCTCTCCGAGACCTCGTGCGCGTAGCCAAGGTCCCCGACGCCGCGTAACCTGGCGAAGTACTTGAGAAGCCCCTCTCCCGTCATCTTGTCCTCAAGGGCGAACTCCCCCGGCAGGTTGCCGACCCTGGCCCTTATCTCCACACTTTCTCTCCTGATATCGAGGCCGAAGACCTCGCCACGCCCACTTGTCGGCCGCAAGAACCCAAGCAGCGTCCTCACCGTCGTTGTCTTGCCGGCCCCGTTGGGTCCGAGGAAACCGAAGACCTCGCCCTCCTCGACGGCGAGATCGACATCCTCTATGCCCCGCGCTTTGCGGCCGTAGGCCTTGGTGAGTTTCTCGGTCTCTATCGCCAGGTTCATCTCTTCCTTATCTCTCCCACCGCTCCGACACGGAGGGCATCTCCTTTCCCGGTCGGCGTAGAGGCGACGGAGCGAGTTTTCTTGGCCTCTCCAGTGTACTAATGGGTACTGAAATAGTGTTCGATGCCCTTCTTGAGGGCTTCCGCTATCTGCTGCTGTCGTCCATAGGTGGTGGGGTCAGCCAGCTCAACTGCTTCGTTGGTATTCGTGATAAAGACGGTCTCGGCTATGGTCGCGGGCATGTTGCTCTTGAGGAGGACGCCAGAGGCGAACGAGTATGGCGTCTTCGTGGCGATTGTGCCCCAGGTAGTACCGTTGCCGTTGACCGCCGACAGAGTTCGCAGGCCATAAGAGGGTTGGTTCTTGAGCTGGTTCACATTATCGCCGAAGACTGCGTAGGCTAATTCCT
>Ga0126307_10000259_pt1 | contig 34436 bp, 27 predicted proteins | sample Plot28_FD_89955 | JGI IMG/M metagenome (GOLD analysis project Ga0126307, IMG submission 89955) | Serpentine soil microbial communities from UC McLaughlin Reserve, CA, USA - Plot28 | ecosystem: Environmental > Terrestrial > Soil > Grasslands | place: USA: UC McLaughlin Reserve, Lake County... | reverse complement strand
TGGAAGATCACGAAGTTGATGTCGGGGAAGTTGGCCGCCGCGCCGTCCATGTCGAACGTGCGCGTGTGCTCGATCGGCTGCGGGCCGAGCGGAACGCCCTTGTGGACCCCGATCAGGTTGACCCCGAGCTCCTGGGCGCGCTCGAACGCGGGGTAGGCGACGCGCGGGTCGTCCATGCGCCACGGGAACGGCTGCCCGTAGTCGTAGCGGACGTTGTAGAACTTGAACGCCTTGGCGCCGTGGTCCTCGACCTGGCGCGTCATCAGGTCGAGCGCCTTCTTGCCCTCGAGCGGATTGACCGAGCCCCAGAAGACCGCGCGGTCGGGATGCTTGGCGGCCATCTCGGCGCACTTCTCCCACGGGGACAGGCCGTCGTGGAAGAGGTCGGTGAGCGGCAGCGGCTGCGCGGCGATCATGTCCGTGTCGGAGCCCTCGATGACCATCTCGTAGATCTCGTCGACGCTCCACTCGCGGAAGAACTCCTCGCGCGAGAGCACGCGTTCGCCCTCGCGCGTGAGCAGCTGGTGGAACGCGTAGAGGTGCTCGTCGAACAGGTCGCCGGGCGGGCCGATCGCGTTGGCCTTGTCGAAGTTGAACACGTGGCAGACGCAGTCGAACACGAACGCGTCGACCTTGCGCTCGCGCGCGGCTCCCTCGAGCGGGCGGGTCTCGGTGGCCATCAGGCGGCACTCCTTCCTGCGCGGTAGCTCTCCAGCTGCTCGAGCGGCATCGCGAGCTTCGCGCGCGCCGACTCGGACAGGCGATCCATCGTCCAGACGGGATCCCAGACGACCTGCACGTCGACGGTCTCGACGCCGTCGAGCGTGCGCAGCCGGTCCGGGATCGCGCTCGACATCGACGCGACGAACGGGCACCAGCCGGTCGTGAGAACGAGGTCGACCGCGACGTGCGACCCGTCGACGCGGACGTTCTCCACGACGCCCATGTCGACGATCGAGATGCCGCGATCCGCGCAGCAGGGGTCGAACACCTCCCGCAGCGCGTCGATCACGGCCGGCCGGTCGGTCATGGTTCTCTCCGATCGTCGTCGATGGCGATGCGAAAGCCGGTCGTCGGCGTCGGCCGCCCCGGGTCGGCCGGCTGTACCCGCGACGCCCGCAGCCCCCAGCCCGTGTCGAGGTAGGAGCCACCGCGCACGCTGCCCCAGCCGTCGGGGCCGCGGTCGGCGACCCACTCCCAGACGTTGCCGGCGAGCTGCTCGGCGCCGAACGGGCCGGCGCCGGCCGGGTGTGCGGTGACCGGGACGGTCCATCCCCAGGCGCTCTCGGCGCAGGCGCAGAGCGACTCGTCGAAGACGTCGCCCCACGGCCAGCGACGCGCGTCGCCGCCGCGTGCCAGCACCTCCCACTCGTCGCCGCTCGGCAGCCGAACGGGGCGGGCGAGCACGAGCGACGCCCATGCGCAGAACGCTTCGGCCTCGGCTCTCGTGAGGTCGGTCGCCGGGTGGTCGGCGAGCTGCCGATCGTCGACCTTGGGGCCGACGCGGCGGCCGGTTTCGGCGGCGAACGCCTTGATGTGGGCGTTGACGACCGGCCAGCGCCCGATCAGCACGCCGCGCAGGGCGGCGACCCGCTCCTCCCCGGGCTCGCCGACCGCGTAGCGCCCACCGGGCAGCTCCACGACGGCGTCGAGCGCGGGCACGATGCGCGTGTTCGCCGCTGCGTTCGTGGCACTGCACCTCCCCCTCGATCGCGGAGCCGAGCCAGGGTAGCTCGCGTCTGCTATGCCCGCCAGTGGCTCGCGGTGAACAGCACCACCACCGGCACGATCTCGAGCCTGCCGAGGTACATCAGCGCCGTCAGGACGACCGTCGACAGGTCGCTGAACGGCGCGAACGAGCCCATCGGGCCGGAGAAGCCCAGCCCCGGGCCGACGCCGCCGAGCAGGCTGGCCGAGACGGCGAGCGACTGGAAGGCCGTCAGGTCGATCCCCCGCAGCGCCGAGTCGACGAGGATCACGACGGCGCCGGCGGCGCAGACGCCGAGGTAGAGGAAGACGAAGACGATGATCGCGCGCAGCGCGCGCTCGTCGACGACGCTGCCGTTCACGCGCAGCGGCGCGACGACCTCGGGATGCAGCGTCTGGTCGATCTCGCGCCGCAGCATCTTCCCGATCACGAGGTGCCGGACGAGCTTGATCGAGCCGCTGGTCGAGCCCGCCGAGGCGCCGATCAGCACGACGCCGAACAGCACGAGGCTCGTCGCGGACGTCCATCGGTTGAAGTCGTCGCTGGCGAAGCCGGTCGTGGTCATCATCGAGACGGTGTTGAACACGCCGTGGCGCACGGCCCCCCCGCCGTGCAGGACACCCTCGGTCAGCAGCTCGACGACGACGACCGCCGAGGCGAGCGCGAGCAGGAGGAGGCCGAGGCGGACCTCCTCGTCGCGCGCGAACGAGCGCAGCTGCCGTCGCACGATGCCGGTGTACAGCAGCGCGAAGTTCGTCCCGGCAACGATCATGAAGACGACGATCGCCCACTGCGTCGCGGCGGCGAACGGCTCGATCGAGCGTCCCTCGGGCGAGAAGCCGGCGGTGGCGATCGTCGCGAAAGCGTGCGCCGTGGCGTTGAATAGGTCCATCCGCGGGTCGACACCGGTCCAGCCCAGCACCGCCAGCACGGCGATCTCGAGCGCCGTGATGCCGACGTAGAGCGCGACGAACCGCCGCGCGGTCTGCTTGATCGTCGCGGCGAGCGGCAGCTCGGGGCCGGGCATCTCGGTCTTGAACAGCGCCTGGCGGCCACCGACGCGCAGCCGCGGCAGCACGGCGAGGAACATCACGATGATCCCGACGCCGCCGATCCAGGCCGTGAACTGCCGCCACATCGCGATCGACGCCGGCAGCGCGTCGATGTCGCGCACGACGCTCGAGCCCGTCGTGGAGAAGCCGGACATCGACTCGAACAGGGCGTCGGCGGGATTCGACAGCTGCGCCTCGGCGAGCACGTAGGGCAGTGCCCCGAACGCGGCGACGAGCAGCCACAGCAGCGAGACGACCAGGTAGCCCTCGCGCGCGCCGATTCGCTCCTTCCCGCTCGTCGCCAGCTCGAGCCCCCTGCCCACCCCCGCGGTGATCGCCGCGGCGGCGAGGAACGGCCACACCGGCTCGCGATAGCCGAGCGCGACCGCGGCCGGGAAGAGGAACGCGAGGCTGAGGTACTTGACGAGCGAGCCGACGAGGTTCAGCGCGCCGCTGACGTCGACGCCGAGGGCGCGCATGAGCCGATACGGCGGAGCTGCGGTGCGCATCGGTGACGATCATCCGCGATCGGGCTAGTCTCGCGCCATGAGGATCATCGTGCTCGGAGCGGGCCACGTGGCCCGCGCGCTGATCGAGGCGCTGCACGAGGAGCACGACGTCACGGTAATCGACGTCGACGCGCGCCAGCTCGCGGCGCTGTCGGACCGCTTCGACGTCAGGGCGGTCGAGGGCGACGGCACCAGCAAGCACGTCGTCGGCAAGGCGGGCGCAGAGGAGTGCGACCTGTTCGTCGGCTGCAGCCCGCGCGAGGAGGCGAACCTCATCTGCGCGATGCTCGTCAAGCGGATGTCGAGCGCGCAGACGATCATCCGCACGACTAGCGCCGCCTACCTCGAGGCCTGGCGCGAGCGCCAGCTCGACATCGACTTCATGGTCTCGCCGGAGCTCGAGACAGCGAACGCGATCTCCGCCATCCTCGGGATCCCGGCCGCGCGCCACACCGACGTCTTCGCCGACGGCAAGGTCCAGATCGTCGAGTTCGACGTGCCCGCGGACGCCCCCGCCGGGCCGGTCGTCGGCCGTGCGCTGCGCGAGGCCGAAGTCCCGCCCGACTCCAAGGTGGCCGGGCTGATCCGCGGCGATCGCATGCTGGTCCCGCGCGGCGACGAGCGGATCCTGGCCGGTGACCGCGTCGTCGTGATCGCGTCGCCGGCCTCGGCGCGCGCCTGGTGCCGCGTCGCGGGCCGCAGCGACGAGCGTGTCGACGACGTCGTCATCTTCGGCGCCGGTCGGATGGGGACGACGATCGCCCGTTCGCTGCGCGAGCACAACATCCGCGTGCGGCTCGTCGACGCGCAGCGGGAGCGCTTGCGCGAGGTCGCCGAGGCGATGCCCGACGTGCGCGCGTTCCACGCCCACGCGTTCGATCCGGAGTTCCTCGAGCGCGAGCGGATCGGCCGCGCGACCGCCGCGGTGTTCTGCCTCAACGACGACGCGAAGAACCTCTACGGCGCGATCCTCGCGAAGGGGCACGGCGTCCGGCTGACGATCGCGCTCGTCCACGACGAGGTGTCGGTCGACGTCTACGAGCGCGGCGGCGTCGACGTCGCGATCAACCCGCGTCAGGTCACCGCCGAGGAGATGGTCCGCTTCGCACACGACCCGCGGCTCCGCCAGATCGCGATGCTCGACGGGGACCGCTTCGAGATCCTCGACCTGACCGTCCGCCCGCAGTCGGAGCTCGTCGACCGCCCGTTCCGCGAGCTGCCGGCGACCGGCTCGCTGATCGGCGCCGTGATCCGCAACGGGAGCGTGCTGTTCCCGCACGGCTCGGACGTGCTGCGCGCCGGCGACCGCGTGATCATCTTCGTCGAGGCGCAGCGCGCCTCGCTGGTCGAGCGGGTGCTGTGACGAGGAGTACCGTGGGCTGATGCGCGCGCCCGTAACGCTCGACCTCCACCTGCCGGACTTCAACCTCCCCGACACGCCGCCCGAGCAGCTGTTCGAGCGGCTCGTCGAGATCGCCGGCGCCGCGGAGGAGAGCGGCTTCACCTGCGTCACGGTGATGGACCACCTGCACCAGATCCGCGGAATCGGCCCGCGCACGAACTGGATGCTCGAGGGCAACACGATCCTCGCGGCGCTGGCGGCGCGCACCTCGCGCGTGAGCCTCGGGCTGCTGGTCGGCGGCGTCACGTACCGCAACCCCGCGCTGGTGGCGAAGATCACGACGACGATCGACGTGATCTCGGGCGGCCGGGCGGTGCTGGGGCTAGGCGCGGCCTGGAACGAGGAGGAACACGCCGCCTACGGGTTCCGGTTCCCGCCGCTGCGCGAGCGCTTCGAGCGGCTCGAGGACGCGCTGCGGATCGCGCGCGCGATGTTCACGCAGCAGGAGTCGAGCGTCGCCGGCCGCCACCACAGCACGGCCGGCGCGATCAACAGCCCGCAGCCACTGCGCGGCGACATCCCGATCGTCGTCGGCGGCAGCGGCGAGCGCAAGACGCTGCGGTTCGTGGCGCAGTACGCCGACGGCTGCAACGTGTTCGGCGACGTCGAGCGCGTGCGCCACCTGATGGACGTGCTCGACCGCCACTGCGAGGCGGTCGGCCGCGACCCGTCCGAGATCACGCGCACGCGGATGGCGGCGGCGTTCGTCGCGCCCACGCACGAGGCGGCGATGCGCAAGCTCGAGCAGGCCGGCGTCTCGGACGAGCAGCGGCGGACGCTCGCGATCGCGGGCGATCCCGACGGCCTCGCCGAGGAGGCGCAGGCGATCCTCGACGCCGGGGTCGAGGGCCTGACGGTCCGGATGCCCGACGCGCACGACCTCGAGAGCGTGGCGCTCGTCGGGCGGGCGCTCGGCCCGCTGGTCGGCGCGGCCGTGTGACCCCCAAGGAGGCGCGCGGGCTGTTCGCGCAGGCGCGCGTCGCCCGGCTGGCGACGGTCGGCGCGAGCGGCCGGCCGCACCTCGTGCCGATCGTCTTCGCGCTCGACGGCGACGTCGTCTACAGCGCGGTCGACGCCAAGCCGAAGCGCACGACGGCACTGCGGCGGCTCGAGAACGTGCGCCGGGACCCGCGCGTCGCGCTGCTCGCCGACCACTACGACGACGCCGACTGGGACGCGCTGTGGTGGGTGCGCGCCGACGGCGGCGCGCGCGTGCTCGACGCGCAAGAGCCGGAGGCCCGCCGCGCGCTCGAGCTGCTCGCCGGGCGCTACGCCCAGTACCGCGCCGCGCCGCCGCGCGGGCCGGTGCTCGCCGTCGCCGTCGAGCGCTGGTCGGGTTGGCGCGCGAGCTGAGCCCCGCCGAGCGGATGGCGGGATGGCCTCGGGCCGCGGCTTCAGCGCAGCGCCGTCGCTCGCAGGTACGTCAGCACCGCGGCGACGCGGCGGTGCGAGGTGTCCTCGTCGTCCAGGCCGAGCTTGTGGAAGATCGGCTCGACGTGCGCCTCCACGTCCGCGGCCGCCATGCCCAGCCGCTCGGCGATCGCGGCGTCGGACAGCCCCTCGGCGATCAGCCCGAGGACCTCGCGCTCGCGCGCGCTCAACCGGGCCAGCGGGCCGGCGGCCCCGGCGCTCGACACGAGCCCCTCGACGATCGCCGGATCCACGACGGTCCCGCCGTTCGCGACCCGGCGGATCGCGTCGAGCAGCATGTCCATGTCGCTGACGCGGTCCTTCAGCAGGTACCCCCGCCGAGCTTCACGGTCCTCGACCAGGCGCAGCGCATAGGCGAGCTCGAGGTACTGGGACAGCACGAGGACGGCGACATCGGGGTAGTCGCGGCCGATGTGCTCGGCGGCCACGAGCCCCTCGTTCGTGCCCGTCGGCGGCATCCGGATGTCGACCAGCGCGACGTCCGGCCGGTGGCGCTCGACCTCGCGGTACAGCGAATCGGCGTCACCGGCGAGGGCGGCGACGTGCACGCCGCACTCGCGCAACACGGCCGCGACGCCGTCGCGCACCAGCACGGAATCGTCGGCGATCACCACCCGCAGCGCGCTGCGGGCGAGCGGGTCCCAGCGCGCCGCCATGACGAGATGGCGGCCGCGCAGGCCGCGCAGCTCGACCTCGCGCCCGTCCTCGAACCACAGCTCGCCGCCGAGGTCCTCGTCGGCCTCCGCCAGCTCGCGCACCACGCTCGAGACCAGGATCTCGCCCCCCCGCGCCAAGTCGGCGATCCGCGCCGCCTTCACCACCGTGCGTCCGTGCAGGTCGTCCTCGCGGACGGCCGGCTCGCCGGTGTGGATGCCCATGCGCACGCGCAGGTCCGGGGCGACGTCGAGCGGTAGTGCGCGCTGGACGTCGATCGCACAGCGCAGTGCGGCGCGGGCGCTCGGAAAGGCGAGCAGATGCCCATCGCCGAGCGCCTTGACGAGCGTGCCGCCGTGCTTGGCGATGCTGTCGGTCAGCAGCGCCTCGTACCCGGCCAGGCCCTGGAGCCAGCGCGCCTGCCCGAGGCGCTCGAGCAGAGCGGTCGAGCCCTCGACGTCGGCGAAGAGGACCGTGACCGTCGCTCCGGAGACCGTGCGAGCGGCCTCCGAGACGTCAGGTGGGACGTCGGGGCGAGACACCGTCACATCGTGACGCACGCGGCAAGCCGGTGGCATGCCCGCGGAGCGCTGCGACCGCGGAGGCGGCTAGCGTCGTGCCAACCGCCGCGCCAGCCGGCGGATGCGCTCGACCGGCCCGACGACGACGGCGCGGAGGACGACGGTGCCGTCCGGCGTGCGCTCCGGTACAAGCTCGAGTCGATTCATGTGGGCCAGGCTGGCGGCCGAACCTGAGGCGCAGATCAAGAGCGCTTACTTTCCGTATGTGGGCACGGACACACTCGGGGTAGAGAATGGACGACGTGACCGCCGAGCGCCTATCCGCACTCGATGCCTCGTTCCTCGCCGTCGAGCGACCGTCCGCGCCGATGCACGTCGGCTGGCTCGCGCGGTTCGACCCGCCCGAGCGCGGGCCGCGGCCGGGCTTCGCGGAGCTGTTCGACCACATTGCGGGCCGGCTCGGGCGTGCGCCGCGCTACCGCCAGCGGCTCGCGCAGGTGCCGCTCGGCCTGCACGAGCCGCTCTGGGTCGACGACCCCGGCTTCGACGCCCTGAACCACCTGCTGCCGGCCGGCGACGGCGACCTCGACGCGCTCGTCGACGGCATCCTCTCGACGCCACTCGCCCGCGACCGCCCGCTGTGGGAGATCTGGATCGCGGACGCGCTGCCCGGCGGCGGGATCGCGCTGATCGGCAAGATGCACCACTGCATGGTCGACGGGACGGCGGTGGTCGAGCTCGGGAACCTGCTGCTCGACGCCGATCCCGACGCCTGGAGCGCGTCCGCCGAGCATGACGGCTGGACCCCCGTTCCGGCACCGTCCGCCGGCGAGCGGCTCGCGCAGGCGCTCGTCGAGCGCGCCGCCGACGGCGCCGCGCTGGCGCTCGCGCCCGTCCGGCTTGCCGGCTCGCCGGCGCGCCTGCTCGGACTGCCGGCCGGCGCGCGCCGCGGCGCCCGCACGCTCGCGCACACGCTGCTGCCGCCGGCGCCCGGCTCGCCGCTCAACCGGCCTGGAGCCGCGCAGCGCCACCACGTCCGCGTGACGCATTCGCTCGACGACGTGCGTGCGATCAGGCGCCGCCACGGCGTGACGCCCAACGACGTGATCATCGCCGCCTGCGCCGGCGCGCTACGGCGGTTCGCCGAGCGCCGCGGCGAGTCGCCGCAGCGGCTCAAGGTCATGGTTCCCGCGGACGTGCGCACGAGCTCCGATGCGGCCGGCAGCGGCAACCGCATCACGTTCCTGTTCATCGAGCTGCCGTGCGACGAGCCTGACCCGGTCGAGCGCCTGATGGCCATCCACCGCGCGACCGACCAGCGTCGCCGCGACGGCGAGGCGGAGGACGTCGACGCCGCGTTCCGCGCGCTCGCGCTCACGCCGCGCCCGCTGCGGCGCGTGCTCGCGCACGCGTTCGCGCACCCGCGCCTGTTCAACCTCACGATCTCGAGCGTGCCGGGCCCGGCCGTGCCGCGCTTCCTGCGCGGCTGCCGGCTGCTCGAGGTCCACTCGGCTGTGCCGCTGGCCGGCCGTCACGCGCTGTCGATCGGCGTCGTGACCGTCGCGCGGCAGGCGTGCTTCGGCATCTACGCCGACAGCCGCACGCTGCCGGACGCCGACGCGCTCGGCGCCGACCTCGAGGAGGCGATCGAGGAGCTGCTCGCAGCGCCTTCGGCCGGCCGCCGCCGGGCACGAGGACGCAGCGGCGCGTAGCATCGCGTCCGTGAGCCGAGGGGGTCGGGGAAGCCGATGAGCGCGGTCCAGCGTCCGTTCGAGCGCCTGGCGATCGTCAACCGCGGCGAGGCCGCGATGCGCGCGATCCACGCCGTGCGCGAGCTCAACGAGGAGCGCCCGGCGCCGATCCGCCTGATCGCGCTCCACACCGAGACCGAGCGCCATGCGCTGTTCGTGCGGCAGTCCGACGAGCGCCACTGCATCGGCCCGGCCGCATGGACCGACGCCGAGGGACGGCGCAGCAGCGCCTACCTCGACTACGAGGCGCTCGAGCGCGCGCTGGTGGAGACGCGCGCGGACGCCGCCTGGGTCGGCTGGGGCTTCGTCGCCGAGCACCCCGAGTTCGCGGAGCTGTGCGAGCGGCTCGGCATCGTCTTCGCCGGGCCGGACGCGCGGGTGATGCGCGCGCTCGGTGACAAGGTGGAGGCGAAGCGGCTGGCCGAGGAGGCGGGCGTGCCGGTCGCGCCGTGGAGCGGCGGTCCGGTCGAGGACCTCGACGTCGCGCTCCGGCACGCCGACGCGATCGGATACCCGCTGATGATCAAGGCCGCCGCGGGCGGCGGCGGCCGCGGGATGCGCCGCGTCGATCGGGCCGACGAGCTGGAGACCGCGTTCGAGCGTGCGCGCACCGAGGCGGCCCAGAGCTTCGGCGACCCCACCGTGCTGATGGAGCGGGTCGTCGCCGCCGCGCGCCATGTCGAGGTGCAGCTGATGGCCGACGGGCAGGGCGGCGTGTGGGCGCTAGGCGTGCGCGACTGCAGCTACCAGCGCCGTCACCAGAAGGTCGTCGAGGAGTCCGCCAGCCCGGCGCTCACGGCGGAGCAGGAGCGAACGGTCTCGGACGCCGCGGTGCGGCTCGCGCGCCTCGCCGGCTACCGCGGTGCCGCGACGGTCGAGTTCCTCTACGAGCCGGTCGAGCAGCGCTTCTCGTTCATGGAGGTCAACACGCGGCTGCAGGTCGAGCACCCCGTCACCGAGGCGGTCACCGGCGCCGACCTCGTCAAGCTGCAGCTGCACGTCGCGTCCGGCGGCCGGCTCGAGGGCGAGCCGCCGCCGCCGCGCGGCCACGCGATCGAGGTCCGCCTGAACGCCGAGGACCCAGGTCGCGGCTTCGCTCCGTCCCCGGGCCGGATCACGCTGCTGCGCCTCCCGACCGGTCCCGGCGTGCGCGTCGACAGCGGCGTGGCGGAGGGCGACACGGTGCCGCCGGAGTTCGACTCGATGATCGCCAAGATCATCGCCCACGGCGCGACGCGCCACGAGGCGCTCGCGCGGCTGCGCCGGGCGATCGCCGACACGATGGTGATGATCGAGGAGGGGACCACCAACCAGGGGTTCCTGCTCGAGCTGCTGAGCCGGCCGGAGGTGCGCGCCGGCGACGTCGACACGGGCTGGCTGGACCGGCTGCAGGGCGCCGGCGACGTCGAGTCGGCGCGCCACGGCGAGACCGCGCTGGTGCGCGCCGCGATCGCGCTGCGCGACGCCGCCACCGCGACCGACCGCGCGCAGTTCTACGCGTTCGCCCGCCGCGGGCGCCCACACGCCGAGGCGAAGGTGCGGGAGACGATCGACCTGCGCTACCGCGGGGCGAGCTACTCGTTCGGCGTCTGCCAGCTCGGCCCCGGTCACTACCAGGTCGACGTCGACGGGGCGCGCATCGACGCGTCGCTCGAGCGGATCTCCGAGCACGAGTCGCGGCTGTCCTACGGTGGCCGCTCATACCGCACCGTGACCGCGCTGCAGGACGCCGACCTGCTGGTCGAGGTCAACGGCGTGCCGCACCGCATCTCGCGCGACGAGGGCGGGCTGGTGCGCTCGCACGCCCCGGCGGTCGTCGTCGCGATCCCGGTCGCGGAGGGCGACGAGGTCGAGGCGGGCGACGTCGTCGCGGTGACCGAGAGCATGAAGATGGAGGCTTCGCTGACCGCGCCGGTCCACGGCCGCGTGCGCCAGGTGCTCGTGTCGGCCAACGTGCACGTCGCCGCCGGCCGGCCGCTGCTGCAGATCGAGCCGCTCGACGGCGGCCGTCCCGCCGAGTCCGGCGGCGAGCGGGTCCGCTTCGAGACGGGCGCGCAGGAGGCGCCGCACGACCTGCAGCGGCTGCTCTGGCTCGTGCTCGGCTACGACGTTCGCGAGGCCGAGGTGCCCGCGATCCTCGAGCGGCTGCGCGCCAGCCCGGTCGACGCCGAGGGCGAGCGCACGCTGCTCGAGGCGTACGCCGACGTCCGCTCGCTCAACCGCCCGCATGCCGAGGACGAGGAGCCGCTCGGCAGCCCGCAGGAGCGCCTGCACGCGTTCCTGCGCTCGCTCGACCCGCAGGCCGAGGGGCTGCCCGACCGCTTCGTCGCCAGCCTCGAGCGCGCGCTCGCGCACTACGGGCTCGACGGGCTGGAGCGGACGCCGGCGCTCGAGGATGCGTGCTACCGCCTGTTCCTCAGCCAGCAGCGCGCGCCTGCCGGCCGCCGCGCCGTCCAGGCCGTGCTGACGCGCCACCTCGAGCGCGCCGACGACCGAGCCGACTGGGCGGACGACCGCTACCGCGCGGTGCTCGACCGGCTCGAGGCCGCGCTCGAACCGCGCGAGCCGGCGCTCGCCGAGCTGGCGCGCGAGCTCCGCTGGATCGCATTCGATCGCCCGCTCGTCGAGGCGACGCGCGAGGAGACCTACGCCGAGATGGAGCGGCACCTGGCCGCACTCGCCGCCGAGCCCGGCGGCGAGGAGCGCGAGCAGCGCGTGCGCGCCCTCGTCGGCTGCCAGCAGCCGCTCGCGCCGCTGCTCGCGCGCCACGGCGGCGACGCCGGGCCCGCGGTGCGCCTGGGGCTCGTCGAGGCCATGACGCGGCGCTACTTCCGGATCCGGCCGTTGGAGCGGATCCAGCGCGCGCAGCTCGACGGGCTGCCGTTCGTCACCACGGCGTACGAGCACGAGGGCGTGCGCCACCACGTCGCCGCCGGTTGGGTCGAGCCCGACGCGCTGCCGCGCGCGCTCGCCGCGCTGGCCGAGCACGCGCGCTCGTTCCCGCCCGGTGAGCGCGTGCTCGCCGACCTCTACACGCGCTGCGCGGGCGGCCTGCGCGACCTGCCCGAGACGCTCGCGGCGGCGCGGCTGCCCGACGCGCTCGCGCGCGTGGTCTTCGTCGTCGCCGACCCGCAGCAGGGCCGCGACGCCCTCGAGCTGCGCAGCTTCACGCGCCCGCCGGGCGGCGGGCCGCTCGCCGAGGACACCGACTACCGCGGGCTGCACCCCATGATGGCACAGCGACTGGACCTCTGGCGGCTGGCCAACTTCACGCTCGAGCGGCTGCCCGCGGCCGCCGACGTCTACCTGTTCCGCGCCGTCGCGCGCGAGAACGAGCGCGACCAGCGCCTCGTCGCCGTCGCCGAGGTGCGCGACCTCACGCCGGTGTACGACGAGCAAGGCCGGATCACGGCGCTGCCCGAGCTCGAGCGGATGGTGCGCCAGGCGTTCGAGGCGATGCGGACCTACCAGTCGCGCCAGCCGCCGCGCGACCGGCTCCGCTGGAACCGGCTGCTGCTCTACGCGTGGCCGACGATGGAGTTCGACCCCGCCGCGGCCGGCGCCGTCATCACCCGCTATGCGCGACTGAGCGCCGAGCTCGGGCTCGAGCTGGTGCAGCTGCGCGCGCGCCTGCGCGACGGGCCGGACCGCGCCGAGCGCAACCGCGTGCTGCGCTTCTTCAACCCGGCCGGGCGCGGCGTCGCGATCGAGATCGACGACCCGCCGACCGACCCGCTGCGCGCGCTCGACGAGGGCGCCGCGCGGATCGTCTCCGCCCGCCGCCGCGGCACCGTGCATCCGGCCGAGATCGTCAAGCTGCTCGCCCCCGAGCGCGCCGCGCCGGGCGCGCCGATCCCGGCCGGCGAGTTCGTCGAGCACGACTTCGAGGGCGAGCGAAGCGGTGACGAGGGCTCCGCCAGAGGCAGGTGTCGGCTCGTCCCGGTGGACCGCCCGGCGGCGACGAACACTGCGAGCATCGTCGTCGGGCTCGTGCGCAACCGCACCGAGCGCCACCCGGAGGGGATGCTGCGCGTCGTCATGCTCGGTGATCCGACGCGCTCGCTCGGCTCGCTGGCCGAGCCCGAGTGCCGGCGAGTGATCGCCGCGCTCGACCTCGCGGAGGAGCTCGACGTGCCTTGCGAGTGGTTCGCGCTGTCGGCCGGGGCGAAGATCGCGATGGACTCCGGCACCGAGAACATGGACTGGGTCGCGGCCGCGCTGCGCCGGATCGTGCGGTTCACCCAGGCGGGCGGTGAGATCAACGTCGTCGTGACCGGCATCAACGTCGGCGCCCAGCCGTACTGGAACGCCGAGGCGACGATGCTGATGCACACGCGCGGGATCCTCGTGATGACGCCCGAGAGCGCGATGGTGCTGACCGGCAAGCAGGCGCTCGACTACTCCGGCGGCGTGTCGGCCGAGGACAACTTCGGGATCGGCGGCTACGAGCGCATCATGGGGCCGAACGGCCAGGCGCAGTACTGGGCGCCCGACATCGCGGGCGCCTGTGCCGTGCTCCTTGCCTACTACGAGCGCACGTACGTGGCGCCGGGCGAGCGATTCCCGCGCCGCGCCAGCACGGCCGACCCGCCCGAGCGCGACGTCGGCTCGTCGCCGCACGAGGCGCCCGACTCGGACCTGCGGACGGTCGGCGAGATCTTCTCCGAGCAGACCAACCCCGGCCGCAAGAAGCCGTTCGACATCCGCGCCGTCATGCGCGCCGTCGCCGACTCCGACCACGAGCCGCTCGAGCGCTGGGCTGCGCAGCGCGAAGCTGAGGCCGCGGTCGTCTGGGACGCGCTGCTCGGCGGCTGGCCGGTCGCGCTGGTCGGGATCGAGTCGCGCCCGCTGCCGCGCTTCGGCCCCGTGTCGGCGGACGGCCCGGACCGCTGGAGCGCGGGCACGCTGTTCCCGCTCGCGTCGAAGAAGATCGCCCGCGCGATCAACGCCGCTTCCGGCCGCCGGCCGCTCGTCGTGCTCGCCAACCTCGCCGGGTTCGACGGCTCGCCGGAGTCGATGCGCCGGCTGCAACTGGAGTACGGCGCCGAGATCGGCCGCGCGGTCGTCAACTTCGACGGGCCGATCGTCTTCTGCGTCATCTCGCGCTTCCACGGCGGCGCGTTCGTCGTGTTCTCGCGCGCGCTCAACGACCGGCTCGAGACGATCGCGCTCGAGGGCGCTCACGCGTCCGTGATCGGCGGCGCGCCGGCGGCGGCGGTCGTGTTCGCGCGCGACGTCGACGTCCGCACGCGCAACGACCCCCGGATCGCACAGCTCGACGAGCGGATCGCGGCGACCGGCGACGGCGGCGAGCGCCAGCGGCTGCGCGCCGATCGCGAGCGGCTGTGGGCCGAGGTGCGCTCGCGCAAGCTCGGTGAGCTGGCGGCGGAGTTCGACGCGATCCACAGCGTCGAGCGCGCGGTGCGGGTCGGCTCGGTCGACCGCATCGTCCCGGCCGCTCAGCTGCGCCCGGCGCTGATCGACGCGGTCGAGCGCGGGATGCGGCGGACGCTGGGAGGCTGAGCCGCTCAGGGAAGGCGCCGCGACCGGCGCCGATACAGGAGCGTCGCGGCGGCCTCGCTCGTGAGCGCGAGCACGATCAGCGACCACGCGACGTAGAACACGGCGCCGTGCACGTCGACGATCAGCAGCAGCGTCAGCCCGGTGATGACCGCGGCGGCGCGGACGAGGAACTGCCACGGTGGCGCGGCCGGCGCGCGCAATGCCCGGGGCGTCCTCATCTCAGCTCCTCCGATCCGTTCCCGACGGCACTCGTCAGGAAGAGAAGGAACCTGGCGGGCGGCGCGCGCACGTGCGCGCGACTGCCCCGAGGGTAGCTCAGCCTTCCTCGCCCAGCCCGTGCCGTCCGAGCAGCGGGACGAAGCGCGCCGGCACGAGGCCGCACACGCGCACAAGCGCTCCGTCGGGCGCGCGCCGGAACACCGTCACATCCTCATGGCCGCCCGGCCCGACCGGCTGCACCAGCCGGCCGCCGATCGCGAGCTGGCTCACCAGCGGCGGCGGCACGCGCGGGCTGGCGGCGGCGACGACGATCGCGTCGAACGGCGCGTGCTCCGCCAGCCCCTCGCTGCCGTCGCCGAGCTCGACGTGCGCGTTCTCGACGTGCTGCGCTCTGAGGTTGGCGGCGGCCGCCTCCGCCAGCTCCGGGATCCGCTCGATGCTCCACACCTCGCGCGCCAGCGCCGCGAGCAGCGCCGTCTGGTAGGCGAGCCCCGCGCCGACCTCGAGCACGCGCTCGTCGCCGCGCAGCTCGAGTGCCTCGATCATCAGCGCGACGAGCGACGGCTGGCTCGTGAACTGCCCGCCGGCGATCCGGATCGGGCGGTCGCGCTCGGCCGCGCCCTCCTTCCCGCTGGGCACGTACCCGGCGCGCGGGACCGCAGCCATCGCGGCCAGGACGCGGCTGTCCCGCACGCCCGCGACGTAGGCGGCAGCGGCCAGGCGGGAGGCGCGGACCGGATCCATCGTCCGCGTGGTCATACCTTCGGCAGGTCGGCGAAGCCCTTGCGGTGGGGCGGCTCCTCGTGCTTGCAGACGTCGCCGACGCGCGGCTCGGCGAGCCGCAGCAGGTCGCGCGGATCGAGCCGCAGGGCATGGCGATGGTCACCGCCGGGGCAGACGACGTGGCTGCGATAGAGCAGCCGCACGTCGACGACCTCGGGCAGCGGCAGCATCGGCCCGACCGGCGGCAGCGCCCCGACGTCGAACTGCGGGAAGGCGGCGGCGATCTCCTCCTCGGTGGCCAGCCGCAGGTGGCTCGTGGCGCCGAGCAGCCGGCGCGCACGGTGCAGGTCGAGCTGGTGGCTGGCCGGGAGCACGGCGATCCGCCAGCCGCCGGAGTCGTGCAGCAGCAGCGTCTTGCCCTCGTGCGGCGGCTCGACGTTGACGAGCTCCGCCTCCTGGAGCGCCGAGTACGCGGGCTGGTGCTCGATCACCTCGAACGCGATCCCGGCCTGCTCCAGGAAGCGCGTGACCACGCCGACGCCATGCTCGGTGGACGGGTGCGATGCGGCCATGGCGGGACCTCCCTCTCGCGCTTCGACTGGTCCTCCACGAGCCTACGCTCGACGCCTCGGATGTGCCACCGTGTACTCAGCGGAAGGACCGTGGAAGGAGGAGCCATGACGTTCAAGGTCGGCGATCGCGTCGTCGCCGAGTCCGAGTCCACCGAGCGACCCGCCCGGCCGGGCACCGTGCGCGAGGTGCTTCGCGAGGAGCCCGCGCGCTACCGGATCGAGTGGGACGACGGTCACGAGTCGATCTACACGCCGGCCGCCGGCGCGCTGCACGCCGAGCGCAGCCGCGCCGGAGCCACCGGCTGACCGCGATCAGCGGCGCCGGGCGAACGTGTCGCGCACGGCGACCGCCGTATCGGGGTTGTCGGCGAACAGCCCGTCGACGCCGAGCTCGTAGTACAGCGCGAGCTCGGCGGGCTGGTCGCCGCGCGCGCGCAGGTACTCGGCGCTGCTCGGGTCGCCCTGCCGGAACGACGCCGCGAGGAAGTTGTTCTCCGGGCGGAACGTCCACGGGTGCACGACCAGGCCGGCGCGGTGGGCGTCCGCAATCAGCGTCGTCGGCTCCCCCAGCTCCCCGTTGGCGAGGTTGCCGGGCACGATCCGGCGCTTGTCCGGGCCGATCCCGTCGGCGTACTCGGCGATCTCGGCGAGCCCCTCCGGCGTCACGAGGTCGTCGTACGTGCGCGGATCGCCGCTGAGCACGAAGTCGGCCGGCGCGCCCGCGGCGTCGATCAGCTGCACGAGCGGGACCTTCGTCTTCGTGCTCAGCTCCTTGAGGTTCGAGACCTCGAACGACTGGATGAACACCGGTGAGCTGCGGCGGTTGAGCCGGTTTCTGCGCAGCGCCGCGAGCAGCGGCTCCTCGAGCGACAGCCCGATCGAGTCGAAGTACGACGGGTGCTTTGTCTCCGGGTAGATGCCGACGTCGTGCTGCTTGGCGAGGTCGATCACCTCCTGGAACGTCGGGATCTCGAACAGCCCGTTGAAAGCGGTGTTCGCGGGGCGGATGTCCGGCAGCCGCTCGACCGCGCGCAGCGTCTTGAGCTCGGCGAGCGTGAAGTCCTCGGTGAACCAGGTGTTGGCATGCACGAGGCTGTCGATCGTCTTGGTCGTGCGGCGGTCGTCGAAGCCGCGCGTAGCGACGTCGGTCGTGCCCCCGATGTCGTTCTCGTGGCGCGCGACGAGCTGGTGGTCCTTGGTCGAGACGAGATCGGGCTCGATGTAGTCGGCGCCCATCTCGATCGCGAGCGTGTAGGACGCGATCGTGTGCTCGGGTCGGTACGCCGGGGCGCCGCGATGGCCGATCACGAGCGCCCGCGAGCGCCGGCCGAGCCTCCTCCCGGGATGGCCGCCGTGCGCGGCGGCCGTGCCGGTCGGAAGGCCCAGGACGGCGAGCCCCGCCCCCGTACGCGCGAGCATCGACCTGCGTGACATGCGACCCATCGCTCGTCCCCTTGTTTCCGCCTGCCGGGAGCGCGCGGACGTTACTCCTCGCGGCCGCCCCGAGGCAGTCATCTCCCGAACCACCGGCTGGGTGTAGGTTGCGTGAGTTCACTCACCGGGGAGGAGCCATGGCCGTTCGGGAGCGAGGTGCCTGTAACCCACGAGGAGGCCGGCGGCGCGTCGCCGCGGCCGTCGCGGTCCTAGCGGCGCTCGCCGTGCCGCCCGCGGCACACGCGCACGGACACGGTCACCACGGCCGCGCCGCCGTCGACCACCTGGTCGTCATCTACCAGGAGAACCACAGCTTCGACAACCTCTACGGACTCTGGGAGGGCGTGCGCGGCCTGCGCCGCGCCGACCCCGCGCACACGATCCAGGTCAACCAGCAGGGCACGCCGTACGAGTGCCTGCTGCAGAACGACGTCAACCTGACCTCGCCGCCGCTGTCGCCGACCTGCACCGACGACACGACGGGCACGGTGTTCACCAGCCACTTCCCGAACGCGCCGTTCGTGATCGACGACTACATCCCGGCGAGCGCGACGACGTGTCCGGCGCCCGGCATGTCGGCCCCCAACGGCGTGCCGAACGGCACCGGACTGCCCGGCGGCTGCACGCGCGACCTGGTGCACCGCTACTACCAGGAGCAGTACCAGCTCAACGACGGGCAGCAGAACCGCTACGTGACCGGCAGCGACGCCGTCGGCTTGACGATGGGCGTCTACGACACCCGCAACCTGCCGATCTACCAGTACCTGCACCGGCGCGGCCATCCGCGCTACGCGATCGCTGACAACTTCTTCCAGGCCGCGTTCGGGGGCTCGTTCCTCAACCACCAGTGGCTGATCGCGGCCGCCACGCCGACCTGGCCGAACGCGCTCAACGACGGTTCGGACAACGACCTGCACTCGGTAGTCGACGCGAACGGGATGCCGACGAACTACCCGCTCTACAAGTCGCCCGCCGGTGACGCCGTGAAGGATCAGGCGCTGACGGCATCGTGCAACCCGGGCCCCGGGCGCGGGCCGACACCCGAAGGCGTGACGTGTGGCGACTACGCCGTCAACACGATCCAGCCGTTCCACCAGCCGTACGCCCCCAACACGCCCGAAGCGCGCCGGCTGCCGCCGCAGACGCACGCGACGATCGGTGACCGCCTGAGCGAGGCGCACGTCAGCTGGGCGTGGTACTCCGGCGGATGGTCGAACGCCAACGGCGACGTCGGCGAGCCGGGCTGGACCAACGGCACGGGCCCGGCGGCTCCGACAGCGACAAACCCGAAGCCGTGTCCGGATCCGGCCGCGAACGCTGCGGCGACGTGGCCGAACTGCCCCGACAAGCTGTTCCAGTTCCACCACCAGCCGTTCAACTACTTCACCAACTACGCGCCGGGCAAGGTCGCGCGCGCCCGGCACCTGCGCGACGAGCAGGAGTTCCTCGCCCAGGCCGCGGCGTCGTCGCGTCGCTGCCGGCTCGAGGAGGTCAGCTTCGTCAAGCCGATCGGGGCGGAGAACGAGCACCCCGGCTACGCGAGCGCGACCGCCGGCAGCAGCCATCTCGTCGACCTGCTGGAGGCGATCGAGGGCAGCCGCTGCGCGAAGGACACGATGGTCGTCGTGACCTACGACGAGTTCGGCGGCCAGTGGGACCACGTCACGCCGCCGGGCCAGGGCGGCAAGCCGGGCGTGGCGGACTTCATGGGCCCGGGGACGCGCATCCCGGCGCTCGTCCTGCACCCGCGCCTGCGCGGCCGCTTCGTAGTCGACCACACCCAGTACGACACGACGTCGATCCTGGCGACGATCGAGCGGGCGGAGGGCCTCGCGCCGCTCACGTCACGCGACGCCGCGGTGAACGACCTCTCGCGGGTGTTCCGGGCGCGCCGACCGCACCGCTGACACCGCTCCCCGCCCGCGGGCCTGTGCGGCCTGCGGGCGGGCTCGGGCCGCCGCGGCGCGCGCGCGTCAACGCCGGTCACCCGCGAATTCGCCGCCCGCGGCCGGCGTTGACGGCGGATATCGCCGTCAACGCCGGTCAGCCGCGCATTCGCTGGCGGCTACCGGCGTTGACCGGCGCCGCGCTCAGTGGTTGCGCAGCGCCTTGACCAGCTCGCCCTTGCTCATCTTCGAGCGGCCCTCGATGCCGATCTCGGCGGCGCGCTTGCGCAGGTCCTCCTTCGACCAGTCCTCGTAGGAGCCGGCCTTGCCGCCCTTCTTCGAGGCCGAGCGGCGGCTCGTGTTCGCGATCCGTGCCGCCTTCTCCTTGCTCTCGCCCTTCTTGCGCAGCGCCTCGTACTGCTTCGGGTCCTTGACGCTCGGGCCGGGGCTCTTCTGCGGCATCTCTCGCTCCCTTCTTCGGGGTTCGAGACACCAGTTACCCGATTACTCCAGCGCCGCGCGCGCGTTCTCGAGATCGTCGGTTGCGATGACGATCTTCACGCCCCCGAACGTCGTGTACGCGAGGTCGACGTTGACGTTGGCCTCGGCCAGCTCGCGCGCCAGCTCGCCGAGGCTGCCGGGCCGGTCGTTGATGTCGACGACGAGCACCTCGCGCTCGTCGGCGACGCCCATGCCGGCGCGCTCCAGCTCTTCTCGCGCCCGCGTGGCGACGTCGTCGTCGACGAGCAGGTGGATGAAGCCGCGGCCCTCGCCCGTGAACGCGGCGAGCCCGCGGATGTTGACCCCGGCCGCGCCGGTCAGCTCGCCCAGTCGCGCCAGCTCGCCGGGCCGGTCGTCGAGGATCACGGTCAGGTCGGTCGGCAAGACGCTTCCCGCCTAGTCGTCGTAGCGGCCGGTCCACACGGCGAAGACGGCGCCCTGTGGATCGCCGAGCACCGCGATCGACCCCGCCGCCAACGGCATCGGGCCGTCGAAGACGCGACCGCCGGCGTCGCCGATCTCGCCGACCAGCCGGTTGACGTCCTCGTGCCCGAAGTACGGCATCCAGCTGGGCGGCGTCTCCGCGCCCATGCGCTGTACGTCCAGCGGCATGATGCCTCCATTCGAGCGCTCGCCGTTCTTGATCAATCGGTATCCCCCGGCATCCGGCAACTCCTCGGTCGTCCAGCCGAACAGCTCCGAGTAGAAGCGCGCCGCGGCATCCGGATCCGGCGTGACGAGGTCGTTCCACGTCATCGCTCCCGGCGTGTTGACCAGCGTGGCGCCGATGCTGCGGCGGGGCTCCCATAGGCACAGCGCCGCGCCGGTGGGGTCGGCGACCACCGACATGCGCCCGACGTCCAGCACGTCGAACGGCTCGCTGAGGATCTTGCCGCCGCGCTCACCGGCGCGAGCCGTCGCCGCTTCGACCGACGCGACCGTCACGTAGCAGTTCCAGTGCGGTCGCTGGTCGGATTGGTACAGCGCGGCGACCTGGCGGCCGTCCCGCAGCGCCATCGAGTAGACCTGCCCGTCGCCGATCGGGGTGTCGTCGTACTCCCAGCCGAAGACCATGGAGTAGAACGACTTGGCGGCCGCGGCGTCGCTCGTGACCAGCTCGGCCCACGAGAACGTCCCCGGCGCATAGCTCGTTCGCTCGCCCATCGCCGCGATCCTACGCCGGACCGTTGGCGAGGGGCTGGTAGGCCCGGCACGGCTGTCCGCGCAGGCCGGGGCAGGGCGGCAGCGCGGTTCGCGCCGGGATCCCCGCGACCACCGGCAGGACCAGCCGCGAGGCGCGCCGGCGCGTGCGCGCGGCCGACACCGAGGCGGGTCCGCGCGGCCCGGTCTCGCCGAACGCCCAGAGGGGCTGATCGCCGCCCGGTGCGGCGATCGTGACCCGGATCCGCGAGCCGGCCCGGTAGACGTGGCCCTGGTAGTAGAGCGGCACAGCGACCTTGGCCCACCTGTGACGGGGCAGCCGCGCGACGTCCGCGCGCCGGAAGCTCGGCACCGGCTCGAGCAGCGTGCTCTTCCGGCGGTCGAGCCTGCGTCGGCTCGCGCGCAGCCAGCCGTTCTGGACGAACGTCTCCTTGCCGTCGGGGCGCACCTCGGACACGGTCACCTGCAGGTCGACGTCCGGCGCCGACGAGCGGATCCACGCGCGCAGCGCGCCGGCGCCGACGACCGCCGTGCTGTCGTCGAGCGGGGCGGTCACGTACGACAGCGCCGTCCCCGCCGGGTTCTGTGTCCAGTCGTACTGCGGCGCCGCGGTCCACAGCGCGCCCGGCCCGGACCCCGTGTTGCCCGAGAAGCTGGTCGCAGGCCGGGCGGTCTTGTTCCACGTGAACGCATCGGCGCCCCTCTGCGCGGGCCGGGCGTCGGCGAGCGCCCCGTCGCGCGCGAGATACCACGACCGTGCGCGCGTGCCCGGCAGCGGGAAGCGGGCGAACGACTGCTCGAACGCGGCGACCGGGAAGCCCGGGGCCGCGCCGGCGCCGTTGTCGAACAGGATCCGGACTGTGGGCAGCTGCTCGAACGCCGCGCGCGCCTGGGCGTAGCCGGGCTGCGCCTGGATCGGGTCGTCCGGCAGCGTGACCCCCGATATGCCCATCGCCGAGCTGTAGATCAGCGGGGTGAGCGTCTTGACGCCGGACGACAGATTCGGCGCCCGCCGCGCGACGTAGAGCTCGAGGAAGTCGAACCAGCGCGTGAACGTCGCCGGGTCGAGCGAGTCGATGTGGGTGCCGTTCGTGAACGTGAACCACTTCCGGCTCGTGCCGGTGAAGCGCCGTGCGAGCGCCGGGCAGTGGCCCCCCGTCTGCTCGTCGGTCCACTGGCACGCCAAGTACACCGGAACGTCGATCTTGTGCACGAAGGTGACGGGCGCGAGCGGGTCCGCGACCGCCGGGCGGTAGTAGCGGTTGGCGCGGAGCTTCGCGAGCGCGTCGACCGCCTCCGCGTGCAGCGCCTGGTTGTCCTCGCAGACCTTGTCGCCCGCGCGGATCCGGTCGAGCGCCCACCGCTGGCCGCCGGTCGCCGACGCCGGCTCGGCGTCGTGCGCGCGGTCCCTCGCCCACGACAGCGCGAAGCCGGTGTTCAGGATCGCGCCCGGGTACAGCGTCGTCGCCGAGTTGTCGATCACCGACAGCGGCGTGATCGCGGCCAGGCTCGGCGGCCGCGTCGCGGCGACGAACAGCTGGCTGATGCCGCCGTAGGAGATGCCCAGCATCCCGACCTTGGCGTGCGCGACCCACGGCTGGCGCGCGACGGTCTCCACGACGTCGTAGCCGTCCAGTCCCTGCAGCGGCTCGAAGAAGTCGAACGCGCCGCCCGAGCAGCCGGTGCCGCGCATGTTGACGTCGACCACGGCGTAGCCGAGCAGCGTCGCGATCTGGGCGATCGAGCCCCCGCCGCCGGCCGGGTTGGCGTAGCCGTAGCCCGAGTACTCCACCAGCGTCGGATACGGCCCGGGTCCGGCGGGCAGGCGCACGGCGATCGCCAGCTTGGTCCCGTCGCGCGTGGTGAGGTAGCCGTAGCCGCTTGCGGGAATCTCCTGGTCGTAGAGCTTCGTGCTCGGCGGCGCCGGGCGGTCGGTCAATACGGTCAGGCGGCCGGACCGCTCGCGGCGCGCGCGTACGCGGTACCCCGTGCCCGGCCTGACGTGGCGGAAGAGGGCGCCCCCGAGCGAGCCGGCGCGCCGGGAGTCGACGCGGCGGCCGCGGCGGTCGACGAGGGCGAGTCGCTCGCCCGGCTCGGCTCGCGTGACGTGGACCTGCTCGACGCTGCCGCGCGCGGTGAACGCGACGGCGGCGTCGGCGGCCGACACGCAGGCGGCCGCGCCGAGGAGGGACGCGAGAGCCAGCCAACGTGTCCGGTTCATGCGCGGGCACTCTGCCGGTTCGATCGTGGTTGCGTCGCAATTCCCCGAAGCGGTCGACTGCGGCATGGCCTCGCAAACGATGCGCCAGATACTCGTCCTCGGATCTTCCCGATCGCGGTCTTCGACCAGACGCTGAACCCGGAGCGGCTCGCGTTCTTCGGCCCGGCCGCGAGCACCGACGTGACGTCGTGGGAGATCGCGAAGCGCTGGTTCAACTTCGGCGCGCTGGAGGTCGACGCGGACCGGCTGACGATGCGGATCGTCGACACGGCGGGCGAGAGCCCGTTCAGCCTCCCGCTCGCGCGCCGCTAGCGCGCAAGGTCGCGCGGGCGCACCAAACCGCGGTCAGGCGCCGACCGCCGCGGCGGCCTGGATCAGGTTGCGGAGCTCGCGCAGCGCGACGGCGAGCGTCGTCAGGTCGTGGGTCCCGCCGGTGCGGATGTCGCCGAGGATGCCGACGCAGCGCTCGACCGCGGCCCTGTTGCGCTCGATCCACCCGTTCAGCCGCGCCTCGGCGTCCTCGTCCTCCGCGCCACCGCTCAGCACGTCGCCGGTGAGCTCGGCGTGCAGGCTGAACAGGTCGTCCCGCAGCGCCGCGCGCGCCATCGCCTGCCAGCGGTTCTCGCGCGGCAGCGCGGCGATCCGGTCGCGCAGCCAGTGCACGTGCAACCGGCCGCCGAGCAGGAAGTGCAACGCGGTCACGTCGCCGATCGAGCGCCCGCTCGCGTCCGCCACGCCGACGATGTCCAGCGCCGCGAAGAGGTCGCTCAGGCTGGCGACGCGGCGGGCGAGAGCGGCAGGAGCGCCCTCGTCGACGAGCGCCGCGACGCGCGCCTCGAACTCCTCGCGCTCCGCGCTGACCAGCACGTCCGGCAGCGCCTCGGCGACCGCGGCGGCGCCGGCGGCGAAGCGCTCGACCTCGGCGCCGATGTCGAGCGGCCGCGGCCGGCCGCGCAGGAGCCAGCGCGTTGCGCGCTCGACGAGCCGACGCGCCTCGAGCAGCATCGCGATCTGGGTGCTCGCGCCGATCTCGAGGTCGAGCGCCTCGACCTCGGCCCAGAAGCCGCGCATGTCGAACACCTCGCGGGCGACCGCGAACGCGCGCGCGATCTCCTCCGGACCGGCTCCCGTGTCCTCGTGCAGGCGGAACACGAACGTCGTGCCGGCGCGGTCGACGATGCCGTTCGTCACGCGCGTGGCGACGATCTCGCGCCGCAGGCGGTGGCGCTCCAGCCGGTCGGCGAAGCGCTTGGGCAGCGGGTCGGGGAAGTAGCCCGCGAGCTCGCCGGCCAGCGCAGGATCCTGCGCCAGGTCGGACTCGAGCAGGTCGGCGTAGAGCGTGATCTTGCTGTAGGCCAGCAGCACCGCCAGCTCCGGCTGCGTGAGCCCGAGGCCGGCTGCCCGGCGCTCGGCGACCGCCTCGGCGTCCGGCAGCGCCTCCAGCTCGCGGTCGAGCCGGCCCGCCTGCTCGAGGCTCCGCATCATGCGGTCGTGCACGTCGAGCATCGCGGGGGCCTGGGCCAGCGCGAGGCTGAGCGCCTGCGTCTGGAGGTAGCTGCCGCGCAGCACCCGGTCAGCGACCGCGTCGGTCATGCTCGCGAGCAGTCGGTCGCGCTGCTTGCGGGTCAGGTCGCCGTCCGCGACCACCGCGTCGAGCAGGACCTTGATGTTGACCTCGTGGTCGGAGCAGTTGACGCCGCCCGCGTTGTCGATCGCGTCCGTGTTCAGCCGCCCGCCGCCGAGCGCGTACTCGATCCGCCCGCGCTGGGTGAAGCCGAGGTTGCCGCCCTCACCCACCACGCGGCAGCGGAGCTCGGCCGCGTCCACCCGCACCGCGTCACCCGCCTTGTCACCGACGTCGGCGTTGCTCTCCGCCCGCGCCTTGACGTACGTGCCGATCCCGCCGTTCCAGAGCAGGTCGACCGGAGCGCGGAGCAGCGCACGGATCAGCTCCGACGGCGTCAGTCGATCGGCCTCGATCCCGAGCGCGCGCTGGGCGCCCTGCGACAGGGTGACCGACTTGGCGGTCCGCGGCCAGACGCCGCCGCCCTCGGAGATCAGCGAGCTGTCGTAGTCGGCCCACGACGACCGCGGGAGCTCGAACAAGCGGCGGCGCTCGGCGAAGCTCGCCGCGGGATCCGGGTCCGGGTCGACGAACACGTGCCGGTGGTCGAACGCGCCGACGAGCTTGATGTGCTCGGACAGCAGCATCCCGTTGCCGAACACGTCGCCGGACATGTCGCCGATGCCGACGACCGTGAAGTCCTCCGACTGGATGTCGGTGCCGAGCTCGCGGAAGTGCCGCTTGACCGACTCCCACGCGCTGCGCGCCGTGATCCCCATCGCCTTGTGGTCGTAGCCGACCGACCCGCCCGAGGCGAACGCGTCGCCGAGCCAGAAGCCGTACTCCTGAGCGATCCCGTTCGCGATGTCCGAGAACGTCGCCGTGCCCTTGTCGGCGGCGACGACGAGGTAGGGGTCGTCGCCGTCGTGGCGGACGACGTCGGACGGCGGCTTCACGCTTCCGCCCACGACCGTGTCGGTCAGGTCGAGCAGGCCGCATATGAACGTGCGATAGCAGGCGACGACCTCGTCGGGCAGCGCCTCACGCTCCGCCGGCGGGCGCTTGACGACGAAGCCGCCCTTCGCGCCGACGGGCACGATCAGCGCGTTCTTGACCATCTGCGCCTTCATCAGGCCGAGGATCTCGGTGCGGAAGTCCTCGCGCCGATCCGACCAGCGCAGGCCGCCGCGCGCGACCGCGCCGCCGCGCAGGTGCACGCCCTCGACCCGCGGCGAGTGGACGAAGATCTCGAACCGCGGGCGCGGGGCGGGCACGAGCGGGATGCGCGCCGGGTCGAGCTTGAACGACAGATGCGGCTTCGGCGCGCCGCCGGAGTCCGGCTGGAAGTGGTTGGTCCGCAGCATCGCGAGCACGACCGCGAGGAAGCCGCGCAGGATGCGGTCCTCGTCGAGGCTCTCGACGGCGTCGATCGCCTGCTCGATCTCGCGCGTGAGCGCGTCGGCGTCGCCGGCGGCGCCGTCGCGCGCAGGGTCGAAGCGCGCCCGGAACAGCTCGACGAGCGCGGCGGCGACGCGCGGGTGCGCGATCAGCGCCTGCTCCATGTAGCGCTCGCTGTAGGCGATCCGCGCCTGGCGCAGGTAGCGCGCGATCGCCCGCAGCACCGTGACGTCGCGCCAGTCGAGCCCGGCCCGCAGCACGAGCCCGTTGAAGCCGTCGTTCTCGACCTCGCCGCGCCAGACGCGCGCGAAGGCGTCCTGGAAGCCCTCCCTGACGACGCCGACGTCGAGCTCTCCGTCGGCGGCGTACTCGACGCCGAAGTCGTAGATCCAGGTCGGCGTGCCGTCGCCGGGAGTGACCTCGTAGGGCCGCTCGTCGTGCACCCGGAGGCCCATGTTCTCGAACATCGGCAGGACCTCGGACAGCACGACCGGCTCGCCGCGGCGGTAGAGCTTGCAGCGCAGCGTGCCGGCGGGCGCCTCGAGCGGGTGATAGAGGCTGAGCGCGAGCTGCCCGCCTTCGGCGAGCCGCTCGATCCGGTGGATGTCCGTCACCGCCGAGCGTGCGACCCAGTCGTCGCGATAGCCCGCCGGGAACGCGTTGCCGTAGCGCCGGTACAGCGCGGCCGCGCGCTCCTCCCCCACCTCCTCGAGCAGCGCCGCGTGCAAGTCGTCGGTCCACGCGCCGGTCGCCGCGACGATCCGCGACTCGATCTCGGCCGGGTCGTAGTCGGGCAGCTCGCCGGGACGGACCCGCACCGTGTAGTGGATGCGGACGAGCACCGACTCCGACAGGCGCAGCTCCCAGTCGACGCTCTCGGCGTGGAACGCCTGAGCGAGGATCTCGCCGATGCGCTCGCGGTTCTGCGTGTTGAAGCGATCGCGCGGGAGGAAGACGAGGCAGGAGACGAAGCGCTCATAGCGGTCGCGCCGGATGAACAGCCGCACCCGCTGGCGCTCGCCGAGCGCGAGGATGCCCATCGCGAGCTCGTACAGCTCGTCCTCGGGGATCTGGAACAGCTCGTCGCGCGGATGCGTGTCGAGGATCTCGACGAGCGCCTTCTCGGCGTGGCTGGCGGGGGTGAAGGCAGCGCGCGCGAGGACCGCCGCGACCTTGCGCCGCAGCACCGGGATCTCGCTCGCCGAGGCGCGATAGGCCGCCGTCGTGTAGAGGCCGAGGAAGCGCCGCTCGCCGACGACGTCCCCGTCCGATCCGAAGCGCTTGACGCCGACGTAGTCCAGATACGCCGGCCGGTGCACGGTCGCGCGGGTGTTGGCCTTCGTCAGGATCAGCGGATGCCGCTCGCGCGCGAGCGCCCGTGCGCGCGGGGGCAGCTTCGCGAAGCCGCTCGCGTCGCCGCCGGTGGACTCGCGCAGGATCCCGAGCCCGGTGCCCGGGAGCGCGCGCAGGGAATCCTCGCCGTCCTGCGTGGCCAGCTCGTACTCGCGGTAGCCGAGAAACGTGAAGTGGCGATCCTCCATCCACGCGAGCAGCTCCGCGGCCTCCTCGAACTCCTCGCGATCCAGCGACGGCGGCGGCTCGCGCAGCTCGGCGATCAGCTCCTTGGCACGATCGCGCATCGCCTGCCAGTCCTCGACCGCCGCCGACACGTCGCGCAGGACCGCGAGCAGCCGCTCGCGCAGGCGCTCCATCTCCTCCGTCCCGCTCTGGCGGTCGAGCTCGATGTGGATGTGGGACTCGGCGAGCGCGCCCTCCTCCCCCGAAGCTCCCGCGGGGAGCACGGAAGTCAGCTCACCGGCGGCGTCGCGGCGGACGTGGATGACCGGGTGGATGATCAGGTGGATGCCGTGGCGGTTGAGCTCCATCGTCGCGGAGTCGACGACGAACGGCATGTCGTCCGTCACGAGCTCGGCGACGGTGTGCGGGGACTGCCATCCGTGCTGCTCGAACTCCGGGTTGTAGACGCGCACGTTCGCTGCGCCCGGCGCGCGCCGGCGCCCGAAGCTCCAGAGCGCGAGCGCGGCCCCGTAGAGGTCGAGCGGGTCGGACTCGGCGAGGTCCTCGGCCGGAACGCGCGCGTAGTACTGGCGCACGAACTCCTCGGCCTGCCGCGCCTCGTCGTCGGCGAGCCGCTCCCGGACGCGCGCGCACACCGCCTCGATCGGCGAGCTGTCCGCTTCCCGGACCGTCGTCGTCATCGGCTGACTCCTCTCGGAGCACCGCCGACGCTCAGCCCCTCGGCCGGCGATCCCGGCATGCCGGGCACGCTACGCCTCTGGCCTGTGGGGGTCAACGCCGGTCATCATGCAGCGCGTGACGCAGCCCGTCCTGGAGCCCAACGAGCTGACGCTCCACGGCCATCGCGTGAGCTACGGGAAGGCCGGCCGCGGGCCGGTGCTCCTGCTGCTGCACGGGATCACGAACTCGTCGGAGACGTGGGAGCGGGTCGCGTCGCGCCTGAGCGAGCGGTTCACGCTGATCGCCCCGGACCTGCTCGGGCACGGGAAGTCGGCGACGCCGCGCGGCGATTACTCGCTCGGCGCGCACGCGAGCGCCGTCCGCGACGTCCTCACGTCGCTCGGCCACGAGCGCGTGACGGTGATCGGGCACTCGCTCGGGGGCGGGATCGCGATGCAGTTCGCCTACCAGTTCCCCGAGCGCTGCGAGCGCCTGGTGCTGGTCTCGAGCGGTGGGCTCGGCCGCGAGGTGCACCTGCTGCTGCGCGCGGCCGCGCTGCCGGGCGCCGACTGGGTCCTGCCCGTGATCGCGTCGCGCCGGCTGCTCGACGTCGGCCGCAGCCTCGGCGCGCTGCTCCAGCGCGTCCGGCTGGCGCCGGGCGGCGACCTGGAGGTGCTCGCGCGCGGCTTCGCCTCGCTCGACAACGCGGGCTCGCGCCAGGCGTTCCTGCACACCGTCAGGGCCGTGATCGAGCCGGGCGGGCAGCGCGTCAGCGCGAGCGACCGGCTCGCGCTCGCCGCGCGGCTTCCGACGCTGATCGTCTGGGGAGAGCGCGACTCGATCATCCCGGTCGACCACGGGGCCGCCGCCCACCACGCGATGCCCGGCAGCCGATTCGAGGTCTTCCCCGCCGCGGGGCACATGCCGCACGACGACGACCCGGACCGTTTCGCGGCGATCCTGACGGCGTTCTGCGACGGCACGGAGCCGGCGCGGCTGAGCGCCGACCACTGGCAGCCGCTGCGCGGCGACGGGCCCGCGTAGCGGTCAGAACAACCGCGGCGTCGCGCTCGGCGACGGCGGGGCGGGCTCGCCCAAGAGGATCGCGCGGATCGTCTGGCTCGACGCCTCGTCGGGCGACTCGCTGATCACGGTCGCCGGCCGGTCGAATCGCGCCAGCGCGTCGGCGAGCGGCTCGGCGCGCAGCGTGCCGTCGCCGTACGGGAGATGTGACTTCTCGTTGCGGTTGGCGAAGCTGATGTCCGAGAAGTGGATGTGGAACGGAACGTCCGGCTCCATCACCGAGTCGGCGGCCTGCAGCGTCGTCGCGAACGCGTCCGCGTACGTGTAGCCGCCGTCGGTGACCGCGTGGAGGTGGGCGAAGTCGATCACCGGCCGCACCCACGGGACGCGCGACGCGATCGCGACCACGTCCTCGAGGCTGCCCAGCTCGCGCACACGACCCATCACCTCGACGCCGAACGGGACGTCGCGCCCCTTCGCCGCGAGCCGCTCCCGCAGCTCGCCGAGCTGGTCGACGACCGCGGCGATCGCGGCGTCGCGCTCCCGGCCGAGCAGGAAGCCCGGATGGAAGACGACCGGCGCGGCGCCGCAGGTGCGCGCGAGCCCGGCCGTGTGATCGAGCATCCCGACGGCCATCCGCAGCTTCTTGCCGCGCTCGGCGTGGCCGACGAAGGCCGCGATCGGCGCGTGGATCGAGAGCGCGATCCCGGCGTCGGAGGCGACCGCGCCCAGGCGGGTCGCGTAGTCCCAGTCCATCCAGAAGCCGCCCTCGAAGTCGATCTCGCACGCGCTGTAGCCGCGCTGCAGGAGCAGCTCGACGGCGTCCTCCGGTCGCTCATGCGACGGGACGAACGCCGGGCCGAAGCGGATGGCGCCCACGCCGGAAGTGTTGCAACCGACGCCGGCGAGCGGTCGCCGCGGCGCCGAGCTCCAGCAGCCGGCTGACCGTCACCGGGGCGAGGCCTCGCCGCTCCACTTCGTCCAGGATGCCGTCGAGCGCCGCCGCGGTCGCGGCCAGCCCGGGCCGGTCGTCGTGGAACAGCACGATCGATCCGGGTCGGATGGCCGCCGCCACGCGCCGGCGGATCGCCTCGGCACCCGGCTCCTCGAAGTCGCGCGGATCGACGTCCCACGTCACGGTCACGAGGCCGATCGCCCGCGCGACGGCGGCCAGCCGGCGCGAGCTCGCCCCGAACGGGGGGCGGAAGACGCGCGGCCGGACGCCGCTGACCGACCGGATCGCCGCCACGGCTCGCACCAGCTCGGCCCCGGCGCGGACCGGCTCGCGCGCGAGGTCGCGATGGCGCCAGCCGTGGACGCCGAGCTCGTGCCCTTCGGCAACCGCGCGGCGCACGAGCGGCGCACCGTGACGCATTCGGGCGCCGAGCACGTCGAACGTCGCCGGCGCCCCGCGTCGGGCGAGGATCGCCAGGATCGCCGGCGTGACGGCGCCGGGGCCGTCGTCGAACGTCAGCGCGACGGCGGGGACGTCACGCGATCCGTGGGCGATCACGGCGCTCAGCGCCAGCCGGCGACTCCGTCGCCGCCGATCGGGTCATGCGGCGGTGCGCCGAGCGCTGCGATGCGCTCGCGCGCGGCGGCGACCTCGGCCGGGCCGTCGCCGCGCAGGAGGTCGTAGTCCTCCTGGCCGGCCGGGTATGCGCCGACGACCGTGAAGCCGGGAGCCGACGACGCGCGGCGATGGCCGGTGCCCGCCGGCAGCACGAGCACGTCGCCCTCGGCGACGTCGAACGCCCGGCCCTGGGGCCCACCGAGCTCGACCGTTGCCCGCCCGGCGACGACCGCGAGCGCCTCGTGGGAGGTCGAATGGAAGTGGTGGAAGCCGAAGATCCCGTCCACCCAGGAGCCACCCCAGCCATGGTCCGCGAACAGCCTGCGGGCGGCGTCGGCGCCCGCGGCCGCGGCCTCGACGCGGCGGTAGATCAGCACGTCGAAGCTGGGGTGGTTCGGGATCCGATCGCCGGGCGGGGCGCGCCAGGTCTCGAGCCGCGCTCGCTCGCCCGGCTCGTTCGCGTCGATGCTCTGCCCGAACTCGGGGCAGGCCTCGTTGCGGCACTCCCAGCCGTGCTCCGGGCCGGCGAGCGCCTCGCTCGCGGGCTGGCCGCACGAGGCGCAGAGCGGCGGCATCACAGACATGCCCTCGTGGTACTGCGCCGCGCTCGGCAGGTCAAGCGGCGGGCCGCGAGCCGCGGCTCACGATCCGTCGCGCAGCGCCCGGACGCCTCCGATCGTGCCGAGGTAGGCCGTACCGTCCGGCCCGAGCGCGATGCCCGCGTAGTTGTTGTTCGCGAGCAGCCCGCTGCCCGCCTCCTCGGTGAAGACGGTGCGGCCGGTGCGGGCGCTGATGGCGACCCAGGACCACGTCTGCGAGCCGCCCGGCCCGAGCGTCTGCGCATAGGTGTAGACGAGCTGCGTGGCGGTCGAGAGCTTGGGGACCACGCTCGGCGCCCGCACGGTCCGGTTGGTCCAGCGCTTCCTGCAGCCGTGCCCGCTCCGGCGCACGTCGACCCGCGCGAGGCCCGCCTCGGTGATGTTGCCTGCCTGCGGCCCGAACGGGTCGCGGTAGCCGTAGTTGTTCTCGACGACCAGCGAGCGGCCCGAGCCGATCAGCGAGTTCTCCGTCGCGCTCCGCCCCTTCGCGAAGACGGGAATCTCGCAGACGACGCGCCGCGCGCGGCGCCGCAGTCGTGTGCGCTTGCGATAGACGAGGACGTTCATGGGATCGGCGTTGTCGGCGATCGCGACGTAGCCGTGCGCGAGGATCGTCGGGGTGGTGCCCGAGCCGGCGTCGACCTGGCCCGGCTTCTCGATGCCCGAGTTGCGATAGCGCACGCTCCAGTCCACGCGCGGGCGGCCGTTGCGTGCCGCGCTGAACCGGTACATGCGCTTGTCGGAGACGACGTAGACCGCGTCGCTGTCGACGGTGAACGAGTTCTCGATCTCCTCGCCCGTGCGCAGGACGCGGACCTTGCGGGTGCGCGGGTTCAGCACGCCGACCTTGCCGTCCTTCTTGGTCACGAACCAGATCCGGCCGGCGAAGTCGGGCAACGCGGAGGAGATCCGCTCGTCGCCGGTCACGGCGGAGGTCAGGTCGTAGTCGGCGACCTTCGTGACCGCCCGCCCATCCGCGCTCACCGCGAGCACGAAGAGGTGGTTCGTCTTCGTCGCGATCCAGACGCGGTCGCGCGGGTCCAGGAAGAAGTAGCCGCCGCCGGTGAAGTCCTGGAAGCGGGCGGTACCCGGCGGCGACGGCGCGTCGGGCAGGACGTACTGCCCGAGCACGGCCAGCGTGGCGCCGTCCAGGACGCGCAGCGTGGGCGGGGCGGTGGTCGACGGGCAGACCGTGACGAGATGCCCCCGGCGATCGAACGTCATCGCCGAGCACAGCGACGGCGGCAGCGCGCCCAACGACGTGACGAGGTCGCGCCCGGTCGGACCGGGGCGCGCGTACGCGTCGGTCATCCACGAGTCGTTGTGGATGTTGCTGCCCGGGTTCGCCGCCAGGTGAGGATTCTGCGGCGGCCGCGGCGGCGCGATCGCCGGCGCCGCCGCATCCGCCGCGGCCGCCGAGAGGAGCGCGCCGGCGGCTGCCAGGACGGACACGACCCTGGCGCGGGATGCCGACACCCGGCTCACAGCCTCCGAGCGGGATCGAACGGCCCGAGCTCGGGCCCCGCGCGCCCCTCGAGCACGAGCGGGGCGAGCAGCTCCGCCGTCGCGGGAGCGAGGGTGACGCCGAGCATCCCGTGGCCGGTCGCGAGGAAGAGGCCGTCGAGCCCGGGGAGCGCTCCGATCAGCGGCAGCCCGTCCGGCGTCGCCGGCCGCAGCCCGGTCCACGCCTCGACGGGGCCGTCGGAGTCGGGCCGCCAGCCCGCGAGGTACGGGCGCGCGGCGGACAGCAGCTGCTCGCCCACGGCCGGCGCGGCGTCCGCGCTCCGCGCGCCCAGCTCGAACACGCCGGCCACCCGCACGCCGCCGACGAACGGGCTCAGGCCGAGCTTGGCCTCGGCCAAGTAGAGCGCGTGGCGCGGCGGCGTGCCGCGGCCGGCGAGCGTCACGCTGTAGCCGCGCGCGCCGATCAGCGGCACACGGACGCCGAGGCCGCGCAGCAGCGGGGCCGTCGGCAGCCCCGCCGCGACGACGACGACGTCCGCCGTCACGGGTCCGCCGGCGCCCGTCTCCAGGCTCCATTCGCCGGCCCGTCGCTCGAGCGCGCGCAGCTCGCAGCCTTCGCGGATCTCGACGCCGTCGGCGCGCAGGTGCTCCGCCAGCCCGGCCGTCAGCTGCTCGGGCCGGACGAAGCGGTCGACCCGCGCGTGCAGCCCAACGACCACCTGCGCCGGATCGAGCGCCGGCTCGAGCGCCGCGACCGACGCGCCGTCGAGCTCGTCGATAGCTCCGCCCTCGTAGCCGAGCTCACGCAGTCGCCGGAAGATCCGCCGGTAGAGGTCGAGCCCGCCCTCCGTCCGCGCCGCGACGACCAGGCCGGCCGCGTTCATCTCGAACGCGACGCCGGCGGCGCGGTAGGCGTCGAACAGCTCCAGCGTCCGGCGGTTGAGCGCGAGCAGCGCGCGCACGCCGGCATCGAAGCGGGCGCTGCTGCAGCTGCGCCGGAAGCTCCAGAGCCAGCGGACGAACGCCGGATCCAGGCTCGGTCGCAGCACGAACGCCTCGCCCCCGGTGACCAGCTGGCGCAGGCCCTCGCGCACCATCCCCGGCGCCGGCAGCGGATACGTGAAACTCGGCGAGACCCAGCCCGTGTTGCCGCGCGACGCGCCGCCGCCGACCGTCGCGCGCTCGAGCACGACGACCTCCGCGCCGCGGCGCCGGAGCTCCCACACGCACGCGAGCCCGACGACGCCGGCGCCCACGACGGCGACTCGCACGTCGCTCATGCGGCGCCGTCAGTCCTTCCAGTTCACGAACCGCTTCGCCTGCTCGCCGACGTTCTCCCCGAGGATCG
>Ga0126307_10000258_pt1 | contig 34504 bp, 38 predicted proteins | sample Plot28_FD_89955 | JGI IMG/M metagenome (GOLD analysis project Ga0126307, IMG submission 89955) | Serpentine soil microbial communities from UC McLaughlin Reserve, CA, USA - Plot28 | ecosystem: Environmental > Terrestrial > Soil > Grasslands | place: USA: UC McLaughlin Reserve, Lake County... | reverse complement strand
GAGTCGCCCTCGCGGAAGATCACCTCGCCGCGGTCCCAGTGGCGCGGCACGGCCACCTGCGCCACGTCGCGCAGCTCGCGCTCCTCCAGGCCGCCGAAGATCTCGGTGCGCGCGAGAAGGGCGGCTGTCTCCTCGCCGTTGGACATGGGGCGGATAATCCCACGCACGATGGCTGTGGCACCCGACGCCCTCACCCACGTCGACGTCGAGGACGCGGCGGCGCTGATCGCCGGCCGGGTGCGCGAGACCCCGATGCTGGCCGCGGGCGAGCTCTCGCGACGCGTGGGCGCGCGCGTCGTGATGAAGGCGGAGAACCTTCAGCTGACCGGCTCGTTCAAGGCGCGCGGCGCGACGAACATGATTCGCAGGCTGTCGCCGGAGGCGCTCGAGGCGGGCGTCGTCGCGGCCAGCGCCGGCAACCACGCCCAGGCCGTGGCATTCGCGGCGCGTGAGGCCGGCGCGCACGCCGTGCTCGTGATGCCCGAGCAGGCGCCGCTCGCCAAGGTCGCCGCGGTGCGCCAGTACGGCGGCGAGGTGCGCCAGGTCCCGGGCGGCTACGACGAGGCGGGCGCGGAGGTCCGCCGCATCGCGGAGACGGAGGGCATGACGGTCGTGCACGCCTTCGACCAGCCGCCGGTCGTAGCCGGCCAGGGGACCGTCGGCCTCGAGATCGCGAGCCAGGCGCCCGAGACGCGCCTGATCGTGCTGCCACTGGGCGGCGGCGGGCTCGCCAGCGGGGTCGGCCTCGCCGCGGCGAACGCGCTGCCCGAGGCGCGCGTCGTCGGCGTGCAGGCGGAGGCTTGCGCGCCGTACATCGATTCGCTCGCCGCTCGCAGGCCCGTAGGAGCCCGCTCGGCCAACACCATCTGCGACGGGATCGCCGTGAAGCGCCCCGGCGACTTCACGCTTCCGCTGGTGGAGCGCTACGTCGACGAGGTCGTGACGGTGTCCGACGACGAGGTGGCCGAGGCGATGGTGCTCCTGCTCGAGCGCTCGAAGCTCGTCGTCGAGGGCGCCGGCGCCGTGGCGGTGGCCGCGCTCCTGCAGGGCCGCGTCCCCGCGCCCGACGAGGGCGACGTCTGCGCGGTCATCTCGGGCGGGAACGTGGATGCCTCGCTCCTGTCGGAGTGCATCCGACTCGGCGAGACCGCGGCGGGACGGCGCATCGTGGTCTCGACCGTGGTGCCGGACAGGCCCGGCGCGCTCGCAGGGCTCCTCAGGATCGTGGCGGACCACGGCGCGAACGTGGTGGACGTGGAGCACCTGCGCGACGGCATCGACCTGCACGTGCGCGAGACCGCCATAAAGCTCGTGCTCCAGACCGCCGGTCCGGAGGCGAACCAGGCGATGCTCGGGGCGGCACGCGCCGAGGGGTTCTCCGTACGGGTCGAGCGGGACGCGTAGCCACCCGCGGATGCGGATCGCACCCGAGGCGAATCCACTGCCCGCGGACGAGCAGCTCGACCGCGAGCTGCACGACCGGGTGCTGGCGCGCGGATCGCGCTCCACCGCGGCGGCTCCGCCGCGGCGCGCGGTGGCGAGCCCGGGCGGCCGCCCTCCTACGCCAGCACCGACTCACGCCGGCGACGCCTGAGTGCGCGTCCCGCCACCCAGCCGGCCGCCGCGATCAGGCCGAGCGGAACCGCGAGCGCGAGGACGCGGACGAGCACACCCGCGAAGCCGACGAGCAGGTCGCCGGCGTCGTCGAGCGAATCGTCGAATGAGCCCGTCCCGCCGCTGCCGCCACCGTTGTCGTCGGCCTCGCCCAGGGTGACCGTGACGACGGCGTAGTCGGTGCGGATGCGGAGGTCGCGCAGGCTGGCGCGGAGTCCGTTGATCTCGCCCGCGACGATGTCGAGCCGCACGCGCAGCGCCTCCGCCTCCTCGTCGGTGTCGGCATTTTCGAGCCGCCGCAGCAGGCTGCGACGCTCGGCGCGCGCGGCCTGAAGCCGGTCGCGCGCCGTCACGAAATCGCGTGTCACGTCGCGGCCGGACTGGCTCTGCGAGCGCACCACGGCGAGCTCGGAGAGCTCGCGCAGCGCGGCCTGCAGCCGGTCGACCGGGATGCGCAGCTCGTACTCGCCGGCCGAGCCGTCATCTCCAGTCGAGAGCGATGAGCTCAGCACGAAGCCGCCGTGGCGGTTCGTGACCGCGGTCACGCCGTCCGCGACGCGCGCCATGTCGTCGGCTGGGGCCTCGAGCTCGAGTGCGATCGAGCGCTCGATGCGCCGGTCGCGGCGGCCCGGGGCGAAGCCGCCGCCACCGGGCGGCGCCGGTGCCGCGAGAGGCTCGGGCTCCTCACGCGAGCTCTCGACGGGGCCCGCGTCGGCGCTGGCGCCGCTTCCACCGCCCGCCTCCACGGCCTCGCGGCCCGGCTCCGCCATACCGCCGCCACCGCCCGCGAAACCGTTGTCCCGGTTCGGGTCGCCGGCGGTGAACGTAACCACGACGATCGCCACGAGCAACATCGTCGCGACGCCGAGCGCGGGGAGGAGCCGACCGGACGGCAGGCTCGGCATCCGGCGGCGCCGATCCTGTGAGAACCCGGCACGAACGCGTTCGTCCATATGCTGCGCGAACGCCGCTGCCGGCTTCGGAGCATCAGCACGCAGGGCCAGCGCGAGCTCCTGCAGCTCGCGGGGGACAGGATCGTCGCTCGTCACCGCGCCGCTTTCCAGCGCGTGCTCGATGGCGACGAGCTCGCGCTCGATCGCGGCGGCGTCGCTCTCGTGCTCACTCATGGCATGCCTTCCGCAGCTTCGTGATGGTCCGGTGGAGCCGGGTGCCGACGTTGGACTCACTCATGCCGAGCACCCGCGCGATCTCGGCGTTGGAGAGGCCGCCGGCGAACTTCAGCGCGATCAGATCGCGCTCCTGGCCATCCAGCGAGGCGAGCGCGGTGCGCACGGCCTCGCGGCGCAGCGTCAGATCGAGGTCGTCCTCGACGGAGGGCGAGTCGACGTCGGCCGGCTCGCCCTCGAGGCTGGCGCGACGGCGCCGCCGGCGTAGCTCGTCGAGCGCCGCATTGCGCGCGATGCCGAACAGCCAGCCCTCCATGCCGCCGCGGCGTGCGCGGTAGCCGCCGCGCTTGCGATAGGCGCGCTCGAAGGCCTGAGCGGTCACGTCCTCGGCCGCCGACCGGTCGCGTAGCAGCGACGCCACATACGCATACACGCGCGGGAACGCGCGCTCGTACAGCTCCGCGAAGGTCTCGGCGGAGGCGCGCGCCACCATCGGGACCGGTTCTGCGATCGCCTTGTTCACGTCCTTACTACGCACGGGCTCGGGATCCATCACAGCCGGCAACCGTCTGGACACATGACCAGGGCGAGTCTCCCAGGCTCAAGTACGGCGGGCCGGAGGGCGATGAAGACCTCGTGGCGCGACGCCCCTTCGCCCTTACTCTGATGCTCGCCTGCGTTCTGGCGGCACCCGCGGCGCCCGCCTCGGCGAAGCTGCGGCTGCCTGCCGGCGCGGGCAAGGCGCCCGACCTGCCCGTCGGCGTCGTGCCCGCCGAGCGCCCTCCGCTCAGCAAGGCGAGCACGCAGCGGCACAGCCGCCCGGCGATGTCGGCGGCCAAGCTCAAGTACTTCACGAGCGAGGGTCCCCGCCCGTACTGGGCCACCGTCAACATCTGCGACACCTCGAAGTCGCCGAACGGCCTGGGCGTGCGCACGAGCGTGCCCGGCAACGGCAGCGAGGAGCGCGTCTACGCGCGCTTCACGGCGCAGTGGTGGAGTGCGGCCAAGCAGCAGTGGCTGAGCGTGGCGGGTGCGGGGACGACCGACTGGGTGTACGTCGGCACCTCGGAGTACTCCTCGCAGCAGGCCGGCTGGACCTACCACTTCTCCGCGCCGCCCACGGGCAAGACGTACGTGCTGCGCGGCGTGACCGAGCTGGTCTGGCGCGCCGAGGACGATCGTCGCGACGGTGACTGGGACATCGTGCGGCGGCGGACACTCCTGACGGAGACGGGAATGCAAGGAGTGCGCGGCGGAGATCCGCTAGGGACCTCCAAGGCGATGTGTCTCCTCTGGTGATTACCGGGTAGGTTGGACCCGCTAGGCTGCCCTCGAAGGCAGACGGCGGGACCGATCATTTGACCTGGTGTCCAAGAAGCTGACCCCGATCGTGCTGGCTGCGGCAGCGGCCGCACTTGCGACCCCCGCGGGCGCCGCGGGGGACGAGTTCGCACAGACCTGGGCGAACGTCAACATCTGCAACCCGTCACAGCTCGGCGTACGGGCGCAGCTGGCCGGGGACGGCTCCTCGGCGGACATGCAGGTGCGCTTCACCGTCCAGTGGTTGAGCCCCAGCGGCTGGGCGCCGGTCGAGGGCGCCTCGAGCTCACCGTGGCAGTCCGCGGGCTCCGCCGAGTACACCTGGGGTCAGGCCGGCTGGACCTTCTCGCTCAGCGTCCCGCCCGGGTACCAGTACCAGCTGCGCGGCGTCGCTGAGACGAACGTGAACGGCAAGACGTCCACGCTCGTGACCGGCAGCTGCGCCGTCGGCGGCTGACGCCTAGAACAGCCGCGGGTCGTTCGTTATCACGCCGTCGACGCCGAGCGCCTCGAGAGCGCGAATCCGCCGGGCGTCGTCCACGGTCCAGACGTAGACCTGCCCGCCGGCACGGTGCACGGCGTGCACCAGCCGGCGGCTCACCAGGATTTGATGGGCCATGATCGCCTCACAGCCGCCGGCGCGGATGCGGGCGGCGGCGCGGCCGGGCAGGCGCGCGCGCCAGTAGCGGGCGATCGCGTAGGCCGGCAGCGCGAGCGGCGAGCGCAGGTAGTTCCGCCGCACACGCGGCACCGACCAGCCGCGGCGCAGCCCGGGGCGGAGCCGGCCGAGCAGGTCGAGGCTCTCCGTGTACATCGTCGAGACGAGCGAGCGCTCCAAAAGACCGCGCTCCGCGAGCCCGTCGGCCACCTCGCGCTCGTAGCCCGGCAGCTTCATGTCCACGTCGAGCTCGACTCCGGCGTACGCCTCGCCGCAGAAGTGGTCGAGCCCCTCGGCGAGCGTGAGGCACTCACGGCTCGCCTCGTCCTCGTAGTCGTGGGCCAGCACGAGGCGCCCGTCGCGGGTGCGCAGCACGTCGAACTCGATCATGTCGACGCCGTGCTCGAGCGCCGCCTCGAAGCTCTCGACCGTGTTCCCGGGGGCAACGTGGTCGGCGCCCTTGTGGCCGATGCGGATCATCCCTGGCATGCTGGGCACCAATAGGTCGTGCGGTTGTCGTCACCCTGGCCGCGGGCGCGGATCCGTCCGCCGCAGCGCGGGCACGTCTCGCCGGCGCGTCCGTAGACCGCGAGCCCGTGCGGGTGGCCGCCCGCCTCGACGGACTCGAGCATGCGCGGCCTAACCGCCCGCACCGCGGCCAGCGCCTCGGCGTCCGACACGCGTGCGAGCGGGCGCCAGGGGTCGATCCCGACCGCGTGGCAGGCCTCCGACTTCCAGACGTTGCCAACCCCGGCGAGGTTGCGCTGATCGAGAAGCGCGTCCCCGATCCCGCGCGACTGATCGTCCTCGCGCAACCGTCTAAGGAAGCCCGCCTCGTCGAGCGCCGGTGCGAGTACGTCCGGGCCGAGCGCGGCGAGCCGCCTGTCGAAGCGCGTCCGCGAGTCGGTCATCAGCTCGAGCACCGGACCGTCGAACTGCACCACCTCGTGCTCCTCGGTGCGGAGGACGAGCCAGGCGCGCGTCGGCGAGCGGGCCCAGCGCTCGCCCCGCCGCTGTACGCTCCAGCGCCCGCGCATGCGCAGGTGCGAGTGGAGCGTCAGGCCACCCTTGAAGCGGATGAAGAGGTGCTTGCCATGCGCGTCCACCGCGCGGACCCCCTGACCGCGGAGGCGCTCCGGCCAGCGGTCGAGCGCGTGCCGCGGCTGGGGCGTCTCGATCTCGAGGATCTCGCGCCCGACGAGCGCCGCCTCGATCCGGCGCGCGGCGCGGTGGATCGTGTCGCCCTCGGGCATGCCGCCGAGGGTACGCACTCGCTGAGTCCGGCCGGCGAGTCCTCAGGCGCTCAGCGTCAGCCGCCGCGGGCTCTGGCGGAAGCCCAGCTCGATCAGAAGGGCGCCGACGGGCGAGCCGACCACCGGCTCGCCGTCGAAGCGCTCGACGGCGAGACGCGGCAGCTGGCCGCGGCGCACAGCTTCCGCAAGGGCCTCGAGCGCCGGCCGCAGCCAGCTCTCGCCGCTCTCGCGCAACGCGAGCAGGCCCTTGCCCCCGCGCTCGACGTAGAGCACCGGCTCGGCGTCGAGCGTGACGAGATAGGCACCGGGCACCCGCGCGGGGCGGCGGCCGCCGGCGCGTGCCGGCTCCGGCGCGTGGGGCTTCGGCCAGGCCAGAGCGGCGCCGTACGGGTTCGCCGGGTCGGTCGCGGCGAGCACCACCGCCCCCGCGGGCTCGTCGGAGCGCATCGTGCGTAGCCGCTCGATCGCGGCGGACAGGCCGAACTGGGCGCCGCCGAGGCCCTCGACGAAGTAGCCGCGCCGGGCGGTGCCGAGCGTCTCGAGGTTCGAGAGCTCGCCGTAGAGGCTCGCGAAGCCGCCGGGCACACCCTCGGCGAGCACCGTCTCGCGTGTGACGATGCCGTAGCGCTCGAGCATCACCTCGGCGAGCGCGCGCATCCGCGGTCCGTGCGGGGGCGCGTCGGCGAAGAGCGGCGCGGTGAGCGACCAGCGGCCCTGCAGCTGCGGCGCGCCGGGCCGGCGCCGGCGCGCGAAGCGGCGGCCGCCGTCGCGCTGCTGCTTGGCGAGCGTGAGGCGCGGCGCGCGCAGCGGCGCGAAGGCGTCGTTCGTCGCCTCGCCCGCCCAGGCGAGGTCCCAGAGCGCCTCCTGCAGCTCGAGCGGCTCCACCTCGCCGAGATCGGCGAGCAGGTCGGTCCAGAAGGCGGCGCCGGCGCCGAGTCGCGCCCGGACGCGCTCGTGCAGAGGGCCGTCGGGGCGCTCGCCCTTGAACGGCGGCGGGCCCAGGAAGCGCGCGTCCTCGCGGAAGTAGAGCGCCACCCGACCGGAGCTGCGCCCGAGTGCTCCGGCCCCGACCCAGACGAGCTCCCCGGCGGCGCAGAGCTGGTCCATCCAGGACGGCGAGTACGCGCCGGCGCGTCGTGGCAGCACATCGCGCTCCCACACCTCGGGTGCGAGCGCGAGCCCCTGGAGCGGCACGAGCAGCTCGCGCAGGCGGTCGACCCCGGCGCCACCCGCGGGCGCCCTGTCCACGCCCTGCCAGGCGGGTAGGAAGCGCGCCAGTGCGCGCTGCTCGGCCGGTTCGACCTCCTTGCGCAGCATGGCGAGCGATGCGCGCCGAAGCCGTCGCAGCACGTCGGCATCGCACCACTCGCGCTGCGTGCCGCCGGGGCGGAGCTCGCCGCGCACGAGCCGGCCTCCGCGCTCGAGCTCGCGCAGCACGGGCGAGAGGTCGAGCGCATAGCGGCCGGAGATCGCGGTCGTGGTGAACGGCCCGTGCGTGCGCGCGTAGCGGCGAACGAGCCGGACGAGCGGCTCGGCGACCTCCTCGAGGAAGGCCCCGGGCAGGCCGCCGGGCGGAACGGCGCCGAGCGCGTCGCGGTAGAGCGCGGCGTCCTCGGCGGCGATGAAGCGCTCCTCGCCGCCGATGCGCATCCGCACCGCGCGCCGCTCCTTCTCGAGCTCGCCGAGGATGCGCAGCGCGGCCACAGCCTCGAGGCAGCGCTCCTGGGCCTCGGCGGGCGTCAGGTCGCCCACCGCACGCAGCACGTCGTGAAGGCCGTCCGCGTTCGCCGCCCGCGTCCGTTCGCTCGTGCGCTGGAGATCCGCCTCGACATCGGCGAGAGCCGCGGGATCGATCAGCTCGCGCAGCTCCTCTTGGCCGAGCAGCTCGCGCAGCAGCTCGCGATCGAGCGAGAGCGCCGCCGCGCGCCGCTCGGCGTTCGGCGTGTCGCCCTCGTACATGTAGGTCGCCACGTAGTCGAACAGGAGCGACGACGCGAAGGGCGACGCCCGCTGGGTCTCGACCTCGACGAGCGAGAGCTCGCGCGTGTGCAGGCCGCGCAGAAGCTCGGTGAGCCCCGGCAGGTCGAAGACGTCGCGCAGGCACTCGCGATAGGTCTCGAGCACGATCGGGAACTGGCCGTAGCGCTTTGCCACCTCGAGCAGGGACTGCGCCTTGAGCCGCTGCTGCCAGAGCGGCGTCCGCTTGCCCGGGCGCGCGCGCGGCAACAGCAGCGCGCGCGCCGCGTTCTCGCGGAACCGCGCCCCGAAGAGCGCCGAGCCGGACAGCTCGCGCACCACCAGCTCCTCGAGCTCGTCGGGCTCCACGAGCACGAGCTCGGCGCCCGGCGGCTCGTCGGCGTCGGGGAGGTGCACGATGATGCCGTCGTCCGACCAGATCGCGTCGGACTCGAGCCCGAACTCATCGCGTATCCGGGCGGAGAGCGCGAGCGCCCAGGCGGCATGCACGCGCCCGCCGTACGGGGACAGCACGCACAGGCGCCAGTCGCCGATCTCGTCGCGGAAGCGCTCGACCACTATGGTGCGGTCGCTCGGCACGACGCGCGTCGCGTCGCGCTGCTCGCGCAGGAATGCGCTGAGGTTGCGCGCCGCGCGCTCGTCGAGGTCGTACTCGGCGGCAAGCTCGGCCGGGTCGCGCTCGACCGTCTGGCGCGCGAACGCGCCGATCGCCTCGCCCAGCTCCCTCGGCCGGCCGACGCCGTCGCCGCGCCAGAACGGCACCGCCCCGGGGGCGCCGGGCGCGGGCGTCACGATCACCCGGTCACGGGTGATCTCCTCGATCCGCCACGTCGACGCGCCGAGCAGGAAGGTCTGTCCGGCGCGCGCCTCGTAGACCATCTCCTCGTCGAGCTCGCCGACGCGGCGCCCGTCGGGCAGATGAACGCCGTAGAGGCCGCGGTCGGGGATCGTCCCGGCGTTGGTCACCGCGAGCTGCAGCGCTCCCCGGCGCGCACGGATGGTGTCCGTGACCCGGTCCCAGACGATGCGCGGCCGGAGCTCGGCGAACTCGTCTGACGGGTAGCGCCCGTCGAGCATGTCGAGCACGCTGTCGAGCAGCTCTCGCGTCAGCTCGGCGAACGGGTAGGCGCGGCGGACCACCTCGTGAAGGTGAGGCACCTTCAGCTCGTCGCCCGTGGCGACCATTGCGACGACCTGCTGGGCCAGCACGTCGAGCGGAGTGCGCGGCACGACCGTCGGCTCGATGTCGCCGTCGCGCATCCGCTTCCCCACCACCGCGCACTCGAGCAGGTCGGCGCGGAACTTCGGGAAGATGCGGCCGCGCGATACCTCGCCGACGCCGTGCCCGGCGCGACCGATCCGTTGCAACCCGGCGCTCACCGACTTCGGCGACTCGACCTGGATCACCAGATCGACCGCTCCCATGTCGATGCCGAGCTCGAGCGAGCTGGTCGCCACGAGGCAGGGCAGCTCGCCGGACTTGAGCAGGTCCTCGACGACGAGCCGCTCCTCGCGCGCGAGGGAGCCGTGATGGGCGCGGGCGATCGGCTTCGCCTCGTCGCCGCCGTCCTCGCCCGCGAGCTCGTTGAGACGCACGGCGAGCCGCTCCGCGCCGCGGCGGTTGTTCACGAAGATGATCGTCGAGCGGTGCTGCTTGACGAGGTCCAGGAGCTCCGGATAGATGGCCGGCCAGATCGAGCGCGACGTCGCGGCTCCGCCGTCGGGCTGCGCGAGCCCCTGGCCGACCAGGTCGCCGCCGCCGGCCGCGGTGCCCATTCCGCCCACGGCCGGGTGAGTCACATCGTGTGCGTCCGGCTCGTGCATGCTCTCGACCGGCACCTGGATCTTGAGGTCGAGCGGCTTTCTTACGCCGGCGTCGACGATCGTGCACTCGCGGCCGGCCCCGACCAGGAAGCGGCCGACCTCCTCGAGCGGCCGCTGCGTGGCCGAGAGCCCGATCCGCTGGAGCCGCGTGCCCGCTTGCTCCTCGAGCCGCTCGAGCGTGAGCGCGAGGTGGGCGCCGCGCTTGGTGCGCGCCACCGCATGGATCTCGTCGACGATCACCGAGGTCGTCTCGGTCAGGAACTCGCGCGCGCGCGAGGTGAGCAGTAGGTACAGGGACTCGGGCGTGGTGATCAGGACGTCCGGCGGCGTGTGCAGCATCGCCTGGCGCTCGCGCTGAGGCGTGTCACCGGTTCGAATCGCGACCGAGATGTCGCCGCCGATGCCCGCGAGCGGCGCGCGCAGGTTCTTCTCGACGTCGTATGACAGGGCCTTCAGGGGCGAGACGTAGACGAGCCGCCCGCACCCGGGGTCGGCGACGAGGCGATCGAGAGCCCAGAGGAAGGCGGCGAGCGTCTTCCCCGAACCGGTGGGCGCCGACACGAGCACGTTCTCCCCGCGGGCGATCGCCGGCCAGGCCATCGCCTGCGCCTCGGTGGGCCGCTCGAACGAGCGTGCGAACCAGTCGCGAACCTGTCGCGTGAAGGAGGCGAGGGGGTCGGCGGACACGCGACCCACGAGCGTACCGCGTGGGGCGTGCCGGGCCGGGTCAGGTCAGTCGCCGCGCCCGCTTCGTGTGGTCGGCCACCACCGCGTGCAGGTGCACGCCGGCCGCCGTACCCGCCGCCGCCAGCGTTGCGAGCACCACCACCTCCGGGGCGGCGAGCATCCCGGCGACGATCGCCGCCGGCAGACATGCGAACGCCAGCCGCCAGCGGCCCACGACGAGGCCGGCGAGCGACGAGACCAGCAGCACCGCAGGCGCGATCAAAGCCATCCTCTTCCTCCCTCCTTAGAGCCCTTCCGGGTGCCGTGCGCCGTAGCCGCGGGCAGAGCGCATCTGCTCGCTCCAGCGGTTGCCGGTGCGCTTGCGCGCGCTCGTGTCGAAGCGAAGGCCCGCCACGACCAGGTACGCGTGGCTCGGGTTCGAGCGCACGGTGATCCAGTCGCCGCGGCCGGACTCGCCCCAACGCATCACACCGGTCGAGTCGAGCGGGGTCTTGAGCAGGCCGGCCGCGTGCAGCACGTAGCTGACGGAGCCGGAGCAGTCGTAGCCTGAATCGACCCAGCGTCTGTGCCCGCCGCCGTACTTGTACGGCTTCGTGGCGATCGCGTTCCCCGCTTCGATGATCGCCCCGACGTCCTCCGGGGCCGAGGCGGGCGCGACAGCCATGCCGTCGTCGTCGAGGTAGGCCTCATCGACCGGCGCCTCCGCCGGGGGCTCTGTGGTCGTCTCCTCGGCGGCCTGGGTCGCGCGGCGGCGCACGAGGCGCTGCTCCGCGCGCGAGGCCCGTCCGTTCGCGCGACGCCCCTCGTCCGCCTCGAATTCGAGCACGCTTCGCTGCGTCGCCGGCCCGAACTGCCCGTCGGTGACCGTCTCGAAGCCGGACTCGTCGAGATAGCGCTGGAGCCCCCGTACGTCGGACCCGCTCGTGCCCACTCGCAGCGTCCTGCTCGCGTACGGAGCGGCCACCGCCTCCGCGGCGGCCGTGATGCTGATCGCAGCGGCGGCGAGCACCGACAGCGTTCTACGCATGCGTAGCTGCTCCCATCTCTTCTCGTGCGCCTACGGAGTTAGCTGTCGGGCTCGCGCCAGAAGAGCGGCGCTACGCGTGGGCGTGCGATTCGCCCCGTACTGCCTGTGGTTCCCCCGCTCCCCGGCCGCGCTGCGGTCGGGGACTCGGCTATGGCTTGTCGTCGGCGGGCACCATAACAAGTCCCCTTGACCGACCGCGCGATCCCACTCCTGCTCGCTGTCCTGCTGCTGGTGCCGGCCGGCTGCGGCGGCGCCGATCCGCAGAAGGAGCGGGAGCGGGGCGGCACGCTCGTCGCTGCGATAGGCGACTCGATCACGGCCGGTACGCCGTTCTGGGACCCGAATCCGTCGCTGCGGGCGCGCATCCCGGATCCGGACCCGCGCGGACAGTGGATCTACTGGGCGGAGCGCGCGCTGCCCGGCGCCGACTTCCGCAACTGCGGAGTGCCCGGCGAGCGCACGGACGAGATCGCCGGCCGGCTTGAGGACTGCGCCGAGGACGCGGACGTCCTGATCGTTCAGGGCGGCGTGAACGACCTCGCCCAGGGCCACGACCCGGCGAGCGCCGCGCGCAACCTGCGTGCGATCGTCCGGCGCGGCAAGCGCCTCGGCCTGCGCGTGGCGATGGTCGAGCTGCTGCCCTGGAACGGCGGGTACCCCCACGCCGCGGCGGCGATCGACGAGCTCAACCGGCGTATCGCGCGGATCGGCCGCGACGAGGACGTGCCGGTTCTGCAGTGGTTCGACGAGCTCGAGGACCCGGCTCACCCAGACCGCATGCGGTTGGAGCTGACGAGCGACCTCGCGCATCCCTCGATCGCGGGTTACCGGCGGCTCGGCGAGTCGGTCGAGCTCCCGTAGCCGGCCAGTTCCCGCGCGCGGGCAAAGACGGCGTCCATCATCGGCTCGGTCAGCTTGCCGGTGAAGGTGTTCTGCTGAGACGGGTGGTACGTGCCGAGCAGCACCGGACCGTCCTTCACCTCGTACTCGGCGCCGTGCCCGAAGCGCGGCCGCGGCCTCACCCCGAGCAGGAGGCACGCCGCGTCCCAGGCGAAGGCGCCGAGGCAGACGATCACGGCTGGCCCCAGTAGCTCGAGCTCCTGCGCTGCATACGGGAGACAGTTGTCGCGCTCCGCCGGCAGCGGCTTGTTGGCGGGCGGCGCGCAGCGGACCGCGGCAGCCACGAAGGCGCCCTCGAGTCGCAGCCCGTCGCCGCGCCGCACGGAGGTGGGCTGCGAGGCGAAGCCCGTGCGGTACATCGACGCGAACAGCCAGTCGCCGGAGCGATCGCCCGTGAAGATCCGCCCGGTGCGGTTGCCGCCGTGAGCGGCGGGCGCCAGGCCGAGCACGTACACGCGCGCGCCCGGGTCGCCGAAGCCGGGCAGCGGGCGGCCCCAGTACTCCTCGCCGGCGTAGGCGGCGCGCCTCTCCCGCGCGACCCGCTCGCGCCACTCCACGAGGCGCGGGCAACGCCGGCAGTCGACCACGCGGCGCTCTACGCCTTCAAGCGCCTGCCGCTTCGGAACAGGTATTGCGCCCACACGCACGCGGGGATCGCGAGCGCCGCGGTCACCCCGAGCGAGAGCCAGACGGACACGTCGCTTGTCCCGAGGAAGCCGAAGCGCACGGCGTTGACGAGGTAGAAGAGCGGGTTGAAGTGCGACAGCTCCTCCCACGGCGAGGGGAGGACGTCGACGGAGTAGAAGACGCCGCCCACGAACACGAGCGGCAGGATCACGATGTTCGAGATGAATGTCGTGAAGTCCCAGGTGTCGGCGTAGATCCCCACCACGAGGCCGAGCGAGGAGAACAGCGCGAGCCCGAGCGCGACCGCCGCCGCGAGCGCGAACGGCCGCTCCACCGGCACGCTCACCAGCACCAGGGCGAGCACCAGCAGCGAGGCTCCGATCGCCACTGCCCGGAAGACGCCACCGATCGTGTAGCCGACCGTCATCTGCCAGGACGGCATCGGCGCGGACAGAACGTCGTTCACGTAGCGGTCGAAGCGTGCCTGGAAGATCGTCGACGCGTTGTTCGCGTAGGCCGCCTGGACCATCGCCATCGTGATCAAACCGGGCACGATGAAGACCTCGTAGTCGAGTCCGCCGACCCCCTTGATGCGCCCGCCGAGCGAGAGCCCGAAGACGAGGATGAACAGGATCGAGGAGACGACCGGCGCGAGCACGGTTTGGGTCCACAGCTTCGAGACGCGGAGCGTCTCGCGCTTGCAGAGCCAGACGAACGGAGTCATCCGGCCATCGCCTTCACGTACACGTCCTGAAGACGCTCGACGCCGAAGTGGGCGCGCAGGCCGTCGGCGCTGTCGCGCGCCACGAGGTGGCCGTCGCGGATGAGCGCGATCTCGTCGCAGAGCTCCTCGGCCTCCTCCAGGTAGTGGGTCGTGAGGAGGATCGTCGTGCCGTCCTCGTGCAGCCGACGGATGTAGCGCCAGAGGTCCTGGCGCAGCTCGAAGTCGACTCCCGCCGTGGGCTCGTCGAGGATCACGAGCCGCGGGTGGTGCATGAGCGCACGTGCCAGGAGCAGCCGGCGGCGCTGGCCGCCGGACAGCCGCGGCGCTCGCACGTCGCGCTTCGCCTCGAGGCCGAACGCCGCGATCAGCTCGTCCGCCCGCTCGTGCGGCTCGTCCATCCCGAAGTAGCCGCCGTGATAGGTGAGCGTCTCACGCACGGTGAGGAAGCGGTCGAGGTTGATGTCCTGCTCGGCGAGCCCGACGGAGCGGCGCGCCTCCATCGAGTCATGTGGCTCGCCGAACACGCGGATCTCGCCGGCCGTGACGCGGATCAGGTTGCAGACGGCGCTGATCAGCGTCGTCTTCCCTGCGCCGTTGGGGCCGAGGAGGCCGAAGAACGAGCCCGCCGGGATGCGCAGGTCGAAGTCCTCGAGGGCGAGGATGCTTTCGTCGTAGCGCTTTGTGAGGCCGCGCAACTCGAGCGCGGGGACGTCTCGGTACATCCCCGTCGAGACTAGTGACGGCTAGCCGAGGGCCTTCCCATAGTGGCGCTCGTAGTACTCGCGGTACTCACCCGAGCGGATCGGCGCCCACCAGTCCTCGTTGTCGCGGTACCAGTCGACGGTCCGCGCGAGGCCCTCGGCGAAGCGCACCTGCGCCTCCCAGCCGAGCTCCTGGCGGAGCTTCGCGCTGGAGAGCGAGTAGCGGCGGTCGTGGCCCGGGCGGTCGGTCACGTGCTCGATCAGCGACTCGTCGCGCCCGGTGAGCTCCAGGATCCGCCTCACGACTTCGATGTTCTCGGACTCGTCGGGACCGCCGACGTTGTAGGCCTCGCCCGGGCGGCCGCGCTCCAGCACCGCCTGGATGCCGCGGCAGAAGTCCTCGACATACAGCCAGTTGCGCACCTGGCGCCCGTCGCCGTAGACCGGCAGCGGGTCGCCGTGCAGCGCGTTCAGGACGCACAGCGGGATCAGCTTCTCGGGGTACTGGCGCGGGCCATAGTTGTTCGAGCCGCGGCAGATCACCGCCTCGATCCCGTGCGTGTGAGCGTGTGCGGAGACGAGCAGATCGCCGGCCGCCTTCGTGGCCGAGTAGGGCGAGGAGGGGTCGAGTGGCGAGGTCTCGGTGAACGAACCGTCGGCGATCGAGCCGTAGACCTCGTCGGTGGAGACCTGCAGGTAGCGCGGCACCCGCCATTCCCGTGCCGCGTCGAGCAGTACGCCTGTCCCGATCACGTGCGTGCGCACGAACGCGTCCTGGTCGGCGATCGAGCGATCCACGTGCGACTCGGCGGCGAAGTTCACGATCGCGTCGACGCCGTCGGCGAGCTGCATCACGAGCTCGCGGTCCTCGATGGCGCCAACGACTAGCTCGAGCCCGTCCGGCAGGTTGTCGCGCCGGCCGGCGTAGGTGAGCTTGTCGAGAACCACGACCTCGTGCGCGTCGTTGACGAGGCGCACGTACGTGGAGCCGATGAAGCCGGCCGCGCCGGTGACGAGGAGCTTCACCGCAGGTACTCTCGCACCCCTTCGCGCCAGTGCGGCAGAGCGCGGTGGCCGTCCGTCGCGAGCACCGAGTACGCCGGCCTGGGTGCCGGCCGGGTGAATTCCGCGGTTGTGCAGGGCTCGATCTCGACGTCGATCCCGACCCGCGCGAGCGCCTCGCGCGCGAGCTCGTACCACGTGCACGAGCTGGCGCTGGCCAGGTGATGAATGCCGTAGTCGTCGGTCGCCGAGAGCTTGAGCAGAACGGGAGCGAGGTGACACGTGTAGGTCGGGCAGCCGTGTTGGTCGTCGACCACCCGCAGGTGCGCCTGTTCCCTGCCGAGCCGGAGCATCGTGTTCACGAAATTACCTCCGCCGGGGCCGAAGAGCCAGGAGCTGCGCACGATGAAGTGGCGCGGATTCGCCGCTTTCGTTGCCGTCTCGCCCTCGAGCTTCGAGCGCCCGTAGGCGGACAACGGGTTCGGTTCGTCTTCCGGCGTATACGGCTCACCCTTGCGCCCGTCGAACACGTAGTCGCTCGACACGTACAGCACGCGCTCCGCTGCCTCGGCCACGTTCCGCGCGCCGTCGCAGTTCACGCGCATCGCCTCGTCGGGGTGCTCCTCCGCACCGTCGACGTCCGTCCAGGCGGCGCAGTTGATCACCGTCCGGAAGCCCGCGAGCGCTTCCTTGACGGCGGAGGCGTCGGTCACGTCGAGCTCGGCGTGCGTGAACGCGACCGCGCTCTCGCCCGCGGCCTCGACGACGGCGCGGCCCAGCATGCCGCCGGCTCCGACGATCGCGAGCTCCATCGCCGCCCACCTTACGCGCCGATCCCTACGCCGCGCCGAGCAGCGGCCGTAACTCCGCCAGCATCGTGTGCGGCCGTTGCCAACACGTCGTCGTAGCTGTATCTGCGGAACTCGTCGCCGCGCGCGTAGGCCTCGCGCTCGCGGCGGCGGTCCTGCTCCCAGGCGTGACGGCTGTTGTGGAAGGCGTAGCTGTCGAGCTCCACGTCAGTCGACGCTCGGGCCACCGGAGATCGACCCGTTTTGTTCCCGCGGGGCGGTTGGCGATCGGGACCGACAGGTCGTCGTCCGCGAGCACGGCGAGGGCGCGTCGCTCGAGCCTCTAGAGCGCGGCGCTGCACGTCGCCGCGGAGGACCCGGCGCAGCTTGGCGGCGCCCTTCACGGTCGGGCGGCGGGCAAGCACGGCTTCGACCTGGCGCGGAGTCGTCTTGTACTTGACAGCGGCCTCATGGCATGCGCGGGCAGCGCGCCCTCGCGGAGCACCGCGGCGAGGTCGACAAGGGTGCGGGGCACGTTCGTGATCGGGATGCCGCGCCACAGCGTTGCCTCGATCGGGGCGCGCCTGGCGCGGCGCACCCGCAGGCCCGGCACACGGCGCTCGGTCGGCGCGAGCACCTCCGGCGGCGGCATCGAGGAGCTCGCGACGGGTGACGAGGCCAGGCACGCGAGGCCAGCGCGGCCGTCACCTGCTCAACTGTCCTGGATTGGGGCCCCACTACGGCCCTAAGTCAGGACAGTTCCAAGATTCGCCCGCGGCCGGGTCGTCGGCGCGTTACAGGATCTGCACGTCCGCGCTGTCCCCCACCACGAAGCGGTACGCGCGCGGGAAGGCCGGGCCTCGGCCGATCCGGACGTCGCGGCCGATCAGGCTCGCCTCGATGCGGTGGTCGAGCTGCGTGATCGAGGAGCCGGATAGCACGATCGAGTGCTCGAGCTCGGCGTGCTCGATGGTCACGCCGTCGCCGATGGCCGTGTAGGGGCCGATGTAGGCGTCGGTCAGCCGGGAGTCGCGGCCGACGATCGCCGGGCCCCGGACGGTGGCGCGCTCGAGTCGCGCGCCCGCCTCGATCACCACGCGGCCCTCCACGCGCGAGTCGATCAGCTCGCCCTCCACCCGCTCCGCCAGGTCGTCGAGGATCAGGCGGTTCGCCTCGAGCATGTCCTGCACCTGGCCGGTGTCCTTCCACCAGCCGTGCACGATGTGGGGGTCGACGCGCAGGCCACGGTCAACGAGCGTCTGGATCGCGTCGGTGATCTCGAGCTCGCCGCGCCCCGACGGCTCGATCGAGCGCGCGGCCTCGAAGATCGACGGGTTGAACATGTAGACGCCGACGAGCGCCAGGTCGGTCGCCGGTGACGGTGGCTTCTCCACGAGCCGGGCCACTCGGCCGTCACCGTCGAGCTCGGCCACGCCGTAGTTCTCGGGATCGGGCACCGGTGTGAGCAAGATGAGCGCGTCGGGCGCCTCGCTCCGGAAGGTCCGGACGAGCTCGACTATCCCGTCGCGCAGCAGGTTGTCGCCGAGGTACATCACGAACCGCGCGTCGCCCAGGAAGCCCTCGGCCGTCAGCACCGCGTGTGCGAGCCCGAGCGGCGCCTCCTGCTCGATGTAGGAGATGCGCACGCCGAAGGCGGAGCCATCGCCCGCCGCCGCCTGGATCTCGCGACCCGTCTCGGGCGCGATGATGATGCCGACCTCCTCGATGCCGGCGTTCGCTATCGCCTCGATGCCGTAGAAGAGCACGGGCTTATTTGCCACGGGGACGAGCTGCTTCGCGCTGGTGTGCGTGAGCGGGCGCAGGCGCGTGCCCTTGCCGCCGGAGAGGATCAGGCCTTTCATCGGAGAGGAGCGAGCGTCAGTAGACGCCCCCGAGCTTACGGTGATCCCACGTGACCACGCGGGTGGGAGTGAACGTCAGGCCCACCCTCTTCGGCGCCTGGGCGGCGACCATTTCGTGGATTTCGGCGGTGAGGTCGCCGGCGTAGCGTTCGAACAACTCCAGTCCGAAGCGCTCCACAACGGCGGGATCACGCTCCACCGCCACCTCGCACTCGAACATCACACCGCGCAGCTCGTGGTACTGCACGCCCTCCTCGATGCCGACCGTGGCGCGCGGGTCACGGTCGAGGTTGCGCGCCTTCTGCGACTTCGCGTACGTCCAGCCGACCAGCTCGCCGCCGTGCGGTACGTACCAGAGCGGAACCATGTGCGGCAGCCCGCGGGGGCCGACGGTCGCGCACTGCATGACCATCTGCTCTTCGAGGAACGTGCGCAACTCCTGATCCGACATGCGGATCAGGTGTCGACGCGACATTAATGGCGGGCCGCGCCCGCGAGCGTCTCGGCCGCCTCGAGCACGGCCTGGCGCGCCTCGTCGGGCTCGATAACCACGGCGTCGCCGGCCTCCTTGAGGATCTCGCGGGCGAGCCACTCGTGCGACGCGTACGTGCGCTCCACGATCACCGCGCCGTCGGCGAGCTCCTCCACCACGCGACGGTCCTCGCGCGCCCAGCGCGCGCGCTCCGGTGAGACCCAGATCCGCGCCGTGCTCGAGGACTCCACCTCGCCGGTGGCGAGCCAGCCGTGCACGTCCGGCTCGATGCCCGGACGCGGCTCGAACGTCTCGTCGAGCAAGGTCGCCTCACGAATGCGGTCTAGCCGGTAGGAGCGGGTGTCGTCGCGGTCGAGGTCGTAGGAGTGCACATACCAGCCCTCTTGGCCGTTGGCGAGCTTGTAGGGCTCGATCGTGCGCGCGACGAAGTCGTCCTCGTTCTCCTTGTAGTACTCGATGCGAAGCAGCCGGTGCCGCGCGATCGCGCCCGAGACCACTCGCGCGATCTCGGAGTCGTCGCCCTTCGCGGTCGTGATCTGAAGCCCGTCCTCGGCGGGGTCCTGGCCGAGCGCGTCGACGATCTTCTGCCGCGCCGTCGCCAGCGAGCCCTCCGGCAGGTGCTCGCCGATCAGGTCGATCGCCGCCACGAGCGCCTTCGCCTCGAGCGGCAGCAGCCGCGCGGGCCGTGCGAAGTTGTCGCCGTAGGGCTCGGGATCGACCTCGATCTGATCGCCCTGCACCTCGGCGTAGAGCACGTACGAGCCGCCGCCGAAGTTGACCACGTTGAGGACGTCGATGTCCTGCCGCAGCTCCGCCTCTGAGAGCTGGAGCGATTCGCACATGGCGGCGACATCGAGCTTGTGCCCGTCGCGTGCCGCCTCGATCAGGATGCGGGCGAGCGTGACGAGGCGCGCGAAGCGCTCCGGGCGGATCGGCGACTCGTGGGTCTCCTCGTCCTCGGCCGGCTCGTCGGCTCTCTCGCGCGTCGCCACGGGCTTCGCGGGCTCCGGTGGGCGCGCATGCCGCTCTATCACGAGCTCGAGGCGCTCGCGCGCGTCGGCGAGGAGCTCATGAGGCCCCTCGATGCGCGCCTGCTCGCCGAGCCCGAGCACCCACGAGAGCATCTGACGCGAGTCGGCGTAGTCGGTCTCGAAGATGACGCCGCCGCCGTCGGCCTGGGTCACCTCGCCCGCGTGCCCGAAGTGGCGCAGCGCGAGCCAGTCGATCCGATCCGAGAGATGGATGCGAGCGCGCCCCACGACGTCGCCGAGCTGCCAGTCGGTGCGCGTGGCATACGCGCGCGGGTCGAAGTCCTCCGGCCGGTTGAAGTCGTGCTCGGCCTTCGAGGCGTAGCCGACCTTGCCGCGAATCCGCGAGACGCGGAAGACGCGCACATCCTCCCGCTCATGCGAGTAGCCGATCAGGTAGAACTGCCCGCCGCGGTAGAGCAGGTGGTAGGGATCGACCTTGCGCCGCTCCTCGGCGTCCCGGCCGATCGTGTAGTAGTCGAACAGGATCGTCTTGCGGCGGAAGATCGCCGTCTCGATCTTCGAGAGCCGCTGCGAGAGCTCGCGCCCGCCGGCGCCCGCGGTGACCGCCAGCGCCACGCTTCGCTGCTCGGGCGCGTCGAGCGGGCTCGGCTTGCCCCACGAGAGTTGCTGAAGCGCGAGCCGCAGCGGCTCGGCGTAGGCGAACTCCCCGTCGAGCAGCGAGAGAGCCGTGCGCAGCGCGCCCAGCTCCTCGTCCGTGAACTCGATCGCCGACAGGTAGAAGTTCTCCGGCGGCAGCGAGTAGTTCTCGGCCTCGTAGTAGCCCTCCGCCGGCTTGTCGACCTTCAGGTTGATCCCGAGCGACTCGAGCTCCGCGCGGTCGGCGTAGAAGCGCCGCGCGAACGCCTCGTCGTTCATCTGCGAGTAGCCCTCCACGTCCTGTTTGATCTCGAGGGCTGAGACGGGCCTGCGCTCCGCCATCAGGAACGAGATCAGGCTGAGCTGGCGGATGAGCTTCTCTGTGTCCTTTGCCATGGCCTCCAGCGAGGATAAGCCCGCGCGGTGGGAAGTCGCCCCACCGGGAGGCCGGTCGTACCCGCTATTTGCGCGCTTGCAGGCGCGTTCGCGATGAGACTAGCTCGCCGGCCCCGCTGCCGCGCCCGACGCGCTGCGCAGTTCTGATGCCGCCTGGGATCTCCTGCTCGACGTCGAGCGGGTGGTCCCATGCATGCCCGGCGCCGAGCTACCGAGGACGCAGCCCCGAGGAGGCGCGCCGCAGCCGTCGATCAGGCGCAGGGGCCGGTATCAGGGCTGCGGCTGGGCTCGCCGCGCCTGAATGCGCGGTCTACGCCGCGCGCTCGGCGCCGGGCGCGTCCACGCGCTGGGCGAAGTACGCGGACGCTGAGATGCCGCGGTCGAACTCCGACCAGCGGGCGCCGTCGGCGAGCGTTCGCTCGATCCGGTCGAAGCTGCCCAGGTTGCCGCCGAGGTTGTCGATGAAGTGCACGAGGGTCGCCTCGCGGGTGCATGGGACCACGGGGCTGCCGTGCTCGAGCTTTCCGTGGTGGCTCAGCACGATGTGCAGCAGGGCGTCGGCGTCGGCCTGGGGGAAGCCGTCGATCTCCTCGATCTCGCGCCGCACGGTGTAGTAACCGAGCGGGATCTCACCGAGCAGCTTGCCGGCGTCCGTGAGCTCGATCGCGCCGTTCGCGGATGCATACGCCTCGACCTTGCCGATGTCGTGCAGAAGCGCGCCGGTTACGGCGACGTCGCGGTCGAGCCCGGGAAACGTGGCCGCAAGCGCGCTCACACCCTGCGCCACGGACAGGCAGTGCTCGAGCAGCCCGTGGCGGTAGGCCTGGTGGTAGTACTTCGCCGCCGGCGCCTCGTGATAGATCCGGCCTGTGCGCGTGCCAGGCGCGATCAGCCGCGCGAGCAGCTCGCGCAAATGCGGACGCTGGACGGTGGCGACGAGCGCGGCGAGGTCCGCCGCCAGCTGCTCGTACGGAACCGGCGAGCCCTCCTCCAACTCAGCCAGGTCGTACTCGTCCTCGCGCGCCGGCCGCAGCCGGCGCAGCGTGAGCGTCGCGCCGTAGCGCTCGTCACGGGTGTAGCGCCCGAGCACGCGGATCACGGACCCGCTCGGGCAGTGCGGCGCGAGGTCGTCGACCGAGTCCCAGAGCACGGCCTCGACGCTCCCTGTGACGTCGCCCAGGTGGAGCTTCAGGAACGACTCGCCGTTGCGCTTCTGACGGCGCGAGCACGCGCGCACGAGGAAGATGGAGTTGACCTCCTGCCCGTCCGCGAGGTCTCGCACGAAGCACTTCGGGGGGGCCAGGGTCGTCTGTTCCATCGGGCCTGCCACGGTACGCGCGCTCTCGGACGGGATAGCCTGCACCCAGATGAAGTCGCCCCCCGTCCGCAGCTCCTGACATGGCGGTGCTCGTGGCCGGCGGGACCGGGTTCCTCGGACAGGCCGTCGTGCGCGAGCTCTCGAGCGCGGGCCACGACGTCACGGCCACCTGGATCGTCGAGCGTGAGCGCGAACGGCTAGAGGGTCTCGCGATCGAGCTGGTCGAGGCGGACCTGTTCGAGCCGGAGGGCGCGCAGTCGGCGGTCGGCGCCGTGCGCGAGCTCGAGGCGGTCGTGAATCTCGTAGGCGGCTTCGCGATCGGCGGCCGGGTGCACGAGACCGAGGTCTCCGAGTTCGAGCGCCTGCTGCGGCTCAACCTCACGCCTTCGTACAACCTCGCTCACGCGGCGATGCCGCGCCTGGTCGAGCGCGGCGGCGGTGCCTTCGTCGCCGTCTCGGCGCGCGCCGCGCTGAGGCCGTTCCCGGGCGCGGCCGGGTACATCACGAGCAAGGCCGCGGTGCTCGCCTTCGTGCAGGCGCTCGACGCCGAGTACCGCCAGGACGGCGTGCGCTGCAACGCGATCCTCCCGAGCGTGATCGACACGCCCGCCAACCGCGCCTCCCAGCCGGACGCAGACCACTCGAAGTGGGTGCCGCCGGAGGAGATCGCGAAGGTCGTGCGCTTCCTCGTGTCAGAGGACTCGGCCCCGCTGGGCGGCGGCACGATTCCCGTCTACGGGCGCGCCTGACCGTAGTAGTCGAGCGTGAGGCGACCGAGCTGCGCGGTCACAGCGCCGTTCTGGATGGCGCCGATCGGGGCGCCGATGAACGGAATCAGCCGCCCCGCCGCACGGCGGGCGAAGCGCCTTGCCAGGTACTTCGCCAGGCGCCGGTGCAGGGCCTCGTTCTGACGCCGGCTGAGCGTGCGCTCGACCACGGCGTAGGCGAGCCGCTTGCCCACGCCGTCGAGCGCCGCGCGCGCCTCCGCCGGAGTCTCGTACAGCCCCCATAGGGCGAGTAGCTCGGCGGGTCGCATCGGGTGCTTCGGGTCGTAGCCGTTCGCCGCTGCGATGTAGAACACCATGCGGCTCTGGATCCAGATCAGCGCGACGATGTCCGGCGCCGCGGTGAAGACGCCACCCATCCCGAGCGCCGCGCCCTCGAGGCGCGCCAGCCGCACGTGCTTCCTGTACGCCACTCGAGCGAGCTCGGCGGGCGTGTGGCCCGGCCCGGCGATCCGCACCCACTCCTCCGCCTGCGGCCCGAATCGCTCCGCCGCCGCAAGCGCGATGTACTCTGGCGCGCGGTCGGGCTCGGCGAGCACGCGCTCCCAGAGCGACTGCGGTGGCCGCTCCAAGTGCTCGATGGATTCCACTGTTTGCACGCGGGTAGGGATAGAGCATGTCCGTCGAAAGCAACATCACCCCGCGTCACGGGATCCTCAGCGAGGAGATGCGCCAGGACCGTGAGCGGCTTATCGAGCTCCTTACCCGGGCCTACTGGATGGAGATCGAGACAGTGATGAGCTACATCGCGAACTCGATCAACCCGGACGGTGTCCGCGCGCAGGAGATCATCGAGTCGCTCGAGGAGGACATCCAGGAAGAGCTCGGCCACGCACGCCGCTTCGGGCAGCGCATCAAAGAGCTCTACGGCGTCGTGCCCGGCTCCCTCGACTTCCACGCCGAGCAGTCGTACCTCCAACCCCCTGACGAGCAGACGGACATCGTCCACGTCATCAAGGGCGTGATCGAGGCCGAGAACGGCGCGATCGAGCACTACAACCAGATCGTGGCCTTCTGCGAGGGGAAGGACCTCGTGACCCAGGACATGGTCATCGAGATCCTCCACGACGAGGAGGGCCACCGCCGCCTCTTCGAGGGCTTCCTCCGGGAGTACAAGGCTGAGGGGCTCGCATAGCCCGCGTTGTCCTGCTCGAACCGACTCGTCCCATTCGATGGGCCGCACGGCTTGTCAAGCCCGGACGCGGATGGACGACCACTTCGAGAGGCGCGCGAACGCGAAGCGCCGCTCGCGGCCGTCGCGTGAGCGACGCCGCGCTGCCGGCGCGGCGGGCTGAACGGGATCGGCGGGGTGCGCGCCCTCCATGGCGCGCTCGCTGACTTGCCTGGCGTTGAGTGCTGCGAGGAACTCCATGCCAACAGGCTCGCGCGCCATCGCGATAATCTCAAATAATGGATTGTCCAGATGTATAAGCTGATCCTATGCTCGATCCGCGTAGGTTGCTCACGTTCCGGGAGGTCGCCCGTCTCGGCTCGTTCTCGCGCGCGGCCGAGGCGCTGGCGCTGAGCCAGCCGGCCGTGTCCCAGCAGGTGGGCGCGCTCGAGCAGGAGCTCGGGACGACGCTCCTGGTACGCGGCAGGACGGGTGCCGTACCCACGACGACGGGGGAGCTGCTGCTCCAGCATGCCGAGGCGCTCGCCGCCCGGCTCGAGCTGGCGGACAGCCAGATCGACGAGGTCGTGGCGGACGAGCGGCGTGCGCTGCGGGTCGGCGCATTTCCGAGCGCGATAGCGACGATCGTGCCCGACGCAATCGCCAGTCTCCGCGGCGACGACCCGGCGCTCGAGGTGAGCGTCGAGGAGGGCACGCTCGACGAGCTCGGCGCCGGAGTCGAGTCGGGCCGTCTCCATGCGGCGGTCTGCTTCCAGGACGCCGGCGCGCCACGCCGCGAGTTCGGCGGGCTCGGGCGCATCGATCTCGGCGAGGAGCCGATGGTGGCCCTGCTGCCGGCCGACCACCGGCTCGCGCGCGAGCGGGCCGTCGCCCTGCGTGGGCTGGCCGACGAGGCTTGGATGGCGCCGTCGCGCGACGGCATCGTGGTGAACGCCTGCCGCGCGGCGGGCTTCGAGCCGCGGCTCGCGATCCTCACGCGCGACCCGCTCGCCGCCTGCGCGATCGCCGCCGCCGGGCTCGCGGTCTCGCTCACGCCGCAGCTCATCACCCGCGTCGAGCTGCCGGGGGTGGCGACGCCTCCGCTACGAGGCGAGCCGCCACGTCGCAGCCTCTACCTGCTCATTCCCGCCGCGGGCGCGCACCCGCTCGCCGGTGAGCTCGCAGACGCGCTCGAGGCCGCGCTCAGCCGTTCTTGACACGGTAGTCGACGAACGTCGCGTACTGCGACTGGCGCACGCCGAGGTGCTCGAGCTCGATCGAGCGCGCGAAGCCCTCGAAGAGCCGCTTGCCGCCACCGAGCACCACCGGCGCGGTGATGATCGTGAGCTCGTCGACGACCCCCGCGTCGAGAGCCTGCCGAATGACGTCGGCGCCGCCCATGATGCTCACGTCCTTGTCGCCGGCCGCCTCGCGCGCCCGCTCCACCGCGGCCATGACGCCGTCGACGAAGTTGAAGTGCCCGCCCGGCGGCTCCTCCTCGGGCCGGTGCGTCACGATGAAGAACGGGATCCCGAAGGGGTTCTCGTCGCCCCAGTGTCGCGCGGCCTCGTAGGTCCAGCGGCCGCCGACCACCGCACCGAGCCTCGTCATCGCCTCCGACAGCCAGGCGGCGTCGTCGCCCTGCGGCTCGCCCCGCGGCTTCTCCTCGTAGGTCCAGGGGCCGCCGAAGACCCAGTAGTGCAGCCGCTCGCCGCCCTCCCCGAGGCCCTTCCCGGGGCCGTCGTCGGGCCCGGTGATGTAGCCGTCGACAGATGTCGTTATCGCAGCGACAACCTTGCCCATCGGATGCTCCTCTCGCTCGCTCGCTCAGCGGTGTGCCAGTCCAGACCGGCACACCGGCGCGAACTCATCGCACTAGGCGGGCGCGGCGACCACGGGAGGATCCCGCAGCAGCTCCTCGGTGAGCGAGCGGGCGCGGCGGAGGTTCCTAGCGCTGACCGTGACCATCCCGAGCAGGGTGGCGAAGATCTGCTCGCGGCCGACCACCTCCTGGCCGGGCTCGACGTTCAGGTCGACCGCGACCCCGATCTCGCCCTCGGCTCGGATGTCGCGGAGCGGGACCGCCTCGAGCCGTCCGCTCGCGGGCGCGTGCAGGAAGGCGTTGATCACCGCGCAGCGTGGCCGCCGGCTCGGGCGCAGCACGTGCGGGAGGTCAAGGCTGCTCCGCAGCTGTGCCTCCACGAGGTCGACGCCCCAGACCGCCTCGACGATCTCATGGATCCTGCCGCCGCCCATCCGCGTGTTGACCTCGACGATGCGCGGTCCCTGGCTCGTGCACTTGCCCTCCACGTGCAGGACGCCTCGGTGCAGCCCGAACGCTCGTGCGGTGTCCACGCACAGGTCCACCAGCCCGTTGACGGCGCGGCGGCTGTGGTCCGCCGGGCAGTGCAAGCCCGTTTCCTGGAGCGAGGGCTCGGCCGTCGGCCAGTTCTGCGACACGCTCGCGAACCGGCGCTCGCCGTCTTCCATGACGAGGTCGACGTCGAACTCGACCCCGTCCAGGTACTCCTCGAGCAGGAGGTCGTTCCCCGCGCGGAAGATCCCATCCGTCTCCGGGCGGACCACGTTACGCACGAGCCGGTAGATGCCGGGAAGCGACTCGGAGTCGTCGACCCGCACACAGCCCATCGCGCTCGCGCCGAACTCGGGCTTGACGACGGCCGGGAAGCCGATCGCGCCGGCGGCCGCGTAGAGCTCGTCCAGCGACCGCACGCGCTGCGCCTTCGGGGTCGGCAGACCGAGCTGCGCCGAGACCTCGCGCATGCGGATCTTGCTGCGCGCCGAGTCCACGGCTTCGGGCGGGTTGCCGGGCAGGCCGAGCGCAGCCGCCACGCGAGCGGCAGCGCCTACGCTGTCCTCCCAGTAGGTGAGGGCAGCGGCCGGGCGCTCGCCGGCACGCTCGAGGGCGTCCACGATGGCGCCGGCATCCACGTCGGCGTCGCCGGTCACGGGCACCGGCAGCCACGCTGCCGCGATCCCCTCCGCCACGAGCGCCTCCGACCAGTGTCCCGGCTCCTCGACGATCACGAGCCGCACGCCCAGGTCCGTGATCTTCCGGTAGGCGCCGCGCTTGCCCGCGTAACCCGCACCGACCACCACCACCGTGGCGCCGTCGAGCGTCACGCGCCCGCCCAGCTCGGGTCGTCGACGATCGGCCGCCCCTCGTCGCCGACCCTCAGGCCGGGCGAGGTGCTGCTCACCTCGAGTGCCGGGCGGAGGGTCGGCGCCGCCTGGAGCGCCTCGAGGAGGTCGCGTCCCTCCACGCGGAGAACGGTCGTGTCCACCTCGGTCGTGACCGTTGCGTTCCTCGGCGCGTTGTCGAGTAGGCCGCGCTCGCCGAAGCTGTCGCCGGCCCCGAGGTGGACGACCCTTTGGCCGTCGCGGTGGACGAGCACTCGGCCGTCAGCGATCGCGTAGAACGCGTGCGCCGGTGCTCCCTGCACGACCACGTCGACCCCCGGGGGCAGCGGGCACACCTGCGTGCTCGAGGCGAGCCGCTCCAGCACCAGCTGCGGAGCGCCGGCGGTGACGGGCAGGTGCTCGAGCGCGGCGAGACGAGACCGGAGCTCCTCGGTGCGCCGCGCGCTCACGGCGTCGAGACCGCGAAGCCCCGCCAGACACGCGAGCGTGACGAGCAGCGCGGCTGCCCCGAGGATGAGCAGGCTGGCACGCAACGACGTCGACGCGATCACGACCGGGGCCAAGAGCGCGCCCAGGACCATCGCCCCAACCGTCGACGCGTCGAAGACGCCGAAGACGCGGCCGAGCGATTCCGACGGGATCACCCGCGCGAGCGCGGTCTCGGCGACCACCTCGCAGGTGACCAGTCCCGCGCCGCCGGCGACCGTCGCCGCCAGGGCGATCGCGAGCGCGTCGGATCCGGCGTAGACGAGCTGTGGCGCGCACGCGAGCGCACCGGTCGTGACGACGATGAGCGCGATCCTGGCGCTCGAAGCGAGCCGCCCGTTGACGATCGCGCTCAAGAGACCGCCAACCCCGGCTCCGGCAAGCAGCAGGCCGTAGCCACCCGCGCCGAGGTCGAGCTCTCTCTCGGCGTACACGACGAGCTGCACGGTCTGAGCGCCGTAGGTCAGCTCGACCATCCCGACGACGACGAACAGCGGAATGGCGAAGCGCGTGCGAGCGACCGTGCGGAAGCCATGTGCGATGTGCGCCCTCGCGCCGCCGCCGGTCCCGACCGGCGCGGCGCGGTGCCGGATCGTCGAGATCAGCAGCGCCGAGCATGCGAACGTGGTGGCGTTGGCGAGGAAAGCGACCGAGTCCGGGGCCACGGCGAGCAGAAGGCCGCCGAGCGCGGGGCCGGTGACGATGCCGAGGTTCTGGACGGTGTGGAGCAGGGCATTCGCGGGCCCCAGCCGCAGCTCGCCGACGAGCCGCGGGAGCAGCGCGAGAGCGGCCGGCTTCTCGGCGCAGCCGGCCGACGACGCGAGCACGGTCAGTCCGATCACGAGGGCGACCGGCCCATCGGCGGCCACGACGGCCGCGAGAACAAGCATCAGGACGAGGCGCATCAGGTCGCCGACCAGCAGCACGGTTCGGCGCGAGTAGCGGTCCGCAACGGCGCCGCCGACCGGGCCGAGCAGGACGTACGGCACGAGCCGGCCGACCGTCGCCGCGCCGACCCAAGCGGCCGACCCGGTGGCGCTGTACACGTAGCCGAGCAACGCCGCGTTGTAGAGCCAGTCCCCGAGCTGAGAGGCCGCGCTCGCGCCTATCAGGGCCCGGGCGTCGGGGATCGCCAGCACCTCTCGGTAAGCCCGCCGAGTCCGCACCCGGTGAGCCTAACCCCGGCAGGGCCGCTGGGCGAGTTTGTCTCGAGACGCCTGCGGTCGCTAGGTCGACCCCTGCACGAAGCGGCGAGACGTGGCACGAGGGTGCGCCGTCGCTCGGAGCGTCGCCCTTCGCTCCGCCACGCGGCTTGCCGGCACGAGCCCCTGCGGACGGAGAAGCATCAGCACCACGAGGAACGCGCCGTAGATCCCGGAGCTGATCGCGGAGAGGTCGAACTCGAGGCCGACCTTGCGCGGAAGGTCGAACAGGACGTCGGGCAGCAGGTAGTTGTTCAGCACCGAGAGCAGGATCGCCCCGATAACCACGCCCGGAATCGATCCGAGGCCCCCGAGAACCACCATCGTGAAGATGAAGATCGAGAACGAGAACTCGAACTGGCCGGGGTTCACGATGCCCAGGAACGAGGCGAAGAACGCGCCGGACACGCCGCCGAACGCCGCGCCCGTCCCGTACGCGAGGAGCTTCGTACGGACGACCGCGATCCCTGCGAACGCGGCGGCCTCCTCGTCGTCGCGCATCGCGGTCCAGGCGCGGCCGATGCGCGAGTCACGCAGGTGGACGCTTACAAGGAGCGCGAGCGCGACGAGCGCGAGCGCGAACCAGTACCACGGGCGCAGGTTTAGAACGGCGAAGCGACCGATCAACGGCAGGTCGATGCGGTCGATCGGCCCGATCCCGATCGGGCCAGAGGTGAGCGTGCCGCCGAACAGCTCTATGTCGCGGCCGTTGGTGACGACCCGGCCGATGATCTCGCCGAACGCGAGCGTGACGATCGCGATGTAGTCGCCGCGCAGCCGCAGCGTCGGGATGCCGATCACGACCCCCGCGAGGGACGTCGCCGCAACGGCGAGCGCGAGGACGAGCAGGAAGTTGACGTGGATGCCGGGCGCCCCGGCGACCGAGTCGCTCACGAGGACCGCGACGCCGTGGCCGCCGGACGCGGCGTTCGACCAGAAGCCCGACGCGAAGTAGGCGGCCGTGTACGCGCCGATCGCGAAGAACGCCACGTAGCCGAGATCGAGCAGCCCCGCGAAGCCGACGATGACGTTCAGCCCGAGCGCCATCACGATATAGACGGCGGCCAGGACCATGTTGTTCAGGACCTCGCCGCCGGCGCTGAAGAAGAGCGGCGCGACCGCGGCGAGCGCGAAGACCGCAACCACCGGCCGGAGCGCCGCTCCGCGGACGCGGCTCACGCCGCCGCTCTCACTCGATCGGCCGCCCGCGTCACGGGGCAGGCACCTTCGTAGTGCCCGCACGCGTGCGCGTCGCAGAGCCGGCAGGTCGTCATCGCCGCACCTAGGTCGATGGTCGTCGCATCGAGCAGCGCCGCTAGCAGCCGCTCGAGGTCGCGCACGTCGGCGGCGCCGAGCTCCGCGACCACGTCAAGGAGGACGCGCGAACGCGCACCGAGCGCGCGATCGGCCAGCTCGCGACCGGCCGGCTCGAGCCGCACCAGGGCACGTCGTCCATCCGTGGGATCTTCCTCGCGTCGCGCCAGGCCCGCCCGCTCGAGGCGGTCCACGACGCGCACGGCGCGTGAATGCGAGAGGCGCATCGCGGCGGCCAGCACGTCCACGGAGCGGCCGTCCGCCCACTCCCGAAGCGAGATGAGCGCGGCCGGGATACCCCCAGCCATACCCGTGGCGTCCTCGGTCGCGTCCCTAACGCGGTCGCTCAGAGTCAGCGCGACCGCGCCGAGGCGGTTCGCGACCGCCAAGGTATATGCGTCAGGCATATAAATAGAATACGACTCGCGCCCCGGGCGCGTCCCCGTCGAAGAGGATCAGGGTCCGCTACGGCTGGCAGCAAGCGTCGGCGCGACTCGTCGCAGCGCGCGCACCGCTCCCTCTGCGCGCGCACCGCTCCCTCTGCGCGCGCACCGCTCCCTCTGCGCTCGCGCCGCGATCGCGCGCGCGATGCAGCTCGCCGAGCCGTGCGAGCCGATCGAGCTCGCGCGCCGGGCCGGCCAGACGGCGGCCCTCCTCGTCGGACGCGGGCCGAGCGCGCACCGCGTCCGCCACCGCACGCCGCGCGCGTTCAAGGCGCTTGCGGTACGCGGCCGGCGTGACCGGAGCGACCTCGGCGCCCACCCGGTCCGGCACCGCGAGGACCTCTCCCAGCAGGTAGATCCGGCGCGTCTCGGGCGACGGCGCGGTGAGGACGCCGAGGGTGCAGGCCAGGTGGAGATCCTGTGCGAGGAGGTCCCACTCCGCCTCGGTGATCGGGTCGTGGTCCAAGACGAGGGCGGTCTCGGCGGCGTCGACGGCCACTGCCGCCTCTCGCGTTCTCGCGGCGGCGCGGCGAAGCATCGCCCGTGTGGCCAGCGCATAGAACCAGCCCACGAAGGAGCCCTCCCAGCGGTAGGTGCCGATGCGGGTGCACACGAGCATCAGGACCTCCTGCACCGCGTCCTCGGCGTCGGCCGGGTGGCGCATCAGGCGCCTGGCGTGGCGCACGAGGAGCGGTCGGGCGCGCGCACACACGGCCTCGAGCGCAGCGGCGTCGCCGCGCTGGGCTCGGAGGACCAGGCGATCGACCTCAACCGCCGACATCATCGCCGTCACGGTATACGCGCGCGATCGCCGGCTCGCCGTGCAGCATCAGCATCGATTTCATGTCGATCAGCGCGAACATCGGCGCGCACGCCTCCGACGTCATCGCGACGCCGCGGCCGCCTCGGCATCGGCCAGCGTCCTCCACCAGATGAGATCCATCCAGCGCTCCCCGCCGGTCTCGTGCACCAGCTCGCGCGAGATGAAGCCCCGCTGCGAGCCCGCCCAGTCCGAGACGGCGTCGACCGTCTCGAGAAGTTGATCGCGTGTCGCACCCTCCGTGAGCGTGAAGACCACGAGCTCGAGGATCCTGTCGTCCTTCGACACCATCGCCCTCCATTTCTGATCGGATTGCCATCCGTAGAGAGGCAACGGAGGGGGCGAGTGTGACGAAGGAGCATGCGCGATCCCGCCGTCGACGATGGTGAGCTTCCGGCAATATGGCTCGCGATGACCGAGATCAACGTCGCAATCGCGGGGGCCACGGGCTGGACCGGCAGCGCCATCGTCGACGGCGCGCTGGCTGCCCCGGACATCAGGTTGGCGAACGCGGTGGCCCGCAGCAGCGCGGGAGACGACCTCGGCGCGGCGCTCGGCCGCGAGCCTCTCGGGGTGCCCGTTCACGGTGACGTCGCCGAGGCCCTCGACGGCGTCGACGTGCTCGTCGAGTTCACCTCGCATGCCCACGCCAAGCAGATCGCGCTCGCCGCGATCGAGCGCGGGGTGGCGGTCGTGACCGGCTCCAGCGGGCTGACCGCCGGCGACTACACCGACCTGGATGCCGCCGCCCGCGCCGCGGGCATCGGAGCGGTGGCCGCCGGCAACTACAGCCTCACGGCCGCGATGATGCTCGCCGGAGCCGAGCTCGCGGCCCGCCACCTCCGCCACTGGGAGATCATGGACTACGCCAAGTCGACGAAGCCCGACGCCCCGAGCGGTACGGCACGCGAGCTGGCCGAGCGCCTCCAGGAGGTCGGGCAGCCACAGATCGACGTGCCGGTCGAGCAGGTCGCCGGGCGCCCCGACGCCCGCGGCGCAACGGTCGCCGGCACGCAGGTCCATTCGATCCGCGTGCCGAGCTTCGTGGTGTCGACCGAGATCGTCTTCGGGGCGCCCGACGAGCGTCTCAGCATCCGCCACGACGCCGGCGGCACGGCCGCGCCGTACGTGAACGGCGTCCTCCTGGCGATCCGGCGCGCCCGAGGACACGTCGGGCTCGTCCGCGGCCTCGACCGCCTGCTGCTCAGCTGATCGCGCCAGCGCGCGGACGTCCGCGCCTACTCGAGGATCTCCTTCAGGCGGCTCAGGTCCTTGCGGTTGGCGCGCCGCATGGCCGCGGCCATCAGAGGCCCGGTGGCCTTCGCGAACCCGGCGGGCTCGCCACGGTTGCGGAGCGTCATGCGCGTAGAGCTCTCCCCAACGTCGTGCCAGGTGTAGATGGTCTCCATCGGGAACGGGCCGTGGGCGGTGCTCATCACGAAACGTTCCCCGGGGACGTGCTCGCGCACCTCGTAGCTGTACTCCAGGCGGCGACCGAGGAACTGCGCGACGAACCTCAGGCGCGTTCCGACGCCGAGGGGAGGCGGCGTTTCCCAGGACACCGCGCTGATGTTCCGGTACCAGGCGGTCGCATTGTCGGGGTCGCAGGCGTAGCCCGCGACCTCCGCTCGCGGACGGGCGATCACGATCTGCGTCTGGACGTCGACTGGCACAGGTCACCTACCCCTGGCGAACACGCGGCGCGCCAGATTGTCGAGGACGCCCTCGGGCGAGGCGTCGAAGCTGTGGTCCAGGCGCAGCGGCGAAGCGGCGTTCGAGCTCACGAGCGCTTCCTCCCGGCCTGCTCCGCCAGGTACTGCTCCACGACGGCGAACTTACGCTCGCCGCTTGCGCGCTGGTCGAGCATCCAGGTGCTCGCTTCCTCGAGCGCGTTCGCGCCCAGCCGCAAGCGATGCTCGCGGCCGTCGATCACGCGGACGATCGCGCCGGCCTCTTCGAGCACACGCACGTGCTTGCTGATCGTCGGCTTGGACACGGCGAAGTCGCCGGTGGCTTCCCCTACGGTCATCTCGCGAAGAGCGAGGCGCTCGATGATCTGGCGGCGGAGCGGGTGCGCGCACGCGGCAAAGGTTCGATCCAGCGTCATTTCGTTAGCCATCGGGCTAACCATAGAGCCGGCCGGTGAGCGGGCCAGCTACTCCTCGAAGAACCCGCGGCGCGCGTTCCGGCCCCACGCCGTGATCAACCAGACGCCGCCGCCCGCCTCGTCCGCGGTCACCCGCTCGAGTTGGACCACCTCACCGTTCGAGAATCTGGCAGCCGCACGGTAACCCTTCATGTCGACGTCCTCGACCTTCGTGCGCGCAAACGAGCGCCGGTACGCCTGGGAAGGCGGCGAGCAGTTCGGGAGGACCGTCCGGCCCACGCGCACGCAACTCTCCCGCTCGCAGGCGGGCTGGCTCATGTACTCGCAGTCACTGCTGAAGTCGGAGACGGCGAAGCGTCGCGCCCACCTGTTCGCGGTCCGCGCGACCCTCTGCCTCTCGGGGACGAACGCCTCGGGCGCGTCATGCCGGTTCGCGTCGGGTTGGGGCTGCGCGCCGGCCCGCTGGCGGTGCCCGTCGTCGCCATCCACGCCGACGACGACCGCCAGCGCAACGACGAGCGCGGCTGCTGCCACCGCCAGCGCGGCCCGGGCCGCGGGGCGAACCAGCCGCCGCGGGCTGCGAAGCCGCGCCGCCGCTGCCACCAGTTCCTGCTCGAGCTCTGGAATACGGGTCACTTGTCCTCCAGGCGGGCTCGCAGAATCTCCAACCCTCGGCTCACCCGCTTGCGCACCACCGCCTCCGAGCAGCGCAGGTCCCTCGCGATGTCGGCGTAGTCGCGTTCGTCGATGACTCGAGCCCTGAGCGCGTCCTGCTGGTCGTCCGGCAGCTCGTCGACCAGTGTCAGCGCGGTGTGATCGAGGGCCGCTATCCGCTCGACCGCATCATCGGTCAGGACTAGCGGCGCCATCCCCAGCCGGCGTCGGGCGCGGGCCTCGACGCGGCCCCGCCGCCGACTCATCGCCAGGTTGTTCCGCGCGACTCCGAACAGCCAAGCGGACGCCGGCTCCTTGCGGGGCCTGAAGCGGTGCGCGCTGGCGAGCGCCGCCGCGAACGTCTCGGCAGTCAGGTCCGCAGCCACCTCCGGATCCCCGACCCGGGCAAGGAAGTACCCGAGCACCCGGTCCTCGTGACGGCGATAGAAGGCGCCGAACGCGGCGGGCTCCGCACGGGTGCTGGTGAGGAGCTC
>Ga0126307_10000257_pt1 | contig 34511 bp, 27 predicted proteins | sample Plot28_FD_89955 | JGI IMG/M metagenome (GOLD analysis project Ga0126307, IMG submission 89955) | Serpentine soil microbial communities from UC McLaughlin Reserve, CA, USA - Plot28 | ecosystem: Environmental > Terrestrial > Soil > Grasslands | place: USA: UC McLaughlin Reserve, Lake County... | reverse complement strand
CTCGTCGATCAACAGGACCGCCGGCCGGGGACCGGGATGCTCGATCGCGCTGAGCACCGGACGGCGCAGCAGATGCCGGTCGTCGAACAGGTCCGCGTCGATGACGTCCCGCCCGGTGGCCTCCGCCCGGCGGATGGTCAGCAGCTGGCGGGCGTAGTCCCACTCGTACAGCGCGTCGGCGGCGGTCAACCCCTCGTAGCACTGCAGCCGCAGCAGCGGGGTGTCCAGCACGCGGGCGAGCGCCTTGGCGGCCTCGGTCTTGCCCACGCCGGCCTCGCCCTCGAGGAGCACCGGCTGGGGCAGTGTCACGCCCAGGTAGAGCGCGGTGGCCAGCCCGCGGTCGGCCAGGTAGTCGACCGCGTCGAGCCGGCGCCGCAGCGTCTCGACGTCGGGCAGGTCGGCCGCGGTCACGAGGGCAGGAAGCTGGCCGGGTCGGCCCGGAACGCCTGCTCGCAGCCCGCCCCGCAGAACCAGTACCGGGTGCCCTCGTGGTCGAGGTGGCGCGTGCCGGTCGCTGCCACCGCCATGCCGCACACCGGGTCGAGCGCGGTCGCCGCCACCGGTGCCGTCGCCGCGGGCGGGACCGGGGACGACGCGGGCTGCGCGTCGTCGCCGCCCGAGGCCCGGGGCCGCCGCGCCACCACCGACGTCATGATCGACAGCGCCACCTCCCGGGGCGTGGCAGCCGCGATGTCCACGCCGGCGGGCGTGTCGATGCGGGCCCGCTCGTCGGGCGCCAGCTCGAGGGCGTCGAGCACGGCCGCCCCCCGCCGTGGCGAGGCGACGAGGCCGACGTAGGGCACCCCGGCCCGGACGGCCGCCCGCAGGACCTCGCCCTCCCCGCCCCCGTGCGACGCCGCCACCACGGCGACCGTGTCGTCGAGCAGGCCGGCGTCCGGATCCCACGCGGCCGCCGCGTAGCCGAGCCACGCCGCCAGCTCGCGCACGGCCCGGGCGATCGGGGCGTCGCCGTGCACGACGAGGGCGGGCGGCGGCAGGGCCGGCTCGAGGAAGATCTCGAGCCGGCCGCCGGACAGGCACGGGTTGTGGACGGTCACGGCGCCCGCCTCGGCCAGGGCCACGCCGCCGGCGGGCTCGGCGTCCGGAGTGATGCGCAGCAGGACGGGCTCGTCGCTGCGGAGCGCGGCGAGCGCCTGGGCCGCCACGCTCGCCTCGGCGCACTCGCCGCCGACGAAGCCCACGACCGTGCCGTCGTCGAGCACGACGGCGCTGTCACCCGGCTTGGCGGAGGTGGGCCGCTCGGCGCGCACGACCGTGGCGAGCACGAACGGCCGCCGCTCGGCCCGCAGCCGCTCCGCGGTCGCCGGCACGTCGTCGGGAGCGAGCGGGCTCGGCGGCGCGGCCACCGTCACTCGACCGCCAGGTCGGTGCGGAAGGGCCGGCCCTGCATGGCCCGCCACACCTGGGCGGGGGTGAGCGGCATGTCGGCGTGACGCACGCCGATGGCGTCGAGCACGGCGTTGACGACCGCGGCGGGCGACCCCACCGTGGCCGACTCGCCGATGCCCTTCGCCCCGATCGGGTGGTGGGGAGACGGCGTGACTGTCTCGCCCACCTCCCACGAGGGGCACTCCATCGACGTGGGCAGGAGGTAGTCCATGAACGACCCGCCGAGGCAGTTGCCGTCCTCGTCGAAGGCGATCGCCTCCATGAGCGCCATGCCCACGCCGTCGGCCAGGCCCCCGTGGATCTGGCCCTCGACGATCATCGGGTTGATGCGCGTGCCGCAGTCGTCGACGGCGATGAAGCGCCGCACCTTGACCGCCCCGGTGCCCGGGTCGACGTCGACCACGCAGATGTAGGCGCCGTAGGGGTAGGTCAGGTTCGGCGGGTCGTAGACGCACTGGGCGTCAAGGTGGCCCTCGACCCCCTCGGGCAGCTCGAGCGTCCCGTGGGAGGCGAGCGCGATCTCCTGGACCGTCTTGCCGGTCGACGGGTCGCCCTTGACGAACCAACGGCCCTTCTCCCACTCGAGGTCCTCGGGGGCGCACTCGATCATGGCGGCGGCGATCAGCCGGGCCTTGTCGCGCACCCGGCGGGCGGTCACGGCGACGGCCGCCCCCGACACCGGCGTCGAGCGCGACCCGTAGGTGCCCAGGCCGAACGGCGTGTTGTCGGTGTCGCCGTGGACCACCTCGATGTCGTCGGGCGAGATGCCGAGCTCCTCGGCGACGATCTGGGCGAACGTGGTCTCGTGGCCCTGGCCCTGGCTCTGCACCGAGAGCCGCACCACGGCCTTGCCGGTGGGGTGCACCCGCACCTCGGCGCCATCGGCCATGCCCAGGCCGAGGATGTCCATGTGCTTGCGGGGGCCGGCGCCCACGGTCTCGGTGAAGAACGACAGGCCGATGCCCATCAGCTCGCCCCTCGCCCGCTTCTCGGCCTGCTCGCGGCGCAGCTCGTCGTAGCCGGCCATCTCGAGGGCCAACCGCAGCGTGCGCGGGTAGTCGCCGGAGTCGTACTCCCAGCCGGTCTTGCACATGTACGGGAACTGCTCGGGTCGGATGAGGTTGCGCATGCGCAGCTCGGCCGGGTCCATGCCGAGCTCGTCGGCCAGGCAGTCGACGATGCGCTCGACCAGGTACGCAGCCTCGGTCACCCGGAACGAGCAGGCGTACGCCACACCGCCGGGGGCCTTGTTCGTGTAGACGCCGGTCACCTGGCAGTGCGCGGCCTCGAGGTCGTAGGACCCCGTGAAGATGTGGAAGAACCCGGCCGGGTACTTCGTCGGCTGGGCCGTGTTGTTGAACGCCCCGTGGTCGGCCAGAACGTGCACCCGCAGGCCGGTGATCCGCCCGTCGCGGGTCGCCGCGATCTCGCCGCGCATGTGGTAATCGCGGGCGAAGCTCGTCGACATAAGGTTCTCGGAGCGGTCCTCCATCCACTTCACCGGCTTGCCGGTGACGATCGAGCCCACGATGGCGCACACGTAGCCCGGGTAGATGCCGACCTTGTTGCCGAAGCCGCCGCCGATGTCCGGGCTGTTCACCCGGATCTTGTGCTCGGGCAGGCCGGCGACGAGCGCGTAGAGCGTGCGGTGGGCGTGGGGCGCCTGGGTCGTGCAGTGGATCGTGAGCTTGCCCGACACCTTGTCCATGTCGGCCACGGCGCCGCAGGTCTCCATCGGTGCCGGGTGCACGCGGGGATAGAGCATGTCCTGGGTCACGACGACGTCGGCCCGGGCGAAGACGGCCTCGGCCTCGGCGGCGTCGCCGGACTCCCAGTCGAAGATGTGGTTGTCGGTCTTGCCTTCGATGTCGTCGCGGATGACGGGGGCGTCGTCCTCGAGCGCCCGGCGGGCGTCGACGACCGGGTCCAGCGGCTCGTAGTCGACCTCGATGAGCTCGAGCGCGTCGCGGGCCGAGTAGTGGTCCTCGGCGACGACGAACGCGACCTCCTGGCCCTGGAACCGCACCTTGTCGGTGGCCAGCACGGCGACCACGTCGTGGGACAGCGACGGCATCCACGCCAGGCCGAGCGTCTCGAGCGTGGCCCCGGTGATGACCGCCTTGACCTTCGGGTGGGCCTCGGCGGCCGAGGTGTCGATGCTCAGGATCCGGGCGTGCGCGAGCGGGCTGCGCAGCACGGCGCCGTGCAGCATGCCCGGCAGGACGATGTCGTCGACGTAATGGCCCTGCCCCCGCAGGAACCGGGCGTCCTCCTTGCGGAGCATGCGGCCGAAGCCGATCGGCGTCGTGGCCGGCTCCTCGACGGTGGTCACGTCGTCACCTCCACCTGGGTCTCGTGCTCGGCCGCCCAGCGGACGGAGCGCACGATGTTCTCGTAGCCGGTGCACCGGCAGATCTGGCCCGAGATGGCCTCGCGGATCTCGGTCTCGCTGGGGTCGGGGTTGCGGTCGAGCAGCCACCGGGCGGTCATCATCATCCCGGGGGTGCAGAAGCCGCACTGCAGGCCGTGCTCGCGCATGAAGCCCTCCTGCACGGGGTCGAGCTCGCCGTCGCGGGCCAGGTCCTCGACCGTGCGGATGGTGCGGCCGCCGGCCATGACGGCCAGCACGGTGCAGCTCTTGACCGGCTCGCCGTCCATCCACAGCACGCATGTACCGCAGTTCGACGTGTCGCAGCCCCAGTGGCTGCCGGTCAGGCCGAGGTGGTCCCGCACGAAATGGATGAGGAGGAGCCGGGGCTCGACGTCCCGGGTCACCTCCTCGCCGTTGACGGTCATCGTCACCTGCACGGTCACGCCTCCTCGCCCCGGGCGCGGGCCGCAGCCCGACGCAGTGCCCGCTGTGCCAGCTCGTCCACGAGGTGGCGCTTGTAGTCGGCCGGTCCCCGCTGGTCGGAGATCGGGTCGCACCCGGCGGCCGCCGCGGCCGCCGCAGCGGCGATGCGCTCGTCGCTCGCCGGGCCGCCCCGCAGGGCGTCCTCGGCCGCTGGCACCCGGAAGTGCTCGGCGCCCACCGCCGCCAGGCCCAGGCCCACGTCGGTCACGGTGCCGCCGTCGAGCCAGAGGCAGGCGCCGACGGCCACCACCGGCCAGTCGCCCACCCGGCGCTCGACCTTCTCGTAGGCGCTGCCGCATCCGGGCCGGACGGGCAGCCGGATCTCGACGAGCATCTCGGCCGGACCGACCGCTGTGGTGTACGGCCCGACGTGGAACTGGTCGGCCGGCACCTGCCGGTCGCCCGAGGAGGAGCGGATCACCATGCTGGCCCCCACGGCGGCGAACGCCGCCGACAGGTCCTCGGACGGATCGGCCTGGCACAGGGAGCCGCCCACCGTGCCCCGGTTGCGGACGACCGGATCCGCGATCACCCGCTCGGCGTCGTGCAGGATCCGGTAGTGCTCGCCCACGACCGGCGACTCGAGCAGGTCGCGGTGGCGGGCCATCGCCCCGATGCGCAGCTCGTCGCCCTCGAGGCGGATGAACGCCAGCTCGGTGAGGTCGTTGATGTCGATCAGGACCTCGGGCCGGGCCAGCCGCAGCTTCATCATCGGCAACAGGCTGTGCCCCCCGGCGATCAGCCGCGCCTCGGGCCCGTGGCGCTCGAGGAGGGCGAGCGCCTCGTCGATGCTGCTCGCGCGCTCGTAGTCGACCGGTGCTGGAACTTGCACGGTAGAGCCCCGTTCTCTCGACACCCGGGTGAAGCCTGGCCACCGTTGCACCCACCCTCCGTGCTGTCAACGAGCCGATAAGTGTTCCCTTAACGCGCACGACGCGACGCTGGCCGTCGGTGCCACACTGGCCCTGGCGAGCGGGTGGGATCGACCGAGAGGACGCGTGCGGCCGTGACGCTCACGCAGTTGGAGGCGTTCGTCCTCGTGGCTCGCCTCGGGTCGGTGAAGGCGGCGGCGCGCACCCTGACGGTGACCGAGCCGGCGGTCTCGAGCGCGCTCGCGTCACTGCGCCACCACCTCGGCGACCCCCTCGTGCAGCGCACCCCGACCGGCATGGCGCTGACCCCGGGCGGCCGCCGCCTCGTCGGCATCGCCTCGCAGATCGTGGGCCTGGCGCGGGAGGCCGAGGCGGCGATCCGCGAGGTGCAGGGCGCACCCGAGCAGCTCCGCGCCGTGGCCACCAGCGACGTCGCCGAGTCGGTCGGGCCGGCCCTCGTGGCGGCGTTCACCGCTCGCTCCAAGGCGGTGGACGTTTCGCTCGGCGTGTGCGCCGCGTCCGGCATGGCGGCCCTGCTGCGCGACCGGCTGGCCGACGTGGCGCTCGGCCCCCGCCTGCCCGGCGACGGCTCGCCGCCGCTGCAGAGCGCCCCGCTGTTCCGCTACCGCCTCGTGTTCGTGGCCGCTCCGGGCCACCCGCTGGCGGCCGCAGGTGCGCTCGAACCCCGGACTCTCGTCGACCAGCAATGGCACGTCGGCCCCGACGCCGCCGACGGCGCCTCGCCGGTCCGGGCCATCCTCGACCGCCTCGGCATCCCCGAGGGGCAGATCGACGTGTTCCCGAGCCACGCCGCGGCCCTGGCGGCCACCGAGCACGGCCACGGCATCGCCGCCACCGTCGCTCACCTGCTGTCCGACGACCAGGGGCGCCAAGCCCTCGTGCGACTGCCCGTGCGCGGCACGCCGCTCGACCTGATGTGGCACGTGACGATGCTCGGGGCCGACAGCCGGGCGGGCGCGGCCTCAGCGTTCAACCGCTTCGTCGGCACGCCGGCGGCGACCCAGGCGATGCACGCACCGCTGCGCGGAGTGCCACCGAGCGAGTTCCGGCCGCCCGTGCACGTGACAATCTGGAGTTGACCACCGGCCAGAAAGGCGTACCAGTGGACTTCGCAAACGAGTTCCGGGTGGGCGTCCCCGTCGAGCAGGCCTGGGCGGTCCTGACCGACGTCGAGCGGATCGCCCCGTGCATGCCGGGCGCCGCCCTCACCGACGTCGACGGCGACGAGTACCGGGGCACGGTGAAGGTCAAGGTGGGCCCGGTCACGGCCCAGTACAAGGGCGTGGCCACGTTCGTCGAGCAGGACCCCGTCGCCCACACCGCCGTGCTCAGGGCTCAGGGGCGCGACACCAAGGGAGCCGGCAACGCCACCGCGCTCGTGACCGCCTCGATGCAGCCCGACGGCGACGGCACGCGGGTCGTCGTGGCCACCCAGCTCAAGATCAGCGGCAAGGTCGCCCAGTTCGGCAAGGGCGTGATCGCGGACGTCAGCGACAAGCTGCTGAGCGCGTTCGCCACCTGCCTCGAGCAGGAGCTTGAGGCCGACCCGACGCTCGCCGCGGCCGGCGGTGGGCCCGGTGACGGCGCCCGGGCCGGGGACGGCGACGGGGGCGCCGGTCGGACGGTCGGAGGCCCGGAGGGCGCGGGCGCCGCCCTGCCCGCCACGACCGGCGGCGCCGCGGCGAGCGGTGGGGCCACAGCGGGCACGACCGGGACGACCAGTGGGGGCACGGCGGGCACGACCGGGACGACTGGCGGGGGCGCCACGGTGGCGACCGGTGGGGGCGTGGCCGGGGCCGAGTCGTCCGCCCCGTCGGCGACGCCGCGGCCCCGGCCGACGGCCGAGCCGGTCGACCTGACGTCGGTGGCGGGCGGCGCGGTGCTCAGGCGGGCCCTACCGGCCGCCGTGGCCGCCGGCGTGGTCATCGCCCTCATCATCCGGTGGATCCGGTAGCGGCCGGCGCCACGCCGGCGCGCCGGCACGCCTCGCGGTAGTCCTCCCAGGTGTCGATGTCGGGCGGCAGTGGGCGGGCCACGCGCAGGCGCCGGACGCGCTCGGGCGGCTCGCGCTCGACGATCTTCCACACCGCCTTGTCGCCGTGCAGCGCCCGCAGGTCACCGAACGCGGCCGCCGAGAACACGAACGGGTGGCCGAGGCCGTCCTCGTAGGAGGTGACGGCTGCCCAGCCCGGATCGGCCCGCCAGGCGGCGGCCACCTCGTCGATCACCGCGGCGTCGACGCCGGGCATGTCGCCCAGCAGCATCACGATGCCGTCGGGGTGCCCGGCGGCGTCCAGCCCGGCCAGCAGCGACGAGGCGCACCCGGTCCCGTAGGCGGTGTTGAGGGTGACCGTGGCCCGACCCGGTGCCAGCGTGGCGCGGACCTCGTCGGCGGCGCCGCCGAGCACCACGACGACCCGGTCGAGCGACGACGCCTCCGCGTGGCGCACGACCCGGCCGAGCACGGTGGTGTCGCCGAAGGGCAGCGTCTGCTTGGGCCGGCCCAGCCGGCGCGACGACCCTGCGCCCAGCACGACGCCGACCAGCACGAGCGGCCGGTCCCCGGGCGGCCGGTCCCCGGGCGGCCGGTCCCCAGGCGGGCGGTCCACAGGCGGGCGGTCCACAGGCGGGCGGTCCCTCACCAGGTGGCGTCGACCGGCGGGCTCAGCCCGGGGCCAGCCAGCGCACGCCGAGCGGCGGCAACGTGAGCACCGCCGAGTCGGGTTGGCCGTGCCACGGCGTGCCGTCACACCACACGTCGCCCTGGGTCACGCCGCTGCCGCCCCACCGATGGTGGTCGGTGTTGAGCAGCTCGACCCAGCACCCGCCCCACGGCAGGCCGATGCGGTAGCCGTGGCGCGGGACGGGGGTCAGGTTGGCGACGCAGGCGACCATGTCACCGGCGGCCACGCCACCCCGGCCGATGCGTAGGAACGACAGCACCGAATGGTCGCGGTCGTCCGCGGCGATCCAGCGGAAGCCGTCGGGCGACGTGTCGAGCGTCCACAGCGCCGGCCGCTCGGCGTCGAGCCGGTTCAGCTCGCGCAGCAGGTCGTAGACGCCCCGGTGGCGAGGATCGCCGAGCACACCCCAGGCGACCTCGCCGTCGTGGTCCCACTCGTCGGGCTGGGCCATCTCCGAGCCCATGAACAGCAGCTGCTTGCCAGGGTGGGCCCACATCCAGGCGTAGAGCGCCCGGACGTTGGCGAAGCGCTGCCAGTCGTCGCCGGGCATCTTGCCGAGCAACGAGCCCTTGAGGTGGACCACCTCGTCGTGGCTGAGCGGCAGCACGAAGTTCTCGCTCCAGGCGTAGACGAGCCCGAACGTCAGCAGGTCGTGGTGCCACGAGCGGTGCACGGGCTCCTGGCTGAAGTACTCGAGCGTGTCGTGCATCCAGCCCATGTTCCACTTCTGGCTGAAGCCCAGGCCGCCCGCGTCGACCGGCCGGGACACGCCGCCCCACGCCGTCGACTCCTCGGCGATCGTGAGCACGCCCGGCACGTCGCGGTGCACGAGCGCGTTCATCTCGCGCAGGAAGCCGATCGCCTCGAGGTTCTCGCGGCCACCGAGGTGGTTCGGGACCCACTCGCCGTCCTTGCGCGAGTAGTCCAGGTAGAGCATCGACGCGACGGCGTCGACCCGGAGGCCGTCGACGTGCATCTCCTCGAGCCAGTAGCGGGCGCTGGCGATGAGGAAGTTCCGCACCTCGTTGCGGCCGAAGTTGAACACGAGCGTGCCCCAGTCGGGGTGCTCGCCCTGCCGGGGGTCGGCGTGCTCGTAGAGCGCGGTGCCGTCGAAGCGGGCCAGCGCCCAGTCGTCCTTGGGGAAGTGGGCGGGCACCCAGTCGATGATCACCCCGATGCCCCGCTGGTGCAGGTGGTCGACCAGCGCCCGGAAGCCGTCGGGGTCGCCGTGGCGGGCGCTCGGCGCGAAGTAGCTGGTGACCTGGTAGCCCCACGACGGGGCGTAGGGGTGCTCGGTGGGCGGCAGCAGCTCGACGTGGGTGAAGCCCAGGTCGGCGGCGTGCTGGGCCAGCCCCTCGGCCAGCTCGTGGTAGCCGTGCACACGGCCGTCGGGATGGCGCTTCCACGAGCCGAGGTGGCACTCATAGACCGACATGCGCTCGTCCCACGGGCGGGTCGTGGCCCGGTGCACCATCCAGTCGCCGTCGCCCCACTCGTAGGTGGAGCGGTACACCACGCTGGCGGTGGCCGGCGGGTGTTCGGTCGCCGTGGCCAGCGGGTCGGCCTTGAGGCGCAGCGAGCCGTCGGCCCCGAGCACCTCGAACTTGTAGCGCTGCCCGGGACCGACGCCCGGCAGGAAGATCTCCCACACGCCCGACGAGCCGAGGGCCCGCAGGGGGTGGACCCGGCCGTCCCAGCCGTTCCAGTCGCCGATCACGCGCACCGACCGGGCCGACGGGGCCCACACGCCGAACGCCGTGCCCTCGACGCCCTGGTGGGTGCGGGGGTTGGCGCCCAGCACGGTCCACAGCCTCTCGTGGCGCCCCTCGCCGACGAGGTGCAGGTCCAGGTCGCCGAGCGACGGCCAGAGGCTCCAGGGCTCGGCGGCGGTGTGCTCGCCGCCGCCCTCCCACCGGTAGGTGACGGCGTAACCGGGCTCGGGCGCCGTCTCGACGGGCAGCTCGAAGACGCCGGCGTCGTGGATGCGCTTCATGGGCACGCCCGCCAGCTCGGCGGCCACCGCCCCCGGCCGCCAGGCCCGGACGACCACGTCGTCGCCGTCGCGCTGGGCGCCGAGCACCCGATGGGGATCGCTGATCGTGCCGGCGGCGAGCCGGTCCAGCTCGTCGCGGGGAACCGTGACGCCCATCACCCGGTCGTACCCGTCATGGCGCTCTCGTACCCCCTGCTCAGGCCACGAGGGCGAGAGCGCGCCGGATGGCGGAGGCCGGCACGTCGACCCAGTCGAGCCGGTGACCGATCTCGTAGATGACCTCGTAGACCGCCTTGTCGAGCTCGAACGCGCGCAGCAGGTTGCGGCGGTCCTCGTCGCCGGCCGGCAGCAGCGTGTCGATGCCCTCGACCCGGGTGTAGCCCTGCCAGAACGCCTCGACCGCCCGGGCCTCCCAGGCGTCGGCGACGGCGACGATCTCCTCGTCGATGTCGCGGCCCCGCTCGACGAGCGCCGTGCGGGCGGCGTACTGGAAGGACCGCACCATGCCAGCCACGTCGCGCAGCGGCGACGACGGCTTCATGCGCTCGTCGACCGGCCGGGCCGGCTCGCCCTCGAAGTCGATGACGAACCAACCGGCGTCGGCCAGCAGCAGCTGCCCGAGGTGCAGGTCGCCGTGGACGCGGAGGGCGGCGCCGGCGTCCGACGTGGCGAGCAGGTCGTCGAACGCCCGGGCCACCCCACGCACGTCGACCACGTCGCTGGGGGCGATGCGGGGGCCGCCGCCGGCGCCCGGGTGGGCCGGCGGATGCGAGGCGAGGCGCTCGAGCTGTACCCGGAAGCCGGCCAGCCAGTCGGCGGGCGAGGCGGGCTCGCGGCCGAACGCCTCAGCCAGCGCGAGGTGCAGGCGGGCCGTGACGTCACCGAGCGACGTTGCCTCGGGGGCGAAGTCGCCGCCGGCCTCCTCCGGGGCGGTGGGGGTGCCGAGCAGATCGCGCAGCGAGGTGTGGGCCAGGTCCCAGGCATCGGTGGCACCGAGCATGTACTGGCGCACGACCGCCAGGTCCATGCCGTCGCGGCGCAGCGGCTCGAGCTGGGGAACGACGTGGGGGAATCCCCGGGCGCCGAGCACCCGGTTGACCTCCACGTCGGGGTTTGGCTGGGGGTGCACCCGCCGGAACAGCTTGAGGATGAGCCGTTCGTCGTAGACGACCGAGGTGTTCGACTGCTCGACGAGCAACGGCCGGGCCACCCGGGCGGGCTCGCCGGGCACGACCCTCTGGAGCACAGCGAGGGCGAGGGCCGGGTCGACCAGCGCATCGTAGAGCAGCACGTCGTCGACCTCGCCGACGGTCACCCGGGCCTTGCCGTGGAGGAAGTCGTGTTGGTCGCCGACCGGCCGGCCGCCCAGCACGAGTTGGTACGTGGCGTCGGTGCCGTCGGGGTTCACGACGTCGACGAGCAACCACACCAGCAAGGCATCGGCCGGGTCCTCGGGCGCCCGCCGTTCGATCACGGTGGCCTCCACCCGCGTGGGGGCTTCGTCGCCGGCGAACCACCGCTGCCGGGGCAGGAACTCGGCCAGCAGCGGCGACACCTTCCCGGCGAGGTCATCGAGGAGGGCCACGCTCACCTGCCTACCATGCTCGGCCGACGCCGCGAATGCTCGTGACGGTGGGCACGTCGCCGACCGCGGCCGACGTCGCGCCGAGCCCCTCGTCCATGACCTGGTCGATCAGCTCGAACCAGTAGAAGCCGTGCGGCGGCAGGGTCACGAAGTAGGGCAGCTCGCCGACGGCCGGGAACGGAATGCGGCCGGTGAGCTCGATCGGGACCTTGCCGGCCAGCTGCTCCATCATCAGCTCGCAGGGCTGCGGGAAGCGCGACAGGTTGTTGACGCACAGGACGATGTCCTCCTCGCCGTCGTCGCCGAGGCCGCGGCGCAGGTAGGCGAGGACGGACGGGTTCTGCGCGTGGAGCAACTCGAGCCGGCCGTTGGCCAGCACCGGATGCTGCTTGCGCACCGCGAGCATGCGCCGGATCCACTGTAGGAAGCTCGACGGGTCGCGCTGCTGGGCCTCGACGTTGACGGCCTGGAACCCGTAGACGGGGTCCATCAGCGGGGGCAGGAACAGCCGGGCGAAGTCGGTGGTCGAGAACCCGGCGTTGCGGTCGGGGCTCCACTGCATCGGCGTGCGCACACCGTCGCGGTCGCCGAGGTAGATGTTGTCGCCCATGCCGATCTCGTCGCCGTAGTACATGACCGGGCTGCCCGGCATCGACAGCAACATGGCGTGGAACAGCTCGGCCTTGCGCTCGTCGTTGTCGAGCAGCGGGAACAGGCGGCGGCGGATGCCCAGGTTGAGCTTCATGCGCGGATCGATCGCGTACTCGGCGTACATGTAGTCGCGCTCGTCGTCGGTGACCATCTCGAGCGTCAGCTCGTCGTGGTTGCGCAGGAAGATGCCCCACTGCGACCCCTCGGGGATCTCGGGCGTCTGGGCCAGGATCTCGGTGACCGGGTGCCGCTGCTCCTTGCGGACCGCCATGAACATGCGGGGCATGAGCGGGAAGTGGAAGCACATGTGGCACTCGTCGTCGTCGCCGAAGTAGTCGACGACATCGCTCGGCCACTGGTTCGCCTCGGCCAGCAGCACCCGCCCGGGGAACTCGGCGTCGACCGTCTTGCGCACCTTGCGGAGGTACTCATGGGTCTCGGGCAGGTTCTCGCCGTTCGTGCCGTCGCGCTCGAACAGGTACGGCACGGCGTCGAGGCGGAACCCGTCGAGGCCGAGGCCCAGCCAGAATCGCACCACGTCGAGCATCGCCTCGGCGACCTCGGGGTTGTCGAAGTTGAGATCGGGCTGATGGTGGAAGAAGCGGTGCCAGTAGAACTGCTCGCGCTGGGGGTCCCACGACCAGTTCGACGGCTCGGAGTCGACGAAGATGACGCGGGCCTCGCTCCAGCGCTCGTTGTCGTCCCCCCAGACGTACCACTCGGCCTTGGGGTTCGTGCGGTCCTGTCGCGACTCCTGGAACCAAGGGTGCTGGTCGGACGTGTGGTTCATCACCATGTCGGCGATGACGCGGATGCCGCGGCGGTGGGCCTCCTGGAGGAACGCCGCGGCGTCGTCGAGCGTGCCCGACTCGGGCAGCACGGTCAGGAAGTCGCTGATGTCGTACCCACCGTCGCGGAGTGGCGACTGGTAGAACGGCAGCAACCACAAGCAGTCCACACCCAACCACGACAAGTAGTCGAGCTTCCGAGCGAGCCCCGCGAAGTCGCCGTGGCCATCGCCGTCGGAGTCGTAGAACCCCCGCACGGCCACCTCGTAGAAAACAGCGCGCTGGTACCAGCGCGCGTCGGTCGGGTCGATCGGCATGGACATCGCCTCCCACGATCGCACACGAGGGACGGCGTGGATGAGGTCGCCGCACCCACCCTTACCAGGGGCGTTCCGTAACCTGTCGGCAACTTCGCCGCAGAAAGACCGCGCTTAGTGTCGTCATCACTTCGCAAAGGGACGAAGTTGGGCTACTACTGGTGGCCCTATGGAGGATCGGCGGAGGCGCGGGTCGGACATGGCGCAGGACCAGGCGATACGTGGGAACGGGCGCCGACGGGGGGAGGCGCCGCGGCATGCTCCGGGCGAGCCCAGCGTCCACTCGGTGGACGCACACGGCGCCGCCACGCTGCGTGGTCGGTCTGGCGGGGTGTTCGAGACGCTGCGCGCCTATCTCCCGCTCGGCAACACCCTCGACGACGAGACGTTCCGGCACCGGCACAGGCTGCTGTCCTGGATCCTCGCACTGCACGTGCCGGCCCTCTTCGCCTTCGGCGTGTGGCGGGGCTACGGCGTGGTCCACAGCGCGCTCGAGGTCGCCCTCCCGGCCGCCTGCGTGGCCTTCGCCCAAGTGGCCCAGAACCGGCGCCTCGCCGCCTTCTTCGTCACCGCAGGCCTGGTGTACTGCTCCTCGGTGCTCGTGCACCTCTCGGGCGGCACGATCGAGGCCCACTTCCACTTCTTCATCCTGGTGGGCCTGATCGCGCTCTACCAGGACTGGCTGCCGTTCCTCTGGAACGTGTTCTTCACCGTGCTGTCGCACGGCACGGGCAGCGCCATCGCCAGCGACCTGATGTTCAACCACCAGGCCGCCCAGAACCGGCCCTGGAGCTGGGCGGTGATCCACGGCATCGCCGTGCTGGCCGCATGCGTCAGCGCCATCATCTTCTGGCGCCAGGCCGAGCTCCAGGAGGCACGCCACACCGCCGCGCAGCTCTCGGTCGTGCAGCGCGAGGTCGAGCAGCGCGAGTCGATCTCCGAGCTGTTCGTGAACCTGGCGCGGCGCAACCAGTCGCTGCTCGATCGCCAGCTAGACGTGATCGCCGAGCTCGAGCAGCGTGAGCGCGACCCCGACCAGCTCGGTGACCTGTTCCAGCTCGACCACCTGGCCACGCGCATCCGCCGGAACGCCGAGTCGCTGCTCGTGCTCTCCGGCGACGACCCACCGCGGCGCTGGGGGCGGCCTGTGGCCCTCAGCGAGGTCGTCCGGGCGGCCGCCGCCGAGGTCGAGGACTACCAGCGGGTCGAGGTAGTCGTGAACGAGCACCTCGAGGTGGCGGGCCGGGCCGTGGCCGACCTGGCCCATCTGCTGGCGGAACTGATCGAGAACGCCACCACGTTCTCGCCGCCCACCGCCGACGTGCGGGTGCGCAGCCATCTCACCACCGGCGAGTGGGCCAGCTACGTGCTGAGCGTCGAGGACCTTGGCATCGGCATGTCGGACGACGACATCGCCCAGGCCAACCGCAAGCTCGCCGAGCCGCCAGAGGTCGATCTCCGGCGCTCGACGATGCTCGGGTTCCACGTGGTCGGCCGGCTGGCCCGTCGCTACGGCATCCGGGTCCGCCTCGCCCACACCCCCGGCGGCGGACTGACAGCGCTCGTCACCCTGCCCGACGACCTGGTCGGGGAGCGGCGGTCGCGCATGCCGGTGGGGGTCGGCGCCGGCCTCCCCGAGGCGGGCGACCGTCCCCGCGCCGCCCACCGGGGCGACGACGGCCTCCTCACGAGCGCCCTGGCGCTGGCCCAGCCGCGCTCGGGCGTGCCGGCCGAGCAGCGGGCCGAGGACCACACCGGCGCCGGAACCAACGGCCACGACCACGGTTACGGCGTCGGGGGCGGCAGGGACGGCCCTGGGAACCCCGGCAACGGGGTGGACCGCGGCGCCCACCCGGTCGACCGCGGCGCCGGCGGCCCCGGCCCGCCGCCCGTCCCCGGCGTGGGCGGCGACGCCCACCAGCGGGACGGTTGGTCCCACGGCCTCGACCGCAGACTCGAGCGTCGCGTCCACGACGCCGGGCGGGACGACCACGACGGCATCCTCGGACGCGACATCATCCGCGACGCTCGGGCGCACGAGTACCGGACCGTCTACGGCGACGGCCCCGACGGCGGCCCGCCGGCCGGTCCGCGGCGCCCCGCCGGCCGGTTCGGCGACGGCGGCACGCTGCCCCTGCGCCGCCCTGCGGCCGGCGGCCCGTCGAGCCCGGGCCACGCCGAGCGCAGTAACTTCCTCCGCGGCCCGGAGCACTCCGCCCCCGGCCGAGCCGGGGACCGGCCGGCCCTGCCGCCCGCCCCCGACCCGAAGGGCTCGCCCGGCACCCACCCGGCGGTCACCGGCGCGCTGCCGCCGGCGCCGCCCGGGACCGGGCCGCCGCGTTCCTCGCCCTTGTCGCCGCCGCTCGGGACCGGATCCTTCCCCGCCTCGCCGCCGCCCGGCCCCGGCACGCCCGGTACCCCTGCTGCACGCAGCGACGCCGGTCCCACGGGACTCGCCCGTCGCATTCCGGGCGCCGGCCTGTCACCATCTCTACGGCGGGGGCCCGATCCGGCCGCCGCCTCGGGTCCGGCAGTCCCGCGTGACCATGAGCGGGTGCGCTCGATGCTCTCCCGCTTCCAAGCCGGTCAGCGAGCAGGCCGGGCCGCGGCCCAGGAACCGACCCACGCCCAGGCCCCCGAGGAGGAGCGGTGACGATGGCGTCCCACGACGACCGCGATCTCGACTGGCTGCTGACCAGCTTCGCCGAGCGCATCCCCGGGGCCTCCAGCGCCGTGGTCGTGTCGTCCGACGGGCTCGTGCTCGCGGCGTCCGAACGCATCGCCCGCGACTCGGCCGATCAGCTCGCCGCCGTGACGTCCGGCCTCTCCAGCCTCACCGCGGGCGCCGCCCGCTGCCTCGACGCCGGGGCGATGAACCAGGTGATCGTGGACATGACCGGCGGGTACCTCTTCGTCACGATGGTCAGCGACGGTTCGTCCCTGGCGGTGATGTGCGACCCGGACTGCGACATCGGTCTCATCGGCTACGAGATGAGCCTGCTGGTCGCGCGCATCGGGCAGGTCCTGACGCCCGCCTTGCGGGCCGAGCTGCAGGGGGTGAGACCGCAGTGAACCGCGACGAGCGCGACCCCCGAGTCGTGCCGGTCTACGCCCTCACCCGGGGCCGGACCCGCTCGGTGGGCCGCGACCTGCCGTGGGAGACGCTGCTCACCGCCACGGCGGACGGCATCGCCTCGCTTTCCAAGCTGCGCTTCGAGCAGGCGCGCATCGTGAGCTTCTGCCGCCGGCCCGTGTCGGTCGCCGAGGTCGCCGCCGAGCTCGGTGTGCCGCTCGGCGTGGCCCGGGTGCTCGTGTCGGACCTGTACGCCGAGAATTTCCTGGTCGTGCACGTGCCGACCTTCACCCGCACCGGGCGGCCGAGGACCGAGATCCTGGAACGCCTGCTGACCGGCCTGCGGACGCGTTGATGGGCGACCCGATCGCAGTGAAGGTCGTCATCGCCGGGGGCTTCGGCGTCGGCAAGACGACGTTCGTGGGGTCCGTCTCCGAGATCGAGCCGCTGACCACCGAGGCGGCCATGACCGACCTGTCGGTCGGCATCGACGACCTCTCGGCCGTGGACGGCAAGACGACGACCACGGTCGCCATGGACTTCGGCCGTCGCACCATCGACGAGGACCTGATCCTCTACCTGTTCGGCACGCCGGGACAGGACCGCTTCTGGTTCATGTGGGACGACATCGCCCGCGGGGCCGTCGGCGCGGTGGTGCTGATCGACACGCGCCGGCTGGCCGACGGCTTCGGGGCCATCGACTTCTTCGAGGACCGCGGCGTGCCGTTCGTGGTGGCGGTCAACCTGTTCGACGACGCCGGGCGGCACCCGCCCCAGGTGCTGCGCGAGGCGCTGGCATTGGGCTCGCAGGTTCCCCTCGTCATGTGCGACGCCCGCAACGGTGACTCGTCGACCGACGTGCTCATCACGCTCGTCGAGCATGCCCTGACCTGCGCGCTGGCCGACGCCTGAGAGACTGCGCCGACGGCCGGACGGAGCGCCCCGGCACACTGGGGAGCGTGGCCCGCCTCGACCAGGTGCACCCGGCGAACGCCGCCGGCGATTGGTTCGTCGACACGCGCTGCATCGACTGCGCCACGTGCCGCCAGCTGGCGCCCGGGGTGTTCGTGCGCCGGTCCGGCCAATCGGTGGTGGGCGGGCAGCCGGCCGACGCCGGCGCCGTCGAGGTGCAGCGGGCGTCGCTCGCCTGCCCGACGCAGTCGATCGGCACCCGCATCCGGCGCCCGTGGCCGCGGGGGCTGTTCCCCCACGAGCTGGCCGACGGCGTGTTCCACCTGGGCTTCAACGCGGTCGACTCGTTCGGGGCGAACGCGTTCTTCGCCGCCCGAGCCGAGGGCAACGTGCTCGTCGACTCGCCCCGGTTCACCCGGCAGCTGGCCGGCCCGCTGGCCGAGCTGGGAGGCGTCGACCACGTGCTGCTGACGCACCGCGACGACGTGGCGGACGCCGAGCGCTGGGCCTCCCACTTCGGAGCCCGCACCTGGATCCACGCGGCGGACGCGGACGCCGCCCCGTTCGCCACCGACGTGTTCGGGGGCGAGGGCCCCACGACCGTGCAGCCCGGCCTCGTGGCGTTCCCCGTGCCGGGTCACACCGAGGGCAGCGCCGTGTTCGTCCTCGACGAGCGCTTCTGCTTCACCGGTGACTCGCTCCACTGGGACGCGGACGCCGGGGACCTGGCCGCCCACGAGCACGCCACCTGGTACTCGTGGTCGGCGCAGGCTGCCTCCCTGGCGCACCTGGCACAGGCCCACCGCTTCGAGTGGGTGCTGCCGGGCCACGGCGGCAGGGGCCGCCGTCCCGCCGCCGAGATGCACACGCGCCTCGTCGCCCTGGCCGACCGCATGGCCCGATCCCGTCCCTAGCGTCGACCACGCCGACTCACTGGGGGCGGCGGCCCGCTTCGGGCGCGGCGACGTGCGGTGGCTCACGGCGGGCCGGGGCATCGTGCACTCCGAGATGTTCCCGCTGCTCGACCGCAGTGCCCCGAACCCGCTCGAGCTGTTCCAGATCTGGCTGAACTCGGCGGGCGCCGACAAGCTCGTCGATCCCTACTTCACGATGCTCTGGGTGGGCGACATCGCCCGCCACTTGGCCACCGACGACGCCGGCCGCACGACCGAGGTGACGGTGATCGCCGGCCGGCTCGGCGAGGCGGTGGGCCCGCCGCCCCCACCCGACTCCTGGGCGGCTCGCGCCGACGCAGACGTGGCGATCTGGCATCTGCGGCTCGACCCCGGGGCCGCCTGGCGGCTGCCGCCGGCGGCCGGGCCGGAATCGCACCGCGTGCTCTACGTGTTCGAGGGCGACACGCTTCGGGTCGACGGCGTCGAGGTGGCGAACGACACGGGCGTGGTGCTGCGCCCGGACGCGCCGGTCCCGCTGGCGGTCGGCGAGACCGAGGTCGAGGCACTGCTGCTGCAGGGCCGGCCCATCGGCGAGCCCGTCGCCCAGTACGGCCCGTTCGTGATGACCACGGACGACGAGATCGAGCAGGCCTTCCGCGACTACCGGGCGACCCAGTTCGGCGGCTGGCCCTGGGCCGACGAGGCTCCGACGCACGGGCGCGACACGGGTCGGTTCGCCCGTCACGTCGACGGCCGGGTGGAGGAGCCCGACCCCGCGCCCGCCTGACTCAGGTCGTGGTTCGGGCCCGGCGGCCGAGGGCGGCGACGCTCACCGCCGTCATGGCGCCGAGCACGACCAGCTCGGCGATCCACCACAGCCCGTAGGTGTGGTGGCCCGAGATCGGGCACGAGATCGTGAAGGCCAGAGCAACCACTCCGGTCACCACTGCGGCGGCGGCGGCGATGCCCTGGCGCATCGCGGCGGCCACGACGGTCATGCCCAGGGCCGCCAGGAACACGAGCGATGCCAGCTCGACGACGAGGGGCACGGGAGCCGCGGGGTCCACCGGGGCCGGCTCCAGCGCCGTGACCGTCAGGAATGCGAGGGGCCACCCGAAGCCGAGCGCCGCCGCCCACCCCGGGGTCAGCGACCGGGGGGCGAGGTGGCGGGCCGGCGCCCCTGGTGCCGCTTCCGGTGCCCGTTCGATCCGGGGCACGCCGTCGAGCGTGGGGTCGATGAGCCGCGCACGTCGTCCGTCCATCTCGCACCTCCAGGGGCGTCGTTACCCTCCAGCGTGCCAGGCACGACGGCGTCCTGCACTGCGGCGGGCGGCTCAGGCGCCCCCGTCGTCCCTGCCGACCGCCGCCACCAGCGGCCGCGGGCGGCGGCCGAGCGCAGGGGCGAGGCGCGAGAGCCGGCGCCGCGGGGCCGCGACGCCGTCGCGCAGGGCTCGGCGGACGGCCTCCTCCTTCGCCGGCGAAAGCTTGGCGCCGTCGCCGTTGACCAGCTCGAAGCGGTCGATCGCCAGACCGTCCTCGACCATCAGGCTCGCCGCCACCACCTCGGCGCCGGCCACCGCCAACGCGGCGGCGATGTCGCGCAGCAGCGCGGGCCGGTCGGCGTCGCGGACCTCGCACACCGTGTGCCACGGCGACGCCGCGCCGTCGATGTCGACCTCGGCGTCCGGCAGCGGCGGCGACACCGGTGGCTGGTCGAGCGACGCCTCGACGTCGGCTCGCACGGCCGCCGGGTCCGGCGCGTCGTCGCCGCGCAGTAGGAACGACTGGACGACCACGCCGTCGTCCCAGGTGGCGACGACCGCGTCGCTCACGTCGAACCCGGCTGAGGCCAGCGCTCCGGCGACCGTGGCCAGCAGACCGTGGCGGTCGCGGGCGGCGACGTCGACCCACCAGCGGCCGGTGCCGGCGTCCAACGCCTGCACCCGCACCTCGCCGCGGCCGGGCCTCGGCTCGACGAGCTGGGCGTGACGGGCGATGACGTCGGGGGCCTGGCGCAGCACGTAGGACCGGGGGGCGCGCGCGATGCGGGCGGCGGCGCCGCTCTGCTCGTCGCCCACCAATGTCGCCGCGTCGAGCCGACGGAGCCCGTCGAGGCCGCTGGCGTCGGGGCCGGTCAGCTCCGGGTGGGTCAGCGCCGCCTGGATGAGGTCGTGCAGCTCGCGCAGCCGCTGGCGCTCCCACCGCTCGCGGCCGTCGTCACGCAGCGCGCTCACGCAATACAGCAGCCGGGCCCGCTCGTGCGTCCCCAGGTGCGCGGCGAGCGGCAGCACCGCCGCCTCGGTGAGGGCCCGGGGCTGGCGCGACGCGGACCAGAGGAGGTCGCGGTCGGCCACCAGATCGACGAGCACGGCGGAGTCCTCCTCGGGCAGAGCAAGCCGGGAGACGAGCGCCCGGGCGTCCGCCACCGGGTCAGCGACGTCCTCCAGCCCCTCGACGAGCAGGGCACCGAGGAACAGCCGATCGAGGTGCTCGAGCCGGCGGCACTCGAGCGCGAGCGGGTCATCGGCGTCGAGCAGCCGCAGGCGCTCCATCGTGCGCAGCCGGTAGGCCTGCAGCGGGTCGATGACGATCGGGTCGTCCTGGCTGCGGCGCAGCGCGGCGCCGAGCTCGGGCAGCGCCCGGTCGAGCACGCCGGTCGTCTCCAGGAACCGCCACGAACGCCCGTTGCCCCGCTCGGCCACGTCGAGCAGGCGCTGGCGCTCCTCGGGCCCCCAGGCGAGCGGCTCGTCGGGCAGCGCGGCGAGCCAGTCGAGCAGGTCGTCACCGGGCCGGTTCCTCCCGACCAGCACGGCGGCGTCGAGCGCCACGGACAAGGCCTCGTCGTCGCCCGGGACGGCGCGCAGGCTCGCGACGCCGTCGGCGACCGCCAGCCAGCCCCCGGGTGGCGGCGGGCCGGCGGCGGTGCGCGGCGTGCGCGCCGTCGCCCGGCGGACGCGGGTGCAGCGGACCTTCAGCAGCTGGGGCGTCACGAGCGTGGTCGCGAGGACGACGAGCAGCAGGGCGGCGTAGAGGTCGCCGCCCAGCACGCCGTTCTGCAGGCCGATCGTGGCGAAGATCAGTCCGACCTCGCCGCGGGGCAGCATGCCGAGGCCGATGAGAATCTTGTCGCCGGGCGAGCCCACGGCACCGAGCGGCGAGACCAGCTTGCCGATCACGGCCACAGCCAGCAGGACGGCGGCCGTGCCGAGCACCGAGGTCGAGAAGAACGCGTCGATATCGGCATCGATGCCGATCTGCAGGAAGAACACGGGGATGAACAGGTGTCCGACTGGCGCCAGCTCGCGCCGGATCCGCTGCGAGCGGTCGCTGCGCGACAGGGCGATGCCGGCCACGAAGGCGCCGACGATGGGGGCGAGCTTGGCGGCGCTCGCGAGCTCGGCGAAGGCCAGCGTGAAGGCGAGGGCCAGGGCGACGAGCGTGCCGGACGACCGGGAGACGGTGTCGAGCAGGCGGAACAGCGGTGGGGCGAGGCGCAGGCCGCCCAAGGTGCCGGCCACGAGGAACAGCAGCGCCACGGCGAAGATGCCGGCCACGGACAGCACCGACACCGACCCCTCGGTGACGAGCCGGACGACGACCGTAAGCACGATGAGGCCCATCACGTCGTCGACGACGGCCGCGCCCAGCACGAGCCGGGCCTCGGTCGTGGCGAGCGCCCTGAGGTCGCCGAAGACCCGGGCGGTGATGCCGACGCTCGTGGCGGTGAGGGCCGCGCCGATGAACAGCGCGGTGTTGAACTCCTCCCCCAACAGCTCCATGGCGCCGAGGCCGAGCAGCAGCGGGCAGACGACGCCCACCGTGGCGACCAGCATCGAGGCCCGCCCCACCTTGGCCAGCTCGCCGATGTCCATCTCGAGGCCGACCTCGAGGAGCAGCAGGATCACGCCGATCTCGCCGAGCGTGCGCAGCACCTCGTCGCCGTCCCCGACGAGGCCCAGCAGCGAGGGCCCGACGAGGATGCCGGCGATGATCTCGCCGACCACGGCGGGGATGCCGAGGCGCTCGGCCAGCTCGGCCGCGGCCTTGGCGGCGACGAGGACCACGAGGATGTCGCGGAGGACTTCGGCTACGTCCATTGCTGTGCGGTGTACGCCCGTCTGGGAGGTGGGTCAGGGATGCGCGGTGGCCCGGGCGCGACCCGGGTGGGCACGGTGACGACCGCGCCCACCCGGAGGCGCACCGGGGTGACGAGGACGATCAGACCGGGGTCTTCTCGGGCTCCTCGTTCGTGGGGCTGATGCCGGTCCCGACCGAGATGGCATCGCCGGTGGCGAAGTCGGGGTAGGCCAGGGCCCCCATCTCGGGGATGTCCATGCCCTCGAGCTCCACCTCGGCCGAGGGGCGGATGCCGCCCTTCATGACCGCGTTCTGGATCTTGAAGAACGCGAAGGCGATGCCGAAGATGACCGTCCAGAGCACGAGTACGCCGAGCGCCTGGGCACCCAGCTGGCTCCAGTCCCCGGCCACGACGCCCTCGACGGCCGTGACGTCCGAGCCGTTCCAGCCGCCCCCGTAGCTGCCGTTGGCGAAGATGCCCACGGCCAGCACGCCGAAGCTGCCGCACACGCCGTGCACGGCCACGGCGCCCACCGGGTCGTCGACCTTCAGCACCTTCTCGATGAACTCGGCGGCATAGATGACCAGCACGCCGGCGATGACGCCGATGACCGCCGACCAGGCCGGGCTCGTGAAGGCACACGGTGCCGTGATGGCGACGAGGCCGGCGAGCATGCCGTTGACCATCATGCCGGGGTCCGGCTTGCCGGTCCGGACCATCATCGCGAACATCGCCGCGACGGCACCGAAGGCACCGGCGATCGCCGTGTTCGCGGCCACGACGGCGAACTGGACGTCCGTTGCGGCCAGCGTGGACGCGGCGTTGAACCCGAACCAGCCGAACAGCAGGATGAAGCAGCCCAGCATGGCCATCGGGACGTGGTGGCCGGGCAGGGTGTTGGCCGACCCGTCCCTGTTGTACTTGCCGATGCGGGGACCGAGCACCATGGCGCCCGCCAGGCCGGCCACGCCGCCGACCGTGTGGACGACGCCGGACCCGGCGAAGTCGACGTAGCCGGCCCCGAGGCTCATCGTGTCCCAGGTCTTGGCGAGCCAGCCGCCACCCCAGGTCCACGCCCCGAAGAGGGGGTAGAAGAGGGCGCCGCAGAACAGGCCCCATCCCACGAAGGCGTTCCACTTCCACCGCTCGGCCATGGCCCCGGTGGGGATGGTGGCGGTGGTGTCCATGAACGCCGCCATGTACAGGAAGAATCCGATGACGGCGGCACCGCCGGCGGTCTGGATGGCGTCACCGGACAGGGCGAAGCCGCCCTGCCACAGGAACACCCAGTTGCCGCTGCCGATCAGGGCGTCACCGACCGGGGCGTTGTACCCGAAGTCGAAGCCCGGCAGCACGTAGCTGTAGCCGCCGAACATCAGCCCGTAGCCGACCAGGAAGTAGCCGACGAACCCGAGCCCGAAGATGGCGAAGTTCGTCGACACCACGTGTGCGGCGTGCTTAGCACGGCAGAAGCCGGTCTCGACCAGCGCGAAGCCGGCCTGCATGAAGATGACGAGGACGGCGCCGATGATGATCCACAGCAGGTTCGTCTGCTGGGCCAGGTCCACCGGGTCGACGTCTGCCTCCTGCCCGGTGGCAGCGCCAGCGACGCCGGGGAAGGCGACCAGGGCGGCGCCGGCCACCGCTAGGGCGACCACCGCTTTTCGCCCGAGCGAGGCACCGTGTCTCGCCCGTCGACGACAAGGGCCAAGGGACATGAGCTCCCGTTCCTTTCACGCTCAGAGAGCCGGGTCGACAGAGTTGTCTGACCCGACGCTGAACGTATGGACGGGCTGTCACGCGTTCATGTCGCGTCTATGAACCGCCGAGTGCGATCTGCTGTGAACTTTGCGCGCGGGACCTGTCAGGAACAGAGCGCTATCTGTCGCAAGACTTACAGATCGGCGTGCGAGACTCGTCCGCCATGGTCAACGTGACGAAGGTGCGGATCGGGCTGGCGATCATCGGTGTCGTCATCGCGGCGGCACTGGTAACGATGTTCGCGGTCGACGCGCCCGCCGGCAAGGCGGTGATGTTCGCGATCGCGCTCACGGCACTCGTCCGCGCCTTCATGCTCTACCGGTCGCTCAAGGCCGAGCGGGCCGAGCAGGCCGACGGGACCGGCCAGGCCCCTGCCTAGATCGTGAGCTCGTCGGCCTCGAGCATGAAGCCGGTGCCCCGCACCGTGTGGATCACGAGGCCGAGCGGTGCGAGCCGCTCGCGGGCCCGGCGCACGAACGTGTCGAGCGCCCGGTGGGCGTCGACCCCGGAGTCGGGCCGGATGGCGGCCACGAGGTCGGGGCGCGCCACCGGGGCGCCCTGGCGGGCGAGCAGGGCCTCCACCAGGAGCGCCTCCGTGGGCGACAGCGCCACCCAGTGGGGCCCGCGATGCAGCAGACCGTCGCCGTCGAAGGCGGCGGGCGCCCGCGCCGCGAGCCGCCGGCGGAGGCGCTCCCGCCGGGTGTAGAGCTCGATCGGGTCGATCGGCTCGCGCAACCAGTCCTCGAGCGGCCCCCACGTCTCGGGCGGACGGTGGCCGGCTGCGACGACGAGCAGGCTCGCCAGCCCGTCGGCCCGGCGCCGCAGCAGCGCCTTCTCGGCTGCGGGCCAGCGGATCGGCACGACGTCGTCGTAACGGTGCTGGGCGCGGGTGCCTCCGTCATCGACGGTCGCATCCCGGACCGCCCCGCTACCACGCAGCGTCACATCGGTCACGCTACGACGCCTCTGTTACGTGGATGACGTCAGATCATGTCATCGCCGTGTCACTCATCTGTACTCTTTCTGTCGGCTGATGAGCCGCTCGGTCAGAGCGCGACCAGCAGAGCCACCACCGCCAGGGCGACGAGGATGCCCACGCCGATGGCGATCCACAGCCCTCGGTTGGCGGTCGCCGCCGCCTGGGTGGCGGGCTCGCCGTGCTGCACGAAGGCCCGGAACATCGCCGTGTCCGCCCCCGGATCTCGTTCATCCATGCAGGGATGCTAGGCGCTCGCCTTACCCCGGGGGCCGAACCGCGCCTCCCAGCCGTCGGCCAGCGCCACCAGGGCCGCGGCCCCGTCGCCCTCGTACGCGATCCCGTGCATCGTGGCGAGGGTCCGAGGCTCGTACTGGGCCAGGTCGCGCAGCGCGTTCGGAACGGCCGGACCGGGAGACGCCGAGGGGAACACAGTCTCGCTGTCCAGGGCGGCCGCGACGAGGTCCGACGTCGTCGTGGCGGGCCCCCGCCCCACCTGGCCGAACAGGTCGCCGCACAGCAGCGTGCCGGTCGTCTCCTCGAACAGGACCTGCGCCTCGGTGTTGTGGGGGGCGTGCGGCGTCGGCACCTGCCGGACCTGCCGGCCACCGAGGTCGAGCTTGTCGCCGGCGGCGAGGTGGTGCACCGGGCGGTCGGCGAGGTCGTCGATCGAGCCGAGCCAGCCGGCCTCGCCGATGGCCACCTCGGCGTGGGAGGCCACGGCCAGCACGAGGTTCATGGCCCCGCACTCGTCGGCCTCCAGATGGCCGAAGGACACCCAGCGCAGGCGCTCGACCGGCACGACCCGCTTCACCGACGCGACAAGCGAGGGGAACATGGCCCGCATGCCGGTGTGGAACAGCAGCGGCTCGTCGGCGAGCACCACGAACTGGTTGATCGTCAGGCCGTGCGGGGCGACCAAGGCCGGGAAGAAGGTCGATATGCGGTAGATGCCGTCCGCGATCTCGTCGAGTCGGGTGTCCATGGATCTCGTGTCGTCGACGTTGGGGGTCGCCAGCATCCGGGTGGCGCGCCCGTGGGTCGCCGCCCGCCCGGCGACCCACCCGACACTCCGCAGCTGGGGATCCTGGTGGCGAGCGTGAGCCGGCACTGTTAGCGGGCGCGTAGCCACGGATCGCGTACGGTGTGTGGCGGATGCCTCACACGTTCCGGTTCGAACCGCCGGAGCCACGGCCGGGGTCGATCACCAGGCCGCGGCTGCTGCGCGCCCTGCTCGGGCGCTGGGAGCACCAGGTCACGTCCGTGATCGGCGGCCCCGGCCTGGGCAAGACGACGCTGCTCGCCCAGTCGCTGGCCGAGAACCGACTAGCCCCGCGCGGCCACGACGTGTGGATCGGGCTCGAGGCGGCCGACGCCGAGGCCGGTTCGCTGGCGCGCGATCTGCTGCTGGCGCTCGAACCCGACCCAGCGGCGAGCGCCGGCGGCGATCGGCCCTCCCCGCGTGTCGTCGCCGACGCACTGTGGCGCCGGGCACCCGGCGAGGTGTGCCTGGTCCTCGACAACGTGCATCTGATCAGCCTGGGCTCGCCCGGAGCGGCGTGGTTGTCCGAGTTGGTCGAGGCCCTGCCGGCAAACGGCCACATGCTGCTGTCCAGCCGCTCCGCCCTGCCGGTGCCCGTCGTCCGGCTGGCCACGCGGGGCGCACTGCTGCGCATCGGCGAGGACGACCTGCGCTTCTCCGAGGAGGAGATGACCGGGTTCGCGCTGCGCCACGACATCAACCGGGCGCTGCTGACCTCGACCGGCGGCTGGCCGGCCATGGCCGAGCTGACCGCCACCGTGGAGACCGACCTAGCCGGCGAGTACTTGTGGGAGGAGGTGGTGCGCCCGCTCGGGCCGGAGCGCCGGCACGTGCTCGCCGCGGTCGTCGACCTCGGCGGGGCCGACGACGCCCTGGCCTCCGCGGCACTGGGCCGCCCCGTCGACCTGGCCGAGGAGTTGGCGGGCGTGCCACTCGTAGCCGTCGGTGCGGGCGGCTGGCGGGCCCCGCACGCCCTGTGGCGCTCGGCCCGGGCGCTCGGCCTCCGCGACGAGCGGACCGAGATCCGCCGGCGGGCCGTGGCCCACATGACCCGGCTGCGCCGCTACGACGAGGCGGTCACGCTGGCCCACGAGGCCGACCTGCCCGACCTCCTGCCGGCCGTCCTGCGCGCGGCGTGCGTCGCCGGCGCCCGGCCCACGGTCGCTCAGCTCGACCGCTGGCTCGCCCTGTCTCCCCGCGAGGTCCGCGCCTCGCCGGCCGGCCGCCTGGCCGAGGCGCTCCGGGCCACGCTCGTCGCGCCGACCCAGTCCATCCAGCCCCTGCGCGACGCCGCCAAGCTGCTGCGCGACGACGGCGACCTCGACGGCGAGATGGTGGCGATCGCGAACCTTGGCCGGGTGGGCTGGTGGCACGCCGACATGGATGCTCTGCGAGAGCTGATCCCCCGCGTCAACGAGCTGTCGGCCGGGGAGCACCCGTTCGGCCGGGCGATGATGACGGTCGGCCGCGCCATCTTCGCGGACCTCGAAGGCGACGACGCCGGCGTGCTCGCCAACCTCGACGCCGTCGAGCCGGGGGCGCTCGACCCGGCGTGGGACGCCGTCGCACGGTGGATGGGCGCGAACGTCGTGGCCGGCACCGGCGACGCCGAGGCCGCCTTCGCCGCGCTCGAGGGCATCGGCCCCACCACCGACCCCAACTTCATCCTCACGATCGCCGGGCTGCGGCTCACCGTGCAATGGATGTTGGGCCACGTCGACCAGGTCGTGAAGGAGGCCGAGACCTATGTCGGCCGGGTGCGGGCGAGCGGCCTGCACCACAACTTCGCCATCGTCCTGCCGGTCGTCAGCCGGCTGCTGTCCCACGTCGGCGACGTCAACGGGGCACGGGCCCATCTCGACGAGCTCGCAGGGCTCTGGGCGGCCGAGCTGGACGGGGCCACGGTGGGCGCGGCCCTCGCGTGGGCCTCACTGCACGTCGCCGAGGGGGACGACGAGCGCGCCGCCGCCGTGGTGGCCGCGGCCGTCGCCGAGCACGGCCTCGACGGCGCCGACCGGCGCGCCTGGCGGCTCGGCCTCGCGCTGCCCTACGTGCTGCTCCCCGACTCGCGGTCCTACTGGGACGGCAGCGAGTTGCGCAGCTTCCACGACGTCAGCCGCCGCCTGGCGACCGCCGTGGTGGCGGTGCGGTCCGGCGCCGACGACAAGGCGCTGCGCGACCTCGCCCTGCCCGAGCCCGGGATCGTGCGCGCCGCGCTGCACCACCGCTTCGCGGCCGAGCTTGCCGTCGGCTTGGAGGCCGCCGGACACGCCGGGAGCGGCCAGCTGCTGGAGGCGATCGGCCCGGTGGGGCGGGCCGCGGTGCGCGAGCTGGCCGCCTCGGGCGGCACCAAGCGCACCCGTCCGGCCAAGGCCCTGCTGGCCGCCGTGCCGGCCCCGCCACCGACGGTCACCCAGCTCGGCGTGCTCGGCCCGCTGACGCTGCGCCGCGACGGCGAGCAGATCATCGACCCGGCGCTGCGCCGGGAGCGGCTGCGGGCCCTACTCGCGTTCCTGGTCAGCCGGCGCGAGACGACCCGGGCCGCCATCATGGCCGCGCTGTGGCCCGACCTCGACGAGCGCGCCGCCGGCAACAACCTGCGGGTCACCCTCACCTACCTGCTGCGCCTGCTCGAACCGTGGCGCACGGCCGGTGAGTCCTCGTTCCACGTGCGCACCGGAGGACAGCGCGTCGAGCTCGTCACCGGGCAGTGGCTGCGCGTCGATCTCGACGAGTTCGACGAGGAGATCGCGGCGGCCGCCCGGGCCGAGGCCGACGGCACGCCGTCGCTCGCGCTCGACCACAACCTGGCCGCCGTCGCCCTCTACCGCGCCGAGCTGCACGCGGACGTGGCCGAGGCCGAGTGGAACGTGCTCGATCGCGACCGCTACCGGACCCGCTTCGTGGCGGCCGCCACCCGAGCGGGCCAGCTCCTGGCCGCCCGGGGCGACACGGACGAGGCCGACGCCGTGGCCCACCGGGCGATCGCCGTCGACCCGTGGGCCGAGGATGCGTACGCCGTGCTCGTCGGCACGGCGCTGGCCCGCGGCGACCGCTCCGGCGCCCGCCAGGCGCTCGACCGCTGCATGGCCGCCCTCGCCGACCTGGGTGTCGACGCCTCGGACGAGACCCAGCGCCTGCGCCGCCGGGTCCGCACCAGCGGCGCCTGAGCCCGGGCGCGCCGACGACCTCGACACCTTGGGGGAAGGCGCCGAGGTCGGGCCGGCAGGGGGAGGAGCGTCCCGGACCGCCCGTCTCTCACTGCCGGGAACGCTCCTCCTCCGCAGTGGCTCACGCTGTCCCCCGCCCGGGGTGGCGCATCGCCATGTAGGTGCGACCGGTCCCGTCCTCCCGGTCTGCCCACCTGCTTCACCGTGTAGAACGCGCCACGGCGCCTGGTGTTACACGCCGCGAGATTCCCGTGAAGAAAAGTTCCGGGCCGGTTCGCCGGGCGGGTCAGAGGCGGAGGACCCAGCGGGTCACCCGGTCCTTCACCACCGTGGGCGTGAACTGGTCGATCAGGGCGAGCGCCTGAGCGTCGGAGCCCACCAGGTAGCGGGCCCGGGGGCCGCGGGCCTCCATCGCGTCGGCGATCACCCGGGCGCAGTGGCCGGGCTCGGCGAGGATCGGCTGGGTCCACCGCGTGATGTCGAGCGACCGCCGGTAGCTGGCGGCGAAGCGCGAGTCGTCGTGCTCGGCGATGGTCCCGGCCATGTCGTCCCAGATGCCGGTGCGGACCCCGCCCGGTTCGATCAGCACGACCTTGATCCCATCGCCCGCCACCTCCAGGCGCAGCGCGTCGCTCGCCGCCTCCAGGCCGTGCTTGGCCGCCTGGTACCAGCCGGTGAGCGGCGTCGTGGTCCGCCCGTAGATCGACGACACGTTCACGATGCGGCCCCGGCCGGCCGCCCGCATCGCCGGCAGCGCCAGGCGGGCGAGGCGCATGGGCGCGACGAGCATCGTCTCGAGCTGGTGGCGGACCTGCTCGTCGCCCACGTCCTCGATCGCGCCGTTGCCCGCGTACCCGGCGTTGTTCACGAGGCCGTGCAGCTCCAGGGCCGGGACGATTCGCTCGCATGCGTCGGCGTCGCACACGTCCAACAGCACGGTCTCGACCTCGACGCCGGCGTCCGCGGCCGCCTCGGCCACGACCGCCGCCTTGGCCTCGCTGCGCACCGAGCCGATCGACCGGAAGCCCCGGCGCGCCACCTCGAGCACCGTGGCGAGGCCGATACCCGAATTCGCCCCCGTCGTCAGCACCGCGCCTTCACCCATGGCAACCCCTGCGTCGTTCCGTCGGCCCGCTGCGCCATACTCGCAGACCGGGGTCGTCCTGGCCCCGGACCGGCTCCCCCACCCGCATCGGCGAGGATGAGCACATGGGGTCGAACCAGGCGGCGGACCTGGTTGACGTCGAGCGACCGAGACCGACCGACACCCCGGCGGCCGTGAGCACGGCGGCCCTGCGGCGCAACGCCCCGGCCCTGACGGCGCGGGGGCGCTACGCGGTGAGGTGGAAGATGTGGGCGACCTGGCCCTCGGTGGGGTCGAGGCGCACATACGGCTCGCGACCCTCCCACCGGTAGGTGACGCCGGTGAGCTCGTCCCGGGCGTCGAAGCCGCCCAGCCAGGGCAGGCCGACGGCCTCGAGGTCGAGCCACAGCGTGGTCTCCTGGGCCCCGTGGACGTCGGTGTTGACGACCACGAGCACGAGGTCGCCGTCGGCCAGGCTGCCCTTCGTGAAGGCCAGGAACCGCTCGTTGGCCGCGTGGTGGAACCGGATGTTGCGCAGCCACCGGAACGCCGTGTGCCGGCGCCGGATGTCGTTGACCCGGGCGATCGTCGGTGCCATCGAGTCGGGCCTGTTCCAGTCGCGCCGGCGCAGCTCGTATTTCTCCGAGTTCAGGTACTCCTCGTTGGCGTCGCTCGCCGGCTCGTTCTCGAAAAGCTCGTAGCCGCTGTAGAGCCCGTAGGACGGCACGAGCGTGGCGGCCAGCACGTAGCGCACGAGGAACGCGGCGGGCGGGCCGTTGCGGAGCACCCCCGAGAGGATGTCGGGCGTGTTGGGCCAGAAGTTCGGCCGCAGGTAGTCGGCGGTCGGCCCGCAGGCCAGCTCCTCGACGTACTCGCGCAGCTCGTGGGGCTCGGTGCGCCAGGTGAAGTAGCTGTAGCTCTGCGTGAAGCCGACCTCGGCCAGCTTGGCCATCACGCCGGGCCGGGTGAACGCCTCCGCTAGGAACACCACGTCGGGGTTGTCACGTTGGATGCGCTCGATGAGCCATGCCCAGAACGCGACCGGCTTGGTGTGGGGGTTGTCGACCCGGAACACGCGCACCCCTTGAGCGATCCAGTACCGCAGGACGTCGCGGCACGCCTTCCACAGGGCCTGGCGATCGGCGTCCCGCTCGGGCCAGAAGTTGATCGGGTAGATGTCCTGGTACTTCTTCGGCGGGTTCTCCGCGTAGCGGACCGAGCCGTCAGGCCGCCGCCAGAACCACTCCGGGTGCTCGGTGACCCAGGGGTGGTCGGGCGAGCACTGGAGGGCGTAGTCGAGCGCCACCTCCATGCCCAGGTCGGCGGCGTCGCCGCAGAACCGGCGGAACTCGTCGAGCGTGCCCAGGTCGGGGTGGATGGCGGTGTGGCCACCCTCGGGGCCGCCGATCGCCCACGGGCTGCCGGGGTCGCCAGGACCGGGTACCAGCGTGTTGTTCGGGCCCTTGCGGTACGACACACCGATCGGGTGGATCGGCGGCAGGTAGACGATGTCGAACCCCATCTCGGCGATGGCGGGTAGCCGCTTGGCCGCCCCCGCGAAGCCTCCCTCGCTGCGGGGGAACATCTCGTACCAGGCGCCGAAGCCGCCCCGGGGCCGGTCGACCCACAGCGCCAGCGGCTCGCTGGACGTGACGTCGGCGTCCGGCACGCCGGCCACCACCTCGGCCACGCGGTCATCGAGTCCGGCGTTCAGGCGCTCCTGCAGGGTGGAGGTGGTGCGGCGCAGCCCGACGGTGGCGTCGAGGACGTGCCGGCGGCTGCGCGAGCCGAGGTTGTCCGCCAGGGACTCGAGGATGCGGGCGCCCTCCTCGAGCTCGAGCTCGATGTCGTCGCCCACCGCCGCCTTGATCTCGACGTCGTGGCGCCAGGTGGCGAACCGGTCCTTCCAGGCGTCGATGACGAACTCGTGCGCGCCGACGACGGCCGGCCGGAGCTCTCCGGCCCAGTCGTCGCGCCCGGTGGCCAGGTCGCGCAGCGGCGCCACGTGCCAGGTCCGCTTGCCGGCGCGGCGCCAGCGCACCCGGGCGCCGATCAGGTCGTGCCCGTCCTGGAAGATGGTCGCGGCCACCCGCACGGACTCGCCCACGACAGCCTTTGCGGGGAACTGGCGGGTCAGCGTGGCGGGGCGGATCGAGTCGATGGTGATGCGGCCGAGCACCCGTCCAGGGTAGGGGACCCCGCCCGGCGCCCCGGTGCGTCGGCCGGACCGCGACGCGACCGTCGACAGATGGTCCGGTTCCGGATCGTCCATCGGCGGACCGCTACCGTGCGCGCCTGATGAAGGCGCTGCGCAGCTTCACCGTCCGACCGTCGCTCCCCACCGGGCTATCCGCCCTCGAGGAACTGGCGTTCAACCTCCGGTGGTCGTGGGACGACCAGACCCGGGACCTGTTCCGCTGGGTCGATCCCGACCTGTGGGACGCCAGCGTCCACGACCCGGTGCGGATGCTCGGCCTGGTGGGTCGCGATCACCACCTCGAGGCCCTCTCCGCCGACCCTGGCTTCAAGCGCTTCCTCGTCGAGGTGCGCGAGGAGCTGCGCCGCTACCTGGAGGGCGACCGCTGGTTCCAGGCCCGGGGCGGCAGCCCGCTGCGCAAGGTCGCCTACTTCTCCCCCGAGTTCGGCATCGCCGAGGCGGTCCCCCAGTACTCGGGCGGCCTCGGCGTGCTCGCCGGCGACCACCTCAAGTCGTCGAGCGACCTGGGCGTGCCACTAGTCGGCGTGGGCCTGCTGTACCGCCACGGCTACTTCCGCCAGAGCCTCGACACCGCCGGCTGGCAGCAGGAGCGCTACCCGGTGCTCGATCCGCACGTCATGGCGCTCACCTGCTGCGACGGGGTCAAGATCACCGTCGACCTGGCCGGCGAGCCGCTCGTGGCCCAGCTGTGGAAGGGCGACGTCGGCCGGGTCCCGCTCTACTTCCTCGACGCCGACCTCGACGAGAACTCCGAGGCGGGCCGCGAGGTCACCGACCGGCTCTACGGTGGCGACACCGAGCACCGGCTGCGCCAGGAGATCCTGCTCGGCATCGGCGGCGTGCGGGCCCTGCACGCCGTGGGCGTCGATGCCCAGGTCTTCCACACGAACGAGGGCCACGCCGGGTTCCTCGGTCTCGAGCGCATCCGCCAGGCCGTCGCCGGGCACGGGTTGGCCTACCCCGAGGCCATCGAGGCCGTGCGGGCCGGCTGCATCTTCACGACCCACACGCCGGTGCCGGCCGGCATCGACCGGTTCCCCCGCGAGCTGATGGACAAGTACTTCAGCACGTGGTGCACCGAGGTGGGCGTGACGGTCGACGACCTCCTCGCCCTCGGGCACCGCCCCCGTGACGACGCCGACCAGCCGTTCAACATGGCGGTCATGGGTCTGCGCCTCGCCGGCCGCTCGAACGGCGTGGCGAAGCTGCACGGCGCGGTCAGCCGCGAGATGTTCGGCGACCTGTGGCCCGGCGTGCCCGAGGACGAGGTACCGATCGGGTCGATCACGAACGGCGTCCACGCGCACACCTGGGCCTCGCCCGAGATCTCGGACCTGCTCACCCGCTACGTGCTGCCCGAGTGGCACGAGGCCGGGCCCGAGCGGTGGGTCCGCATCGCCGGTGCCCCCGACGACGAGCTGTGGCGGGCCCGCGAGCAGGGCCGCGAGCGGCTGGTCATGTTCGTCCGCCGCCGTCTGCGCGAGGGGACGCAGGCCCGGGGCTTCTCGGGCTCCGACACGGCCTGGTCCGACGAGGTGCTCGACCCGCGGATTCTCACGGTCGGCTTCGCCCGCCGGTTCGCCACGTACAAGCGGGCCACGTTGCTGCTCTCGCAGCCCGACCGGCTGCGGCGCCTGCTGCTCGACGACGAGCGGCCGCTGCAGCTCGTGTTCGCCGGCAAGGCCCATCCGGCCGACGAGCAAGGCAAGGAGATGATCCGCAAGATCGTGGCGTTCAGCTCCGATCCGGCGATCCGCCACCGGTTCGTCTTCGTCGACGACTACGACATCGCGGTGGCCCGCGCCTTCTACCAGGGCGCAGACGTGTGGCTGAACAACCCGCGCCGGCCGCAGGAGGCGTGCGGCACCTCGGGCATGAAGTCGGCGCTGAACGGCGGGCTGAACCTGTCGATCCTCGACGGGTGGTGGGCGGAGATGTTCGACGGCGACAACGGCTGGGCGATCTCGAGCTTCGAGGACGTCGAGGACCTGGCCCGCCGCGACGAGCTCGAGGCGAACGCCCTGTTCGAGCTGCTGGAGCGCCAGGTCGTGCCGCTGTTCTACGGCCGCCAGGGCGGTCCGGTCCCGAAGGGGTGGCTCCGCAAGGTCAAGGTTGCGCTCGCCACG
>Ga0126307_10000256_pt1 | contig 34525 bp, 30 predicted proteins | sample Plot28_FD_89955 | JGI IMG/M metagenome (GOLD analysis project Ga0126307, IMG submission 89955) | Serpentine soil microbial communities from UC McLaughlin Reserve, CA, USA - Plot28 | ecosystem: Environmental > Terrestrial > Soil > Grasslands | place: USA: UC McLaughlin Reserve, Lake County... | reverse complement strand
GTGGATCGCCTTGATCCCGATCAGGCAGCGGTAGTCGGCCTCGCTGTAAGCGCTTGCCGTGCGCGTCGTATCGGCGAGGAAGTTGAGGAAGGAGCCTCCGGTCGCGCCAGGGCGCAGGGCCTCGGCGAGCGCGTCGTCCCTCGCGTCGGCGATCACGGAAAACGGGACGTCGCGGGCGCCGACCGGGCCGGCGTCGATGCGCGAAGCTGACATCGCACCGCCCCAGTGGCGGATCTCGACCGTAGATACCGGCGAGTGCTCGTCGCGAACCGCGCCGAGGATCGCGTCGATCGTGACGTCGTCGAGCTCGCGCATGAGCTCCAGCTGGCGCGGCGGCGTCCCGCCCATGGCGGCCGTCGCATAGCTCATCGGCCCGAACCCGTCCAGCAGCGGCGGGCCGGCGATGTGGAGCAACGGCTCCAGCAGGCGCCGTCCGCGTCGCGCGTCGCCGGCGTACATCGCCTTGATCGCGAGCGCGCGGCGTCCGCGGAGCGCAGCCGGAACCTCGTCGGAGTCCGGAGCGTGCGTGACCACGATCGCCGTGCTGAGCTCATCGGGGACCGCCGCCGTCCACTCGCGGTAGCGGGCGAGCGTCGGAAGCGCGCGCTCGGCGGCGAAGTAGGCGACGCCGCCGTAGACCTCGCTCAGGGGGTGGAGCCGGAACTCGAGGGCCGTCACGACGCCGAAGCCGGGACCGCCGCCGCGAATCGCCCAGTGCAGATCCGGGTTCTCGTCCGCGGTCACGCGAACCGGCTCGCCGGCAGCGTTGACGAGCTCCGCTCCGATCACGCTGTCCGCCGCGAAGCCGTACTTCCGCGAGAGCCAGCCGACGCCGCCGCCGAGGATGAAGCCGACGACGCCCACCGACGGCGCCGAGCCCGAGAGCGGAGCGAGCCCGTGGCGGGCCGTTGCGGCGAGCACCTGACTCCAGCGGGCGCCGGCGCCGACGCGAGCGATGCGGCGCTGCGGGTCCACACGGACACCGTTCAGCCCCGCGGTGTTGAGCAGGATGCCGCCGTCGAGCGCCACATGGGTGCCGTGGCCCGTCGCCTGGACGGCGAAGGGAAGGTCGTGACGCCTGGCGGCGGTGAGGGCCGCGCGTACGTCGCTCGCGTTGGCGGCAACCGCGACGACCGCCGGGTACGGGTCGAGCGCCGGGTTGAGCGGCCGACGCAGGACGTCGTAGGAGAGCTCACCCGGCAGGTGGAGCGCGCCGGCGAAAGTCGCGCGCAGCCGATCGATGGCTGCCGGAGCCCCGGTTTCGGCGAGGGCGCGGTCGCGGATCGCGGTGGTCACGGTCATCGTGTGAGGGCAGACCGCGTCCCGCCGCGAAACTCATCGGTGCCTTCCGGGCGCTAGGTCGGCTCCTCTCGGACCACGTCGCGCGCCGGCTTGTCGTCGCGAAGGCCCTTGAACGACGGATGGCGCAAGGTCCCGGCGTTCGTCCACTCGCCGAACTCGATTTCCGCGACGAGCTTCGGCTCGACGAAGATCGAGCCGCGTTCCGGCTGGCGGCCCGAGAACGGGCTCTTCTCCGTCTCGAGGGGGCCGAGGCGCTCGCGCAGCATGCGCAGCGTTCCTGCGTCGAAGCCGGTGCCGACCTTGCCCGCGTATTTGAGCTCGCCGTCGTCGTAGTAGCCGACGAGCAGCGCCCCGAGCTCGCCCTCGCGGCGGCCCTTGCCGGGCAGCCAGCCGCCGACGACGAGCTCTTGGCTGCGGTGGTTTTTCACCTTGAGCCACTCGCGCCCCCGCTTGCCCGGGCGGTACGGGCTGTCGAGGCGCTTCGCGACGATCCCCTCGAGCCCCTGTGCCTTGCTGGCTGCGAGGAGCGCGGCTCCGTCGCCGGGGTGGTAGGCGGGCGTCTGCCACGCCTCACCGTCGAGGCCGAACGCCGCCAGGCGCTCCCGGCGCTCCGCGTATGGCCGCTCGAACAGGACGCTGCCGTCGGCGTAGAGCAGGTCGAAGATGACATAGGTGACCGGCGTGTCGCCCATGCGCCGCCGGACCTCGGACTCCGACGCGACGTGCATCCGCCGCTGGAGCCGCTGGAAGCTCGGCCGACCCTCGCCGTCGAACGCGACCAGCTCGCCGTCGAGGATCACGCTCTCGCCCCCGATCGCCTCGCGGATCCGGCCCACCTCGGGGTACTGGCCCGTGATCTCACGCAGGTTCCGGCTCTCGAGGCGCACGTGCCCGGGCTCGCAGTAGGCGACCGCCCGCACCCCGTCCCACTTGATCTCGTACGCCCACCGCTCGTCGTCCGACGGGAGCTTCGCGAGCGTCGCCTTCATCGGCTCGATCCGCTCCGGCAGCGGCTCGACGTCGGCGGGGGGCGGGTCCATGCGATGGATCATCCAATCGTCCCCGCGCGTCTGGAACAGGGCGTAGCGGCCCCGGACCCGCTCGCCCTCGAAGCGGGCGACGATCTTGTTCTGCTCGATCTTCTCGGCTTCGTAGGTGCCCCGGTCCCAGATCGTCATCTCGCCCGCGCCGTACTCACCCCTCGGGATCGTCCCGTGGAAGTCCAGGTACTCGATCGGGTGATCCTCGGTGTGGACGGCGAGCCGGTTCTCGTTCGGGTCCCGAGGAACGCCGCGCGGAAGCGCAAAGGACAGCAGGACGCCGTTGTGCTCAAGGCGCAGATCCCAGTGCAGCCGGCGGGCGTGATGCTCGTGGACGACGAACCGGTTTCCATTCCCGGCCGCGGCCGGCGCGGCGCCGCGCGGCTCCGGCGTCTTCGCGGAGTCGCGCTTCGCCCGATACTCCTCGAGCTGCTCCGGGGTCTTCGTCTTCGCTCTCTTGGCCACCGGTGAGTAATTGTTGCGGGGTCAGCGAGACGTGGAGGAGTGATGGCGGAGCGGGAGTGCGACCTGATCGTGATCGGAGCGGGGCCCGCGGGTGAGGTTTGCGCCGGGCGCGCCGCGTCGCGCGGGCTCGAGGTCGCGCTCGTCGAGCAGGAGCTGGTCGGCGGCGAGTGCTCCTACTACGCGTGCATGCCCTCGAAGGCGCTGCTGCGCCCGGGGGAGCTCCTCGCCGAGACCCAGCGCGTGCCGGGTGTCGCCGAGCTCGCGTCGGGAGAGCTCGACGCCGCGACGGTGCTTCGCCGCCGCGACGAGGTGATCCACCACCGCGACGACGCAACACAGCTCCCGTGGCTCGAGGGGCGAGGGGTCGAACTGCTCCGCGGTGCGGCTCGCTTCGAGGCGGAGCGCCTGGTGAGCGTCGGCGGGGAGCGCCTCCGTGCTCGAAACGCCGTGGTGGTGGCAACCGGAACCGCCGCGGCGATCCCGCCGATCGACGGCCTCGCCGAGGCGAGGCCCTGGACCAACCGCGAGGCGACGACCGCGAACGAGGTTCCGCGGCGCCTCCTGATCCTCGGCGGAGGCGCGGTCGGCGTGGAGATGGCCCAGGCGTGGTCGAGCCTCGGTTCGACCGTCGCCCTGGTCGAGGTCGAAGATCGACTTCTCGGCACCGAGGAGCCGTTCGCGAGCGAGGAGATCACCGCGGGGCTCGAGGCCGCAGGCGTCGAGATTCGCACCCGCGCCCGCGCGAGCGCTGCCTCGCGCGGCGACGGCGGGCGCATCACCCTCGAGCTCGAGGGCGGTGACCGACTCCAGGGCGACGAGCTGCTGGTGGCCGTCGGGCGCCGCCCCCGCACCGCCGAGCTGGGACTCGAGGCGGTGGGCGTCGATCCCGCCGGCTACCTCGAGGTCGACGACCAGATGAGGGTCGGCGGCTCGGACTGGCTCTATGCGATCGGCGACGTGAACGGCCGCGCTCTCCTCACCCATATGGGCAAGTACCAGGCCCGGGTCGCCGCGGACCACATCCTCGGCGACGCGGACGTGGCGGCGCGAAGCGACCTGATCGGCTCGCCCCGCGTCGTCTTCACCGAGCCGCAGCTCGGCGCTGTGGGGCTCACGCTCGCAGGGGCGCGCGATCGCGGCATCGAGGCGCAGGCCGTGGACGTGCCGACGGCCGCGAACGCGGGAGCCAGCTTCATCGGGCGAAACGCGCCCGGCACCTCGCGGCTCGTCGTCGATGATGGTCGCGGGATCGTCGTCGGCGCGAGCTTCGTCGGCCCCGAGATCGCCGAGTCACTTCACGCCGCGACGATCGCCGTCGCCGCCGAGGTACCGCTGACGCGCCTCTGGCACGCGGTGCCCGCGTTCCCGACGCGGAGCGAGCTCTGGCTGCGACTGCTCGAGGAGTACGGGCTCTAGAGACATCCGCGACCCAGGAGGAACGAGCATGGCTTACCGCGCGCTTCGCGCCGACGCCGCCCACTGGCGGCCGTCCAACCAGATGAAGGTGCTGAACACCGACCTGGCGAAGCAGCTCGAGGCGGCCTCGCTCGGCGCGCGGCTTTCGCGCCTAGCGCCGGGGCAGCCGTCGACGAAACACCGCCACCGCCACCAGGAGGAGCTCTACCTGCTGCTCGAGGGCGGCGGCAGGATGCGCGTGGACGGGGAGCTCCTCGCGCTCTCGCCGCTCGACGCCGTGCTCGTGGAACCGGAATCCGTGCGTCAGGTCTTCAATGACACCGATGCCGATCAGCTCTGGCTCGTGGTCGGAGCACCGCCGGAGGCGGCGAACACGCTCGAGATGTCCGACGAGGAGCTCAGCTTCCGCTATCCGGATGGACCGAGGGCGCTGCCGCCGGAGCTGGAGAACGCCTAGAGGACGAGCCGGCCCTTGAGCCCCTCGAGCGTCGCGCGCGAGAAGCCGGGGATCCGCGCGAGCTCGTCCAGCGAGCTGAAGCTCCCGAATTGCTCGCGATGCGCGAGCAGGCGACCGGTCTGGGTCACGGACAGGCCGAGCGCCCGAAGCTCCTCGTAGCTCGCCGCGGTGAGGGAGACCGGCCCGCCCGCGGCGGTCGCGCCAGGGGCGGGGGCCTCCGGATCCGGAGCGAGCGTGTCGGGCTCAGGCTCGGGGGCGGGCTCCGGGTGCGGCACGAGCGGGTCACCGTGTGGCCGGGGCGGCTCGTCCTCGGGCTCGAGCGGCGGCACCTCCTCGGGCTGTTCGCGGCCGGCGGTCTCCTCGCCCCCCGGCAAAGGCTCGGAGGCCTCTGCGACGGCCTCGCGCGCCCGCGCCTCGGCCGACGCGGCGCGCCGCTCGGCGTCGCTGATCCGGTCGAGCATCTGCCGAAGCTGTCCAGCGCGCTCGGACTCCGACGCCTTCGCCTCGACCAGGCGCTCGGCCCTCCGGGCGCGCTCCTCCGCCTCGGCGGCGCGCGCCTCGACCTCCCGCAGCTTGGCGGCCGCCCGCTCGAGCGCCTCGGCGATCCGCCGCTCCTCCTCACCCACGCGGGTCTCGGCGTCGGCGAGCTTGCGCGCGAGCCTCTCCTCCTCGATCCGCCGCGCCCTTGGTCCAGGCGGTGGTGGCGTGGCGGCCGGCGGTGGCGGCTCGGCGATGCGCGCGTTCTCGAGACGTCGCTCGACCTCATGCTCGATGGCGAGGTCCATCTCCGCGGCCTTCCGCAGCTCGGCCGGCTCAGCCGCCGCGGCTTCGGCGGGTACCGGTTTCGCGCCCGCGTCGGGCTGGCCGCCCTTGCGCGCGGCGCGCTTGGCCTTACGTTCGAGCTTGAACGAGCGCATCCGCATTTATCGTCGCACGCCGAAGCGACGTTGGTCGCTACCGGAGCCGGTGGCGGACCTCGCGCTCGACCTCGCGCTGGATGTCGCGGTCGCGGATCTCGCGGCGGCGGTCGCGCTGCTCCTTGCCCCGCGCCAAAGCGAGCTCGACCTTCGCCCGCGGCCCCTTGAAGTAGACCCGCGTGGGCACCAGCGTCTGGCCCTTGCGCTGAAGCCGCCCGATCAGCCGCTCGATCTCGTAGCGGTGAAGGAGCAGCTTCCGGGGCCGCTCGGGGTCGTGGTTCTCCATGCTCGCGGGCTCGTACGGCGGGATGTGGGCATTTCGCAGCCACAGCTCGCCGTCCTCGATCGAGGCATATGCGTCGCCGATCTGCACCTTGCCATCGCGCAGCGACTTCACCTCGCTGCCCTGGAGCTCGATCCCGGCCTCGAATCGCTCGAGCAGCTCGTACTTGTGCGACGCGCGGCGGTTCGTCGCGACATCTCCTGCGGCCGCCTTGCGCTTGCCGCGCTTCTTCGCCATCAGCTCGCCTCCGCGACGGGCACCAGATCGACCCGCCCGCGCGGCGCCTCCACGCCCGTGACCCGCACGTCCACCGGGTCGCCGAGCCTGATCGTGCGCCCGGTGCGGGTGCCGACGGTGGCAGTCTCGGTTGCGTTGAGCTCGAACCGCTCGCCGCCGAGCCGCCGCGCGGGCAAAAAACCCTCGTAGACGTCGCCCAGCTCGCCGCCGAAGCGCACGAAGGCTCCCGGCCCGATCACGCCTGAGACCTCGCCCGCGAACTCTCGCTCGTGTCCGGCCTCGAAAAGCTCGCGCTCGAGCAAAAACGCGGCGCAGAGCTGATCCGCGTCGCGCTCGATCCTCGTCGCCTCCCGCTCGCGCTCCGAGCACCAGACGGCGGCCTCGCGTACATCCGCCCGCTGGGGCTCCGGCTCGGCGCCGCCGAGGCCGGAGAGCAAGGCCCGGTGGACGACGAGGTCCGGGTAGCGCCTGATCGGCGAGGTGAAGTGGCAGTAGGCGGGGCTCGCGAGCCCGGCGTGGCCGACGTTGCGGTCGCTGTAGACGGCCTGCTTGAGCGATCGGAGCACAAGCGATGTATACGCCGCTCGCCCGTGACCGCGGCGGGCGGCCTCACGGCTGACCATCGCGCTCGCCTCGGCTGCGAGGCGGGCCGCATCGCTCGGCGACGGATTCGAGGGCAGCGGCGGCGTCGGGAGGTCGAGCGCCGCGAGCTGCTCGAAGAGGACAGCGATCCGCGCCGGCTCGGGACGCTCGTGGACGCGGTAAAGCGCGGGCGTTCGCCGCCGCTCGCAGGTCAGCGCCACCTGCTCGTTGGTGACCACCATCAGCTGCTCGATCAGCCGATGAGCCTCGGTCTGGGCGACGGCCTGAGCGCGGACGACTTGGCCGCCCCGGTCGAACTCGAACTCCGGCTCGGACGTCGAGACCTCGAGGCTGCCGCCCGACCGACGCTCGACGAGGCTCGCGGCGGCGCGCCGTGCGAGCTCGAGCGGCCTCGCGATCCGGTCCGGCGGGCTGGCGCGCCCGGCGAAGTACTCGTCGAGCTCGTCGTAGGAGAGGCGGTGATCGGAGCGGATACGGCTGCGGTAGAAGCTCACGCTCGAGACCGTGGCGTCCGGCGCGAGCAGCATCTCGGTCGTCACGGCGAGCCGCTCGACATCCGGGCTGAGGCTGCAGGCGCCCGCGGAGAGGGTCCGCGGCAGCATCGGCTCGACCGTGCCCGGGACGTACACGCTGTTCGCCCTCCGCGCCGCCTCGGCGTCGAGCGCCGAGCCCGGTCGCACGTGCGCCGCGACGTCCGCGATGTGGATCCAGAGCCGGATCGAGTCGCCCTGGGCCTCCGCCGAGACGGCGTCGTCGAAGTCGCGCGCGGTGACCGGGTCGACGGTGAAGGTGGCGAGCTGCGTGAGGTTGCGCCGCTCGTGTGCGCCCTTGCGAGCGGCGGCGGCGGCGGCCGCGGCCTCCTCCTCGAGGCGCTCGTCGAAGCCGCGCCTCAGGCCGCGCTCGAGCAGGAGGGCCGTGGCGACATCGCGCGCATGGGTGGGGTCGCCGAGCACCTCCAGGACCCTGCCGCTGCGGCCGCGCTCGGCCACGAGCACCATCTCGCCGCCGCGCACGCGCGGGCCGCCGCGCGCGAGGCTCAGCTGCGAGCCCCGTTCGAACAGCGGCTCGGCGACAACGAACCGGCCGCGCCGGCCGACGACGGCGACGCTCGGGCTCAAGGCGCGCCGTCGACCTCGCCCTCGACGACCCGAAGGGCGCGTTCGAGAGCGACGTCGCGCGGGCTCGACGGCGTCGTCTCCACACGGACCTCCGGCCTCACGCCCGTGCCGAGGATCGAGGTCCCGTCCGCGGTCAGGTACTCGCCCTCGGTGAGGTCGAGCGCCCCGCCGGCAGGCAGGTGGAGCACCTGCTGGAAGGTGCCCTTGCCGTAGGTACGCGTGCCGACGACGGTCGCGAGGTTGTACTCCTCGAGCGCCGCGGCGAGGATCTCGGCGGCCGAGGCGGTGTCGCGGTTCACGAGCACGGCCATTGGGCGCGGCTCGAGCGCGTCGCCGAGCGCCTCGTAGCTGCGGTCGCCCTGCGTCCGGCTCTTGGTCGAGACGATGTTGCCGTCCTCGACGAAGACGCTCGCCGACAGCACCGCCTCGTTGAGCAGGCCGCCGCCGTTGCCGCGCAGATCGAGCACGAGGCCCTCGCCGCCGCGGCGCTCGAGGCGCTCGATCGTGTCTCGAAGCTCGCCGTGCGCGCCCTCGCTGAAGGTCGCGAAGCGGACGTAGGCGACCGGCGTCCCGGAGACGCGGCGCAGGTCGCCGGCGACGGCAGGCACGCGCACGTCGGCGCGCTGGACCGTGATCTCCCGCGCTCCGCCGCCCCCCGCCGGCTCGACTCGAAGCTCGACCTCGGTCCCCGCGGGGCCCTTGATCCGCCCGGTCGAGACCTCCGACGGCACGCCCGCGATCGACTTGCCATCGACCGCGGTGATCAGGTCACCGACCTCGATGCCCGCGTGCTTCGCCGGCGTGTCGGGGAGCACGCTCGCTACGCGAAGCCCCTTCGGCACCTCCGTCACCGTCAGCCCGACGCCCGAGAAGCGCCCCGAGGTCGCGGCCTCGAAGCTCTCGAGCTGCTTCGCGCTGAAGTAGTGGGAGAACTTGTCGTCGTAGCGCCTGCGGAGCTCGTCCACCATGCCCCTGATCGAGGCGTCGTCGAGCTGCGCGACGTCGGGGTCGTGGAAGTAGTGGTCCTCGATCACCTCACGGGCCTGGTCCACGGGGTCGTCCTCGTCGAGCGGCGAGATGTCGATCACGCCGACGATCACCGCGACGGCCGTCGCGACGACGAGCCCGACGACGAGGCCGAAGCGAAACCGGCCGTCGCCCGCGCTCAAACCCGCAGGAAGCGGCGCAAGGTGATGCCGCTGCCGAGTGCGGAAACCACGACCGCGGCGGCGACGAGCATCACGACCAGGGGGACGAAGCCCATGGTCGAGAGGTTGTCCACGAGGGCGAAGTCGTCGGAGAGGGGATCCACGATCGTGACCTTGCCCAACAAGAGTAGGCCCACCGCGAGCCCGGCGCCCAAGACGCCGACGATCACGCCCTCGATCATGAACGGCCACCGAATGAACCAGTTGGTCGCCCCGACGAGCTGCATCACCTCGACCTCGCGGCGGCGCGCGTAGATCGAGAGCCGGATCGTGTTCGCGACCAGGAGCAGCGAGGCGATCAACAGCAGCGACGCGATCACGATCAGGACGATCTTCACGGCCCCGGTGACCTCGCGGATCTTGTTCGCGTCCTCGCGACTCTCGCCGATCGGCGGCTCGATGGCGGGGCTGATCGGCGTCGGCTTGCCCTGGGCGTTGGTCGGCGTGAGCGCCGCGCGCACGGCCTCGAGGTTGTTCGGATCGTCGAGGCTGAGGTCGAACTTCGGCGGCAGGGGGTTCGAGTTGAGCTCGTCGATCGAGTCGGCCAGGTCGCCCTTGAGCTCGCTCGCGAGCTCCTTCTTGCCGCACGCCGGCGAGCAGTACTCGGAGCCGGTCACGTGCGGGAGCTGGCTCAGCCTGCGCTCGAGCTGGTCGATCTGCGCCTTCGTCGCATCCCGATAGAGGAAGACCTCGAGCCCGATCTGCTCGCGGACCTCGCTGGCCTTCGACTCACTCGCCTTCAGCACCGGGATGAGGACGCCAAGGAGAAGCGTCGTGATCACGATCGTCACGATCGCGGCCACGCTCGGCGCGGCGCTGCGGCGGAGCGCCCTGAAGGCCTCCGAGAGGAAGAAGACGATCCGACCCACGGCTCAGTCCCAGTCGCTGTGCCCGTTCGTGCCGCCCTCGTCGCCGACGCCCATCTCGGCGCGAATCCGGGCGGCGAACTCCTTCGTCGACTCGTCCTGGTGATAGCCGCTCGCGTCCTCGTCGCGGACCAGGCGGCCCTCCTCTAGCGCGATCACCCGGCGGCGCATCTTGTCCACCATCTCGCGGTCGTGCGTGACCACGAGGACGGTCGTCCCGGTGCGGTTGATCCGGTAGAGCAGCTGCATGATCCCGATCGACGTCTCGGGATCCAGGTTGCCGGTCGGTTCGTCGGCGAGCAGGAGAGGCGGATGGTTGACGAACGCGCGGGCGATCGCGACGCGCTGCTGCTCACCGCCTGAGAGCTCGTCCGGGTAGTTGTTGATCTTCGCCTGCAGGCCGACGAGCCGGAGGATCTCCGGCACCTTGCGCCGGATCTGCGATCGCGGCTCGCCGATCACCTGGAGCGCGTACGCGACGTTGTCGTAGACCGTCCGGTTCGGGAGCAGCTTGAAATCCTGGAACACGGTGCCGATGCGCCGCCGCAGGTACGGCGTGCGGCTGTGGGGCATCGCGTTGATGTCCTTGCCCGCGATCCGGACGCTGCCCGCGGCGGGCTCGACGTCGCGGATCAGGAGCTTGATGAGGGTCGACTTGCCACAGCCCGTCGGCCCGACGACGAACGCGAACTCACCGCGGCCGATCGACGCCGACACGCGCTCGAGCGCCACGTGGCCGCCCGGGTAGACGACGGTGGCCTCGTTGACCTCGATGATGGGGGGCTGACCCGTGGGCCGCGGCGTCGGGCGCCGGCGCGCCTCGCGCCGCGCGTGGTCGCCGGCCTCGCGCCGACGCGCGCGATTCGCTCTACGTGTCTTCAAAAGTGGCATGCGGGGCCCTCTTTCTTCGGCGTTCGCGGCGTTCCTCTCGTGGGCGCGCCGCGATCGCCCCCTGCACTGAAACCTGCGGTCCGGTTATCGAGCGCGGGAGGCTAGCGCATCGTGTTAGCAGTCACTAAAGATCAGCGCGGGCTGCACGAGGCCGCCCAGCGGCGCCGGCAGCCGGCTACGTCCACTCAGGGCCGAAGAGCGGCGGGCGCGAGACGATCGGCTTTAAGACGAGCGCCTCGCGGGCGCGGTCGGCGATCGCCCGGGCGGTGAGCCCGAAGTGCTCCATGCAGGCCTCGCCGGTCCCGGAGACGCTGAACTCGTCGCCCATGCCGACCGCGAAGATCGGCACCGGGTGCTGCTCCGCGGCGACCGAGCGAACGGCGTCGGCGAGCCCGCCCGCGACGCGGTGCTCCTCCGCCGTCACGGCGACACCGGTCTTCGAGACGGACTCGAGCACCGCGTCCGAGGCGAGCGGCTTGATGATCGAGACGTTCAGGACCTCGGCCTCGACACCGTCCTCGGATTCGAGGCTGTCCGCCGCCTCGAGCGCCCGCCAGACCATGTGGCCCGTGGCGATCAGGGTGATGTCCTTGCCCTCTCGCAGGACGTCGACGCCGTCGCCGAGCGACTCCGGGATCTCCTCGTAGACGATCGGCGTCGAGGGACGGCCGAACCGTATGTACATCGGGGCGTCGTTGGACTCGTAGCTCGCGACCACCGCCCGATAGGCCTGGTTGTAGTCGGCAGGGACAACGACCTGCATCCGCGGCATCGTGCGCATCAGCGCGATGTCCTCGATCATCGCGTGGGAGGCGCCGTCCTCGCCGAGCGAGACGCCGCCGTGCGAGGCGCCGATCCGGACCTTGAGCTCGTTGTGGGCGATTCCGAGCCGCACCTGGTCATAGGCGCGGCCGGCGGCGAAGATCGCGAAGGTCGAGGCGTAGGGCACCTTGCCGGTCGCGGCGAGTCCGCAGGCCATCGACATCATGTTCGCCTCCGCCGCGCCACAGTTGAAGAAGCGCTCGGGGAACCGCTTGCCGAACTTGATCGACTGCGTGGAGACGGCGAGGTCGGCGTCGAGCGCGACGACGTCCGCGTGCGCCTCCCCGAGCGCCACCAGCGCATCGCCGTAGGCATGGCGGGTCGCGATCGGCTCCGACTTCGGATCCGCGATCGCGGTCACTCGCGCGCTCCCTCCTCGGAGGGCTGGAGCGCCCTCGTCTGCTCCTCGAGCCGCGTCTCGAGCTCCTCGAGCGCGTCGGCGGCGAGCTCGGGGCTCGGCGGCTTTCCGTGGAAGCCGAACTGGCCCTCCATCGCGGAGATCCCCTTGCCCTTCTTCGTCTGGCAGACGATCGCCGCGGGCCTGTCGAGCGTGCGGCTGCGCTCGAGCGCCTCGACCACCGACGCCATGTCGTGGCCATCGATCTCGACCGAATCCCAACCAAAGGCCTCGAACTTGGCGCGCACGTCGGCCGTGTCCATGACCTCCTCCGTGGTGCCGTCGGTCTGGAGGTGGTTGTAGTCGACGATCGCCGTGATATTGGAGATGCCGAAGTGCCGCGCGGCGGTTGCCGCCTCCCACGTTTGTCCCTCCTGGCAGTCGCCGTCGGACAGCAGGCCGAAGACGTGCGCGGTCTCGTCCAGCCCGTCGAGCCGAAGCGCGAGCGCGATCCCGACGCACATCGAGAGCCCCTGGCCGAGCGACCCGGTCGACACCTCGACCCCCGGCGTCCGATTCATGTCGGGATGGCCTTGGAGCTGGGAGCCGATCTGGCGCAGGCCCATCAGGTCCTCGAGCGGGAAGTAGCCGTGGTGGGCGAGCGCCGCGTACTGGATCGGCGCCGCGTGGCCCTTGCAGAGCACGAACCGGTCGCGCTCCGGCCAGTCCGGCCGCCGCGGGTCGTGGCGCAGGACCCGGTAATAGAGCGCCGCGATCACGTCGGCCGCCGAGAGCGAGGAGTCGAGGTGGCCCGACTTCGCGACGGCGAGCATGCGCACGCACTCACAGCGAAGCAAGGTCGCCCAGCGCTCCAACTCGGGGATCGTCGGCTCGAGGTCCTCGCCGAGCGCCGGCGGCTTCGGGTCGGGGACCGGCCTCAGATGGCTCACGCGCGCGAGATTAGCGGGCATCCCGGTGAACGTATGCGGCGGCGCGGACGACACCGTGGCGGCCGATCGGTGCAAAATGCAGGTCTTGCGGGCGCGCGCAGCGATCATCGCCATCGTGCTGCTCGTCGCCGGCTGCGGGAGCGACGAACCGGCGACCGCGCCGACCGTCAGCGTCCAGGTCCCGCCCGGCGACACGACCAGGACCTCGACGACCGAGGGCGGCGAAGGGCAGACGGCGCAGCCCGACAAGCCATCGGGCCCGGCCGAGGGCGCCGAGGCGGATCCGCGGGTGACCGAGCTCGAGCGCTCCGCCGCGCGGACCGCGCGAGCGTACGTCGCCGCGATCGACGCGCGCGACGGCGAGCGGCTCTGCGGACTGCTCGCCCCGGGCGCAGTCGAGGAGCTCGAGCTCCCGGTGAACCGGGGCGGTTGCGCCGGCTCGCTGGCCGCGTCTATCGGCTATCGCGACCCGCGCGGGTTCCCGGTCTGGGAACACGGCGAGGTCTCGGCGATCCGCTCGGTCGACCTGGAGGACTCGACCGCGAAGCTCGTCGTCACCGTCGTCACCCGCTTCGCGGATCGCGACGAGCTCTCGGTCGAGGACGACGTCATCTACCTCGAGCGCTCCGCATCGCGGTGGTTGATCGCGAAGCCGAGCTCGACTCTTTACCGTGCCGTCGGCGTGGCGGACGTGCCGCCCTCGGTACTCGCGCCTCCGGGGTGACGCCGGGCAGACGAAGGGGCCGATCGGGGCGATCCCGGATTGCGCTCCGGCCGCGGCGCGGTCAGGATCGCCGCGCGAATCCAAGAAGGGAGACTCGTGAGCGAATCGACCAACTCGAGCATCGTGAGCGCGACGGACCTCGAACGCGTGTTCGGCGAGGGCGCCGCGGCGGTGCGCGCCCTCGACGGGATCACCGTCGAGTTCCCGAAGGGCAGGCTGACGGCGATCATGGGACCGTCCGGCTCCGGGAAGTCGACGCTCATGCACTGTCTCGCCGGGCTCGATCGCCCGACCTCGGGAACCGTCTCCATCGACGGCGTGGAGCTGGGGGCGCTCGATGACGCGAAGCTCACCGAGCTGCGCCGCGACAAGGTCGGCTTCGTCTTTCAGTTCTTCAACCTGCTCCCGGTCCTCGACGCGCGGGAGAACCTGCTCCTGCCGCTGAAGCTCGCCGGGCGGCGCCCCGAGGAGGGACGCCTCGACCGGCTCGTCGAGGCCATCGGCCTCGCGGATCGCCTGGACCACCGCCCCGCCGAGCTCTCGGGCGGGCAGCAGCAGCGGGTCGCGATCGCGCGCGCGCTGCTCGGCGAGCCCGCGGTCGTGTTCGCCGACGAGCCGACGGGGAACCTCGACTCCGCCTCGAGCGAGGAGGTGCTCGCGCTCCTGCGCCGCGCCGTCGACGAGCTCGGGCAGACGGTGGTGATGGTGACCCACGACCCGGTCGCGGCCGCGATCGCCGACCGCGTGCTCGTGCTCGTCGACGGCCGAATCGTTCGCGATGAGCCGGCGAGGGACGCGGACCAGGTCGTCGAGCTGATGAAGCAGGCCGGATAGCGCGATGGGAGCGCTCGCGGTCCGCAATCTCTGGGAGCGAAAGCTGCGCGCCGCGCTGACCTCGCTCGCGATCGTCCTTGGCGTGATGATGGTCGCGGGCACCTACGTGCTCACGGATACCATCGACCGCTCGTTCGAGCGGATCTTCACCGAGTCGAACCAGGGCGTCGACGCGGTGGTGAACCGCGCGGAGGCGATCGACTCCGAGGAGGTCCAGCCGCCGCCGTTCAGCGCCCGCGTGCTCGACCGCGTCCCGCACGTCGACGGCGTCGGCGCGGCCGCGGGCGGGATCACGGATCCCCAGGTCTCGATCGTCGGCGCCGATGGGGAGACGCTGGGCGGAACGGGGGCCCCGAGCTTCGGCTTCTCGGTGCTGCCGGAGCGCTTCGATCCTCTCACCTACGTCGAGGGCCGGCGTCCGGCCGCCGACGACGAGGTCGTGATCGACAGGGCCTCCGCCGACGACGAGGGGTTCGAGGTCGGGGACCAGGTGCGGATCGCCGGGAAGGAGGCCGCGCGCTCCTACACGCTGGTCGGGATCGCGACCCTCGGTGAGGTCGACTCGTTCGGCGGCGCGACATTGGCGGAGCTCGCGCTCCCGGAGGCCCAGCGCGTGACCGGCAAGGAAGGTCAGCTCGACCAGATCTCGGTCGCCGCCGAGGAGGGCACGTCGCCCGAGCAGCTCGCCGCCAACCTCACGGCGGCGCTCCCCAAGTCGCTCAAGGCGGAGACCGGCGCCGAGAACGTGGAGACGCAGCGCGAGGACGTCGGAGAGTTCATCGGCTTCCTCAAGACGGCGCTCCTGATCTTCGCCGGCGTCGCGCTCTTCGTGGCCGCGTTCCTGATCTTCAACACGTTCTCGATCACCGTCGCCCAGCGGACCCGTGAGTTCGCGATGCTGCGGGCGCTCGGCGCCAGCCGGCGCCAGATCCTCGGCTCGGTGGTGATCGAGGCGCTCGTGGTGGGATTCGCCGCCGCCGCGGTCGGCGTCCTCGCCGGGATCGGGATCGCCCCTGCGATCCGCTCGCTGCTCGACGCGCTGGGGGTCGACTTGCCGAGCACCGGCAGCGTGATCGAGAGCCGCACGGTGATCGTCGGGCTGGCGCTCGGGACGGCGCTCACCGTCCTCGCCGCGCTCGCGCCGGCGCTCCGGGCGACACGCGTGGCGCCGGTTACCGGCCTTCGGGAGGGCGCTGTGCCGCCGACCGTGCGCGAGCGGCGTGCCCGCGCGCTCGCCGGCGCCGTGCTCTCGGTGCTCGGGATCGTGCTCATGCTGCTCGGCGTCTTCGAGGCGATCTCGCCGGCGGAGGCGTGGGTCGGCGTCGGCGCCGCGGCGCTCCTGCTCGGCACCGCGCTGCTCAGCCCGCGGCTCGTCACTCCGCTCGCCGCGTTCGTCGGCGTGCCGCTCGAGCGCCTGCGCGGGATCCCCGGCCGGATCGCGCGCGAGAACGCGATCCGTAACCCGGGCCGCACGGCCGCGACGGCCGCGGCGCTGATGATCGGCCTCGCGCTGGTCACGTTCGTCGCCGTGTTCGCCGCCGGAATCCGCGGCTCGATCGACAGCGCGATCGACAAGACGATCGCGAGCGACCTGATTGTCTCCAACCAGGACGGCTTCTCCGACATCCCCGTGGCAAGCGTCGACGCCGCCGCCTCCATCGATGGAGTCGAGGTCGCCTCACCCCTTCGCTACACCGAGGACGAGGTCCGCGGCGCGGGCGACGGCTTCGTGACGCTCGTCGATCCCGCGACCGCCGCGGACGTGCTGACGCTCGATTGGCAGGACGGCTCGCAGGACCTCCTCGCGGAGCTGGCGCCCGACGAGGCGGTCGTCGACGAGTCCTGGGCGGCCGACAAAGGGATCGGGGTCGATGACACGTTCGAGGCGAAGACCGCCAGCGGCAGGACCCTGACCTACAAGGTCACCGGCACGTTCACCGACAACGCCGACTTCATCGGCGACTACGCGGCCTCGAACGCGAGCGCGGCTGCCTTCGGCGAGGCGCGGAGCATCACCAACGTGCTCCTCGACGTCTCCGACGAGGCCGACGTCGGCGCCGTCTCCGAGCAGATCGACACGCTTTTGGCCGAGCGCTTTCCCGTCGCCAAGGTCGAGGACCGCCAGGGCCTCAAAGACTCGATCGGCGAGCAGCTCGACGCGCTGGTCGGCGTCGTCTACGCGCTCCTCTTCCTCTCCGTGCTCGTGTCGCTGTTCGGGATCGTCAACACGCTCGCGCTCTCGATTCACGAGCGCACCCGGGAGCTCGGCCTGTTGCGCGCGCTCGGCGCGTCGCGCCGCCAGGTGAGGCGGATCGTGCGCTACGAGGCTGTGATCACGGCGCTGATCGGCGCCGCCCTCGGCGCAGTCCTGGGCGTGCTGTTCGCCGTGCTCGCGAGCCGCCCGCTCGCCGACGAGGGGTTCACGCTCGAGATCCCGGTCGGCACGCTGCTCGCGCTGCTCGTGCTCGCGGCGATCGCGGGCGTCCTCGCAGCGATCGGCCCGGCGCGCCGCGCCTCGCGGCACGACGTGCTCGAGGCACTCGCCTACGAGTGAGGTGCCCTAGATGGCTACGCGGCAGTCGCGAAGCGCTTTGCCGCGCGAGCGCGGCGCTTCGCCGCCTCGATCTCGCGATCGCGCGGCGGCGCCGAGGTGACGAGCTGGTCGAGCAGCCGAGTGGTCGCCGCGGCAACCTCCTCTACGGCCTCGTTGAACGCCTCCTGGTTGGCGCGCGACGGCTTCGTCGAGCCGCTGATCTTGCGCACGTACTGAAGCGCGGCGTCGTGGACCTCCTCGGAGCTCGCGGGGGGATCGAAATTGTGGAGGGTGCGGATGTTGCGGCACATGGCATCAGCGTAACGGGCGGCCGCCTAATAGCCGACCGAGACGATCCGCTGGCGCGGGCCCGTCCCCGAGATCACCGTCACGTAGGCACGCTTCGCGGTCAGCGCCGTCGACCAGAGTGTGCCGTGGGTCCGCATCAGCGTTCGCCCGGAGCCGTGGCCGCCGAGCGAGGTGAGCTTGAGGACGTCACCGCGGCGGGTCGTGCGGACGTAGACCAGCTTTCGGCCGCGCAGCGCGGGATTCGACAGCCCGGCCGTTCGCGAGCGCATCACGGTCCCCTTCGCGCGCTTGTGGTGTCCGGCGGCGAGGCGGCGGCGGACGATCACGTTCTGCTTGCGCGTCGCGCGCGCGTAGACGAGGACGTTCCCGCTGACGCTCGGCCGGCCGAGCTGGGCGGGTTGGCCGCTGCGGCCGAGCCTCTTGATGGGTCCGGGGTGAGCGGGATCGGCGAGCCCGCGGGCATGCATCGAGTCGTGGCCGGCCCGGTGCTCGCGCCAGGCGAGCCAGCGTCGCGAGATCGCCACGGCGTCGACGTCGTCGGCCGGAACGCTGCCGATCTCGCCGAGGTCCTTGGCCGAGAGGATCACTATCCGGGCGCCGTCGACGACCGCGATCCGCCCGTCGCCCGCCGCGGGGTCGCGGCCGGGAAGCGGCACGTTGCGGCCGCCCCGGCGGACGAACCCCGAACGGTCGGGGCGTTGGAAGACGACGTCGTGCCCGGTGACGGCGGGATCGGCAGCCGGGCGGACGGCGTTTCGCGACGCGCCGGCGGGAACGACGACGAGCAGTCCCGCGGCCGCGGCGAGCAGGGCGACGCCGTCGCCGGCGCGAAAGCCGCGGTAGATCGCCGGCCGGCCGGCCATCGCCTCGGTCACCGCGATCCCCGCGTCGCGATCCGCGATCGGGGCGACGAGCGCGACCGGCAGCGCCCGGGCGAGGCCGAAGGCGACGCCGATGACGAGTCCTGTCTCAGGGTCACCGACCGCGAACGCGATCGCGGCCAGCGCGAAGACGCCGAAGGTGAGGACGAAGGTCGTGAAGCCGAGCCCGAGCAGGACCCCGTAGAGGGCCGCGGCGAGCGGCATCGGCACCAGCCGCCGCCAGTGCTCCGGGAGCTGGCGACGCACCTGCGGCAGGATCGCGACGCCGCGCAGCTCGAGCACGCCCCCGACCGCGGCGATCGCGGCGGCGGTCAGGTACGCGGCAGTCGAGTCCCCGCCCTGGAGCAGGCTGCCGGCCAGCGCCAGCGACCCGAACGTGACGGCGCCGCCCCCCAGCGCGCCGAGCGTGAACGTGAGGCAGGCGGCGAGCGTGGTCGCGCGGCCCGCGGTGTGGCCGCGGGGCCCGATCGTCTCGATCATCGAGAACCCGCATGGCGACCAGGTGCCGGTCAGCCCGGCGAGTACCGCGGTAGCGCCGAGGGTCGCTGCAAGCCAGCCGCTCAGCAGGGCACCTTCGTCTCGTAGTACATGACGCAGAACACCTTCCGGCCGCTGAAGCAGTAGCCGTGAAGGGCGGCGTCTCCGTTGATCCGCCGATCGCTGTACGCACAGCAGTCGACGAGCTTGCGGACGTGCCCGTCGCAGCAGCGATACCAGCCGCCGTCGATGTGGTCCTTGAAGCCGTAGGCGCGGCCGGTCGCCTCGCAGACCTTCGTCCGCGGCGCCGGCGGCAGCGGCCGTCCGTCCGGATCCCGCAGCACCTCCCCGTCGTGGTCGACCGGCGATCCCTCGTGGTTGACCGGACGAGCGAGATCGTCGACCGGCTGTCCGTCGGAGGCCCTCAGCGGATAGCCGTGTCCGTCGATCCGGGGCAGACCCGTCGGGTGCAGACAGGACCCTGTCGTGTAGATGTGGCCGCAGAAATGGAAGGCGTCCGCCTCGCCTGGCCGCACCGCACGCGCGACGAGCCCGCCCGCGGTGAGCGCGGTGATCGCGCCACCGATCCGGGCGAGGAAGCCGCGCCGGGAAGTGCCTGCCGCAAGCCCGTCGAGCGCCCTTCCGACCGAGTCGCCGGCGGGCTCAGGCAACGAACGTCTCCGCGATCCGCCGTTCGCCCCGGCGGTGCTGCGCGGCGGCGAGGACGCTCTCGAGCTGCGCGAGGTTGTTGAACGTGCCCTTCGCGAGCACGGTGCCGTCGAGATCGAGCGCGACCGCGAACGGGCTCCCGGGAATGCCGAGCTCGCGCCACGCCGCCGCGTCGGCGTGCTCCTCGAACGTCCGCACGGCGAGTTTGGGATCGCGTGCGAGCACGGCGATGGACGGCTCGAGCGCCGCGCAGACCCGGCATCCCTTGGAGACGAACACGGCCAACGCGAGCTCCACCCCCGGCGGCGCCTCGACCGCACCGACCACCGCGGTGCGGGAACCGAGCGGCGGCCCCTCCTCTGGAATCTCGAGCGCGCCCGCCGGGCCGACGCGCAACCGCAGGATCCCGACCTCGCGCGCCAGCGCCAGGACCGCGACGCCGAGGGTGAGGCAGGCAAGGAGCGCGACCGCGAGGCCGAGGCCGAGCCACTGGTCGGTCGAGACCTCCTCCTCCGGCAGGAAGGGCAGTGAGGTGAAGGCGAAGGCGAGCAAGGCGTTGCGTGCGACGCCGCGCCAGCCGACGGTCGAGCGGGCGCCGAAGCACGCGCACGGCGCGCCGGAGCGGCCGCGGAGGATCGCCGAGATCATCGTCGCGGCGAACAGCGCCATCAGCGCGGCCGCGAGCCAGGCCGCGGCGGAGGAGCCGCCAATCACGCCCGCGGCGAGCGCGAGCTCGGCGACGATCACGAGCGCCCAGGCGGTCGTCTGCCCGCGCCGGCCGGCGAAGCCGAACGTGGCCATTGCCGCGCGGCTCGAGCCGGGGCTCGCGAGCTTCGCCACGCTGGCGCCCGCGAGGATCCCCCCGAGGACCAATCGCGCCGCGACCACGAGCACGCGCGCAAGCTACCAGCGCGTGGTACGTGGCATCGGCGATCAGCCGATTTGCACCATTCGCTCGATCGGCAGCTTCGCGCGCTCGGCGAGCGCCTCCGGGACCTTCACCTCGTGCTTCATCTCTCGGAGCGAGTCGCGCAGCTTCGGCAGCGTGATCATCTTCATGTACTTGCAGAAGGCCATCCGGTTGGCCTCGACCAGCCGCGCCTGCGGCGCCGCCTGCTGAAGCGGATAGAGCATCCCCGTCTCGGTGGCGACGATGAACTCGCCCTCGGGATGCTCGCGGACGTGCTCGAGCATGCCGGAGGTCGAGAGCATGTGGACTCCCTCGGCGTCGACGTCGCCGGCGGCGACGTACTCCATCGCCTGCGTCGAGCAGCCGCACTCGGGGTGGATCAGGAACTCCGCTCCGGGATGCTCGGCCCTGGTGCGCTCGATGTCGCCGGGCCGGATGCCGGCGTGGACGTGGCACTCGCCGTCCCAGACGTGGAAGCGCGCGTACCGCTCCGGGTCGGAGGTGAGGCCCGTCTCGCGCGCGACGAAGGAGCCGAGCCACATGTCAGGCCCGAAGAGGATCTCCGTGTCCGCGCCGTGCTCGGCCCAGATGTGCTCGACCACCTTGACGGCGTTCGACGAAGTGCAGCAGTAGTCGGTCTCTGCCTTCACTTCCGCGGAGGTGTTCACGTACATGACGACGAGCGCCCCTGGATGCTCGGCCTTCCAGGCGCGGAGCTGCTCGGCGGTGATCGAGTCCGAGAGCGAGCACCCGGCGTCCGGATCCGGGATCAGCACGCGCCTGTCCGGCGAGAGGATCGAGGCGGTCTCCGCCATGAAGTGGACGCCGCAGAAGACGATCACGTCGGCGTCGGTGGAGGCGGCCTCCCGGGAGAGCCCGAGCGAGTCCCCCATGTGGTCGGCGACATCCTGGATCTCGGGCACCTGGTAGTTGTGGGCGAGGATCACCGCGTTTCGCTCGGCGGCGAGCGCGCGCACCTCCTCGGACATGCGAGTGACGTCCTCCGGCGTGAGCGACCGATTCGGGTTCGGTTGAAGTGTCGGCAGCGTCTGCATCGAGCGCCCTTCTCCTTCGTATGTTCGCGTGCCCGTGCCGGTCGAAATACGTTCACGCCGGCCTCAAACAGAGCGAATGAACGTGCAGGCAGTTTACTGAGACAGATGACTGAGGCTCCATCGACGTGCGGCGACGGGGGGTCAGTCATCTGATGCCCGAGCTGCCGGAGGTTGAGATCACGGCGCGCAGGCTCGGCTCCGCACTCGCCGGAGCCGAGGTCTCCTCGACGCTCGCCCCGGGCATGGTGGCGATGAAGACGTTCGACCCGCCGCTCTCGGCGCTCGACGGAATGACGGCCGCCGGCGCGCGGCGGATCGGGAAGATGCCGGTCATCCGTTTCTCCGGCCCTGACGGGCCGCTCGAGCTCCTCGTCCACCTCATGTCCGCCGGGCGGCTGCAGCTCTTCGACAAGCAAGCATCCCTCAAGGACCGGCGCTCGCGGGTGCTGATCAGGCTGGCGGACGGACGCGAGCTCCGCTTGCGCGAGTTCGGCACGAAGCAGCGGGCGTGGGCGAAGCTGCTTCGCGAGGGCGAGGTCGACTCCGACGAGATGGTGGTGACGCTCGGGCCCGAGGCGTGGCCGGCGCCGCCGGTGGAGGCGCTGGCTGCGGCGATCGACCAGCCCCGCCACCTGCACCCGTTGCTTCGTGACCAGCGGGCGATCGCCGGCATCGGACGCTCGTGGGTCGACGAGATCCTCTGGGAGGCCCGGCTATCGCCGTTCAAGAGGGGGTCGGAGCTCGAGCGCGAGGAGGTCGAGCGCCTGCACGACGCGCTCCACGTCCTCGGTGACGCGATCGAGCACTACGAGCAGGTCATCGGCGACGAGATCCCGGACAAGATGCCGATGCCGCTCAAGGTCCACCGGCGCGAGGGCGAGCCCTGCCCCCGCTGCGGCGTGACGATCGAGGCGGTCTATTTCGCCGAGCACCAGACCAACTACTGCCCCGCCGAGCAGACGGGCGGGCGGGTCCTCAAGGACCGGCGGCTCTCGCGGCTCTTGAAGTAAAGAGTGCGGCGAGAGATCGAATTCGCGCCGCCACACGCGAGCCTATCCGGCCTCGAGCAGCATGCTGAGGTCGAGCGAGGCGGCGGAGTGGGTGACGGCGCCAATCGAGATCAGCTCGACTCCGCTGCGGGCGACCGCGGCGACGTTGGAGAGCGTGATCCCGCCCGAGGCCTCGAGCTGGGCCGGGCTCTTGGCCGCGTCGCGCGCGGCCACCGCCGCGCGGAGCTCGTCCGGGCTCATGTTGTCGAGCAGGATGCGGTCGGCGCCCGCCTCGAGCGCATCCGTCACCTCGGCCGCGTCCCGGCATTCGACCTCGACCGCGAGCTCTGGCTGCGCCGCGCGGGCCCGCTCGACGGCACGGGCGAGGCCGCCGGCGATCGCGATGTGGTTCTCCTTGATCAGGATCGCGTCGTAGAGGCCGAGCCGGTGATTGACGCCGCCGCCCGCGGCGACCGCAGCCTTCTCGAGCGCGCGCAGGCCGGGCGTCGTCTTGCGCGTGTCAAGGATGCGGGCGCCGGTGCCGGCGACGGCCGCGACGAACCTCGCGGTGAGGGTCGCGACCCCCGAGAGGTGGCCGAGCAGGTTGAGCGCCGTGCGCTCGGCGCCGAGCAGCGAACGCGCGGAGCCCGAGATCAGTGCCACATCTGCCGGGACCTCGTCCCGCCACGTCCCCTCAGCCGCGACCCGCTCGAACCGGTCCGCGCCCGCCTGGTGAAAGACCTCGGCGGCCGCCTCGAGGCCGAACACGACCCCGGGCTCCTTCTGCACGATGCGCGCGGTGGCGCTCGCGGCGGCGGGCACGACCGCCTCGGAGGTGACGTCGCCTGGGCCGACGTCCTCCGCGAGCGCTCGGGCGACCAACTCGCCGAGAGGCTCGCTCACGTGCCGCCGTCCGCGGGGAAGACGGCGATCGTCGCCGTGAACCCGTGCAGGAAGTTGCGGCCGCCGACCGGCCCGATCTCACCCGCGCAGAAGAAGCCGCCGGTCGGCGCCGCCAGCGCGTCCTCGAGCGCCGTCGCGTCGTGGTCGGGGACGTCGAACATGTGGGATCCGCGCCCGTTGCAGGTGAAGAGCAGGGCCCCGGCGGCGCCCTCGGTGCCGATCGCCTGCGCCTGCGCGCGCAGCGCGGCGCGCAGGTCCTCGTCGGCGGTGGCAGCGTCGCGGACGTGGACCCGGACGGTCTGACCCACGCGGACCCGCTCCCCGAGCGCGATCGCGTTCGAGTCGGGCTCCACTCCGAGGATCGGGCGCACCAGGAAGTCGCCACGCTCGTAGGAGGGCTGGTTCTCGTCGATGACGACGCCGAGCATCAGCCCCTGGGCCGCGAGCATCTGCTCGTGCGCGTCGAGCTCGCCGATCGCGTCGCGGAGGCGGTCAAGTGCCGGTCGCGATGCGAGCTCGGTGATCAGGTTCCCCTCCGCCGCCGTGATCGTCATCTCCGGGCCGACCGGCGTCGCGCCCTGCGAGACGCACGGGACGATCCCGACGCCCGCGAGCGATGCGATCACCGCGCCCGACGGGTGGACCTCGCCGTCGCAGACCAGCGAGCCGCTCCGCGCGGTCGCGCTTGCGAGACCGCCGAGCACGGGCATTCCCGGCCGCTCTCGGTTGAGGCGCGCGAGGAGCGCATCGGCGCTGAACGTGTAGGGGTCCGCGAGCGCGATGACCGCCTCGCCGAGCCGCGTCGGGTCGGGCAGTCCGGTGATCGCATCGGGACCGCCCGCCGGCTGTCCCTCCAGGTGGTGCGCCGCGACCGCCGATCCAGGCGCCTCCAGCGCCCAGACCACGGCTCCCGAGCCGGACTCCATCTCGCGCCCCGCGCCGACGACGCCGCCGGCGCCGCAGCCGATCAGCGCGCCCGGGGCGAGCCGCTCGCGGACTGTCTCGACGCCCTCCGCCGCGTGAAGGAGGTGGGCACCGGCCGCGAAGACGAGCGCGAGGTCACAGCCGGCGTCGAGGCCGTCGGCGGCCTGGCTCGAGGCCCGCGCGTAGGCCTCGGCAGGGTCCGCTTCCTGCGAGACGCCGACGCTGACCCTGACGGCCACGGCTACGAGCTCCGGGCGGCGGAGCTCAGCAGGTACTCGCGGACGAACCCGTCGAGGTCGCCGTCGAGGACGCGGTTCGCGTCGCCGACCTCGTGGCCGGTGCGGTGGTCCTTGACCCGGGTCGACGGGTGAAGTGTGTAGCTGCGGATCTGCGAACCCCACTCGGCCGCCTTCTGCTCGCCGCGCTCGACGGCGAGCTCCTCGGCGCGCCTTCGCTCCTCCTCCTCGAGCAGCCGGGCTCGCAGCATCCGCAGCGCCGTCGCCTTGTTCTGGGTCTGCGAGCGCTCGTTCTGGCACTGGACGACGATCCCGGTCGGGATGTGCGTGATCCGGACCGCGGAGTCGGTCTTGTTCACGTGCTGGCCGCCGGCGCCCGACGCGCGGTAGGTGTCGACGCGTATTTCCTCGTCGTCGATGTCGATCGAGACCTCGTCGTCGACGAGCGGCGCGACGTCGAGCTGCGCGAATGCCGTGTGCCGGCGGGCCTGAGCGTCGAACGGCGAGATCCGAACGAGCCGGTGGACGCCGCGCTCGGCCGCAAAGAGGCCGTACGCGTTCTCGCCCTTGGCGATGAACGTCGCCGACTTGATTCCGGCCTCCTCCCCCGGCGACACCTCCTTCATCTCGACGCCGAAGCCGCGCCCCTCGGCCCAGCGCAGGTACATCCGGAGGAGCATCTCGGCCCAGTCCTGCGAGTCGGTGCCGCCGGCGCCGGAGCGCACGGTCACCACGGCGTCACCGGAGTCGTACGGGCCGCTGAACAGGCGCGACTCCTCGAGCTCGGCGAGCCTCGCCTCGATCGCGGCGAGCTGTGATTCGAGCTCCGAAGCGATCTCCGCGTCGTCGGCGGCCATCTCGGCGAGCTCGTCGAGGTCCGCGGCGTCGCGCTCGAGCTGCCGGAACGTGTCCACCCGGCGCTGGACGCGCGCGTGCTCGGCGGAGGTGGCCGCGGCCTTCTCCTGGTCGTCCCAGAAGCCGGGCGCCCCCATCTCCTCCTCCAGGCGGGCTAGCTGGGACTCGAGCCGGGGCGGGTCAAAGGTAGTCCGAGAGCAGGGTCAGCCCCTCGCGGATCTCCCCGATCCGCGCGCTCACGGCCTCCTTGTTGGGCGCCACCGCCACGAGGCCAGCTTAGAGGCTCGGCTCAGTCGTCGAGACCGGCGGCCGCGAGCGCCTTCGAGCGATCGTCGAACGGGTGCCAGCGAGCGATCAGCCCGTCGGCATCCAGCCCGACGACCACCGCGAGCTCCTCCTCGTCTGCGAGCTCGCCGTTCTCGATCCAGAGCCATTGCCGCCGCAGGAAGGCCACCGCGTCGCGGCCCTCCGCCCGAACGCCGTCGAGCACGAGCCGCTGGCTCAGCGAGCCGGAGGCGCGGCGCTTTGCCCAGCGGCGGACCGCGTCACGGCCGACGAGCGGCCCGCGCTTGCTGGCGATCTCGACGTCCTCGGACAGCGTCGCCACCAACGCCTCGAGGTTCTCGGAGTTGAACGCGTCGACATAGGCGCCGACGATGGCCTCAGGGTCGGGGGTCCTCATCCGGCCGCGGGGGCGTCAGCGCCGCCGGCGCGCCTAGGCCCCGTGGCACTTCTTGTACTTCTTCCCGGAGCCGCACCAGCAGGGATCGTTGCGCCCGATCTTCTCCTGGTCGGTCTTGACGACCGTGGCCGGGTTGACACCCTCCGCCGCGCCGTTGCCCGCTCCGGCGGCCGCTGCGGCGGGTGCCGCGGCGCCCGCCCCTGCTGTGGCCGCCCCCGCGGCGCGGGCCTCGCCGATCGCCGACGGTTGCTCGGCGGCCGGGCCACCCGCGTACTGGACCTCGCGCGCCTCCTCCTCGCGGCCGAAGAGCTGCTCGGCCTGCGCCGGCTCGATGTTGACCTCGACGTGGAAGATGACCCGGACGAACTCCTCCCAGATCGAAGCCATCAGCTCCTCGAACATCCCGAAGCCCTCGTTCTTGTAGGCGACGAGGGGGTCGATCTGCGCGAAGCCGCGGAGGTGGATGCCCTCGCGCAGGTAGTCCATCTCATAGAGGTGCTCACGCCAGCGGTTGTCGATGATCTGGAGCAGGATCTGGCGCTCCAGGTAGCGCATCAGATCGGAGCCGAACTCGTCCTCGCGCCGCTCGTAGGCGGCGAGCGCGTCGTCCGTCAGCGTGGCGACGATCTCCTCGCGGTTTGAGCTCTGCGGCTCGAGCTCGGCGAGCGAGATCTGAAGCGGCCACAGCGTCGCGGCCTGCGCCTGGAGCCCCGCGAGGTCCCAGTCCTCGAAGATCTCGCCTGGCGTGTAGGTCTCGACGGTCCGCTCGACGACCTCGCTGAGCTCCTGTTCGGCGACGTCGGACATGTCGCGACCCTCGAGGATCTCGCGCCGGTACTTGTAGATCACGCGGCGCTGCTCGTTCATCACGTCGTCGTATTCGAGGACGCGCTTTCTGATCAGGAAGTTCTGCTGCTCGACCTTCTTCTGCGCGTTCTCGATCGTCCGTGTCAGCATCTTCGCCTCGAGCGGATACTCCTTGCCCTCCTCGTCGACTGGGCCGAGGCGGTCGAGGATCTTGTAGATCCGCTCGCCCGCGAAGAGCCGGATCAGGTCGTCCTCGGCGGAGAGGAAGAACCGCGACTCCCCGGGATCCCCCTGACGTCCGGACCGGCCTCGCAGCTGGTTGTCGATCCGCCGCGACTCGTGGCGCTCCGTCCCGCAGATGAAGAGGCCGCCCAGGGCCTTGACCTTCTCGCCCTCCTCCGCGCACTGCTCTCTGAAGCGCGGCATGAGCTCGGCGAGCTCCTCGTCCCAGCTCTCGTTCTCCGGAGTGATCCCGAGCTTGCGAAGCTCCGCCTGGGCGAGCATGTCGGGATCGCCGCCGAGCTTGATGTCGACGCCCCGCCCCGCCATGTTCGTCGCGATCGTGACCGCTCCCAGGTGACCGGCCTGCGCGACGATCTCACCCTCGCGCTGGGCGTGCTCGGGCTTCGCGTTCAGGACCACGTGCTCGATCCCGGAGCGCCGCAGCTCGTCGGACAGCATCTCGGAGACCTCAACCGAGATCGTCCCGACCAGTGCCGGCTGGCCCCTCTCGTGGCGCGCCTTGAGCTCGTCGACCACCGACGCCCACTTGCCCTGCTTCGTCTTGTAGATCTGGTCGTTGTGGTCGGCGCGGACCATCGGCCGGTGGGTCGGAATCTCGACCACGGCCATCTCGTAGATCTTCATGAACTCGGTCGCCTCAGTGAGGGCGGTGCCTGTCATGCCGCTGAGCTTGTCGTAGAGGCGAAAGTAGTTCTGGAGCGTGATCGTCGCCAGGGTCTGGTTCTCCTCGCGGATCCGCACGCCCTCGTTCGCCTCGACCGCCTGGTGCAGGCCGTCGGACCAGCGCCGGCCCTCGAGGATGCGGCCGGTGAACTCGTCGATGATCTTCACCTCGCCATCGATCACCGCGTAGTCCTTGTCGCGATGGAACAGTGACTCGGCCTTGAGTGCCTGGATCAGATGGTTGACGAGCATGCCGTGCTCGGAGACATAGAGGTTCTCGACGCCGAGAAACTTCTCCGCCTTGGTGACGCCGGCCTCGGTTGGGGCCACGGTCTTGTGCTTCTCGTCGTACTCGTAATCGTGGGTCGCCTCCGAGGTGTCCCGCGACTCGCCCAGCGACTTCAGCTTGGGCTTCATCTCGACACCGTCCATCTGCTTGGCCAGGCGGGCGAACGTGTAGTAGGTGTCGGCGGCCTGCTCGGGACGCCCCGAGATGATCAGCGGCGTACGCGCCTCGTCGATGAGGATGTTGTCGACCTCGTCGACGATCGCGAAGGCGTACTCGCGCTGCACGCACTCCTCGAGCGAGGAGGCCATGTTGTCGCGCAGGTAATCGAAGCCGAACTCGGAGTTCGTGCCGTAGGTGACGTCGCAGCCGTACATGTCGCGCCGCTCCGCGGGCCTCATCTCGGACTGGATCACCCCGACCGTGACGCCGAGCATGTCGTAGATCGGCCTCATCCAGTCGGCGTCGCGGCGGGCCAGGTAGTCGTTCACGGTCACCAGGTGCACCGGGTCGCCGCCGAGCGTGTTCAGGAACACCGCGAGCGTCGCGGTCAGCGTCTTGCCCTCGCCGGTCCTCATCTCGGCGATCGCCCCCGAGTGGAGGACCATGCCGCCGATCAGCTGGACGTCGTAGTGGCGCTGGCCGAGGGTTCGCTTCCCGGCCTCGCGGCAGAGCGCGAATGCCTCCGCGAGGAGGTCGTCCAGCGACTCACGGTCGCGGGCGCGCTCGCGGAGCTCGTCGGCGCGCTCGCGGATCTCGGAATCCTCGAGCAGCTCGAGCTCCGGCTCGAAGCGGTTGATCGAGTCGACGCGGCGCTCGTAGTCCTTGAATTTGCGGCCCTCGCCGAGCCGCAGGGCCTTGTCGATGATTCCCCGTGCCACGGGCTCTGAGAGTAGCGGCCGGGAAGCTCGCCGCTACGCGGCACGGCGCCGCAGGCGACCGGCGACCCTGCGCGCGTCGGCGCGCTTGCGCCGCTTCTCGCGGTGGCGCTTGACCTGACGGCGGACGTCCTCGGCGAGCTCGTGAATCGAGTGGAGCATGTCGGGCGAGGCCTCCTCCGCGTGGAGCGTCGCGCCCTTCAGGTAGAGGTTCGCCTCGGCGACATAGCGGTCGGTGATCGCGGGGTTTCGCTCCTCGCGCAGCTCGACCTCGAGCGTCGCGAGCCCGGAAACCTGGCGGCCGATCCTGGAGAATCGCTTGACGACCGCTTGGCGGAGTTCGTCGGTCACCTCGGCGTTCCTACTTCTGACCTCGATTCTCACCGTGTCTCCTTCGCTCGGGCTGTCCTCGCATGCTACGCGCCCAGACGCGGCCCGCCAAGTGATCTCGCGAAGACCGCGGCCCGCACCTCGATCGCGCCGGCCGCGCGCAGCGCCGCGGCGCAGGCCGCAAGCGTCGCGCCCGTCGTCAGCACGTCGTCGACGAGGAGGACGCGGCCGGGCACCGGCCCCCGCGTCCGCACCGCCGGCGGCGAGGCGAGGCGCTTCGCACGAGGGCGCCCGACCTGGCGCCGGCCGTCTCGCCGCGCCAGGGCGCTCGCGATCGGGAGGCCGAGCCGCGCGGCCGTCGCGGCCGCGATCAGCTCCGCCGGATCGAAGCCTCGCCGGCGTCGCCGGCCCGGCGCCGCGGGCACCGCGACCACCGCCCACCCGGGCTCCGCGACGGGAGCCGCCCCCGCCACCGCTGCCGCGATTCGCTCCGCCACACGAGCCGGCCGCGAAACTTGAGCGCGGCGACCAGCTCCCGGGCGGCGCCCTCGTACAAAGTCGCCCACGCGACGTCGCCGACGCCGGCCACACGGGCGTGGCCGGGCCGGGCGTCGGCGACCCTGCGCTCGCAGGCCGCGCAGAGGATCACGCCGGAGCGGCATGGCGTCTCGCACGCCGCGCACCGCGGTGGGGCGAGGAGGTCGATCATCACTCCCGCGGCTGAGCGCGCGCGCATCGCCCGCACGATCGCGCTGCCGAGCGCGCGCGTGGCGCCCTGAGTGCAACCGGTGGGTCACGACACGGCCGCGATTTCGACGCGGCTGCCGGCTCGGATCGGTTGGGCACGTGTGACGGCTATACCGTCATCAATGCTCACTCGATCCCGGGTTCAGTCGAAGACGATCCGCTCGACCGCCTCGACCTCGGGGTCGCAGCCGATCACGGCGGGGGCCTTGGCGAGCGCCGTGTCCGGGTCCTTGAGCCCGTGCCCGGTGAGTACGCAGACCACCGCGTCCGGCGCCTCAGCGCCCTCGGCCGTCGGCAGGCCGTGCGCGAGCAGCCCGGCGACCGATGCCGCCGACGCCGGTTCGCAGAACACGCCCTCCCGTGACGCGAGCAGGCGGTACGCGTCGAGGATCTGCTCGTCGCTCACGGCGGCGATCCGGCCGCGCGAGGCGGTGATCGCGCCCATCGCCTCCTCCCAGCGCGCGGGGTTGCCGATCCGGATCGCGGACGCGACGGTTTCGGGGTTTGGAACGGGCTCGCCGCGGACGAGCGGCGCGGCGCCCTCGGCCTGGAAGCCGTAGAGGAGCGGCGCCGCGCCCACCTCTCCGAAGCCGCGCCACCAGGCGCTGATGTTGCCGGCGTTGCCGACCGGGATCGCGAGCGCCGCGGGCGGCCCCCCGAGCTCGTCCACGACCTCGAAGGCCGCCGTCTTCTGGCCCTCGATCCGGTACGGGTTGACCGAGTTGACGAGCTCCACCGGATGCTTGGCGGCCAGCGCGCGGACGATCGCGAACGCCTGGTCGAAGTTGCCGCGAAGGGCGACAACGCGCGCTCCGGCGATCAGCGCCTGGGCGAGCTTGCCGATCGCGATCTTGCCCTCGGGCACGATCACGGCTCCGCGCAGCCCCGCGCGCGCGGCGTAGGCCGCGGCGCTCGCCGCGGTGTTCCCCGTCGAGGCGCAGATCACCGCTTCCGCGCCCGCTCCCTTGGCGCGCGAGACGGCGACGGTCATCCCGCGGTCCTTGAAGCTCCCGGTCGGGTTCGCGCCCTCGAGCTTGAGCAGCACCCGCGCACCCAGCCGCTCGGAGACGACCGGCGCTTCGACCAGCGGCGTCGAGCCCTCGTTGAGGCTCACCACCGGGTCGCCGGGCTCGAGCGGAAGCCGATCGCGGTAGCGCTCGATCAGCGGCCGCGCCACTACACGAACTCTTCCTCGATCACGCGGATCGCGCGCGGCGCGGCGCGCAGGAACTCGAGCTCGGCGATCTCCCCCACGGCCGCACGGAACCGCGACTCCGGGCACTCGTGAAGGACCATCACCAGGCGCGCCTCCTCGCCGAGGCCACGCTGGACGACGCTCTGCACGGAGATCCCGTTGCGCCCGAGAACATCGGCGATCCGGGCGAGGACGCCGGGGCGATCGGCGACCTCGAGGTGGAGGTAGAACGAGGAGCTCACGTCGGCGACGATCTCGAGGCGCTCGCGCGTCTGGTCCACGGGGGCCTCGCCGGCGAGGATGGAGACGACGTCCCCGAGCACGGCGGTGCCGGTCTCGACCCCGCCCGCGCCCGGGCCGGACATCGTGATCTCGGTGATCGCCGCCGCCTCGACCGTGACCGCGTTGAAGGGTCCCTCGATCGGCGCCAGCGGGTGTCCGCGGTGAAGGAAGCAGGGAAAGACGCGGACGCTGATCCCGTTTCCGCGTCGCTCGGCGACCCCGAGCAGCTTCAGCGACAGGCCAAGCTCCTTCGCGTAGGCGATGTCGCTCGGCGAGATCTCCGTGATGCCCTCGTAGGTGACGTCGTCGAGGTTGACGGGCGTGTCGAACGCGAGCCGGGCGAGGATCGCCATCTTCGCGGCGGCGTCGGCCCCGCCCACGTCCTCGGTCGGATCGGCCTCGGCGAAGCCCAGGTCCTGGGCCCGCGCGAGCGCGTCCTCGTAGGCGGCCCCGGTGGCCGCCATCTCCGTGAGGATGAAGTTGGTCGTCCCGTTGACGATCCCGGAGACGCGCGTGATCCTCGTCGCCGCGAGGCTCTCCTGAATCACCCTGATCACCGGGACCACGCCCGCCACCGCGGCCTCGAAACGAAGCTGGACGCCTGCGTCACGCGCCTTCGCGAACAGCTCGTCGCCGTGCTGCGCGATGAGCTGCTTGTTCGCGGTGACGACGTGCCGGCCCGCCTGGAGCGCCGCTGTCACGAGCTCGCGCGCCGGCTCGGTGCCGCCGATCAGCTCCACGATGATCTCCGAGTCGCTCAGGATCTGCTCGAAGTCGCCCTCGGACCGGGTGAGGACGCCCGCGATCTCGGGCCGGCGCCCGGAGATCGCCTCCACCTGGAACGCGCGCTCCGTGAGCTGCTCGGCGAACGCGGCGCCGACCGTGCCGCGACCGAGGACGCCGATTCCGGCCGGCTCAGACATCCCGCGCGGTCAGGTCGTCGTAGGTCTCGCGCCGCACGACGAGCCTCGCGTCTCCGTTCTCGCAGAAGATCACCGGCGGGCGCGGGACGCCGTTGTAGTTGCTCGCCATCGCGTAGCCGTAGGCGCCGGTGGCCGGGGTGACGAGCACATCGCCGATCCTTGGCGCGCCGAGCAGCGCGTCCCGCACGAGGACGTCGCTCGACTCGCAGTGCATCCCCGCGATCGTCACCGTGGTGTCCGGCGGCTCGGCGGCGCGATCGGCGACCACGGCCTCGTAACGCGAGCCGTAGAGCATCGGGCGCAGGTTGTCCGACATGCCGCCGTCGACGGCGACGTAGGTGCGGACGTTCGGGATCTCCTTCACGGTGCCCACCGTGTAGGCGGTGACGCCGGCGTTGCCCACCAGCGAGCGCCCCGGCTCGACCAGGATCCGTGGCACAGGGTCGAAGACGCGGCGCACTCCGCTCACCTTGACGTCCACGTAGGCCTCGATGGACGGCGGCTCGTCCTCGGCGGTGTAGGCGATCCCGAGCCCGCCGCCGACGTTGAGCATCCGGCACCAGCGCACATCCGCGAGCTCGGCGAGCGCTTCGATCGCCTTCACGTACGGCTCGAGCTCGAAGATCTGCGAGCCGATGTGGGCGTGGAGGCCGACGAGCTCGAGGTGTGGCGAGCGTTCCACGGCCGCGACGGCGGCGGCGGCGAGCCCGTCCGCGAGGCCGAACCCGAACTTCGAGTCGAGCTGGCCCGTCTGGATATAGGTGTGCGTGTCGGCCCTGACCCCCGGCGTCACCCGGATGAGGACCTCGTGCCGGCCGCCGGACGCCGCGGCGATCCGCTCGAGGCGCTCGATCTCCGTTAGCGAGTCGCAGATCACGTGCCCGACACCGGCCTCGACCGCCGACGTGAGCTCCGCCTCCGTCTTGTTGTTGCCGTGCATGTGGACGCGACCCGGTGGCACGCCGGCACGGAGCGCCATGTGAAGCTCGCCGCCGGAGGCGACGTCGATCGAGAGCCCCTCCTCGGCGAGCAGCCGGTAGATCGCCGTGACCGGCGCCGCCTTGCTCGCGTAGATGACTTCGAAGTCGGCGGTGCGGGCGCTGAACGCTTCGAGGTAGGCGCGGGCGCGGGCCCGGAGGTCTTCGGGGGCGTAGATGTAGGCGGGAGTGCCGAACTCACGCGCGACCTCGAGCACGTCGCACCCTCCGATCTCGAGGTGGCCGCGCTCGTTCACCCGGCTGCCGATCGGATAGACGGCGGACCCCTCGATCGGGTTGGCGTTCGTCTTCACCACTCCAGCATCCATGAGCCGAGGGATTGTGACGGCAGCGAGCTCACGAGTGGCATCGCGCTCCCGGTGCGCAAGGATCCGGGCGTGCGGAGGCGGTGGCTAGCCCCGAGCGGACCGAACGCGACCGGTGAGGCGAGTGGGCGGCCGTACGCGCTCTGGCTTCCCGACGCGCCGCCGCCCTGGCCCGGGATGGTGATCGTGCACGGCGCCGGATCGCGCAAGGAGAACCACGCCGACTTCGCCCGCGCCTGCGCCGCCGCCGGCTGGGCGGCGCTCACCTACGACCAGCGGGGCCACGGCGATTCCGCCGAGGAGATGTCGCCCGCCGCGCTCGCGGACGTCGGCGCGATGGCCTGGGCGCTCGCCGCCGAGGAGGGCGTGGACCCCCTCAGGATCTGCGTGCGGGGTTCGAGCCTCGGCGGCTTCATCGCGATCCACGGTGCCGCGACCTCGGATGCGGTCGCCGGCGCGATCGCGATCTGCCCGGCGGACGAGGAGCACCTGCTGCGGGGCCTTCGCGCCCGGACGCTCGAGATGCGGATCGGCGAGCGCGCGCGCGACGATCTCGCCGCGTGGCTCTCCGAGCACGACCTGCGCGACGCGGTCGCCGAGATGGGCACCAAGCCATTGCTCCTGATCCACGCCCGTGGCGACGAGCGGGTCCCGTACGAGCTCTCGGAGGAGCTTTATGAGCGCGCCCGCGACCCGCGGCGGCTCATCCTCCTGCCCGGCGGACACCACCGCTCGGCGCAGCACGACCCCGAGCTTCAGGGCGAGGCGCTGCGGTGGATGGCGCGGGCGCTCGAGCGGTAGAGCCGGCGAAGAGCGCGCGGTCCGACGAGCTACGGAACCAGACCGCCGGTCGTATCGGTGACCGTGTCCGTGACCGTGTCGGTGACGCCGCCGACCGTGTTGTCGATCGTGTCGTCGACCGGAGCTGTGACGCCCTGCGTGGTCCCGCCCAGGTTCGTGTCGGCGCCCGCACTG
>Ga0126307_10000255_pt1 | contig 34546 bp, 33 predicted proteins | sample Plot28_FD_89955 | JGI IMG/M metagenome (GOLD analysis project Ga0126307, IMG submission 89955) | Serpentine soil microbial communities from UC McLaughlin Reserve, CA, USA - Plot28 | ecosystem: Environmental > Terrestrial > Soil > Grasslands | place: USA: UC McLaughlin Reserve, Lake County... | reverse complement strand
GCCGACATCTACGCCGCCGTCGAGTCGATCCCGGCCGTGCTCGACTGCGTCGTCCTCGGGGTGGAGCAGCCCGACGGCGGCTACTGGATGCCGCTGTTCGTGCAGCTGGCCCCAGGCGAGGAGCTGACCGACGAGCTGCAGGCGCAGGTGAAGCAGGCGATCCGCGAGCAGGCCAGCCCTCGCCACGTGCCCGACGAGATCATCGCCGTCCCTGGCGTGCCGCACACCCGGACCGGCAAGCGGCTGGAGGTGCCGCTCAAGCGGCTGTTCCAGGGCGTCGACCCGGCGAAGGCGGTCAACACCGGGGCGGTGGACGACGCGTCGCTCATCGAGCACTACGTGCGGCTCGCGAGGACCCGGGGCGCGTCCTGACCTCAGCTTTCGGTACAGAAAGCTGATCCCGTCAGGCGGAATCCTCGGCGGTGGTCTCGGTCACCTTCACGGATGACGACCGCATGCGGCGGGCATCCCCACCCGCCAAGGTGTACGGAACCATCCCCGCCTGTCGAGGAGACCGAGCGACGATGACGTCGAGCGAGAACGAGACGTGGCAGCCCGAGCCGCCGGTGCTGCTGCCCCCGTGGCACACCCCGGAGCGGGAGAAGCTGCAGGAGCAGGCGCGCCGGTTCGCGATGGACGAGGTGCTGCCGGTCGCCAACGAGCTCGACCCGCAGAAGGGCGAGATCCCGGCGTCCCTGCTGTCGCGCCTGGCCGAGCTGGGCTACTTCGGCATCACCGTGCCCGCCGGGCAGGGCGGGCTGGGGCTGGGGGTCTTCGAGTACTGCATGGTCAGCGAGGAGCTGGCCCGCGCGTGGATGTCCACCGCCAGCATCCTGGCCCGCTCCCAGGGGCTGGGGACGGCGGTGGCCGACGCAGACCGCCGCCAGGATCTCCTGGCCCGTAGCGCCCGCGGCGAGTGGATCGGCGCCATCGCGCTGTCCGAGCCGGACGCCGGCTCCGACCTGGCCGGGGTCTCGACCCGCGCGGTGCTGGACGGCGACGAGTGGGTGGTCACGGGGCACAAGCGGTGGTGCGGCAACGCCAAGGCCGCCGACTTCATCCAGGTGCTGGTGCGCGAACGCGACCCCGAGCAGGGGGAGTCACGGTCGGCGGGCCTGGTGAACCTGCTGCTGGAGAAGGAGCGCGGCGAGTTCCCCGAGGGGTTGTCGGGCTACCCGATCGACAAGGTCGGCTACCACGGCTTCCTGACCTGGGACCTGCGGTTCGACGGTGTCCGCATCCCGAAGGACAACGTCATCGACCAGGCCAAGGCCGCGAAGGAGGACAGTGCCGAGGAGGGCGAGGCGGCCGAGCAGGCGGGCTTCGCCGAGGCGCAGAAGTTCCTCAACACCGCTCGGGTGCACACCGCCGCCCGTGCGGTCGGGCTGGCCCGCGCGGCCCTGGAGGACTCGATCGTCTACCTGCAGGAGCGCGAGCAGTTCGGCCACCCGATCAGCGACTTCCAGGCGCTGCGGTTCACCGTCGCGGAGATGGCGGCCCAGATCGAGCAGTCACGCGCCTTCTACCGGCAGGTCGCCCACCTGCTCGACCTCGGCCTGCCGTGTGCGAAGGAGGCGTCGATGGTGAAGCTGGAGGCGACGGAGATGTCGGTGCGGGTGACCAACCAGGCGATGCAGCTGCACGGCGGCAACGGCTACACGACCGAGCGCCAGGTGGAGCGGCACTGGCGCGATGCGCGGCTCACCACGATCTTCGAGGGCACCAGCGAGATCCAGAAGCGGATCATCAGCGACCGCCTGCTGCCTAGGAGCCCGCTCGGCTGAACCACTGTGCGCAACTCCACCTCCAGCGCGACGCCAGCGGTGGATTCCCGCACAACGGCGCACGTCGGTCAGCGCAGGCGGAGCACCCGGGCCTCCCAGGGGCGGAGCACCGCGGCGTCGTCGACCGGCAGGTTGCCCAGCACGAGCTCGGCGTCCACCGCCTGCGGCAGCAGGTCGGGCAGTGACTGCGCCGTCCGGCTCAGATTGCAGACGACGACCAGCGTCTCGCCGGCCAGCGACCGGGTGAACGCGTACACCTGGTCGTGCTCCGGCAGCAGCAGGTGGAAGTCGCCCAGCGCGACGACGGCGTTCTCGTGTCGCAGCGCGATGAGCCGCCGGTGGTGGGCGAGCACCGAGGTCGGGTCGTTCCGCTGCGCGTCGGCGTTCCACTCGACGTGGTCCGGGTTGACCGGCATCCACGGCGTCCCCGTGGTGAACCCGGCCGACGGCGAGGCGTCCCACTGCACCGGGGTACGCGCGTTGTCGCGGCTCATCCGCCGCAGGGCCGCCAGCACGTGCGCGGCGTCCTCGCCCGCGGAGACCGCCTGCACGTGGTGGTTGAGCGACTCGATGTCGGAGAAGTCGTCGAGGCCGGCGAACGGGAAGTTCGCCATGCCCAGCTCCTCGCCCTGGTAGACGTACGGCGTCCCGCGGTGCAGGTGCAGCAGCGTGGCCAGACAGGTCGCGGAGTCGCGGCGGTAGCGGGGCGAGTCGTCGCCGAAGCGCGAGACGGCGCGCGGCTGGTCGTGGTTGTCCCAGTAGAGCGAGTTCCACCCGACGTCGGCCAGGCCCGCCTGCCACCGGCCGAACGACGCCTTGAGGTCGCGCATCCGCAGCGGCCGGACGTCCCACTTCGAACTGCCCTGGTCCAGTGCCACGTGCTCGAACTGGAACACCATGTCCACCTCGCCCCGCGTGGGGTCGGTGAACAGCCGCGCCTCCTCCACCGTCACCCCCGGCATCTCGCCCACGGTGAGCAGGGCCGCATCCCGCCCGGCGAACACCTCGCGGTGCATCTCCTGCAGGAACTCGTGGATCCGCGGCCCGCAGAGGTAGGACGCCGACCCGTCCCCGAGCGACGTCCCGGGGATCGGCGGACCGTCGTGCAGGTGCCCGTCCGCAGCGACGTCCTTGCTGATCATGTTGATGACGTCCATGCGGAACCCGTCGACCCCGCGGTCGAGCCACCACCGCATCATCGAGTAGACCGCCTCGCGCACCTCGGGGTTCTCCCAGTTGAGGTCGGGTTGCCGGCGGTCGAACAGGTGCAGGTAGTACTCGCCGCTGGGCTCGTCGTACTCCCAGGTGGAGCCGGAGAAGAACGACTGCCAGTTGGTCGGCTCAGCCCCGGGTTCGCCTCCGGCCAGGCCGGTCCGTGGCGGCCGCCACCAGTACCAGTCGCGCTTCGGTGACGTCCGGGACGCTCTGCTCTCCAGGAACCACGGGTGCTCGTCGCTGGTGTGGTTGACCACCAGGTCCATGAGCAGCCGCATGCCGCGCGCGTGCAGCTTCACGATCAGGTCGTCGAGCTGGTCGAGGGTGCCGAACAACGGGTCGATGCCCTGGTAGTCGCTGATGTCGTAGCCGTTGTCGGCCTGCGGCGACGGGTAGACCGGCGACAGCCAGAGGACGTCGACGCCCAAGTCGGCCAGGTGGTCGAGGCGCTGCAGCACGCCGCCCAGGTCGCCGACGCCGTCGCCGTCGGAGTCCATGAACGAGCGCGGATAGATCTGGTAGACCACGGCGCTGGTCCACCACGGCGCCGACCCGGGGGTCAGGACGGCGCCCAGGTGTGGTGCACGGCCTCGACGTTGTTGCCGTCGGGGTCACGGAAGAAGACGCCGTAGTAGCCCGGGTGGTACTCGGGCCAGATCCGCGGCTCGTGCAGGATCTCGGTTCCCGACTCCCGGGCCGCGGCGAAGACGGCGTCCACGGCCTCTCGGGACGGCGCGGTGAGCGCCAGATGCACCGGACGGTCTCCCGCGCCCTCCATCGGCCCGAACCACAGCTTCGGGAAGCCGTCGGGGCCGGAGAGCCCGACGACGCTGCCCTCCGGACGGTCGAAGCGCATGGCCTCGCGCACTCCGCAGGCGGCGAACACCCGCGTGTAGAAGCTCACGGCGGCGTCGACGTCCGTGACCTGCAGGGACAGGTGGTCGAGCATGGCGCGACCGTAGCCACCGGCCCGGGGTCGCGGCGACCGGTGCGACCCGGCGCCCTCGCGCGGGCGCTGCTTGGATGGAGCGGCGTCGTCCTGATGCAGGCGCCGGGAACGCCCCGGTGCAGGAGGGAGAACCGTGGCCGAGCTGAGCCGACCGGACGTCGAGCCCCCGACTGGGCCTGCGCCGGACGACCTGGTGATCGAGGACCTCGTCGTCGGCGACGGTCCCGAGGCGACCCCGGGTTCACTGGTCAGCGCGCACTACGTCGGTGTCACCCACTCCGGTGGGGAGCAGTTCGACGCCTCGTGGGACCGCGGGGATCCGCTGGAGTTCCGGCTCGGCGTCGGCATGGTGATCCAGGGCTGGGACGAGGGCATCGCCGGGATGAAGGTCGGTGGCCGCCGCCGGCTCACCATCCCGTCGCACAAGGCCTACGGCGAGCGCGGTGCCGGCGGCGTCATCCAGCCCGGCGAGACGCTGGTCTTCGTCGTCGACCTCGTCGGCGTGAGATAGCAACACTGCGACCCTCCGGGCCGCACCGGGGGTTGAGGCGCGCACCCAGGGGGCACGGGTGCCGCCATGACACAGCCGGCGCCGACCACGGAGCACGCCCTCGCCCGTGAGGCCCGGCAGGCCGACGCCGCCCGGCGCGGCGACAGCGAGGAGGCCGGGGGCGAGTCGACCGGCACGGTGATCGTCGCCGGGCTGGCCAACCTCGCGATCGCCGTCGCCAAGCTCATCGGCGGCCTGATCAGCCACTCGTCGGCGATGCTGTCGGAGGCGGCCCACTCGGTCGCCGACACCGTCACCGAGGTCTTCCTGTTCGTCGCCCTCAAGCGGGGCAACCGCCCGCCGGACGCCAAGCACCCGTTCGGCTACGGCCGGGAGACCTACTTCTGGGCGTTCCTCGCCTCGCTCGCCACGTTCGGCCTCGGCGCCGGCTTCTCGATCTGGCAGGGCGTCACGACCATCGTCGAGGGCGAGGAGCAGGGCGACCCACTCGTCTCCTACATCGTGCTGGCCGTCTCCTTCGTGCTCGAGGGCGTGTCCTGGCTGAAGGCGGTGCGCCAGGTTCGAGGCGCCGCCCGCAAGTGGGACGTCACGCCCAAGGAGTACCTCTCCGGGACGACCGACACCACGGTCAAGGCCGTCACGTTCGAGGACACCGCCGCACTGATCGGCCTGGTCCTCGCCGCGGTCGGCCTGTTCCTGGAGCAGGTGACGGGCGACCCGGTGTGGGACGGCCTTGCGGCCGTCGTCATCGGCGTCCTGCTGGTCGTCGTCGCCTACGTCCTGGCCCGGGCGAACGTGTCGCTGCTCATCGGGCAGTCGGCGTCGCCCCGCCTCCAGGCGGAGCTGAAGACCGAGATCGCCGCCCTGGACCACGTCGTGGACGTGCCCTTCCTGCTCACCTCGGTGATCGGGCCGGCCCAGCTGCTCGTGGCCGCGAAGGTCGACTTCGACGACGAGGTGTCCGCCGCCGACATCGAGCGGGTGGCCGACGAGGCCGAGCGCCGCCTGGTGGCACGCCACGAGGGCGTCCGCTACGTCTTCCTCGACCCGACGGCCGGCGACGGACGGGCGCGGGCGCAGGCGCACCCCCTGCCCCACGAGGAGGCAGGGAATGCTTGAGAGGACAACGAAGTTGGGGCAGGCATGCAGGTAGAGGTCTGGTCCGACGTCGTGTGTCCGTGGTGCTACATCGGCAAGCGCCGCCTGGAGGCGGCCCTCGAGCAGTTCCCGCACCGCGACCAGGTCGAGGTCGTCTGGCGGTCGTTCCAGCTCGACCCGTCGATCCCGGAGGGCGAGACGCACCCGACGCTGCCCGCGCTGGCCGCCAAGTACGGCACCAGCGTCGAGGCGATGAGGGCCAACATGGCCCGCGTCGAGGAGCTCGCGGCGGCCGAGGGACTCGAGTACCACCTGGCCGACGGCGTCAGCGGCAACACCCTGCGCGCCCACGAGCTGCTGCACCTGGCCGCCGAGCGCGGGCAGGGCGGCGAGCTCAAGGAGCGGCTGCTGCACGCCCACTTCGAGGAGGGGCGCTCGGTCTTCGACGTCGACTCCCTCGTGGCGCTGGGCGCCGAGGTCGGGCTCGACGAGACCGAGGCCCGCGAGGCGCTGGCCGACCGGCGCTACCTCGCCGCCGTCCGCCAGGACGGCGCCACGGCGCAGGCCCTCGGCGCGACCGGCGTCCCCTTCTTCGTCGTCGACCGGAAGTACGGCGCGGCGGGTGCCCAGCCGGCCGAGCTGCTCCTGCAGATCCTCGAGCGCGCCTGGGCCGACGCGCACCCGCTGGTCACCGTCCCGGCCGCCGACGGGTGCGACGACGGCAGCTGCGCCGTCTGATTCAGCCCAGCAGTTCGGCCGCCGCCCGCAGCGCCTGCTCGGCGTCGGCGTCCAGCTCGCGGACGACGTCCGCGGCCGAGCGCTCCCTCGTCACCAGCCCGACGGCCTCGCCGGCGTAGACCGGGCCGAAACGCGGATCACCGGTCCGCCGGCCTTCGGCGACCAGCCCGCGGGCCTCGGCGTCGTCCACCAGTTCGGTCTCGCGGCCGTGCCAGGCCCGGCTGAAGTCGTTGACCAGCGCCCGTCCGGGCCAGCGCTCGGGCCACGCGATGCCCTCGCCGACGTCGAACGCGCGGGTCAGCACCGTCTCGTCGCCCGAGGCCGCCCGGACGCGCTCCCGCGCGGCGGGCTTGTTCAGCCCCTCGGTGCAGGACAGGAAGGCGGTGCCGACCCACACGCCGGCGGCGCCGGCGACCAGCGCCGCGGCCATCGCGCGGCCGGTGGCGATCCCGCCGGCGGCCAGCACCGGCCGGTCGGTGAGGGGCAGGACCTCCTGCAGGAGCGGCAGCGTCGCCCGCTGCCCGGTGTGACCGCCCGCCTCGGTGCCCTGGGCGACGATCACGTCGACCCCCGCGTCCACGACCCGGGCGGCGTCGGCGACGGTGTTCACCTGCGCGGCCACCGCGACCCCCGCGTCGTGCAGCGGCCCGACGTAGGGCGCCGGGTCGCCGAACGAGACCGACACCAGGCCGGGCCTGGCCGCCAGGGTGGCCTCGAACAGGTCGGGGCGGGTCTCGAGCACCCAGATCATCAGGCCGACCCCGAACAGCACGTCCGCCTCGGCGGGGATCGCGCACTGCTCGGTCAGGAACTCGGCCGTCGCGGAGCCGCTGATCCCGATCATCCCGAGGCCGCCGCCCTCCGACACCGCGCGGGCGAGCGCCCCACCGGCCACGCCCGCCATGGGCGCGCCGATGATCGGGGTGGACAGCTCGAGCCAGCGGGTCAGCGGTGTCGTGATCACGCCGTCATCCTGCCCCGTGGCCCCGTCCAGGGCACCGCCCCCGAGCGTGCGAAGGGCGGGGAGGGCGGGGTCCTGTCGGGGTCCTCCTACTCGTCCGCCTCCGTCCGGCCGGAGGCGAGCTCGTCCTCGCCGGTGGCGGCCGGATCGTCCTCGGCCGACGCGAGGTCCTCACCCTGGCCGTAGGCGCCGGGGTCGGCCTGCAGCGTGCGCGGGTCGTTGAGCGGGTCCGGGACGTCGGGGTCGGTCACGGTCATCCCGCCCGCATGCCCCACCGGCCGGGTCCTGAACCTCTGGCAAACGCGTAACCCATGTGTTACGCATATCAGATGGACGCGCTGGCGGCTCTCGCGGACCCGACGCGGCGGCAGCTCCTGGCCCTGCTGGCCGGCGGTGAGCAGGCGGCTGGCGAGCTGGCCGGGCGGTTCCCGGTCAGCCGCCCGGCGATCAGCCGGCACCTGCGGGTGCTGCGCGAGGCCGGCCTGGTCACCGCGCGCGGAGAGGGGAAGCGCCGCCTCTACGCCCTGGACCCACGCCCGCTGCGCGAGCTCGACGACTGGCTCGAGCCCTACCGCGACCTGTGGGCGCAGCGGCTCGACGCGCTGGACACCGAGATCGCCCGCGGTCGGCGGGCACGGACGAGCGGAGACCCGACATGACCGAGGACCTCGAGACCCGGCGCGGCGTCGTCACCACCGAGGCCGACGGCCGGCAGCGGCTCGAGTTCCGGCGGTCCTGGCCCGACCCCATCGAGGACGTCTGGGCCGCGCTCACCGAGCCCGACCGCCTCGCCCGCTGGATCGGCCGGTACGACGGCACGCGCGGCACCGGAGGCACCGGCACGTTCGTCATGACGCAGGAGGACGGCGACCACGCCGGCCAGGCCATGACGATCCTGGAGTGCGACCCGCCCCGGCGGCTGGTGGTCGAGTGGGAGCCGTCGGAGCTGGGCGTCTGGCGCGTCGATCTCGACCTGTGGGTGGAGGACGGGCGGACCTGGCTGCGCTTCGTCCAACTGTTCCCGGCGGACGCCGACGTCACCGACTTCGCCCTGGGCTGGCACTGGTACCTGGACAAGCTCGACACCCAGATCAGCGGCCGCCCGGAGCCTGGGGAGTGGGACGCCTTCCTCGCCGAGGTCGGCCCCGCCTACGGGCGTTCTGCGTGAGTCAGCGTCCGGGTCGGCCCAGCACGGCCATCGCGGCGGAGCCCGCCAGCCCGGAGACCACGATCGGCGTCTCGACGGGGTCGAAGCCCTTCGGCGTCAGCAGCCTCCGGTTGAAGCGCTCCGACAGGTAGCCGCCGATCATAGACGTGCCGAGGAGCCGCAGCATCTTCCGGGCGCGCTCGTCGGGCCCCGCAGCCAGGCGCGCGACCGCGTAGACCTGCGAGGCGAGCATGTACGACGGCGCGCTGTAGGAGGTGCCGAACCACAGCGAGTCCCGCGCGACGTGCTGCGGACTGCCGGTCATGAAGGGGACGTCGAAGTGGCGACGTCTGCGCAGGGCGACCACCTGGCCGACGAGGCCGGAGGCGAGCTGGATCGCGGAGGCGGCGAGGAGAGCCGAGCGGGAGGCCATGCCGTCGCACCGTAGGACCGCCGTCCCGGCTGTGGGGGTGTTCCGCTCGCTCCCGGAGTCCTGCAGGACCCGAGGAGCGTGAGGAACACCCCGAGAGCGGCCGGGCGTCAGGCGGACGCGCGCACCTGCACCGGGCCGGGACCGGTCCACGGCCCCAGCGAGCCCAGCAGGCGGTCGCGGCCGGCCAGCCGCGGCCCGGCCTGGATCGGGTAGACGTCGTAGGAGCCGTCGAGTTCCCGGGCGGCGTGGACGGCGAAGTTCGGGTCGTCCTGGGCCTCGCGGGCGATCGCGACCAGGTCCGCCGCCCCGCCGGCGACGACCGCCTCGGCCTGCCGGGCGTCGACGATCAGGCCGGCCGCCATCGTGGCGATGTCCGCCTCCGCGCGGATCCGGGCGGCGAAGGGCACCTGGTAGCCATAGCCGATCGGGTGCTCCCAGCCGCCGCCGAGCCCGCCGCCCGAGGTGTCGACGACGTCGACCCCGAGTGCCTTCAGCTCGCGGGCGAAGGCGACCGTGTCCTCCACGGTGACCCCGTCGCGGGACGCGTCGACCGACGAGACCCGCACGAACAGCGGCCTGTCCTCCGGCCACGCGGCGCGCACGGCCTCGACGACCTCGAGCGGGAAGCGCATCCGCGCCTCGCGGGAACCGCCGTAGGCGTCCTCGCGGCGATTGGTCAGCGGGGAGAGGAACTGGTTGAGCAGGTAGCCGTGCGCCGCGTGCACCTCGACGACGTCGAAGCCGGCGGCCACCGACCGGCGGGTGGCGGCGACGAACGCCTCGCGCACCCCGGCCAGCTCGTCCGCGGTCAGGGCGTGCGGCGTGGGCCAGCCCGGGCCGACCGGCACGGCGCTGGCGGACACGGTCGGCCACGGCGCCTCGCCCGGCCGCGCGTTCTCCCGAGTCACCGGGCCGTTCCCGTCCCAGGGGCGCAGGCTGCTGGCCTTGGCGCCCGCGTGCGCGAGCTGGATCCCGGCCAGGGAGCCCTCGGCGTGCAGGAAGTCCACCACCCGCGCCTGGCCCGGAACGTGCTCGTCGGACCACAGGCCGACGTCGCCGTGGCTGATCCGGCCCTCGGGCGTCACCCCGGTCGCCTCCACGACGACCAGACCGAAGCCGCCGAGAGCGAACCGACCCAGGTGGACCAGGTGGTAGTCGCCGACGAAGCCGTCGGTCACCGAGTACTGGCACATCGGCGCGACGACCAGGCGGTTCGGCAGCGTCACGCCGCGCAGGGTCAGGGGGTCGAAGAGAGCGGAGGAGGTCACGGACGGTCGCCAACGCCGAGATCGATCCCCGTCTTCCGAGCTGAGAAAGCAGACGTCCTAGACGTAACATGGCTCACGGTTACAGGCGAGTGTCCCGCCGGTAGCCTGACCGGACCCGGGCCGTGGCCAGCGTCGTCCACGTCCGGGTCCCACGCACCACTGCCGGTGCACCACCCAGCCCCGGCTACCCAGAGGATGGAGACGCCGTGACTTCAGTTGCCACCCCCGGTCTCGACAACGCCCCCACCACCCACGCCCGTCTGCTGGCCTGGGTGCGGGAGATGGCCGAGCTGACGACGCCGGACCGGGTGGTGTGGGTCGACGGCAGTGACGAGGAGTGGGAACGGCTCACCGGGAAGCTGGTGGACGCCGGCACGTTCACGCGGCTCCAGGCGAAGCCGAACTCCTTCTGGTGCGCCTCCGACCCGAGCGACGTGGCACGCGTCGAGGACCGCACGTTCATCTGCTCGGTCGACGAGGCCGACGCGGGGCCCACCAACAACTGGATGGACCCGCGCGAGATGAAGTCGCTCATGACCGAGCTGTACCGGGGGTGCATGCGCGGCCGGACGATGTACGTCATCCCGTTCTGCATGGGCCCGGTCGAGGCCGAGAGCCCCATGTTCGGCGTCGAGCTCACCGACTCCGAGTACGTCGTCGTCTCGATGCGAGTCATGGCGCGGATCGGCACGCACATCCTCGAGGCGATGGGCTCCGACCGGCCGTTCGTGCCGGCCATGCACTCCCTCGGCGCCCCGCTCGACGAGGGCCAGCAGGACGTCCCGTGGCCCTGCAGCGACACCAAGTACATCGTCCACTTCCCCGAGGAGCGGATGATCTGGTCCTACGGCTCGGGCTACGGCGGCAACGCCCTGCTGGGCAAGAAGTGCTACTCGCTGCGCATCGCGTCGGTCATGGCCCGCGACGAGGGCTGGCTCGCCGAGCACATGCTGATCCTCAAGCTGACCAGCCCGCAGCAGAAGACCTACTACGTGGCCGCCGCCTTCCCGAGCGCCTGCGGCAAGACCAACCTGGCCATGCTCGAGCCGACCATCCCCGGCTGGAAGGTCGAGACCCTCGGCGACGACATCGCCTGGATGCGCTTCGGCGAGGACGGCCGCCTCTACGCCCTGAACCCCGAGTACGGCCTGTTCGGCGTCGCTCCCGGCACGGGCTGGGACACCAACCCGAACGCCATGCGCACCATCGACAAGGGCAACTCGGTCTTCACCAACGTCGCGCTCACCGACGACGGCGACATCTGGTGGGAGGGGATGACCGACGAGCCGCCGGCCCACCTCACCGACTGGAAGGGCCGCGACTGGACGCCGGAGAGCGAGGAGCCCTCCAGCCACCCGAACAGCCGCTTCTGCACCCCGATCACCCAGTGCCCGATCCTCGCGCCCGAGTACGACGACCCGAAGGGCGTGCCGATCTCGGCGATCCTCTTCGGCGGCCGCCGGAAGACCACGATCCCGCTGGTCACCGAGGCCCGGGACTGGAACCACGGCGTGTTCATGGGCGCGACGCTCTCCTCGGAGACCACCGCCGCGGCCACGGGTGCCGTCGGCGTCGTCCGCCGCGACCCCTTCGCGATGCTGCCGTTCATCGGCTACAACGCCGGCGACTACTTCGGTCACTGGGTCGAGACCGGCAAGATGCACGACGCCACCAAGCTGCCGCGGATCTTCTACGTGAACTGGTTCCGCCGCGACGAGGACGGCGGCTTCCTGTGGCCGGGCTTCGGCGAGAACAGCCGTGTCCTCAAGTGGGTCGTGGAGCGCCTCGAGGGCACCGCTGCCGCCGTCGAGACCCCCGTCGGTCACGTGCCCACCTCGGACGCCCTGGACATGTCCGGCCTCGACATGACCTCCGAGCAGATCGAGAAGGCGCTCGCCGTCAAGCCCGAGGAGTGGCGCGAGGAGATTCCGCAGATCACCGAGTGGTTCGAAAAGTTCGGCGACAAGCTGCCCAGCACCATGTGGGACGAGCTGGAGATCCTCAAGAGCCGGCTGGCCTGACACCCGGACATCCGAAGGCCCGGATCCCCCGCGCGGGGGTCCGGGCCTTCGTCGTACCTGTGACGCGCGGTCCCTCCAGGGGGCCACGAAGGTCCACGTTGAGTAGCGTGTCGGTGCCCCACGCGTTTCGACCGGAGGCTCCCCGCTCGTGGCCAACCCGTACCTGCAGGTGCTGCGGACGCCGCACGCCCTGCCGATGGTGCTGGCTGCGTTCATCGGGCGGCTGCCGCTGTCGATGGTCGGGCTGGGCTGCGTGCTGCTCGTCGCCTCGGAGACCGGGTCCTACGGGCTCGGCGGGGCGGTCGCCGCCGCCGGGGCGGTCACCACCGCTCTGGCCGGGCCGGTGCTGGGCCGCTGGGCCGACAGCCACGGACAGCGCCGCGTGCTCCTGCCGGTGCTCGCGGTCTTCGTCGCCTCCGGCCTGACGTTCCTGTTCGCGGTCAAGGGCAACTGGCCGCTCGTCGTCGTCTTCGCCTCCGCGGGGCTCGCCGGTGCCTGCATCCCGCCCGTGTCGTCGATGATCCGGGTCCGCTGGACGCATCTCCTGCGCGGCAGCCACCGCCTGCCGACGGCGCTGGCCATGGAGTCGGTGGTCGACGAGTTCGTCTTCATCGTCGGCCCGGTGCTCGTCACCTTCCTGTCCACGACCGGCCACGCCACCAGCGGCGTGGTCACCGCCTTCACGCTCGCGGCCGTCGGCAGCCTGCTGTTCGCCGCGCAGGGGAGGACCGAGCCGCCACCCGCGCCGCACGAGCACCGCAACGGGCCGTCGGCGATGCGCACGCCGGGCCTGCGCGTCCTGTTCGTCGTGGGGGCCGCTGTCGGCTGCATCCTCGGGGCCTTCGAGATCGCCCTCGTCGCCTTCGCGGACGAGATGGGCGCCAAGTCCCTGTCCGGCGTGCTGATCGCGGGCCTGGCGGTCGGCTCCATGGCCAGCGGGATCGGCTGGGGGACCGTGCACTGGCGCATGCCGCTGCGTCACCGGCTCGTCGGCGTGCTCGTGCTGCTCACCGTGCTGAGCATCCCGCTGACGCTGGTGCACGACGTCTGGCTGATGATGCCGTTCGTCGTCCTGGCCGGGATCTCCCTCTCGCCCTCGCTGATCAGCTCCTTCACCCTCGCCGAGCTGCTCGTGCCCCGGGCCGCGGTGACCGAGGCGTTCACCTGGATCGGCACCGCGCTGGGCCTCGGCGTCGCCGTCGGCGCCTCGACGGCGGGGAAGATCGTCGACGTGTATGGCGCGAACGCGTCGTTCCTCGTCGCGATCGTCGCCGCCGGGATCGCCGCCGTCGTGGTGGGTCTGTGCCAGCGGCTGCTCCACGTGCCGGCCGAGCACGCCACCGTCCCGGCCCTCGCCCGCTGATCTCCGGTCCCCGCGGCTGTCATGCTCCAGGCGTGACCCGACCGCGCCCCGCTGCCGGTGGGGGGCGCCGGCTGGGCGTGGCGCCCGAGCGGCTCGGCCGCTGGCTGGACGGGGTGGCCGACCGGCACGGCGTGTTCACCGACGTGCGGCTCGACGCCGGCGCCCTGCACGTGACCTGCGCCGACACCACCACGGTGACCCTGCGGGCGCCGTTCGAGTGGTCGCCGGGGCCGGCGCTGCTGACGACGTTCACCGCGGCCGCCCGCGAGCCGCACCGCGCCGCCGTCCTGCTCGTGCGCCGCGGCCGCTGGGCGGTGGGCGTGTTCGACGGGTCGGAGCTGGTCGTCTCCAAGGTCGACGCCCGGCAGGTGCAGGGGCGGACAGCGGCCGGCGGGTGGTCGCAGCAGCGCTTCGCCCGCCGGCGCGGCAATCAGACCGACGCCGTCGTCGCCCATGCCGTCGAGACGGCCGTCCGGGTGCTGCTGCCGCACGCCGGCTCGGTGGCCGCGCTGTTCACCGGCGGTGACCGGGGGCTGGTGGACGACGTCCTCGCCGACGCGCGCCTGCTCCCGCTCGCCGGGCGTCGCCGCGAGCCGCACCTCGACGTGGGGGAGCCGACGAAGGCGGTCCTGCTCGAGACGCCGGGGCAGTTCCGTGCGGTGGACGTCCACATCGTCGAGCCCGGCGACCGCCCCTGACCAGCTTTCTGTACCGAAGGCCGGGCGCGGTACCGCAGCTTTCGGTACAGAAAGCTCGGTGATGGTTCGCCGCAGGCGGCGTAACGTCCTGCGACCGTGTCTTCTCCCGCGGCCCCGGAGACCACCGATCCCGTCCTCGCCGCCGAACGGGCCCACCTCGCGCGGGCGGCCGACTGCCTGACCGAGATGCGCACCGCGGCCTCCGCCGTCGCCGACGCCGGAGTCGACGCCTGGGCCTCCGAGCGCCTCGGTGACGCCCGCGCCGCGCGGCTCCGCTCGCTGGCCGCCGATCCCGGCGTGCCGCCCTTCTTCGGGCGCACGGACAGCGCGACGGAGAGCTTCCACATCGGACGCCGGCACGTGCGCGACGAGTCGGGCGACCCCGTGGTCATCGACTGGCGGGCGCCGATGAGCCGCCCGTTCTACCGGGCCAGCGCCGCCGATCCCCAGGGACTCCTGCGCCGACGCCGCTTCGGGTTCTCCGGCGGCGAGCTCACCGGGTACGAGGACGAGCTGCTCGGCGCGGGCGACGAGCAGAAGAGCGAGTTCCTGCGCGGGGAGATCGAGCGCCCGCGGAGCGGTCCCATGCGCGACATCGTCGCCACCATCCAGCCCGAGCAGGACGACATCGTGCGGGCGCCCCTCACCGAGTCGATCTGCGTCCAGGGCGCGCCCGGCACCGGCAAGACGGCGGTCGGGCTGCACCGGGCGGCCTATCTGCTGTACACGCACGGCGGCCAGCTGGCCCGTTCCGGCGTCCTGGTCGTGGGGCCCAACCGGGCCTTCCTCCGCTACATCGAGCAGGTGCTGCCCACGCTCGGCGAGGCCGACGTCGACCAGACCACGGTCGCGGAGCTCACCGCACGTGTCCCGGTGCGCGCGGTGGACCCGGCCGAGGTCGCCGTCCTCAAGGGGGACGCGCGCATGGCCGAGGTGCTGCGCCGGGCGCTGTGGGGCGAGATCGCGAAGCCGGTCGACTCCGTGCAGGTGCCGCTGGCCGGCCGCCGCTACCGGGTGCCGGTGGAGCGGCTCAAGCGGTACGTCGACGACCTGCGCCGCCGCTCCCGCGCCGACGACGACCAGCAGCTGCTGCACTACGCGGCCGGACGGGAGGGGCTGGCGATGCTGCTGGCCGCGGACGCACGGCGGCAGAAGGAGGAGGCCGGGGGCAGCCCCACGGACGCCGAGACGCGGCGCGCCGCCCGCTCAGAGGAGGTCCGCTCCTTCTGCGACGAGGTGTGGCCCGCCCGCGACGCCGCCGGGCTGCTCTGCGCGCTCTGGGGGGACGGCGACCGGCTGGCACGGGCCGCGCGCGGCATCCTGGACGAGGCCGATCAGGCGCTGCTGCGCTGGCCGGTGCCCCCGCGGTCGGTCCGCACCGCCCCGTGGACCGACGCCGACGCCGTGCTGGTCGACGAGCTCGCCGGCCTGCTCGAGCGCACCCCCGGCTACGGGCACGTCGTGGTGGACGAGGCCCAGGACCTCTCGCCGATGCAGTGCCGCGCGGTCGCCCGCAGGCTGGCGGCCGGCTCGCTCACCGTGCTCGGCGACCTCGCGCAGGCCACTAGCCCGTGGTCGCCGTCGGACTGGCAGGCGACGCTGGCCGGCCTGGGCCGCCCGGGCACGGTCGTCCGGCCGCTGACCCGGGGCTACCGGGTGCCCGGCGAGGTGCTCGACTTCGCCAACCGGCTGCTGCCGGTGATCGCGCCCGGGCTGCCCCCGGCGACCGCGGTGCGGTCGGACCCCGGTGCGCTGACCGTCCGGTCGGTCCGCGCCCTGGGCGGGCCGCTCGCGAAGGTGGTGGGGGAGTTGCTCGCGGTGCCGGGCTCCATCGGCGTGCTGTGCGCCGACTCCGCGGTGCCGGAGGTGGTCGGCGTGCTGGCCGACGCCGGGGTCCCGGCCGCCGCGCTGGCCGACGACGGCGAGGAGGCCGCCGCGGTGGCCGTCGTCCCGGCGTCGCTGGCCAAGGGGCTGGAGTTCGACGCGGTCGTGGTCGTCGATCCGGCGGCGATCGCGGCGGCCGAGCCGCGGGGGCTGCACCGGCTCTACGTCGTCCTCACCCGGGCGGTGAGCACCCTCGTGGTCCTGCACCACGACGACCTCCCCGCCGCCCTGACCGGGGAGCCGCTGGAGGGCGTGGGGCACGTGTGACCGGAGGTCCGGGCGGGGGTTGCACCCCGGGGACGGCCCGGCGCGGTCGGTTGTGAGGCGGTGCGTTCTCTGTTTCGGTGATGCGCGCTTTCGGGGAGGAGGGCCATGAGTACACGCATCCGCACGATCCGCACGCTGTGCACGCTGGCCCTCAGCATCGTGCTCGCCGGTGCCCTCCTCGCCGGTCTCCTGCTGCCCTGGGTGGGCGGTCCGGTCCTGCTGGCCTCGCAGTCGAGCGGCCTGCTCGGCGAACCGCCGGCCGAGCTGAGCGACGAGCCACCCGCGGGCAACACCATCATGCTGGCCGGCAACGGTGAGCTGATCACCTCCTTCTACCAGGAGAACCGGGCCCCGGTGACCGGCGACCAGATCGCCGACGTGATGAAGCACGCCATGGTCGCGATCGAGGACGCGCGCTTCTACGAGCACGCCGGGCTCGACGTGCAGGGCACGGTGCGCGCCCTCGTCACCAACCTGGCCTCGGGCCAGGTGATGGAGGGCGGCTCGACGCTCACCCAGCAGCTGGTCAAGCAGACCCTGCTGCAGGCGGCGGACACCCCCGAGGAACGCGACGCCGCCACCGAGGAGACGCTGGCCCGCAAGATCCGGGAGGCCCGTCTCGCCCTGGCGATGGAGGACACCTACAGCAAGGACGAGCTGCTCACCCGGTACCTCAACATCGTCTACTTCGGGCGCAACGCCTACGGCATCCAGCCCGCCGCCCGGGCCTTCTTCGGTGTGGACGCCTCCGCCCTCACCCTGCCCCAGGCCGCGCTGCTCGCCGGCCTCGCGCGGAGCCCGCGGGACGACAACCCGTTCGAGAACCCCGAGGGCGCGACGATCCGCCGCAACCAGGTGCTCACCCGCATGGCCGCGCAGGGCTACATCACGCCGGAGGAGCAGGCCGCCGCAGCGGCAGCACCGCTGGGCCTGGCGCCCGCACCGGACCCCCGCCGCGGCTGCGTCCAGGCCAGCGTCGGCCCCTACGTCTGCGACTTCGTGCAGCGATACCTGATCCAACAGCTCGGGATGACCCAGGACCAGCTGGACCGCGGGGGCTACGTCATCAGGACGACGCTGGACCCCGACCTGCAGCGCTCCGGCGACGCCGCCGTGCTGAACACCCTGCCGCTCGAGGACGACCGGGCGGCGACCTTCTCCGCCGTCGAACCCGGGACCGGGCAGCTGCTCGCCCTGAGCGTGAACCGCATCTTCGGCTACGACCTCAGCGACAAGAGACAGGAGTCGTTCAACCTCAACGTCGCGCCGAGCCGCGGCGCGGGGTCCACGTACAAGGTGTTCGTGGCCGCGGCCGCCCTGGCGCGGGGCTTCTCCACCCAGTACACCCTCGACGCGCCCAGCCCCTACCGCTCCCGCGTCTACCGCGAGGCGGGAAAGCCGTACGAGGTGGAGAACGCGGGCCGGTACCGGTCGACGCTCGACCTGACCACCGCGCTGTACCAGTCCTCCAACACGTACTTCGTCGCGCTCGAGGACGCCCTCGGCAGCGTCGAGGAGCCGGTGGAGATGGCCAAGGCCATGGGGCTGTGGCAGTTCGACGCCGAAGCCGAGGCGATGCCCGGGGAGATCATCGAGCAGAACCGTGGTTCGTTCACCCTGGGCCCGGACGCGACCAGCCCACTCGGCCTGGCGAGCGCCTACTCCACGCTCGCGGCCGGCGGCACGCAGTGCGACGTCCTGCCCGTGACCGAGGTGCTCGACCGGTTCGGGAAGCCGGCCACGGACGAGGAGGGGAAGCCCCTGCTCCCGGTCGACAACTGCACGCCCGAGGCCATCCCGCCCGGCGTCGCGAACACCCTCAACCAGATGCTGCGCAAGGACGTCGAGCCCGGCAACCCGGGGCAGACGGCGCCGGCCGCCTACGTGCGTGGGCACCAGATCGCCGGAAAGACCGGTACGGCGCAGGGCAACGTGTCGGTGACCTTCGTCGGCTACACCCCGGAGATCGCTGCGAGCGCGATGGTCTTCAACCCCAAGCGGAACCAGAACGTGGGCGGCTTCGGCGGCGGGAAGGGTGCCGCGATCTGGCACGACGCGATGGCGCCGATCCTCACGGCCCGCGGGAGCAGCAACTTCCCGCCGGCCGACCCCAAGGTCGTGAACGGCAACACCAAGCCGGTGCCCGGCTGCTCCGGCGTGGCGCAGTGCCGCAGCGTCCTCACGTCCGCCGGCTACGAGGTCAGCACCTCCGAGGTGGACAGCGACAAGGTGGAGGGCGCGCTGGTCGGCACCAGCCCGCCCCGCGGCGCCCGCGCCGTGCCCGGGCAGCTGATCACGATCCTGGTGAGCAACGGCTCGGACTACGTGGAGCCGGCCCCGGAGACGGTTGCGCCCGAGACGCCGGCACCGGAGACGCCCACTCCGACGCCGGAGGTCGAGCCGCCCCCGGTCGAGCCTCCCGACGACGGGGGATAGCGGCGCTACCGGCCGGCCGCCCGGCGGGCGAGCAGGTCGTCGAACGACTGGGTGACCAGCCAGCCGCCGAGCACGACCAGGTGCAGGACGAACAGCCAGAGGCCGACGGCGACGACCCCGCCCACGACCGTGAGCCCACCGAACGGGGCGCCGAGGTCGAGGGGCAGAGCCAGGAACAGCACGAACCCCTGCAGGAAGCCGGAGATGCAGGCAGCGGTGAGCAGGGCGCCCGCGGCCAGCGCGCGCCGGCGCACGCGGGCGCCGCCCACCACCCGGAACCCCCAGGCAAGGGGGATGGTCAGCGCGGCCAGCACCCCGTAGAAGCCGACGGCGATCCGGCCGGCGGTCGCCGCTGCCCCGCCGGTCTCGGCGAGGTCGGCCATCACCGGCACGGTGAGCAGCAGCGGGTAGAGCACCAGCGGGGCCAGGAGCAGCAGGGGCAGGGCGGCCAGCCGCCCGCGCCAGCCCGTGAGCCCCTCGCGGCGCCCGCTGAACCGGCGCAGCGCCCGCCGCAGCCCTTCGCCGTAGAGCGACATCGGCAGCAGCGCGAGCAGGCCGCCCAGCGGTGACAGCCCGACGCCGGCCTCCACGAGCCGGCCGACGGCGTCCGGCGCGCCCAGTTGCGCCGGCAGCAGCTCGGCCAGCCGGCCGCCCAGCTCCTGGACCCGCGGTCCCGACGTCAGCCGTGCGGTCAGGGCGAAGGCCAGGACGAGCAGCGGGACGACGGCGATGCCGGCGTAGAACGTCAGCCCGGCCGCGATCAGCGCGAGGTCGCGACCCTCCAGCCGGGCGCGGACGCCCCGGAGGAGCTCCGCTGCCGCCGAGCACCTCATCCCGCGCGGCGCTGTCCGCTCAACGGGGATCCAGCAGGTGACGGGCGGCGGCGTAGCCGCCCAGGCCGCTGACCGCGCCACCCCGGACCGTGCCGCCGGAGGATCCGGCGACGATCCGCGGATGTGCGGTCTCGACGCCCCAGGTACCGGCCTGGTCGGGCGTCTGGGCCACCGGCCAGGACAGGTCGCCGTGGAAGATGTGCCCGCCCGGCATGGCCAGCGCCTCCTCGACGTCGAGCGGCGAGGCGGCCTGCAGGCACGGCTCGCCCGCGCCGTCGCGCGCCAGGCAGTCCAGCAACGGCTCCTCCAGGTGGGCGTCGAGCTGGGCGACCACCCGGCGGACCGCCTCCCGGCGGACGCCGACCGGGTCGTCGCGGAACAGCTCCGCCGGGATGTGCAGGCCGAACAGCGTGAGGGTGTGGTGCCCGGTGGCCCGCTCGACCGGGCCCAGCACCGAGGGGTCGGTCAGCGAGTGGCAGTAGAGCTCGAACGGGATGACGTCGGGCAGGTGCCCGGCCGACGCCTGGGCGTAGGCGGCGTCCAGCTGCGCGGCGGACTCGTCGACGTGGAAGGTGCCGGCGAACGCCGTCGCCGGGTCGGCACCGGAGCGCAGCCGGGGCAACCGGGCGAGCACCATGTTCACCTTCAGCTGGGACCCGGACGGGCGGGGGCCGGGGTCGGCGCCGGTCAGCTCGGCCAGGACGGTCGGCGCCGCGCCGACGACGACGTGTTCCGCGTCGGTGGCGGCGACCGTGCCGTCCTCGTCGGTCCACTGCACCGAGACGCCGTCGGGTCGGGGATCGAGGGCGGTGACGGTCGCCCGGGTCACGAGCTCGGCGCCTCTCCGGCGGGCCGCGGCGGCGATCGCCCCGCTGACCGCGCCCATGCCGCCGACCGGTACCCGCCAGCGGCCCGTGCCGTTGCCGATCAGGTGGTACAGGAAGCAGCGGCCGGCCGGCCCGTCCTCGGCGTGCACGTCGGCGAACGTGCCGATCAGCCCGTCGGTGAGCGCGACCCCGCGGACGACGTCGTCGGAGAGGTGGTCGGCCACCACGTCGGCCAGCGGACGCTCGCGCAGGTCGTGCCAGAGCTCGGCGTCCCGGAGGCGGGCGGCGAGGTCGCCGGGGGAGAGCAGCGGTTCGGTGAGCGTGGGAGCCAGGTCGGCGGCCAGCGTGGCGAGCCGCCCGTAGAAGCCCTGCCAGCCCGCGAACTCGTCGTCGGAGCCGGTGAGCTGCCGGAAGGACGTCGCCGTCGCGGGGCCCTCGTCCCGCTCCACCAGCAGCCCCGTCGACCGGCCGGCCTGCGTCGCGGCCGTGTAGGAGGCGACGGATCGGTCGGCGAGGCGCACGTCCAGACCCAGGTCGTCCACGATCCGGTCGGGCAGCAGGCTGACCAGGTAGGAGTACGCGGACAGCCGGACGTCGACGCCCTCGAAGACCTGCCGGCTGACCGCCGCCCCGCCGACCTGGCCGAGCCGCTCCAGGACCAGGACCGACCGGCCCGCCCGGGCGAGGTAGGCCGCGGCCACCAGACCGTTGTGGCCGCCGCCGACCACCACCACGTCGTACCTGCCGCGCGTCACCTGCGGACGGTATCCGGAGGCGTGCCCCCGGGCGCGGGGAGCCGATCCACTGCGCAGCGTGACGGCCGCCGTCACAAGACCGTGACCGCGGTCGGCCGTCAACCCCCCGTTCCGTTCGTTGGCAAACTGAACGAATGACATCTTTGTCATTGTCACGCCCCGATAACGCCCATTACGGTCTGTATGTCCGTCGGGGCAGTCAGTCACCGCCTGGGTGATGACCCGCCGGACGCCGTCGAGCCGGTCCAGCGGACCGGACCGGGGACCCACCGCAGCACTGGGGTGCAGCGCTCCCGCGAGCGCCGGGCGATCTCCCGCCCGAACCCGTCAGCTAACCCGGTAGGCGGCTCGTGGAAGAAACGGAGTGCCGCCGCGCATGGCGACCGCCCTCGACAGCTCCCCCGTCGCGGCTCCCCCCGCCTCGGTCCGGCGTCCCGGGCTCGCCCGCCGGCTGGCGCTCGCCGCCGCCGCGGTGGCCGGCATCCTCGCCTCCGCCACGCCGGCCCAGGCCGCGCCGCCGGCCACGTCCGCCGAGGCGGCCGAGCTGGTGGCCGCCCGCGGGCACGAGCTCGAGGGGGTCACCGAGCGGTTCAACGAGGCGCGCGAGGCCCTGGCCGCCCAGCAGGCCACCGCCCAGGCCGCCGCCGCTGCGCTGGAGCAGGCCACGGCCACGCTGGCCACCGCCCAGCACCAGGTGCGCGGCATCGCCCGCAGCGCGTACACCGGTGAGGGCCTCAACTCCTTCCAGGCGCTGCTCACCAGCGACTCGGCCGACGACTTCGTCGACCGCATGGCGACCCTCCAGCTGGTCGCCGGCCACCAGAACGGCCTGCTGGAGCAGGCCGCCACCGCCAACGTCGCCGCCGCGCAGGCCCAGGCGGCCGCGCAGCAGGCCGCCACCGACGCGCAGGCCCAGTTCGACGCCGTCGCCGCGCAGCAGGCCGACCTGCAGAAGCAGGTCGACGAGTTCCGGGCCGCGTTCGACCGGCTCAGCGCCCAGGAGCAGCGCGCCGCCACCGCCGCACACGGGGAGCGGGCCAGCCGGTCGACCGACCGCGAGGTCGCGGCCGCGACGGGCCCGGTGGTCGCCAACAGCGAGGCGGCGCAGATCGCCGTCGACACCGCCCTCGCCCAGCGCGGCAAGCCGTACGTCTGGGCCGCCGACGGCCCCGGCTCCTTCGACTGCTCGGGCCTGACCGCCTACGCCTACGCCGCCGCCGGCGTGAGCCTGCCGCACTCCAGCCGGCTGCAGTCGCAGATGGGGCAGCCGGTCTCCCGGGACCAGCTCCAGCCCGGCGACCTCGTCTTCTTCTACAGCCCGGTCAGCCACGTGGGCATCTACATCGGCAACGGCCAGATGGTGCACGCGCCGACCTCGGGCGACGTGGTGAAGGTGGCGCCGATCATGAGCGGCTTCAGCGGCGCCCGTCGCGTCGCCGGCTGACTCTCCGCTCCTGGCGCATCCGCGCTCGGGAGGGGTTGACACCGTCGGCCGTTCTGTGAACACTGCTCTCTATTCGGAGCGGTGATCACAGGAGGACGGCATGGGCGGCATCTGGAACGGGACGTGGCTGACCGTGGCCTTCCTCTCGGAGGTGGCGGCACTGGTCGCGCTGGGGGCCTGGGGCTGGTCGGCCGACGGAGCGACCGCGCTCCGGGTCGTCCTGGCCGCCGGCGCACCCCTGGTGGCGGCGGTGGCGTGGGGGATGTTCGCCGCACCGCAGGCGCCCGTGCAGGTGCTGGCGCTGACCGTCCTGGTGAAGGTCGCCGTCTTCGGGTCGGCCGCCTTCGCGCTCGTGGCCACCGGCCACCCACGGCTCGCCGTCGCGCTGGCCGCCGCGGCCCTGCTCAGCTCCGTCGTCCCGAACCCTCCGGTCCCGGCGGTCGCCTGACCTGCTGCAGGAGGCCCCATACGAAGGCGGCGCGCTCGCCGCCCCTGAGGTGGACCTCCCAGCGCGTGACCACGCCCGGGTCGACGCTCCGCGCGCCCGGGATCCCGATCACGTCGTCGAGCACGTGCTCCCAGACGAGCAGGCCGCCCACGGACGCCGGCGGCACCGGTGAGCCCGGGGCGCGGACCAGGTGCTCGTTCAGCACCGATCCGCTCGGACCGGTGAGCACCTCCCACCACAGGTGCGGCCAGCGCGAGGGGGAGGGGCCAGCGGCGCACCTGGACGTCCAGGTCGCCGAACCGCCGGTCCTCGACCTCCTCGGGCGGGCCCAGGACCGCCGTCCGGAGGCCCAGCCCGCGTGGCGCCCTGGGTGAGTGCTGCAGCGCCTGCCAGCGGGTGTGCGCCGCATGCGCCTCGGCGCGCGATGCGCCCAGGCGCGGCAGCGCCTCGGCCACCAGGTCGGGGCGGACGTCGGCCATCCGGCGCAGCAGGACCAGGCAGAACTCCCTCCGCGCCAGTCCTCGCACGGCCCGAGCCTGTCACCCTCGCTACGGTCGCCGTCATGCCCGAACCCGTCCTGCCGACTACCGCCCGCACGCTCCTGGCCCGGACGGCGCGCGCGCAGCGGGACGGGCGGGCGCCGAGCCTGGTGGCCGGCGTCGTGCGGGAGGGCGGGCTGGTGTGGTCGACGGGCCGGGGCGACGTGGCCGAGCCGCACACCGACGTCCAGTACCGCCTCGGGTCGATCAGCAAGACCGTGACGGCCGTCCTGGTGATGCGCCTGCGCGACGAGGGCCGGATCTCCCTCGACGACCCGCTCGAGCGCCACCTGCCCGGCACCCCGTTCGGCACCCGCTCGGTGGGCCAGCTGCTCTCCCACCTCGCCGGCGCGTCGGCGGAGAGTCCCGGCGGCTGGTGGGAGCGCACGCCGGGGGGCTCCCTCGACGACCTGGGGCTCAGCGCCGACGACGTCGTCCTCGGGGAGTCCCGTCGCTTCCACTACTCCAACCTCGGCTTCGGGCTGCTCGGGGAGCTGGTGGCCCGCCTGCGGGGGACGAGCTGGGAGGACGCCGTCGCCGCGGAGGTCCTCGGCCCGCTCGGGATGTCGCGGACGACGCCCCGCCCTGTCGCGCCGGCGGCGCAGGGTCACGCGGTGCACCCGTGGGCCGACGTCGTCCTGCCTGAACCGGAGCACCACGCGGGGGCCATGGCCGCGGCCGGTCAGCTGTGGGCGACGCTGGCCGACCTCGGCCGGTTCGCCGGGTTCCTGCTCGGCGACACCGCCGGCGTGCTCGATCCGGCGACGTTGGAGGAGATGACCGTCCCCGCGGGGGTCGACCCCTCGGCGCCGGGCTGGTCGGCCTACGGGCTCGGTCTCCAGGTGATCCGGGTCGAGGGCCGGACGCTGGTCGGGCACGGCGGGTCGATGCCGGGGTTCCTCGCGGGCGTGTTCGTCGATCGGGAGGAGCACGCCGGCGCCGTCTCCCTGGCCAACACCACCAGCGGCCTCGACCCCCTCGTCTTCGGGCTGCTGGCCGACCTCGTCGCCGCCGAGCCGCGGGTGGTCCAGGCGTGGTCGCCGTCGCCGTCGCCGGTGCCCCTGGACCGGCTGGGCATCTGGTTCTGGGGTCCGGCGGCGTACGTGCTGCGGGCGGTCGGCGGCGGGCTGCTGCACCTGGGGCCGTTGCCCGGTCGCAGCGGCCGGGCGAGCCGGTTCGCCCGCGACGAGGACGGCACCTGGCGGGGCCTCGACGGCTACTACGCCGGCGAGCGGCTGGTTCTCGCCGACGACCACCTCGACCTCGGCACGTTCGTCTTCACCCGGGCGCCCTACGACCCCGACGCCCCGGTGCCCGGGGGAGTCGACGAGCGCGGCTGGAGCTGACCCCTGGCCCCGGCGTCAGGAATCGCCGGCCGCGCGCTCCAGCAGGGGGCCGAGGCGGTGGTCGACGAACCGCCGCATCGCCAGCGCGGTGTCGATGCGCTGCACGCCGGGGATGGCCAGCACCTGCTCGGTGATCCGCCACAGGTCGTCGGCGTCCCTGGCCGCGACCTGCACGAGCAGGTCGGCGGCCCCCGACAGGCCGGTCACCTCGAGTACCTCGGGGATGCGCGCCAGACCGTCGCTGACCTCGGCCAGGCTGCGCTGCGCCACCTGCACCGTCACGTAGGCGCCGAGGCGGTAGCCGAGGGCCTCGGGCCGCACCCGGCGGTCCAGCGGAGCGAGCGCACCGCTGCCCTCCAGCCGGGTCAGCCGGGCCTGCACCGTGTTGCGGGCCAGCCCCAGCCGCTGCGACAGGGCCATGACGCTGGCCCGCGGGTCCTCGGCGAGGGCCAGCAGCAGCCGGGCGTCGGTGGCGTCCACTTCGGGCACGCAGGTCAGTCTGACACCGTCGGGCCGCCGGGCGACATCGTTCTGCGCAATCAGTTCGGGGGATCTTGCGCAGATCGTTCCTGGGGTGGTGTTGTTCACGCGCGGGCAAGTCGTGTCAGGATGTGTGAGTGGCACCACACCCCTGGCGCCGCGCAGACGTCCAGCACGCCCAGCACGACCGGTGACCCCGGCATGCCGGGAGACGGCGAGGAGAGCTCCATGACCGCGTTGCGTTCGGCCACCGAGGTGGTCGACCCCGTACCCGGGGCCGGTGCCCCCCATCTGCCGCAGCAGCCGGACCTGGTCCAGCTGCTCACCCCCGAGGGCGAGCGGGTGGAGCACCCCGACTACTCGATCGACATCGGCGACGACGACCTGCGCGGGCTGTACCGCGACCTCGCGCTGGTCCGCCGGTGGGACGTCGAGGCGACGGCGCTGCAGCGGCAGGGCGAGCTGGGCATCTGGGCCTCCCTGCTTGGCCAGGAGGGCGCCCAGGTCGGGGCCGGCCGTGCGATGCAGCCCGACGACATGGCCTTCCCCACCTACCGCGAGCACGGCGTCGCCTGGACCCGTGGCGTCGACCCGCTCGACGTGATCAGCCTGTTCCGCGGCGTCGACAACGGCGGCTGGGACCCGGTGGCCACCGGCTTCAACCTCTACACCGTCGTCATCGGCGCGCAGTGCCTGCACGGCACCGGGTACGCGATGGGCATCCAGCGGGACGGCGCGGAGAACGCCGTCCTCGCCTTCCTCGGCGACGGCGCCACCAGCCAGGGCGAGGTCAACGAGGCGATGATCTGGGCGGCCAGCTTCTCGGCCCCCGTCGTCTTCTTCTGCCAGAACAACCAGTACGCGATCAGCGTCCCGCTGGAGCGGCAGTCGCGGGTCCCGCTGTACCAGCGTGCAGCCGGCTTCGGCTTCCCCGGCGTCCGGGTCGACGGCAACGACGTCCTCGCCGTTCTCGCCGTCACGCGCGCCGCCCTGGCGGCCGCGCGCGAGGGTCAGGGCCCCACGTTCATCGAGGCGTTCACCTACCGGATGGGCGCGCACACCACCTCGGACGACCCCACCCGCTACCGGCTGGCCAGCGAGCTGGAGGAGTGGAAGCTGCGCGACCCGATCGCCCGGCTCAAGGCGTACCTGTCGCGCAGCGGCATCGCCGACCACGCGTTCTTCGACTCGGTCGAGGCGGAGGCCGACGAGCTGGCGGTGCGCATCCGCACCGGGACGACGGAGATGCCCGATCCGCCGCCGACCAGCATGTTCGACCACGTGTACGCCGAGCAGACGCCGCACCTCGCGCAGCAGCGGGACGAGTTCGTCGCGTACCACGCGTCGTTCGAGGGCGGCGAGCACTGATGGCCGCCCAGACGCTCACGATCGGCAAGGCGCTCAACCTCGGCCTGCGCAAGGCCATGGAGGACGACGCGAAGGTCGTGCTCATGGGCGAGGACATCGGCAAGCTCGGCGGCGTCTTCCGGATCACCGACGGCCTGCAGAAGGACTTCGGCGACGACCGCGTCGTCGACACCCCGCTGGCCGAGGCCGGCATCCTGGGCACCGCCGTCGGCCTGGCCATGCGCGGCTACCGGCCGGTCTGCGAGATCCAGTTCGACGGGTTCGTCTTCCCCGCCTACAACCAGATCGTCACGCAGGTGGCCAAGATCCACGCCCGCTCGCAGGGCAAGCTGCCGATGCCGATCGTCATCCGCATCCCCTTCGGCGGCGGCATCGGCGCGGTCGAGCACCACAGCGAGAGCCCGGAGGCCTACTTCGCGCACACCGCCGGGCTCAAGGTCGTCGCGGTCAGCAACCCGGTCGACGCGTACTGGGGCATCCAGCAGGCGATCACCCACCCCGATCCGATCGTCTTCTTCGAGCCCAAGCGCCGGTACTGGGAGAAGGCCGAGGTCGATCCCGACGCGACCCCCGGTCCCCTGTTCGCCTCCCGCGTGGTGCGCGGCGGCGACGACGTCACGGTGCTCGCCTACGGCCCGATGGTGAAGACCGCCCTGCAGGCGGCCGAGGCCGCGGAGGAGGAGGGGCGCTCCCTGGAGGTCATCGACCTGCGCACCCTGTCGCCGCTCGACCTCGACCCGGTGTTCGAGTCGGTCCGGCGCACGGGTCGCTGCGTCGTCGTCCACGAGGCGCCGCTGACCCTCGGCCTGGGCGCGGAGATCGCCGCCCGGGTCACCGAGACCTGCTTCCACTCGCTCGAGGCCCCGGTGCTTCGCGTCGGCGGCTACGACACCCCCTACCCGCCGTCGAAGCTGGAGGAGGAGTACCTCCCCGACCTCGACCGCGTGCTCGACGCCGTCGACCGGTCGATGGGGTTCTGAGCATGGCGACCAAGCAGTTCAAGCTGCCCGACGTCGGTGAGGGTCTGACCGAGGGCGAGATCCTTCAGTGGCTGGTCGCCGTCGGCGACACGGTCACGGTGAACCAGCCGCTGTGCGAGGTGGAGACGGCGAAGGCTGCCGTGGAGCTGCCCTCGCCGTGGGCCGGCACCGTCACCGAGCTGCTGTTCGAGGCCGGCACGATGGTCGACGTCGGGACGCCGATCATCACCATCGACATCGGCGGGGAGGGTGGGGGTGGTCCGGCTGGCGAACCGAGCACCGCACCGCAGCCCGCGCCGGAGGCCGCGTCGGACGAGCCGGCCGCAGGCCTGATCGGCGGCGCGGCCCCGGGTGGCCGAACGGCCGTGCTGGTCGGCTACGGGCCGCGGAACACCGAGGCCAAGCGCCGGCCCCGCCGTACCGGGGACGCCGTGGCCGCGCGCGCGACCGCACCGGCTCCTCCCGCGAGCACCGCCACGGCCACGCTGCCCGGTGCGGACTACGGCTCGGGAGGGTCTGCGCACCCGCCGCTGCTCACCACGGCGCCCGACGCCGGCACCAAGCCGGTGCGGCACGGCGGCCTGGAGGTGGGCCGGCAGGCGGAGGCGCACGCGCTCAGCGAGGCGGCGGCCCCCGCGGCGGCGGCGCCGCACGGCCGGGGCCGGCTGCGCCCGCTGGCCAAGCCGCCGGTGCGCAAGTACGCCAAGGACCTCGGCGTCGACCTGACCACGATCGTCGGCTCGGGGAACGGCGGCGTCATCACCCGCGCCGACGTCGACGCGGCCGTGTCGGGCGAGGCGGCGGCGCCTGCGGCCCCGGCCCGGGCTCCGCAGGAGACCGGCGGGGAGCAGCGCATCCCGATCAAGGGCGTCCGCAAGCACACCGCGGCCGCGATGGTGGCCAGCGCCTTCACCGCCCCGCACGTCACCGAGTTCCTGACCGTCGACGTGACCCGGATGATGAAACTGCGCACCCGGCTGGCGGCCCGCCCGGAGCTCGCCGGGCTCAAGATCAGCCCGCTGCTGTTCGTGGCCAAGGCGCTGATCCTGGCCGTGCAGCGGCACCCGATGATCAACAGCTCGTGGGACGAGGCGGCCCAGGAGATCGTGGTCAAGGACTACGTGAACCTCGGCATCGCGGCGGCCACGCCGCGGGGCCTGGTCGTGCCGAACATCAAGGACGCCGGACGGCTCTCGCTGGCCGAGCTGGCCGGGGCGCTCGCCGACCTGACCGCCACCGCCCGGGAGGGGAAGACGTTCCCCGCCGACATGACCGGCGGCACGATCACGATCACCAACGTGGGCGTGTTCGGCGTCGACACCGGCACCCCGATCCTCAACCCGGGGGAGTCGGCGATCCTGGCGTTCGGCGCGATCCGCGAGATGCCCTGGGTGCACAAGGGGAAGATCGTGCCGCGGCAGGTGACGCAACTGGCCCTCTCGTTCGACCACCGGATCGTCGACGGCGAGCTCGGGTCGCGGTTCCTGGCCGACGTCGGCGCCCTCCTGCACGACCCGGGGACGGCGCTGGCCTTCTGAGAGGACCCTCATGCTCCCCACCACTCGCAGGCTCGCGGCGGGCCCCTGCATGAGGGCCACGTGACCGAGCTCGGCCGGCTGCTGGACTTCGCGGAGCGCTCCCGCCTGCCACAGGGCGGCTTCGGCTACCTCGGGGACGACGGCCGGGTGCTGCCGGACCGGCCGGTCGAGACTTGGATCGTGGCGCGGATGACGCACGTCTTCGGGCTGGCCACGCTGCTGGGCCGGCTGGGAGCGGACGAACTGGTCCGGCACGGCATCGAGGCGCTGACGACAGGACCGCTGCACGACGCCGAGCACGGTGGCTGGCGGGCGAGCACCGAGGACGACGCCAAGACCGCCTACGTCCACGCCTTCGTGCTGCTGGCCGCCTCGACGGCCACGACGGCCGGCGATCCCGGCGCCCTCGCGCTCCTCAACGAGGCGCTGGGACTCTGGGAGACCTGGTTCTGGGACGACGAGACGGGGATGGCCGTCGAGGAGTGGGACCGCACGTGGTCCCGCCTCGACGACTACCGGGGCGTCAACGCGAACATGCACGGCGTCGAGGCCTCCCTCGCCGCCGCCGACGCCCTCGAGGCGACCGATCCGGCGGTCGCCTGGGACCTGCGGGCCCAGGCGCTGCGGACCACCGAGCGGGTGCTGCACGGCTGGGCCCGCCAGCGGGACTGGCGCCTGCCCGAGCACTACACCTCAGGCTGGGAGCCGTTGCCCGAGCACAACCGCGAGCGCCCGGCCGATCCCTTCCGTCCGTTCGGCGTGACGATCGGGCACCAGTTCGAGTGGGCGCGGCTGGCCCTCCACGTCCGCGCGGTCGCCGCCGATCCCCCGGCCTGGCTGCTCGACGACGCCGTGGGCATGTTCGACGCCGCAGCCGAACGGGGCTGGGCGGCCGACGGGCAGGAGGGCTTCCCCTACACCCTCGACTGGGACGACCGTCCGGTCGTCGGCGCCCGCATGCACTGGGTGCTCTGCGAGGCGATCGCCGCCGCGGCCGTGCTCGCCCGCTCGACCCGCGAGGACCGGTACCGCGAACTGGCCGACCGGTGGCTGGCGCACGGGGAGGCGCACTTCGCCGACCCGGCCACCGGAAGCTGGCACCACGAGCTCACCCCGACCGGCGACCTGGGCACCGGCACGTGGGCGGGACAGCCCGACGCCTACCACCTCGCCCAGATGCTGCTGCTCGACGGCCGGCCGGTCCGGGGCAGCGTCGCCGCGGCCCTGCGGTGACGAGGGTGCTGGCGCGGACTCAGCCGGGCAGCGTCGTCTCGACCAGCGCCTCGCGGCCCGCACCCCCGGAGACGGGAACCGCCAGGACCGGACCGACGTCCGGCGCGTAGAACTTCAGCTCGACGACGTCGGGCTCGAGCGGCGTCGTCTCCCGCGTCATCAGCACCCCCGTGTACGTGCCGGTCGGCACCTGCACCTGCTCGCCGGTCGACAGCACGAACGCCTCGTCCTCCGCCTCGCCGGCCAGGTACTCCTGCCGGTAGTGCTGCCCTGGCCGCGGCTCGGCGGGCAGCAGGATGCCGGGCTGGGCGCCGTCCCGGCCGGCCTCCCACGAGCCCTCCGTCGAGACGATCTGCCCGTTCTCGTACTCCGCGGTCTGCTCGCCGAGGTACCAGACGTTGCCGCCGGCGTCCTGCGCGTACCAGTCCAGGGTGTCCTCGAGGGTTCTCCCGCCCTCGGTGACCACGTCGTGCACGACGCGAGCCTCGACGCCGTCGGCCGTCGTCCGCGTCCGGTCCAGCACGGTGACCTCGACCCGCTGGACGCTGCCCCCGCCGTCGGTCTCCTCGTACACCCACCGGTCGCCCGGTCGCATCGGCCAGTACCGGTGGGTGATGTCGGGGGTGAAGGCGGCCGGGTCGAGCTCGACGGGGTCGTCGCCGCGGGGGAGGGACGGCGCCGTCGGCGATCCGGGGTCCCCGGCCGGCCCACTGCCGCAGGCGCTCAGGGCCAGCGCACCGAGGGGGCCGAGGACGAGGGCGCGGCGCCGGTCAGCCGCCGTCCTCATCGGAATCCTCCTCGCCGGCCTCGTCGTCGTCGGCGCTGCTGCCGACGACCACGAAGTCCTCGTCGAGCTGGACGTCGACCCGGGTGCCGTCGCCCATGGTCACCTCCACCTCGTAGTAGCTCTCCTCGTCGCCGACCTCCGTGCCGGTGACCCGGCCGCCCCCGGTCTCGGCGAGGGCGGCCTCGCTCGCCCTCTCCAGCGCGTCGCCGGTGATGGCGACGTCCGGGCCCTCGTCGGAGTCGCCGTCGCCACCTCCGCCGGCCACGGCCACCCCGGCGCCGGCGGCCACGACCGCCGCCGCTCCGATCGCCACGGCGAACTTCCTCGACCTGCTCATGAGTGCCCTCCTCAGTTGTCGAATCCCCGTGTGGATGCCGATGGTGGCCCGGTGTCCTGACGGCGGCCTGAGCCGTTCAGGCTCCCGAAAGGTTCGACGGCCGAGCATGATCCGCAGCACAGGGAGGACGGCGTGAAGCTGCTGCTCGTCGACGACGACGCGGTGCTCACGCGCGCCTTGCGCCGTGGCCTGGTGGCCGAGGGGTTCTCGGTCGAAGTGGCCTTCGACGGGCCGGAGGGGCTGTGGCGGGCCCGCGAGGGCGGCTACGACCTGATCCTGCTCGACATCATGCTGCCCGGCGCCCACGGGTACCGGGTCTGCGCGGAGCTGCGGCGGTCGGGCGTGCTGACGCCGATCCTCATGCTCACCGCCAAGGACGGCGACCTCGACGAGGCGGAGGCCCTGGACACCGGGGCCGACGACTACCTGCGGAAACCGTTCTCCTTCCCGGTACTGGTGGCCCGCGTCCACGCTCTCCTGCGCCGGGCGGCCCTCGGGACGCCCGCCCCGCTCGTCGCCGGGGACCTGCGGCTGGACGTGGGGGCAAGGCGGGCCCTGCGGGGCGGCGAGCCGGTGCCGCTGACCGCCCGGGAGTTCGACCTGCTCACCTATCTGGTCCGGCGGGCCGGGCGGGTCGTCTCGAAGCGCGAGATCCTCGCGGGGGTGTGGGACGACGCCTTCGAGGGCGACCCCAACGTGGTGGAGGTCTACGTCGCCCGGCTGCGGCGGAAGCTGGACGGGCCGGACGGGCGCCGGAGCATCGAGACGGTGCGCGGCGCCGGGTACCGGATCGCCGACCGGTGACCGGGCGGCGGCTCCTCCCCGGCAGCCTGCGCTTCCGGGTGACCGCGCTCGCCGCCCTCGCCGTGCTCGGCGTGCTGACCGCCGTCGGCACCGGGGTCGTCCTCACCCACCGGGCGGTCCTGATCGAGAGCCTGGACGAGGGCCTGGGCGACCGGGCGGAGACCATCGCCGGGCAGGTGCGTTCCGGGCGGGCGTTCGGGCGGGGAGACCTGCCGACCGACGACGTCCTCGCCCAGGTGGTCGGCGCGGACGGCACCGTGCTCGCCGCGTCGCCCGGCCTGGGTGACGTCCGGCTCGGATCCGGCGTGCCCGAGCGCACCACGGTCACCGACGGGCGGTTCCCGGACGGTGGACAGGCGCGCGTGGTGGCGGCGCCGGCCGGCGCGGCCGCCGTCTACGTCGCCGGCAGCCTCGAGGACGTCGAGCGGAGCACCGGCACCCTCGTGGGCTCCCTCCTCGTCGCCGTCCCGCTCAGCTCCGCGGCGCTCGCGGCCCTCGTCTGGTGGCTGGTCGGACGGGTGCTGCGACCGGTCGAGGACATCCGTGCCGAGGTCGACCGCATCTCGGCCCGCCGCCTCGACCGCAGGGTGCCCGAACCGTCGACTCCGGACGAGGTCGCCCGGCTGGCACGCACCATGAACGCGATGCTCGACCGGCTGGCCGCGGCGGCGGCGGAGCAGCGGCGCTTCGTCGCCGATGCCGCCCACGAGCTGCGCAGCCCGCTCGCGCGGATCCGCGCCCAGCTGGAGGTGGACGCGGCGCATCCCGGCTCCGCCGATCCCCGCGCCACGCACGCGTCGGTGCTCGACGAGACGGTCCGGTTGCAGCGGCTGGTCGACGATCTGCTGCTCCTCGCCCGGGGGGACGCGGGCGCGCTCGACCTCGACCGGGCCGGCCCGGTGGACCTGGACCACGTGGTGGAGGGGCTGGTGCGGGGGCGGGGCGCACAGGACGGCCCGAGGATCGAGACCCGCGGCGTGGGGGCGGTCCAGGTGCGCGGCGACGCGGCGCAGCTCGCCCGGGCGGTGGGCAACCTGCTCGACAACGCCGTCCGCCATGCGCGCAGCACGGTCACCGTGCACCTGGCCGAGGACGACGGCGGACGGGCCGTGCTGACGGTGGCCGACGACGGACCCGGCATCCCGGCGGCCGACCGGGAGCGCGTGTTCGACCGGTTCACCCGGCTCGACGAGGCCCGGTCGGCCGACGGCGGTGCCGGACTGGGTCTCGCGATCGTCCGCGACATCGCGCAACGGCACGGGGGCACGCTCACGCTGGTGACCGCCGCGCCGGAGGGGGCCCGCTTCGCGTTCACCCTCCCAGGGGACGGGGTGTCCGCCGCGCCGCCCCCGGGTAGGGGCTGACCAGGCACAGTCCCGACCGAAGGAGCAGAACGTGGCAAGCGTGCAGGAGTCCGTCGACGTCGACGTCCCGATCCGGGTCGCGTACGACCAGTGGACGCAGTTCGAGTCGTTCCCGCAGTTCATGGGCGGCGTCGAGCGCATCACCCAGCTCGACGACACCCACACGCACTGGGTCACCAACGTCGACGGCGTGAAGCGTGAGTTCGACGCCGAGATCACCGAGCAGCACCCCGAGGAGCGGGTCGCCTGGACCAGCACCAGCGGCGAGGCCAAGCACGCCGGGGTGGTCACCTTCCACCGGCTGGACGAGTCGAAGACCCGCGTGATGATCCAGATCGACTGGGAGCCGGAGGGCCTGGTCGAGAAGGCCGGCGCCGCCCTCGGCTTCGACGACCGTCAGGTGAAGGCGGACGCGAAGCGGTTCAAGGAGTTCATCGAGAGCCGCGGCACCGAGACCGGCGCCTGGCGCGGAGACGTCGAGCGCCCCAGCTGATCCCTCTCCAGACGCCGACGGTGCCCGTCCCCTCGGGGACGGGCACCGTCGCTGTCTCTTATTCGGCGTCGAGATCCTCGGCGACCATGCCGGCGATCTGGTCCAGCACCGTCTGGTCCTCGCTGGTGACCACCACCTCCGCGCCCTGCTTGGCGCCGAGGGTCATGATCATGAGTGGGGACCCGGCGTCGATGGGC
>Ga0126307_10000254_pt1 | contig 34630 bp, 34 predicted proteins | sample Plot28_FD_89955 | JGI IMG/M metagenome (GOLD analysis project Ga0126307, IMG submission 89955) | Serpentine soil microbial communities from UC McLaughlin Reserve, CA, USA - Plot28 | ecosystem: Environmental > Terrestrial > Soil > Grasslands | place: USA: UC McLaughlin Reserve, Lake County... | reverse complement strand
GCGCGGAGCCCCGGCGTTGGCGCCGGCGGAGCCGGCGCCCTTGACTGAGTACAGAAATTTCTCACCGACAGATAACAGGAACTTGTGTCTGGCTTCACCAGATGCTTGACGTTTCGGTGTCAGGTGATGGGCGACAGTCTCCCTAGACCTCTACCGGGACGGCAGGCACCGGACCGGACGGCCCGGAAGCGCAGACGGTGCCCCGGACCGGCACTTCGGCCACGCGCCTGGCCGCCGCTCCCAGCGGGTTCTGGGGCACGTTCTGGTACACCGGCGTCGTCATCGAGCGCGCCCCGAGCCGTCGTTCGGTTGCGTTACGGCGTCGGACGGGCCGATGCTTTGGAGGCCGGGGCGGGCCACCGCCCGCTGGTCCAGTTCAGCGACCCGTCTAGCCGGGGGGATCGCCATGCAGAGGCGCGCATCCGTCAACAATGGGAGGGTGCAGCTCCCGGTTGGGCGCGGTGGGAGGCGACAGTCGCTGCATGGATGGAACCCGCGACTGAGGCCATGCTCGCAATGGCTCACGTTGACGCCGGAGCTCGTGTGCTGGACCTCGCGTGCGGCGCCGGAAGCCAGACGTTGGATGCTGCACGGCGGGTTGGAGCTCACGGCTCTGTGATAGCTAGCGACATCTCCGAGACAATGCTGGACCTCGTGCGTGCCAACGCCCGTGCGGCGGGCCTCACCAATGTCACGACACTGGCCGGCGCCGCCGAAGATCTAGATGTGGCGGCCGAGAGCTTTGACGCGATCATCTGTCGGCTCGGCCTAATGCTCTTCGTCGACCCTGCGAGAGCGCTCATGGCGGTGGCACGTGCCCTGCGACCGGAAGGACGAGTGGCCGTGGTGGTCTTCACTACGCCAGTGACGAATCCGTTCATGGCGAAACCGATGCAAATCCTGCTTCGGCACGCGGGCAAAGCACCGCCGGCGCCGGGCGAACCCGGGATCTTCGCGCTCGGCTCGCCGCGGGTCCTCGAGCCCTTGTTAACGGGCACCGGGTTCGTCGGCGTCGAACAGCGCACCCTGGACGTCCCCTTGCGTATGCCCTCCGCGGCGGAGGCGCTGACGATGATGAAAGAGGCGTTCGGTGCCTATCGCGCCGTCATCAGTGACAGGCCGGAAGTCGTACGGGCCCCGGCATGGGCGGAGGTGGCAGAGACGCTGAACACCTTCGAGACCTCGACCGGTTTCATGGCCCCCGCCGAGGTCCTGGTAGCCGCAGGCGTCAAGCCGACCTAGCGGACCTGCTGTGACCTTCAGCGATTGATGGCGTGGTCCTTCCAGCGTGGCGGGTTCGACCGGCCGTCGCCCCTGCGCACCCGGACAAGCCAGGCCGAGTCCCTCAGCGGGCTCGAGCCCCGTGATACAGGACGCGGGCGTGGCGTCCGCGGGCCAGGCTGGCCGCATGGCCGAATCCGAGCTGGTGGACTACGACCGGGTGGCGGACCTGTACAAGGTGGGACGGGCGATGCCCGACGAGGCGCTCGACCGGTGGGGCCGGGCCGTGCGGCCCCACTTGCCGGCGGGCGGGCGCGTGCGGGTGGCCGACGTGGGCGCCGGCACTGGCATCTTCGCGGCTTCCTGGCCCGCCTGGGGCGCCTCCGGTGTGGTGGCGGTGGAGGTGTCGGCCGCCATGGCGGCCCACGGCCGCGGCGTGGCGCCCTACGTGCGGGGCGTGGCCGAGGCGCTGCCGCTGGCGGCCGGCAGTGTCGAGGTGGTGTGGCTGTCGACGGCGTTCCATCACTTCGCCGACAAGGCCGCGGCGGTCGCCGAGATCGACCGGGTGCTCGCTCCCGGCGGCGTGGTGCTGATCCGCACGTTCCTGGCCGAGCGGGCCCGGCAGAGCTACTTCCGGTTGTACCCCGGCATCGAGAAGGCCCTGCGGCTGTGCCCCGATGTCGCCTGGTTCGCCGGGTGGTTCGGCCCGGCCGGCTTCATGGTGCGCCAGGTGGAGGACCTCCGGGACGTGGAGACCACCTACCGCAAGGCGGCCGACTGGGTGGAGCGGATGCGCCACGCCGATTCCATGCTCACCGCCCTCACCGATGACGAGGTCGCCACCGGCGTGCGCCGCCTGCGGGAGACGCCGGACGAGACGGCGGTGCTCGACCTCAGCCTCGTGGTCCTTCGCCGGTAAGGCCCTGGGGCGGCAGTCTCCGTTGACTCGTCGCCGAGCTCTCGGGCCAGGGTCGCGAGCACACGAAGGTCCATCATCCAGCTGCCGTCGTAGCGGCGGGCGGCATCGACGGCGACGCGCTCGAGCGCATGGATGCCGCCGATCCGCACGAACTTGTCATCGCTGCCGACCTGCTCGATCGAGCTGGGCTCCGGTGGCGCACAATTTGGGGAGCCGGTCGATTCCAACAAGCTCGGCTACCACTGGCGGCGTGCGACTCGTCGGGCGGGCGTCGACGGCGTGCGCTTCCACGACCTGCGACACGTCTACGCCAGCATGCTCATCGCCGCCGGCTGCTCGGTGAAGCGGTGCAGAAGGCGCTCGGGCACGCGTCGTCGGCCACAACGCTGAACCTCTACGTCCATCTGTGGCCCGGCGACGAGGACCGCATCCGGCTCGCCGTGGATCACGCAGTCGGCTCCACCGCTGAGGACCGGCTGAGGACTGCGGAACAGTGCGACTGACCGATGTTGGGCGGATGCCCTGGCCAGAGCGCCCGTCGAGCGCCCGGCTACACGTTGAAGCGGAACTCCATGACGTCGCCGTCGGCGACCTCGTAGTCCTTGCCCTCGACGCGCATCTTGCCGACCTCGCGGGCCTTGGTCCACGAGCCGATGGCGACCAGCTCCTCCCAGTCGATCACCTCGGCCCGGATGAAGCCGCGCTCGAAGTCCGTGTGGATGACCCCGGCGCACTGCGGCGCCTTCCAACCGGCGCGGAACGTCCACGCCCGGCTCTCCTTCTCGCCGGTGGTGAGGAACGTGCGCAGGCCCAGCAGGTGGTACGCCGCCCGCACGAACCGGGGCAGCGCCCCGTCGCCCAGGCCCAACGCCTCCAGCATCTCGACCCGGTCGTCGCCGGTCAGCTGGGCCGCCTCGGCCTCGAGCTGGACGCACATGCCGATGACCTCGGCCCGCCCCTCCAGCTCGGCCTCGACCGGCGCGACGGCGGCCGCGAGGTCGTCGAGCTGGTCCTCCCCCACGTTGACCACGGCGAGCACCGGCCGGTTCGTCAGCAGGAAGTAGGGCCGCAGCAGGTCGCGCTGCTCGCCGGTCAGCTCGCTGCGGTAGATCGGCGTGCCGCCCGAGAGCGTCGCGTGGACGGCGTCGAGCGCCGCCACCTCGGCGGCCAGCGACTTGTCGGCCCGCGACGCCTTGCGCCGCCGCTCGAGCTGGTTCTCCACCGACTCGAGGTCCGCAAGGGTGAGCTCGAGCTCGACGACGCGCAGGTGCTCGAGCGGGTCGGAGGCGCCCGGCACCTCGCCGTCGTCGAAGGCCCGCAGCACGTAGACGATCGCGTCGACCTCGCGGATGTTGGCGAGGAAGCGGTTGCCGAGGCCCTCGCCCTTGCTCGCCCCCTCGACGAGCCCCCCGATGTCGACGAACTGCACGGCGGCGGGCACGACGTTGCGGCTGCTCGACATGGCGGCCAGGGCGTCGAGCCGGTGGTCGAGGACCTTCGCCACGCCGACGTTGGGGTCGCGGGTGGCGAACGCGTACGGCGCGGCCAGGGCACCACCGCCGGCCAGCGCGTTGTACAGCGACGACTTGCCGGCGTTGGGGAGGCCGACGAACCCGAACCGTTCCATCGTCCGAGGGTACTGAGCGGGGCGGGCCGCCCCTCCACGCACCCCGGTAGCGTCACGGCGTGGACCCCGCCGACGCCCTCGATCGCATCGTCTACCTGCTCGACCGGGCGCTGGAGCCGTCGCAGCGCGTGAAGGCGTTCGTCCGCGCCCGCGACGTGGTGCGGGCCGAGGGCCCCGAGGAGATCGCCCGCCGGCACCGGGCCGGCACGCTGACCGACCTGCCGGGGATCGGCCCGAAGACGGCCGCCATCATCGGGGAGGCGCTCGCCGGCGGCGTGCCCGAGTACGTGACCGTCCTCGAGGAGGACACCGTCATCCCGCCCGGCCCGGGCGCGGAGCTGCGCGCCGCGCTGCGGGGCGACTGCCACACCCACTCGACCTGGTCCGACGGCGGGGCGACGATCGAGGAGATGGCGAAGGCCGCCATCGGGCTCGGCCACGACTACCTGGTCCTCACCGACCACTCGCCCCGCCTCACCGTGGCCCACGGCCTGAGCGCCGAGCGGCTGCGCCGGCAGCTCGACGAGGTGGCGGCGCTCAACGAGCGCCTGGCCCCGTTCCGCATCCTCACCGGCATCGAGGTCGACATCCTGGCCGACGGGTCGCTCGACCAGTCCGAGGAGCTGCTGGCCCAGCTCGACGTGGTCGTGGCCAGCGTCCACTCGAAGCTGGGCATGGAGCGGACGGAGATGACGCGGCGCATGGTGAACGCCGTCGCCAGCCCGCACGTCGACATCCTGGGCCACTGCACGGGCCGCAAGGTGGCCGCCTGGGAACGGTTCCCCGGCGGGGTGGCGACCGGGCGCCGCAGCGCAGAGCCCATCCCGGAGTCCGAGCGCTCGGCCGAGCCCCAGCGCCCCCGCCGCGGCGGGCGCGGCAGCCGAAGCGGGGCCGGTCGCCAGTGGTCGACGCCGACGGCCGGTGGCGGGCGAGCGGCCGCCACGTTCGACGCCGAGGTGGTCTTCGCCGCCTGCGCCCAGTTCGGCACGGCGCTGGAGATGAACTGCCGTCCCGAGCGGCAGGACCCGCCCGACGACCTGCTGGCCCTCGCCCTCGACTGGGACCTCGAGATCAGCATCGACACCGACGCACACGCGGCCGGCCAGCTCGAGTTCCAGGCCTACGGCTGCGACAAGGCGGCCCGTCACGGCATCGAGCCCGAGCGCATCGTCAACACCCGCTCGGCCGACGACCTCGTGGCATGGGCCGCCGCCCACGCCGAATAGGGCAGCGTGCTGGTCCTGGGGCGAGATCCGACCCGTTCGGCGGGCCGGGGCACGGTTCGAGGGGTGGCCGGAGGGGCGGGTAGCCTCGACGCCCATGTCGAAGCGCACGAAGAAGGCTCAGGCCAAGGCCCGTCGCAAGAAGGCCAACCACGGCCGCAAGCCCAACCGCGGCCGCGGCTGACCCGCACCCGGCCGCGGCGGCCGCCCGGCCGCTGCGGCCCCGTGACCTGAGCGCCCTCGCTCCCGTGCCCGTCACCCACCGGAGCGACATCGTGGATCTGGCGCAGGGCGTGGCGGTGCCCACCTATCGCTGGCCGGAGGACGGCGGTGACAGGCGCGTCGACCGGGCACACGCCGGCACGTTCTGCGCCGTCCTCGAGGCCACCACCGCGTGCGGCGACGATCGCCAGGTGCGCGGGCGGATCGGGGCCCGGGCCGGTCACGGCCACGGCAGGCCGGTCTCCACGCAGGCCGACGAGCCCGCCGACTTGCTGGCCTTCCTGCGATGGCCGCTGGGGGACTGACCCCGCCGGGCCTCGGCCCCGCGGCGCTCGAGGCCGACGGGCTGTTCGACCGCATCCGCGCCGCGTGCGCCGGCGTCGCGGACAGGGCGGCGCTGGTGGCCATCGACGAGGAGGCGCTCGACCGGCTGGCCGACGACGTCCTCTACGACATCGGCCCGGGTGTCGCCGAGGCCGAGCCGCCGCTGATGCCCGAGGAACGGCCGTCGGGCACGAGTGCGGAGGACCTGGCCGCCGAGGTCCTGGCCTGGAACGCCGTGAACTTCGGCTCCGGCTGGTTCCCCCAGGTGCGCAAGCGCCCGGGCCTCTCCGGCGCCCGCAGCCTGGCCTCGGCGTTCGGCGACCACGTCCGCCGCCACGGCCCACCGACGGTCGACTGGCTCGTCGGGGTCGACGCCGCTGCCTGCGGCGAGCTGTTCGATCAGCCCCACCCCGGCCCGGTCGACGACCTGCTCGAGCTGTTCGCCCAGGCGTGGAACGACCTCGGGCGGCTGCTCGGCGACGGCCGCTTCGGCGGTTCGGCGGCAGCGCTCGTGCGCTCGGCGGGCGGCTCGGCCGAGCGGCTGGCGGCCACGCTCGCCACCATGCCGCTGGCCCAGGATGTGAGCCGCCACGCGGGCGCCGAGGTCCCGCTGCTCAAGCGCGCGCAGATCACGGCGTCGCACCTGGCGCGGGCGGCGGGCGGTCGGGGGGTCGGTTGGTTCACCGACCTCGACCGGGTCACGGCGTTCGCCGACAACCTCGTGCCCCACACGCTGCGCATGGCCGGGGTGCTGCGCTATGACGCCGAGCTGGCCGACCGCATCGCCCGCGGCGAGCTGCTGACCTCCGGTGAGGCCGCCGAGGTCGAGATCCGGGCGTGTGGCGTGCACGCCGTCGAGCTGCTGGCCGCCAGCACCGGCCTGGCCCCGGCCACGCTCGACCACTACCTCTGGCAGGCGGGCCAGGACCCGGCCGTCAAGGTGGTCCCCCGCCACCGCTGCCGCACACCCTGGTACTGATGCCTGGCCTGCGACGCCGATCGCCGGGCCTGCGGTGGCGGTCGTAGGGTCGGCGGGGTGACGCCCGTGATCCGGGAGATCGAGGTGGTCGACCACGCCGCGGCCTGGCGGGACGCGGGCTTCACGGTGGGAGACGACGGGACGGTGGCGATCGGGCGGACGGTCGTGCGGCTCGTCCCTCCGGACGACCGCGGCGATGCCGACGACGGCGGCCCGGAAACCGGCACCGGTACCCGGGACCGGCGGCCGGGCATCGCGGGGTGGACGCTGGCCGGACTCACGGGCGCCGCCGGCGACCTCGACGGGCTGCCCACCGTGGCCGCCGACCTGCCCGACGACGCCGACGACGGACCCGACGACGGCGACGGGTCCCCCCCGGCGCGCGGCGTCCACCCGAACGGGGTCACCCACATCGACCACGTGGTGGTGACCACCCCAGACATCAACCGCACCACCGCGGCGCTCGAAGCCGCCGGGATCGTGCACCGCCGCACCCGCGAGGCGGGCACCGGCGCCGACGGGGTCGCCCGGCTCCAGCGCTTCTCCCGGCTCGGTGAGACGATCCTCGAGCTGGTGGGCCCCGCCGTTCCAGCGGCGGCCACCGGCGCTGCGAAGGGCGTGCGGCCCCGGCCTGCCCGGTTCTGGGGGCTGGCCTACGTGGCCACCGACCTCGACGCGCTGGCCCGTCTGCTCGGCGACCGGCTCTCGCCGCCGAGCGAGGCCGTGCAGCCAGGCCGGCGGATCGCCTCGCTCCGGCGGGAGGCCGGCGCCGCCGTGCCCATGGCCTTCCTGACCCCCGACCGGCCGGACACGAGGTTTCCCCACAACGACCACTAGCCTCCGCGGTCGCATGCTCGATCACGTCTTCACCGACGCCATCGGGGCGCTCCGCGACTCGCTCGAGCGAGCGATGCTCGAACGCCAGGCCTTCGAGGAGCGCTTCCAGGTCGACGTGCTGCTGGGTGACGTCACGTGGGAGACCTCCTACGGATTGCCCGGCGAGGGCCTCCCGCCCCGGGTGCAGGCCGACCTCACGCTCGACTGGCCCACATGGGCGCAGACGGCGTACCGGTCCTGGTACATCGGCGAGCCGTTCTCCGACCCGCCCCGCATCGAGATCGAGCTGGTCCTGCGCGTGCAGCGCCTCGCCGAGTCGCCGGACCCGAGTCTCGTGCTCGCGGCCCTGCCGGAGACGAGCGTGCCGATCGGCGGCGAGCAGCTCGAGCGGTCGGGCCCGACGATCGAGACGGTCTGCTCGGCCGACCTCAACGAGCGCGAGTTCGCCATCGAGGTGTCCTACGAGGGGTCCTACGAGCTCGACGAGGCCACGCTGGCGGACGGCACGATCCTCGACGACCACCTGAGCGCCATGGGCGGGTGGATCACGTCGACGCTGGTCAAGCTGGGTGACCTCAAGCTGCCGTTCCTGCCCCCGGTCGACGAGGAGACCTAGGGTCGGCCCATGGCCGCCGACGCCCCCGCCCCGCCCGCCGACGACGTGCTGCTGGTCGAGGTGGCCGACCGGGTCGCCACCGTGACACTCAACCGGCCCCGGGCGCGCAACGCGCTGAACCGCGACCTCCGCCGCGCCCTGCACGCGGGTGTGCTGGCCCTCGACGCCGACGACGGCGTCGACGTGATCGTCCTCACCGGGGCCGGCCCGGCCTTCTGCGCCGGTCTCGACCTCAAGGAGCTGGCAGCCTCGGCCGACGCCTCGGTCGACGCCCTCGGTGCCGACGCGGAGGCCGGGAGCGGCGGCGGCCGTGTGCCGGCCACCCGGCCCCAGGAGCGCGGCCCGTTCCCGCTCGTGGGCAAGCCGGTGATCGGGGCGGTCAACGGGCCCGCCATCACCGGCGGGTTCGAGGTGGCGCTGCGCTGCGACCTGCTCGTGGCCTCGGAGCGGGCGGCGTTCGCCGACACCCACGCCCGGGTCGGGATCATGCCGGACTGGGGGCTCACCGTGCTGCTGCCCCAGGCCATCGGCGTGCGCCGCGCCCGGGAGATGTCGGCGACCGGCAACTTCCTCGACGCCCCGACGGCGCTCGCCTGGGGCCTGGTCAACCATGTCGTGCCCCACGACGAGCTGCTGCCGTTCTGCCGATCGCTCGCCGCCGACATCGTGTCGAACGACCAGCGGGCCGTGCGCCGGGTGCTGCAGACCTACGCCGAGGGTGCCCTGGTCACGGCCGGCGAGGCCTGGCTCGTCGAGACCGGCGTGGCCGCGTCGTGGCAGGGCGGCGGGCTGGATCCGGCCACCATCGAGGCCCGCCGGGCCGCCGTCGTCGACCGCGGTCGCACGCAGCTCTGACCGTCCGGTCGGCGGTCGCCCGGGTGGGATCCACCACCCTTGTGACCGCCTACCGCATGATTGCTGCGACGGAGAGTGCTTGGTCCGTCCCGGCGGCCTGCGGGACCCTTCGCCGACCGCTTGGGACCCGAGAGCGCGCTCCGCCTGGTCCCATCCCGACGCGGAGCTTCACCCATGAGACGCCCTGCATTCGCACTGGCCCTCGCGGCGGCCGTCCTCGCCACCACGGCCGGGACGTCGAACCGCGACGCCCCGGCTGCGCCGACGTCGGGGGCGGCGATCGCCGGCATCTCGCCGAGCAGGGTGACCCGCAGCTACTACATGGGCGACGGCTCGGCCACGTCCGCCGGCTACCTCGGCTGCGCGAACGGTGACAAGCAGGGCCGCATGACCCTGTTCTTCGGATCGCCGACCACGGTCTCGGGCACGAACGGCGCCACGCTGTGGGGCGCCCCCAACAGGACGACCGCCCAGATCGCACAGACCGTCAAGGCGTTCGCCCGCGGCTACCTCTGGTGCCGCCGGTCGCCGAACTTCATCCTGCTCATCGGCGTCGGCACGTCGAACAGCAACATCGACTGGCACAGCGACGGCTGGCTCCAGGGTCACGGCCGGGCGTGGGCCGCCATGGCGAAGGGCCTCAACGACTGGGCAAGGACTCACTACCCGGGCCGCATCCGCCTGTACGGCGCCTGGGACGCCGAGCCGTCCTGGTCGTCCTATGCCAAGGCGGAGCAGTGGATGCGGGGCTACGACGGCTACGGGGGCCGCCCCGCCCTGTATGCCAACAGCTCGGCAGACGGCTGCCCGCAGACCAGCGCCGGCAACGGCTCGTGCAACAACGGCTGGACCCAGCGGCGGGTGTGGCGCCTGGCGTGGAACTACGACCCGGCGCTGCCGATCCCCCAGATCTACGCCACGAGCGGTGCCAACGCCCGGCAGTGGCACCAGATCTCGCGCTACGGCGCCAGCCAGGGCGACGTCATGTACTTCTACGGGACGATGTCCCAGCGCGGCGCCTGCAGGCAGGTGTCGAGCGGCTGCTACGGGACGGACCTGTCGCCCGAGCGGGCCCACGACATGCTGCTTTGGGCCATCAACAGCACGGCCGAGACGCGCCAGGACAGCATCGACAGCGCCACCGACATCCGGTGGCACTCGTGAAGGGGAGCCGATGAGCGCCGACGACCCGACCACGACCGACGACGCCCCCACCCACGAGCCCCCCGGCGACGACGCCCCGGACCGGCGTGACGAGCGGGCCAGCACCCGCCAGCGGCTGACGGTCGCCACCGCCGCCCTGGCGCTGGGCGCCGTCGTGGCCGTGAGCGCCCGGGGCGCCTCCGGCGACCAGCAGCGTCCTGCCGTCGTCGAGACACTGCAGGACGAGATCGACGACATGGTCAGCGCCGGCATGTCGGAGGACGACCCCAAGGTGCGAATGCTCCAGGAGGAGCTCGACGCGCTGGTCGACGACCTGGGCGACCACGGCCAGGACGAGGACGGCGTCGACCTGCAGGCGGCGTCCGAGGCGGGCGAGATGCCCGACACGCCGGAGGAGGCCGCTGCCCGGGCCGACGAGGTCCGGCCCGACCAGCCGGCCGAACGTGGGCCCGTCGAGTGCGAGGTCGTGCCGCAGCAGCTGTCGGCCGACGAGGTGACGGGTGCCCGGTGTGTGAGCGTCCCCCAGCCCGACGGCACGTCCCTCTACGTGGTCGTGGCCGCCGACGGCGCCGTGCACATCGTCGAGTTCGGCCCCCAGGGGCGGGTCCAGCGCCTCGACAACCGACGCCTCCCGGCGGGTGTCGACGCCCGCCGCGTCGAGCTGGTTCCCGACCGCACGGGCGACCTGGTCCTGCAGGCCGGGGGGCGGCGGCTCGGCGCGCTCGACCTCTGATCCCACCGCCCGGGCGGCGCCTGGTGGACCGTCCGGGTTGCCGGTGGCCTCTCGGCGGGGCCTCCCGGCGGGGCGGGTCCGGTGTCCCGGCACCGGACCCGCCCCGGTCGTGGGCGTGGCGGTCGAGTGGTGCGCCGTGGTCACCCCCGCGTGGGGTCGTGGGCGTGGCCGGTCGTGTGCTGCAGTGGCGCCGTGGCAGCCTCCCGGGGTCGTGGGCGTGGCCGATCGTGTGGTGCAGTGGCGCCGTGGCCGCCCCCGCCCCGCCCGACCCACCCACGGCGCCCGCCGGGGACACGGCCGCGGCCGGGCACCACCTGCCGGCCGAGCCCGCGACGCCGCGGGCGCGGGTGCCGCCCGTGCGGTTCGACGCTCGCCTCCTGGTGGTGGCGGCCGCCGTGCTCTGGGGCACGACGGGCACCGCCCGGGCGCTCGGCCCGGAGCACGCCGCCCCGGCCGCCGTAGGGGCCGCCCGCCTCGTGGTGGGCGGGGCCTGCCTGGCGCTGCTCGGCTGGCGCCTCCGGTGGATCGGGCCCCATTCCCGCGCCGTCGCGGGACGCGGGAACGGCGGCGGGGCCGGCGGGGCCGGGACGGCGCACGACGACGTGCGGGTCCACCACCGCCGGGCGGTCGCCATCGCTGCCACCGCCATGGCCGCTTACCAACCGCTGTTCTTCGGGGGCGTCGCCCGGACCGGCGTCGCCGTGGGCACGATGGTCGGCATCGGCAGCGCCCCCGTGTTCGCCGGGCTGCTCGGCCTCGCCGTGCGGGGCGAGCGGCCGGATCGGCGCTGGCTGGTGGCCACGGGCCTGGCGCTGGCGGGCACGGTCCTGCTCGTCGGCGCGGGCGACCGGGACGACGTGGACGTGGCCGGCCTGGCCCTGGCCTCGGGCGCCGGCGCGGCGTACGCCGTGTACGTGGCCGGCTCGAAGGTGCTGATCGACGCCGGGCGGCGTCCCGACGCCGTCGTCGCCCGGGTGTTCGGCCTCGCCGCCCTCGCGCTCGTGCCGGTGGCGGTCGTGGCCGGCGTCGGTCCCCTGGTCTCGCCCGCCGGGGCGCTGATGGTCGCCCATCTCGGCCTCGTCACCGTGGTCGTCGGCTATCTGCTGTTCGGCCGGGGGCTGGCGGGCGTGGGTGTGGGCACGGCCGGCACGCTCACGCTCGCCGAGCCGGCCACCGCGACCGTCCTGGGCGTGGCCGTGCTCGGCGAGCGCCCGGGTGTCGTGACCGTCGCCGGCCTCGTCCTCGTGGCTGCCGGCCTCGTGGCGCTCGTCGCCCCAGGCCGGAGGGCGCCGGGCGGTCCGGCCCGCCCGGCCCGGCCCGACCCCGACGCCGCGTAGCCTGCCCGGATGCTTGACGACGCAACGAAGCAGTTGGCGCAGGGCAAGACGTTCGCGGCGGTCACCACGCTGTTGCCCGACGGCACGCCCATGACCCAGCCCCTCTGGGTCGACGCCAACGACGACCACCTCCTGCTGAACACCGAGACCGGCCGGCAGAAGTACCGCAACATCACGCGCGACCCCCGCATCACCGTGACGATGTGGGACGCGGCCGACCCGTACCGCTACGTCGAGGTCCGCGGGGTCGTCTCCGAGACCGTGACCGGCCCCGAGGCCCGCGCCCACATCGACGAGCTGTCCCGGAAGTACACGGGCTCCGACTACACCAACCCGATCCAGACCGAGCGCGTCATCTTCAAGGTGGCGCCGCAGCGCCGCTCGGGCAGGGCCTGAGCGCCGAACCGGGCTGCGCCCGCCCCGGGCGGCGCCGCTCAGCCCGCGATCGCCCGGTCGATCAGAGTGGCGAGCGAGATCTCGGGGCGGGCCCCGGTGTGGCTGATCACCTCGGACGCCGCCAGGGCGCCGAGCCGTCCGCTCTCGGGCAGCGACCGCCCGTTGGTGTAGCCGTAGAGGAACCCGGCGGCGTAGAGGTCGCCGGCGCCCGTGGTGTCGACGAGAGCGGTCGGATAGGCGGGAATCTCGTGGGTCTCCGGCCCGGCCACGACCACCGAGCCCTTCTCCGACAGCGTGATGCAGGCGACACCGACCTCGGACCGGGCGCGGTCGACGGCGGCGCCCGCCTCGTCGCAGCCCCACAGGGCGCACGCCTCGGCCTCGTTGGCGAACAGGATGTCGACCCGCTCGCGCACGAGGGGCAGGAACTCGTCGCGGTGCCGCTCGACGCAGAAGAGGTCGGACAGCGTGAGCGCCACCCTGCGGCCGGCGTCGATGGCGATCTTGGAGGCCAGCCAGTAGGCCTCCTGCGAGTCGGGTCGATCGAACAGGTAGCCCTCGAGGAACGTGACCTGGGCGTCGGCCACCACGTCGGCGTCGACCTCCTCGGGGCCGAAGAACTCGGCCGCTCCCAGGAACGTGCTCATCGTGCGTTGCCCGTCGGCCGTGATGACGATCAGGCTCCGACCCGTGGGCGGCCCGTCGACCGCGGGCTTGTTGACGAAGGTGACGCCCTGGGCCCGCAGGTCGTGGGAGAAGACCGCGCCAAGCTGGTCGTCGAAGACCCGCCCGAGGTACGCCGCGCTACCACCGAAGCTGGCGATGCCGGCGGTGGTGTTGGCCACCGATCCGCCCGAGATCTCGGTGCCGGGGCCCATGGCGGCGTACAGCGTCTGGGCCCGATCGGCGTCGATGAGCGACATCGAGCCCCTGACCAGGTCATGGGCGGCGACGAACGCATCGTCTTCGTGGGACAGCACGTCGACCAGCGCGTTGCCGATGCCGACGACGTCGAACCTGGGTTGGGTTGGCACCCGGGCAGGCTAGACCGTCGCGGTGCCGCTGTTCGCACGGCGCGACGTGCCGTGGCGTGCCCGCCCCAGCGTGTCCGAGCGTGTGGGGCGACCGCGATCGCGCCGTCGGTCCCCCGACCGTCACTGCGGGTCGGTACGGTGCACCCCCGTGCCCGACGACACCGAGAACCCGTACCGCCTGCCGCGGAGCGTCGTCCCCCGCCGCTACGAGCTCACGCTGGTGCCCGACCTCGATGCGGCCACCTTCGCCGGCGACGAGGCGGTCGCCGTCACCGTGGCCGAGCCCACCGACGAGATCGTGCTCAACGCCGTGGAGATCGAGATCGACGACGCGGAGGTCGAGATGTCCGACGGCACCCGGCTGGTCGCCGAGGTGGCGCTCGACGCGGAGAGGGAGCGGGCCACTCTGCGCCTGCCCTCCGCCGTGCCGGCCGGCGTGGCCACCGTCTTCCTGCGCTTCCGCGGGGTGCTGAACGACAAGCTGCGCGGCTTCTACCGATCGACGTTCACCGACGAGGCCGGCATCGAACGGGTGCTCGCCACGACCCAGATGGAGGCGACCGACGCCCGGCGGGCGTTCCCCTGCTGGGACGAGCCGGAGGCCAAGGCGGTCTTCGCCGTCACCCTCGTGGTGCCCGACGACCTGCTGGCCATCTCCAACGGCGCCGAGCTCGGCCGCGAGCCGTCGGGCGAGGGCCGGGTCGCAGTCCGCTTCGCCGACACGATCCCCATGTCGACCTACCTGGTGGCGTTCGTGGTCGGCCGGCTGGTGGCCACCGAGCCGGTCCTCGTCGACGGCAAGCCGCTGCGCGTCGTCGGCCCGATCGGCAAGGAGAAGCTCGCCGGCTACGCCCTCGAGGTCGGCGCCTTCGCGCTCCGCTACTTCAGCGAGTGGTTCGGCATCGTCTACCCGGGCGACAAGCTCGACCTCGTCGCCATCCCGGATTTCGCGTTCGGTGCGATGGAGAACCTGGGCTGCGTCACCTTCCGCGAGCGCTACGTGCTGATCGACCCCGACACCGCCACCCAGGCCGAGAAGCAGGCGGTCGTCGACGTCATCGCCCACGAGATCGCCCACATGTGGTTCGGCGACCTCGTGACCATGAAGTGGTGGAACGGCATCTGGCTCAACGAGGCCTTCGCCACGTTCATGGAGATGACCTGCACCGACGCGTTCCGGCCCGACTGGCAGCGGTGGGTCGACTTCGGCCTGTCGCGCTCGGCGGCCTTCGACACCGACGCCCTCGTGTCGACCCGCCCGGTCGAGTACCCCGTCGTCTCGCCCGACGAGGCCGACGGCATGTTCGACGTCCTCACCTACGAGAAGGGCGCCTCGGTCGTCCGCATGCTCGAGCAGTACCTGGGGGCCGAGCGCTTCCGCCAGGGCATCCGCCGCTACATGGCCCGCCACCAGTTCGGCAACACCGAGACGTCCGATCTGTGGGACGCCCTCGAGGAGGAGACCGGCGAGCCGGTCCGCCGCATCGCCGAGAGCTGGATCTTCCAAGGCGGGTTCCCCGAGGTCACCGTCTCGTCCGAAGACAGCTCGGGCCTCAAGTTCAGCCAGCGGCGCTTCGCCTACGGCGAGCCCGAGGGCGACACGCTGTGGGCGGTTCCGGTGGTGGCCGAGCTGGGGCTGGGCGGCGCCGGGCCAGCTGGCGTGGGCGCGGGCCACGAGGTCGGCACGACCGTCGAGCGGGTGCTGCTCGACGGCCCGAGCGCCGACCTCGAGCTCGACCAGCCGGTGGCCTGGGCGAAGGCGAACGCCGGGGCGCACGGCTTCTACCGCGTGCGCTACGCCCCCGACCTGCTGGCCGCCCTCCTGGACCGGCTCGACGCGCTGAGCCCACTCGAGCGATACACCCTCGTCGACGACGCCTGGTCGTCGGTGCTGGCCGGCTCCACCGGGGCCCCGCTGTTCCTCGACGTGGCCGACGGCTTCTCCAGCGAGACCGACCTGTCGGTCTGGGAGCGGCTGCTCGGGTCGCTGGCCCAGCTCGACCGCCTCGTGTCGGGGCCGGCCCGGGCCGCGCTCGCCGCCCGGGTAGGGGGCCTGATCGGTCCGGCCCGCCGCCGCCTCGGCGACGAGGTTGCGCCCGGCGACGACGACCGGACCCGCACGCTGCGGGGGTCGCTGCTCAACGCGGCCGCCGTGCTGGCCGAGGAGCCGGCCGCCCAGGCCCGGTGCCGCGGGCTTCTCGACCGCTTCCTCGACGACCCGTCGGGCGTCGAGCCCAGCCTGTCGGCGCCGGCGCTCGGCGCCAGCGCCACGCTGGGCGACGTGGCGCTGCACGAGCGACTGGTGGCGGCGTTCACCTCGGCGTCGAACCCGCAGGACCGCGAGCGCATCCTGCGATCGCTCGCCCGCTTCCGCGACCGGGAGGCCCTCGGGCGCACGGTGGAGCTCAGCCTGTCGGGCGCCGTGCGCACCCAGGATGCCCCGTACCTGCTCGGCGAGTGCCTGGCCAACCGCGACAACGCCGCACAGGCCTGGGCCTTCGTGGCCGCGCACTGGGACGAGATCAACGATCGGTTCCCGGCCAACAGCATCCCGCGCCTGGTGGGCGGCATCCGCTCCGTCCGCGACCGCGCTCTGGCCGGTGAGATCGTCGCCTTCCTCACCGCGCACCCGGTGCCCCAGGGCGAGATGCAGGTGCGCCAGCACCTCGAGCGCATGTGGGTCACAGTCGCGCTCGCCGAGCGCGAGGCTGACGCGCTCGCCACCGCCCTCACCTCGTGACGGCCGGCCCCGCCGACGTCACCGGTACCCGGTGACGTCGGCGGGCTTGCCGAGGGACTCGACTTCGGCGATGTAGCGCCACGCGTCCGGGCGGCTGCCGTCGAGATCGGTGAAGCCGTACTCCTGGGCCAGCTGGCCGCTCGAGAGCGAGGCCCTGTTCCAACGGCCCCGGTCGGGGTCGGCGGCGAGCGCCACCACCGCGCGGCCCGTGAACGTCGGCGTCTCGGAGATCGCGAAGTGCCCGGGATCGGGGTGGTCCTCGGCGCGTTCGCGCGTGAGAGCGTCGCGCCAGTTCGCCTCGGCCACCCCGTAGTTCTCGAGCATCATCTCCGAGCGCATCCACCCCGGTGTGAGCGCCACGGCCGTCCCGCCGAGCGGCCCGATGTCCGTGCCCTGGGCGAAGGCGAGACGCAGGACCGCCGTCTTCGCGAGGTCGTAGAACGCGTTGATGCGGTAGTTCGCCGCGTTGTACTCGGCCGTGCCGTCGGTGACCTCGACGACGAGCCCGCCCGGCCTGCGGGTGAGGAGTGGCAGCGCCTCGTGGCTCGTGATCAGGTGCGTGTCGATCGCGAGCCGCAGCATGCGGAGGCCCTCGTCGAGGTCGTGCTCCCAGAGCTTCGCGGACCAGTCGATGAGCTTCTCGCCGCCCCAGATGTCGTTGACCAGCACGTCGAGCCGGCCGTGGTCCGCGTCGATGCGCGTCACCAGCGCGCGGACCTCGTCGGCGACCAGGTGGTCGACCGGCACGGCGATGCCGGTCCCGCCCGCGGCGGTGACCATCTCGGCCGTCTCCTCGATCGTCTCGGGGCGGTCGTAGTCCGACCGGTGCGTGCCGGTGCGGGTGCTGCGGCCGGTGCCGTAGACGGTGGCCCCGGCGGCGCCGAGCGCGACTGCGATGCCCCGCCCGGCGCCGCGCGTGGCACCGGCCACGAGCGCCACCGTCCCGGCGAGGGGCCGCCCGGGAGGCCACGGCTGTGCTGCGTCGTCGTTCGTCATGGGGGCAGCGTGCGCCCACCACGCTGACACATGGTGTCAGGGATTCCCGATAGCGTCGCGGCGTGCGTGCCGGTCGGCTGGTGGCCCTGATCTTGGCGGTCGAGCGCCGCGGCGGTGCGACCGCCGGGCAGCTGGCCGACGAGCTCGGCGTGTCCGAGCGCACCATCTACCGCGACGTGGCGACCCTGCAGGCAGCCGGCGTGCCGCTGTGGACCGAGACCGGCCCGCACGGCGGCATCCGGCTCGTCGACGGGTGGCGGTCGCCGGTCGATGGGCTGACCACGAGCGAGACGACCGCCCTGCTGCTCGGCTCGTCCGGCGCCGCTGGGCTGGGACTGGGAAGCGTGCTGGCCGCCGCCCGCTCGAAGCTGCGCTCGGCGCTCCCGGCCGGGGGGCGGAGCGAGACGGACCGCATCCGCGAGCGGTTCCACCTCGACGCCCCGGGCTGGTTCCACCACGCCGAGCCGCTCGACGCCCTGCCCGTCGTCGCCGAGGCCCTGTGGACGGATCGTCGGCTCGACCTGCGCTACCGGCGCGGCGACCGAGAGATCCGCCGCCGCGTCGACCCGCTGGGCCTCGTGCTCAAGGCCGGCACCTGGTACCTCGTCGCCGCCCACCGGGGCGACGTACGGACCTATCGGGTGTCGAGCATCGCCGGCGCGACGGCCCGCGAGGAGCAGGCCGTCCGGCCCGACGGGTTCGACCTCGTGGCCCACTGGGAGGCGTCGGCCGACGCGTTCGACGCCTCGATCCGTCCGCTGCAGGCCCGGGTACGGCTGAGCCCCGCGGCGCTGCGCGGCCTGCTCCGGGCGATCCCCGGACCGACGACCCGGGCGGCCGTCGACGCCGCCGGACCGCCCGACGCCGACGGCTGGCGGCAGCTCACCGTGCCGCTCGAACCCCTCCCCGTCGCCGTGACCTTGCTGGCCCCGCTGCACGGCCTCGAGGTGCTGGCGCCGAACGAGCTGCGGGCGGCGGTGGCGGCCCACGGCCGCGCGCTCGCCGCCCACAACACCTGAGGTCACGCGCGTCCGGTTCGTGGCCGGGCGGCCGGCGCCGGCCCGGTTCTTGCGGCAGATACCGGGCGACTCGGTGGCGAAGCCGAGCGGCTCGGGACCCCACGCCCCACCGTTCTCGTCGGCGCGTGGCCGCTTCAGGACCGCGGTGCGGCCGTCGGCCGCGGTCAGGTGCACGACGTGGTCCCGCTCCCACATCGTGGTCGTCGCCACGAGCCGCACCGGCGTGCCCCACGCGTCGGCGAGCAGCGCCTCGGCCCGCCGGCGGTCGGCGGCGTCGAGCGCGTGCCCGCCGCCGTGCCCGGCCCCGGGCCCGCCCGTCCCGGCGCTCATGGCAGCGACAGGACCAGCAGCGCCTGGCCCACGTGGTACGTCACCATGATCGCCACCGGTGCCCACGGCGCCGGGCGGACGAAGCGGGTCAGGCCGATCAGGGCGTCGGACGCGTAGAACAGCGCTGCGCCGGCGATGGCCGTTGCATCGCCGGTACCGACCGCGCACACGACCATGGCCGAGATCACGACCATGTACGCGCCGACGGGCACCGTCATCTCCGGGGCGCTCCGCCGCACCCCCCGCAGGAGCGGTCTGCCGATGGCGCCGACGACGACCCCCACCGCCACGACGCCCAGCAGCAGGCGCCCGCCACTCACGCCCGCCGCCAGCAGGCCGCCGACGTAGGCGACGTGGGCAACGAGGAACGCGGCGAGGCCGGCGACGAACCGGTCGGACGGCGGCATCAGCAGCACGTCGCCGGCCAGCGATGCGAGGAGCGCCGCGGCGAACCAGGCCCGGACCGCGCTGTCCGCCGGGTCGAGGGTCAGCGCCACCCCGCCGAGCGCCGCGAGCGCCGCCGGCTTGCACAGATGCTCGAGCCGCCGGCGATCCGTGCCCACGGCCACCCAGTCGCCCGCCGCCGCTACAGCGAACACGGCGAGCAGGCCCAGGGCCGGCCCCGTCACGCCCACCCACCGGCGCGGCGAAGGCCCGATGCCGGCGGACCCCGCCAGTCCGGCCCACCCCGCCACGGCTGCCGCCCACGTCTCGCGCCCACGGACGACAGCGTGCCCCACCGCCGTCGTACGGGCTGCCGCGCCGCCGCGCTGCCGGCCGGTGGGCTGCGGCCCGACGGCGAGCCACGTCCCGGCAAGCCGGACTCAGGCGGCGCCCGCCTCGGCCAGCGCCTCGGACCACGAGGCGCCTCGCTCGATGAGAGCCCGGTACCCCATCACCGCACGCGGGCGGTTCATCGCCAGCACGGCCGCCAGGCGGTCGCCCCGTCGGTAGAGCGCTACGAACCGCCGGTCGTCGGTCGAGCCGTCGACGACGCGCGCCTCGTCGGCCCCGGCCGACCACCCGGTCAGCTGGATCTTGCGGTCGTACTGGTCCGACCAGAACCACGGCACGGGGTCGTAGGCGGCGGTCGTGCCGCCGGGGGCGCCGAGCGACGCGAGCAGGCGCCGGGCGGCGTGGACCCCCATCGTGATGGCGTTGTCCCAGTGCTCCACCCGCACCAGCGCGCCCACCCGGGGGCTGGGCCAGCGGGCCACGTCGCCGGCGGCCACCACATCGGGAGCGGCGAGCGTGGTCTCGTCGCACACCACGCCGTCCTCGAGCCGCAGCCCCGACCCGTCGAGCCAGCCCGTGGCGGGCGCCACGCCCACGCCGACGACGACCAGGTCGGCGTCCACGGTGGAACCGTCGGCCAGGCGGACGCGCCCGACCCGGCCGTCCACGCCACCGCGGGCGTCGAGGCCCTCGACCCCCACGCCGAGGCGCACGTCGACGCCGTGGTCGCGGTGGAGCCCGGCCATGACGGCACCGATGTCGTCGCCGAGAACCCGGCCGAGCGGCACGGGCAGCGCCTCGACGAGCGTGACGTCGATGCCGCGCCCCCGGCAGGTGGCGGCCACCTCGGCGCCGATGAACCCGCCGCCCACCACGACGACGCGGCCCGGCCGCTCGTCGAGGGCGCGGCGCACGGTGAGGCAGTCGTCGATCGTGCGCAGCGTGTGCACGCCGGTGAGGTGCTCGGTGCCCGGGAGGCGGCGGGGCGTGGCACCGGTGGCGATGACCAGGCCGTCGAACGGGATGGGCTCGCCGTCGACCAGCATCACCCGGCGCCCGGCCAGGTCGAGGCCCGCGGCCCGGGTACCGAGCCGCCAGTCGAGGTCGAGACCTTCGAGGCCGGCCGGCCCTGCCACCAGGCCGATCCGGTCGACGTCCCAGGTGCCGGCCAGTACTTGCTTGGACAGCGGTGGGCGGTCGTAGGGCGGGTGCACCTCGTCGCCGACCACGGTGATGCGATCACCGAAGCCGGCGGCCCGCAGCTCCTCGGCGGCGCGCAGGCCGGCCAGTGAGGCCCCGACGACGACGACGCCCGCCGCGGTCATTCTTCGATGACGGAGATGGCCGCCTTCGGGCAGCGCCGGGCGGCCTCGTCGACCTTGCTGCGCAGCGCGTCGGGCGGCGTCTCGTCGAGGACGTAGAGGAAGTCGTCCTCGCGCACCTCGAAGACCTCCGGGGCGGCGGCCATGCACAGCGCGTTGCTCTCGCAGAGGTCGAAATCAACTACCACCTTGTACCCCACGGCATTTCCCCCTTCGGCTCTCACCCTGGTCAGAACGCTCGGCGACACTCATCCGGCTGCCTGTCGGCAGACTACCGGCCGACACCGATCGGTCCCGCCGGCCGGTAGCGTCGCCGCCGTGGGTGCCCCGGTCGAAATCTCGCTCCGCGACGCCCGCCGCATCGCCATCGCCGCCCAGGGCCTGACCGACCCCCGACCGGCCGGCCGGGTCGACCGGCGCCACTTCCGCCGCGTGCTCGACCGTGTGGCGACCGTGCAGCTCGACTCGGTCAACGTGCTGGCCCGCAGCCACGAGCTGCTCTTCTTCTCACGCCTCGGGCCCTACGACCGCGCCGCGCTCACCCGCTGGCTGTGGGCGAGCCACGAGGTCTTCGAGTACTGGGGCCACGAGGCGTCGCTCCACCCGATCGAGCGGCAACCGCTCCTGCGCTGGCGCATGGCGAACGACCATGCCTGGGGCGGCGTGAAGCGGTCGGCGCAAGACAACCCCGCGCTGGTGGCCGCCGCGCTGCGCGAGATCGCCGCCCGCGGGCCGGTGGCCGTCGGCGAGCTCGACGTGCACCGGGCGGCGCCGCGCAAGGCCGACAGCTGGTGGGGCTGGGGCGACGGCAAGCGGGTGGTCGAGCATCTGTTCTGGACCGGGGCGGTGACCGCCGTGCGCCGCGGGGCCTTCGCCCGGGCCTACATGCTGCCCGAGCACTGGTTCCCGCCCGAGGTGCTCGCCGCGCCGACGCCGGACCCGGCCGACGCCTGGAAGGAGCTGCTGCTCCTCGCCGCCCGCGCCCACGGCCTGGGCACCGCCCGGGACCTGGCCGACTACTACCGCCTCAACGTGCCCCGGGCTACCCCGATGCTCGAGGAGCTGGCCGCCGACGGAGCGCTGGTGCCCGCCCGGGTCGAGGGGTGGACCCAGCCCGCCTACCTGCACCCAGAGGCGCGGTGGCCCGGCCGGCAGCTCCGGACCCGGGCGCTGCTGTCGCCGTTTGACTCGCTGATCTGGGAACGGACCCGGACCGAACGCCTGTGGGACGTGCGCTACCGGATCGAGATCTACGTGCCGGCCGCCAAGCGGGTGCACGGCTACTACGTGCTGCCGTTGTTGCTCGGCGAGGACCTCGTCGCCCGCGTCGACCTCAAGGCGGACCGGCAGGCGGGCGTGCTGCGGGCACGGGCGGCATGGGTGGAGGACCGCTCCGCCGACCGGCGGGCGCCGGGTCCGCGCGAGGTGGCCGCCGAGCTGGCGGGGGCGCTCACCGAGATGGCCGCGTGGATGGCGCTCGCCGGTGGCGTGGTGGCCGAGCCGCGGGGCGACCTGGCCGAACCGCTGGCCAAGGCGCTCGCCGGGGCACCCGCGCCCTGAGCGGGCGGAGCGCTGCGCCGCCGGGCCCGCCCCCGTGCCCGGGCCCGCCGCGTGGGGAGGGGAAGCGGGGCGCGGTGTCGGAGGTCGGACCCGGCGGCGGGCCGTGACCTGGTGCCGGCGTCAGGCGACCAGGTCGCGGCGACCGAGGGGTCGGCGCAACGAGGTGCGGCCGTCCCCCCAGGAGTCGAGCAGGTGGGCGGTGAGGCGGCCCTCGACGACGCCCAGCGCGCGGGCCCCGAACACGACGTCGGCGGCCATGTCGGGCTCGGCGGCGACGAACGGCTCGACGAGCCCGTCGAGGGCGAGGCGCTGGTGGTGCTCGTCGGCGATGACATGCACGTCGTAGAAGCGGGCGCCGGCCTCGCTGCCGGTGAGGCGCCGCACGGCCGCCGCGTAGCGGCTCATCGGGCCCACCGACGTCATCTCGAACAGCGCCAGGTGGCCGACGCACGCCCCGATCCAGCGGCGGGAGGTGCCGAACAGCGATAGCAGGTTGACCGTCGCCAGCGTGGTGGCCGGCAGCAAGTCGAGGTAGGCGCCGTAGCGGTCATCGAGCCCGAGGGCGCGCAGGGTGGTGGCGAACAGCTCCTGATGGGCCTCGCCCGGCTCGCCGCCGCCGTACTCGTCCGCCTGGATCTCGATGTAGGCGGCCTTGGCCCGGCCGGCGGCCAGGCGGGGCAGGGCGTAGGTGTGGGGGTCGGCCTCCTTGAGCTGATAGGCGCTGCGGTGCACGGCGAACTCCCGCAGCTGGTCCACCGTGCCGGAGGCCTCCATCCGTGCGGACAACGACGGCCCGTGGCCCGAGGCGAGGGCGAGCAGTTCGGCGCGCACGGCACCGGGGGTGCGGGCGTGGATCGGGCCGACCTCACGGGCCACGGCCTCGAGGAAGGCCCGGCGCAGCCGGTTCTGCAGCTCGACGAGGCCCGGCTCGACCTCCCAGTCGGGGTCGACGTCGGCGAAGCCCTGGTAGCGCAGCTCGAGGCAGGCGTACAGGGCGAGCTGGGCGTCCTCGCCCCAGATGTCCGCCGGCTCGGCCAGGAGGCGGAAGCGGCCCGGCGCCCGCCGCAGCTCGGTGAACAGCCGCTCGGTGAGCGGGCCGCGGGCGTCGGGCAGCCACGGCCGCGTCGGACGCCCGACGCCCGGGGCGGGCGCGGGCGACATGGCGGGGGTGAGGATCGCGGGGACGGCCGACGCGGGAGACGGGAGGTCGATCATCGACCGGCGGCTTCCCGGTCCACCCACCCTCTACACAAGTTCGCCGACATGTTCGACAGGCTGTAGAGGAATGGCCTGACGTGGCGGGCGGCCCGGGCCCGTCCGACGGTGTGATCATGGCGGCATGGCGCTGCTCGATCCACCGGAGGTCCTCCCCCGGTGGGACCTCACCGATCTCTACCCCGCGGTCGATGCCCCCGAGGTCGGGCGGGCCGAGGAGGACCTGGGCACGACGCTCGAGGGCCTCGCCGCGCTCTACGACGCCCACGACGTGGCCCCGGGCGCGCCGGTCCCGCTCGACGACTCCCTCGTCACGATGTTCGACACCGTGCTCGTCGCCACGAACGGCGCACTCGAGGCGTTCAGCAGGCTCCAGGCGTTCGCCTATGGCCACGTCAGCACCGACAGCGGCGACGACCGCGCCCAGGCCCTGCTCTCGCGCCTGTCGGCCCGCGAGGCGACGGTGCGGGTGCTGCGTACGCGGTTCGACGCCTGGGTAGGGCGCCTCGACCTCGACGGGTTGCTGGGGAGCAGCGCGGCTGCCGCGGCCCACGCCTGGCCGCTGCGCAAGGCCGCCCGCCGGGCCATCCACCAGATGTCGGGACCCGAGGAGGCGCTGGCCGCCGAGCTGGGCGTGACCGGCTCGACGGCGTGGGAGCGGCTGTTCCGCGACGTCTCCTCGTGCGTCGAGGCCAGCGTCACGTTCCCCGACGGGCGCACCGAGACGCTGCCCATCTTCGCCGTGCGGGGCCTCGCCACGGACCCCGACGCCGGCGTCCGCCGGGCGGCGTTCACCGCCGAGGTGGCGGCCTGGCGGGCGCATGCCACACCGATCGCCGCCGCGCTCAACGCGCTGAAGGGAGAGACCCTGGCGCTCGGCGCCCGCCGCGGCTGGGACCACCCGCTCGACCCGGTGCTCGAGCAGAGCGCGGTCAGCCGCCCGGCGTTCGACGCCATGAACGCCGCCGTCGACGCCTCCCTGCCCGACTTCCACCGCTACCTGCGCGCCAAGGCCCGGCTGCTCGGCAAGGAGCGGGTCGCGTTCTGGGACCTGTTCGCCCCGGTCGGCACCGCCCCGCCCGTGTCATGGGCCGACGCCACCGCCACGGTGGACGCCGCGTTCGCCGGCTACAGCGACGACCTCGTCGGCCTGGCCCGCCACGCCCTCGACGCCTCATGGATCGACGCCGGGCCCCGCGCCGGCAAGGTCGGCGGCGGGTTCTGCATGCCCATGGGCGAGGGCCGCAGCCGGATCCTCATGAACTTCGACGGGTCGATCGACTCCGTCCACACGCTTGCGCACGAGCTGGGCCACGCGTACCACAACCGCACGCTGGCCGACCGCACGCCGCTGCAGCGGGCCACGCCCATGGCGTTGGCCGAGACGGCGAGCATCTTCTGCGAGACGATCCTCACCGACCGCACGCTGGAGGCGGCGTCCGGTACCGAGCGCCTCGCACTGCTGGAGGCCGACCTGCAGGGCGCTTGCCAGGTCGTGGTGGACATCCGCAGCCGGTTCCTGTTCGAGTCGCGGCTGTTCGAGCGGCGGCGCAGCTCCACCGTGTCGGTGCGCGAGCTCGGCGAGCTGATGGACGGCGCCCAGGCCGAGGCGTACGGCGACGCCCTCGACCCCGGCGAGCGCCACCCGCTCATGTGGGCGGCCAAGCCGCACTACTACGGCTCGACGTTCTACAACTGGCCCTACACCTTCGGCCTGCTGTTCGGCCTCGGGCTCTACGCCCGCTGGCTCGACGACGCGCAGACGTTCCGCTCGGCCTACGACGACATGCTGTCCTCCACCGGCACGAGCACGGCGGCGGAGCTGGCCGCCCGCTTCGGCATCGACGTCGAGGACGTGGCGTTCTGGTCCGCCAGCCTCGACGTGCTGAGGGGCCGCATCGACGACTTCACCGCGGCCGTCGACGCGGAGGTCGGTCCCGCCTGAGCCGGAGCGCGGCCGACGGCCCTCGCGGGGCCGAGCGGGCCCGGGCCGGTCAGCGGGCGGCCGGCAGCCCGCGCTGCGGCCGGAGCGCGCCGGGGGCTCAGTCGACGGTCGTGAGGACCTCGGCGCCCGTGTCGGTCACGAGCAGCGTGTGCTCGAACTGGGCGGTGCGGCGGCGATCGACCGTCACGGCCGTCCACCCGTCGTCCCACAACTGGTGCTGCCAGGCACCCATCGTGATCATCGGCTCGATCGTGAACGTCATGCCCGGCTCGATGATCGTGGACGCCCGCGGGTTGTCGTAGTGCGGGATCTGCAGGTCGGTGTGGAACTGCTCGGCGATGCCGTGGCCCACGAAGGACCGCACGACCCCGTAGCCGTGGCCCTCGGCGTGCGCCTGGATGGCCCGGCCGATGGCGTTGACCGGCACGCCCGGCTCCACGGCCGCGATGCCCAGGTCGAGGCACTCACGGGTGACCCGGATGAGATCGGCCGAGGCGCGGTCGATGCGCCCCACCGGGAACGTGGCGTTCGTGTCGCCGTGCACCCCGTCGAGGAAGATCGTCACGTCGACGTTGACGATGTCGCCATCGACGAGCGCCCGGTCGTCCGGTATGCCGTGGCAGATGACCTCGTTGACCGACGTGCACAGTGACTTCGGGAAGCCGCCGTAGTTGAGCGGGCTCGGGTAGCCGCCGCGCCGGATGCACTCCTCGTGCGCAATGGCGTCGAGCTCGTCGGTCGTCACGCCGGGCGCCACCGCCGCGCCCACCGCCTGGAGCACCTCGGCCGCCGCCCGGCCGGCCCGGCGCATCCGCTCGATGACCTCGGGCGTGCGCACGTGGCCGTCGGGGACGCGCACCGGGACCCCGGTCTCCGCGTACGGCGGGCGGGGAATCTCGGTGGGCACGGGGCGGGCAGGGCTCAGGCGACCGGGCCGCACGTGGTCGGTGCTCGCCTTGTGGCAGCGCTTGAACTTGCGACCGCTGCCGCACCAGCAGGGATCGTTGGCCTTCAGGGCGACGACGGTGGTGGTTGACATGGCGGAAGCCAGGCTACCGGGGCCCGGACCGCCATGATGGTGGCGTGCAGGTCGCGCTCGCAGGCGTCGAGCTCCGCCTCGTCCGGCTCTCCCTCGCGTCTCCGTTCCGTGCGGCCCATGGCACGCGCACCGTGCGCGACGTCGTGCTCGTCCGGGCGATCGCGGCGGACGGGCCCGACGGCTGGGGCGAGTGCGTGGCCGAGCCGGAGCCCACCTACTGGCCCGAGTACGCCGCCGGCGCCTGGCACGTCCTCGCGCACCACCTGGTGCCCCGACTCCTCGCCGGCCGGTCGCTGGGCGAGGTGCGGGGCCACCACATGGCCAAGGCGGCGCTCGAGTGCGCCACCGTCGACGCCGAGCTGCGGGCCGAGGGCCGCTCGATGGCGGCGTTCCTCGGCGCCACGCGGGCGGAGGTGCCCACCGGCATCGCCCTCGGCCTGGCGTCGTCGATCGACGAGCTGGTCGCCCAGGCGGCGTGCTGGCACGACGACGGCCACCGGGCTTTCAAGCTGAAGGTGCAGCCGGGATGGGACGTCGACCCCGTGCGCGCCGTGCGCAGGGCCCTGGGCGACGACGTGGTGCTGATCGTCGACGCCAACGGGGCGTACCGCAGCGACGACGTCGACGACGGCGCCCGCCTGGCCCTGCTCGCCGACCCGGACCTGGCGCTCACCGCCATCGAGCAGCCCTACGCCCCGGACGACCTGGTCGGTCACGCCCGCCTGGCCCGGGGCATCCAGACGCCGATCTGCCTCGACGAGTCGATCGGCTCGCTCGGTGACGTCGAGACCGCCTTGGCCCTCGGGGCGTGCCACGCGGTCAGCCTGAAGGTCGGCCGGGTCGGCGGCCTGGTGGAGGCCCTGCGCATCCACGGGCGGTGCCACGACGCCGGGGTGGCGCTGCGCTGCGGCGGCATGTTGGAGACCGGCATCGGGCGGGCCCTGAACCTCGCGGTCGCCGCCCTGCCGGGCTGCACGCTGCCGCCCGACCTCGGGCCGTCGGCGCGCTACTTCGCCCAGGACGTCACTGTCCCCTTCACCGCCCTGCGTGGCACGATGACCGTGCCGAACGCGCCCGGTCTCGGCGCCGTGCCCCGTCCCGAGGTGCTCGACGCGACGACGATCGACCGGCTCGAGCTGCGGGCGGCGGAGTGACCCCTACCTCCCATCAGGATCGTCCCATTCCCATGACCACCGTCCCCTCCACCGATCGCGCCGCCGGCGGCGACACCGGCACGCTGCCGGTCACCTTCGACGACGTGGTGGCCGCCGCCGACCGCCTGAAGGGCGAGATCGAGCGCACGCCGAGCGCCCACTCGCGCACGCTGTCGCAGGTCCTCGGGTGCGAGACCATCGTCAAGTTCGAGAACATGCAGTTCATCTCGTCCTTCAAGGAGCGCGGCGCGCTCAACAAGCTGCTGCTGCTCTCCCCCGGCGAGCGCCGCCAGGGCGTCGTCGCCATGTCGGCCGGCAACCACGCCCAGGCTGTCGCCTACCACGCCACCCGGCTCGGCATCGACGCCACGATCGTCATGCCCACGAACACACCGTTCGTGAAGGTGCAGCGCACCCGCGAGCTGGGCGCGCGTGTGGTGCTGCTGGGCGAGGGCATCGGCGGGTCCGAGGCCGAGGCGTGCCGCATCGCCGAGGCCGAGGGGCGGGTGTACGTCCACCCGTTCGACGACCCCGCGGTGATCGCGGGCCAGGGGACCTGCGCGCTCGAGATGCTCGAGGACCACCCCGACCTGGACACGCTCGTCGTGCCCGTCGGCGGCGGCGGGCTGCTCGCCGGCATGGCGGTCGCCGCCCGGACGGTGCGCCCCGACATCGGCCTCGTGGGTGTGCAGACCGAGCGCTACGGCTCGATGGCCGCCCACGTGCACCGCACGCCGCCGCCCGACGGGGGCGCCACGCTGGCCGAGGGCATCGCCGTCCCGCGGCCGGGCGTTCTCACCACGCCGATCGTCGAGGCCCTGGTCGACGACGTGATCACCGTCACCGAGGACCACGTCGAGCAGGGCATCAACCTCGTGCTGGAGATCGAGAAGGTCGTCACCGAGGGCGCGGGCGCCGCCGGCATCGCCGGGCTGTTGGCCCACCCGGCCCGCTTCGCCGGCACCCGGGTCGGCACGGTGCTGACCGGCGGCAACATCGACCCGCGTCTCCTGGCGTCGGTCATCATGCGGGGCCTGATCCGCAACGGGCGGCTGTCGCGGCTGCACGTCGAGCTCCCGGACGTGCCGGGGGCGCTTGCCCGCGTCTCGACGATCATCGGCGATGCGGGTGCCAACATCGTCGAGGTCATCCACCAGCGCATGTTCGTGGACATCTCGGCCAAGTCGGCGGCCATCGAGGTCATGATCGAGACGATCGACCACGACCACGTGTCCCGGGTGGTGACGGCGCTCGAGCAGTCCGGTCACCCCGTGCAGGTCGACTCGTTCACCACGCGGGCGTTCCCGCCGCTCTAGCCGCCCCCGCCACCGGCGGCTCCGGCGCCCCCCCGGGGTGGCGTGAGCGCGATCGTGCCGAGGGCGGTGGCCACCAGCCGACCGGCGTTGGCGACCTCGACCTGCACCACGGCCGTGCGGGCGGTCAGGGCCACGCACCGCCCGGTGGCCCGGACCGTGCCGCCGCGCACGGCCGCCAGGTAGTTCAGCTTGAACTCGAGCGTCGCCGGCCACGTCCCGGCCGGGACGACGGGATAGATCACAGAGCCGAGCACGTGGTCGACCAGCGCGGCGACGGCGCCGCCGTGCAGGGCCCCGAAGCGGTGGAGCAGCTCCTCGCGGGCCTCGAGCTCGGCCACGGCGACGCCCGGCCCCATCTCGACCATGCGCATGCCCAGGTAACCGGTGATGCCGTCGGCGAGGTGGTTCGGATCGAGCAGGTGGGCGGCGAGCGCCGGGTCGTAGGTCTCGAAGGCGGGCGGTGCGGGCTCCATCGGCCGCGACGTTGCCACGCCGACCGCCCCGCCGCACCCCAACGGGGGCGCGGTCGATGGTGGGTGGCGTGCCAGGCTGGTCGAATGTCCCCCCGGGCTGGCGCCATCGCCGTCGTGTTCGTCGCCAACGGCGTGGGCGGGCCCAGCTTCCTGGCCCGGCTGCCGGACCGGCAGGATGCGTTGCACCTGTCCGACGGGGCGCTGGGCCTGACGATCGCCGGCATGGCGCTCGGGGCACTCGTGGCCAGCCCCACGGCCGGACGGGCCGTGGGCGCCGTCGGTAGCCGGCGGGTCGTGCTCGCCTCCGCCGTGGCGCTCGGCGCGTCGATGTGGCTGACCGGCGTTGCCCCGAGCGCCCCCCTGCTGTTCGGGGCGCTCGCCCTGGTCGGGGCGGCCGATGCCGCCATGGACATCTCGATGAACGCCAACGGCGCCGCGTACGAGAAGCGCACCGGCCGGTCGATCCTGCACCGCCTGCACGCCGCATGGAGCCTCGGGGCGCTCGCCGCCGCCGCCCTCGCCGGCGTGGCGGCCAGCCGGGGCGTGTCCCTCACGACCCACCTCGCGGTCGTCGGCGGGGTATTGACGCTCGCCACGCTGCTCGTCCGCCGTGGCCTCGTCCCCGACGACGCCCGGGCGCCCGGGGCGCCGTCCACCAGCAGCGCCCCGGACCGGATCGGGGTCGACGCCGCCGTCCCCGCCGTCTCGGCCCCGCCGGCCGTCCCCGACCCCGACGGCGCCGCCCGCCCCTCCCTGCGCGGCCGGCCGGCGGACGGCGACAGGAGCAAGGACGGGGGTCGGACCGCCCGGCGCTGGGGCGGGCCGCTGATCGTGCTGGGCCTGGCCACGGTGGGCGGGGCGATGATCGAGGGCGGGTCGTCGGACTGGGCCGCCGTCCAGCTCGAGCGCTACGGGGCCAGCGCCGGCGTGGCCGCCGGCGGCGTGGCGGCGTTCATGACCGGCATGGTCACCGGACGCCTGGCGGGCGATCACCTCGCCGAGCGCTGGGGCGAGCGCCGCCTGCTGCGCACCGGCATGGTGCTGGCCGCCGCCGGCCTGACCGCCGGGGCGCTGGCCGGGCACCCTGCGGTGTTCGTGGCGGGCCTGCTGCTGGCGGGCGCTGGCGCCTCCGGCTTCTTCCCGCTCGCCTTCTCGGCCGCCTCGCGCACGCCCGGCGTCGCGCCCGGCGTCGGGGCCGCCACGGTGTCGCTCGCCGCCCGCATCGGCTTCCTCCTCGAGCCGCCGCTCATCGGGGTGCTCGCCGAGCTCCTCGCGCTGCGCTGGGTGTTCGTGCTCGTGGCCGGCGTGGCGGCCACGATGGCACTGGCTGCGGCCCGGATCGTCCCCGACCGGGCGGCCGCAACCCCCCACTGACGGGTCGGCGCCCCCAATGCGGGGTACGACCTCCCGACCGAAGACCGAGGAGGAGCGATGGCGCTCGACGGTGAGTACGAACCAAGCCCGGCGGCGTGGGTGCGCGACCAGGTGGAGGCCTACGAGCGCACCGGCGGCGAGGAGGGCGGCGACATGCAGGGCGCGCCGGTCGTCGTGCTGTGGACCCGGGGCCGGCACTCGGGCAAGGTGCGCAAGGCCGCGCTGATCCGGGTCGAGCACGAGGGGAAGTACGCGGTCGTGGCCTCGCTGGGCGGCGCCCCGAAGCACCCCGTGTGGTACCTGAACCTGCTCGCGGACCCGGACGTGTCGCTGCAGGACGGCCCGAAGATCATGGACCTCCGAGCTCGCACCGCCACGCCGGAGGAGAAGGCGATCTGGTGGCCCCGCGCGACCGCGGCCTGGCCCGCCTACGACAACTACCAGGCCAAGACCGAGCGGGACATCCCGGTCGTCCTGCTCGAACCCCGCTGAGCCGCGGGGCCGCCTCTAGCGATCGCCGCCCCGGAAGCGGTAGTGCCCGGCTGGGTGGCGCTCGCCCCGGTGCACGAACGGGATGGGGCTGTCGATCTCGACCGCACCGGGCCGGGCCGTGACGTGCACGTGGCCGCCGGGGCACGGCACCGCCCCGGCGGCCCGCGTCAGCGCCCCGAGCGCGGGGTCGACCGGGGCCGCCCCGAAGCCCCACTCGGCCGGCTCGACGCCCAGCACCCGGGTCATCAGGTCCCGTGTGGGCGTCGACGACCAGCCGTGGGAAACCGTGCCGCCGTACCGGGTCTCGGTCCACGAGCTCGGGCAGCGCGCGAGCGCCACGGTCCAGTCGAGGCAGGCGCCGGCGATCAGGTCGGGCCGCCACGCGGCGACCAGGGCGTCGTGCACGACGTAGCGGAAGCGTTCGTCGACGGCCGGTGGTCGCGTGCTCACGGCGACAGCATGCCAACCTCGCAGGTGCGACGCGGGATGGCTGCAACGGTTGCACTTCCCCGGACGGCGGGCGGCTGCTCAGCCGGCCGGCCGAGGTCAGCTGCGGCTGTACTGGATGGGAGCGCGCCCGCGGCCCTGGTAGTCGGGCATCAGGCCGAGCCGCTCGACCTGGCCGGCCTCCACGAGCTCTTCGACCGCCTTGCGCACCGTCGCCGGGCTGCCGCCCACGGCGGCCTGGACGTCGGTGAGCACAAACGTGCCCTTGTGATCGAGCACGTGGGCCTTGATCTCGTCGACCGGGACGGCCTTCGCCCGCTGGCGGGCCCCCGCCGGGGGCGCCGAGGCGCCGCGGCGCCGGCGGCCCGTGGGCGCCGCCACCTCGAAACCCGCCGCCCGCAGCACGACGTCGGGCACCTGCAGCTCGCGGAAGGCGGCCACCGGGATCTGCTGGGCGTCAGCCCACGCCTTGGCGTGGTCGACGAAGCCCTGCCGCAGCGGCCCCTCGTCGATGCTCGCGGCACGCTCGAGCTCGGCGAGGGCCCGGAGCTTGTCGATGGGGTCCTTGGCGTCGAGCACGGCCTGCGTCTTGCGCTGCACGGCGGCGTCGTCGCGCAGCGTCGACGGATCGTCGAGATAGAGCAGGTAGAGGCGCACCGCGCCTTCGGGGTCGAGCGTGTCGTCGGTCGCCATCAGCCACGGCACGCTAGCGCGGTGCTCAGCCGGGTTGGCACACCCGTTCGAGTGCCTCGACCGTGGCCACGTGGGCCGCGAGGTCGCCACCTGGAATGCTCGACGAGCTCACCTGCCCGGCGGCGGCGCCCATGGTGAAGAGCCGGTCCGTCGGCACGCCGCCGGTCAGCAGCGCGTTCGCCTTGTCCACGTTGTCGGTGTAGCCGGCATCGATGCTGACGCCCTCGGTCGACAGGCGGACCAGCTCGTCGATGGCGCGCACGACGGGCGAGCTGCCCTGGCCGTCCCAGGCCCAGACCTGCGCGCCGGAGCCGGCGGGGAAGCCGTTGAGCGCGAGCCAGGCCGTGACCGCGTCGAGGATCGGCACGTCGCCGATCACCGTGTCGATGGGCACGAGGGTCAGGTAGAGCAGCTCGTAACCGTGCTCGCGGTAGGCAGTGGCCACCTCGGCGGCACCGGGGCGCGGCGTGGGCTGGTCGCCCGGATCGCCGATCCAGGCCGCCAGCTCGGGGACGCCCCCGTTCAGCGAGCCGAAGAAGTCGAACACCACCATGTGGCGCTCCCGGGAGCATGGTCGTGATGCGGGGTCGACCGATGCGGTGGTGGCGTCGGCCGGCGACGAGCCGGCACCGACTGCAGCGGCCGAGTCGGTGTCGTCACCGCCCCCGCACCCGTTGGCTCCGATGAGCATCGCGACCATGACGACCACCGTGGCGAAGCGACGTCGCCGGTGGCCGGGTGATCCCCCCGGTATCCCCATGGCGGCCAAGTATGACCCTTCATCAGACGCACGATCGACACGGTGCTCACGGCCGACACGGTGGGTGGTGGAGGGGACGAGATGCGTCCACGGGGCACCCTGGAAGGCGCCCGGATTCGGCGATCGGGGACGGTCGTTCGCGGGTCCTGTCCGACAGCGGTCTAGCGTCGGGTCGTGTCGTCGGGGGTCCTGCGGGTCGTCCAGTTGAACGCCGGGTCGTTGCTGGAGCCGCGTTGGTCCGAGCGCCGCGGGGAGATCGTGGCGTGGCTCGGGCACCTGCGGCCCGACATCGTGTGCTTCCAGGAGATCTGGCAGGACGAAAGCACTCCGAACACGGCGGGCTGGATCGTCGACCAGATGCCTGAGGCGGGGTGGCACTGGCATTTCGACGGTCGACCCTTCGGTGCGCGGCTCTGGCCCGACCCCGGCCTGGTCTTCGGATCGGCGGTGCTCTCGCGTTGGCCGATCGACGGCGGGGCCTACCACCCGCTGCCGCTCGTGGACGACGACGGCTTCGTCGCCAGCGTCCCGTGGGAGCTCCTTCAGGTGCGGACCGCGGGGCTTGACGTGTTCTCCTGCCATCTCGCCGCTGCACCGCGAGACAGCCACCACCGCCGGCTCCAGGTGCTCGCCATCGACGGCATCATCACCGCCGCGCAGGGCGACCTCGACGACGGGGCTTTCACTCCGGGACAGGTTCGGGACGGCATGCCGCCGATCCTGTGCGGGGACTTCAACGCGGAGCCCGACAGCGACGAAATCCGCTTCCTCTGCTCGCTGACGGGTCTCGAGGACCGCACCGCGTTCTACCAGGACGCGTGGCGGGTCGCCGGTGACGGCCCCGGCTATACCCAGGACTGGCGGACCAACCCCATCGCCGAAGCGATGAACGTGCATCGCAAGCGAATCGATTACGTCTTCGTCGGCGATCCCTTCCAGCGACGCGGCGGCGCCGGGCGCATCCTCAGCGCGCAGCTCGCCTTCCACGATTCGCTCACCGGCACACTCGCCAGCGACCACGCCGGGTTGGTCGTCGACATCGTCTGGCCCGACCGCCCGAGCTGAGCGGGTTTCAGGTCCTCACCTGGAAGGTGCGGAGCGCTCCCTCAGCTACCCCGCGAGATCGAAGCGTACCGCCGACCGGTGATCGGAATCGTTCCGGCAGGGCAGCGACGCGATAGGCGAAGGGAGCGCTGCCGAATGGTGACCCGGGGGCACGAACGCCCTGTGCTCGGCGATCTGGCGACGTTGGCCACCAGCGATGACTTCGATGCCATCCGAGAGCGCTACTTGACTGACGAGCCGCTGCCCGTGCCGCCCGACATCACGAGCTTCATCAACGGCAAGCCGGTCGAGGTCAGCTTGGCGCTGTGACGATCCGATCGGCGTCCGGACGTCGAAAGGCGCGACGACAGTCGCGACCTGGGTAGCCCTCATGTGCCGAACGGCGCCACGACCCGGCGGTCGGGGGCAGTCGAGCAGTTTGAGCATCCGCAGCTTGGGCGCGTGAATCCGAAGGCGCAGGCCGGTGGG
>Ga0126307_10000253_pt1 | contig 34809 bp, 37 predicted proteins | sample Plot28_FD_89955 | JGI IMG/M metagenome (GOLD analysis project Ga0126307, IMG submission 89955) | Serpentine soil microbial communities from UC McLaughlin Reserve, CA, USA - Plot28 | ecosystem: Environmental > Terrestrial > Soil > Grasslands | place: USA: UC McLaughlin Reserve, Lake County... | reverse complement strand
CTTCTGGGAGAGGTGGCTCTGACCTAGGTCCACCAAAAAACCCGGCGGGATCCTGGGTTACTTTATCCGCCTCCCATGTAGTGAAGGCGGACGTGCTGAAGACGGGATACCTGCGTAACGCTCAGAAGGGTACGGCCCCCGGTTCTCTCCGGGGGTCGTTTTTGTATGTCCGGGCGCTACCGTTCTTCGAGTGGCACCCAAGGCCTGTCCTTATCCCCCACGTACAAGGACTGTGGCCTGATGAGGCGGTCGAGCGCCCTCTGCTCAGAGCAGTGCGCCGTCCACCCAGCCACCCTCCCTGCCGCGAAGGTCGGTGTGAAGAGCTGCGTGGGCAACCCGAGCCCGTGCAGCAACAGCGCGGTGTAGAACTCGACGTTGGTCTGTAAATTTCTGCCGGGCTTGTGCTCCGCGAGGAGTCGCAGCGCCGTCTGCTCGACCCCGAGCGCCAGTTCGTATAGTTCCGTGTCCCCGTCGGTAGTGTACAGGCGCTCGGCAGCGGCGGCGAGCACGTCTGCCCTCGGGTCGCGTACGCGGTAGATCCTGTGCCCGAAACCCATGAGCCGTTCGCCGCGTCCTAGCTTCTCCCTCAGGTACGCCTCGGCCCTGCTCGCGTCCCCGATCTCGAACACCACATCCAGCGCAGGCCCAGGTGCGCCTCCGTGTAACGGCCCCTTGAGCGCCCCGATCGCCCCGACCACGGCGGAGACGAAGTCCGAGCGGGTGGAGACGATGACCCTCGCGACGAACGTCGATGCGTTCATGCCGTGGTCAGATACGGTACTGAGGTAAGTCTCGAGGGCTCGAGTTAACTCTGCGCCAGGCACTTCGCCCGTGAGCATGTACAAGTAGTTGGCAGCGTGGCCAAGCTCCGGATCTGGGTCCACAAGCTCCCCACCATCGAGCATCCGCGAGTACGCCGCCACGATCGTGGGTAGACTCGCCACCAGCGCCAGCGCCTCCTCTTCGTCCGTGCCAGGGCTCAAGGTGCCGGCCGCCATGCGGAGCGCATCCATGACCGGCACCTTCTCAGCAGCCACGGCCCGCAGCAGGTCCAGCGTAGCCCGCGAAAGGTTACGCTGCCCGGCGAGCTCCTCCCGAAAGTGCGCCAGCTGCCCGGCATCCGGCAGGACATCGTGCCAGAGCAGATATGCGGTCTCCTCGAAGGAAGCCCTCCTCGCCAACTCCTCGACGGGGAAACCCGCAATGATCAACTCCCCAGCCTCACCGTACACGCCGCTAAGTCGGGTCTCGGCCGCCACAACATCCTCCAACCCAGCAACAAAGCCCGTCCCCGAACTCTCGCCCATGATGCTCGCCCTCCCGATGAATTCGGATTGCGAATTCGGAATTGTATGTGGCCTAACCTTCTCCACATTCATACTCCACAGTTCCATCGTACCCATCTTAATCGTTCGTCGAGTATGTATCAATGTTGATTTGTTAATCAATATGTAGTACGGTTTCGGGTAGAGATGGATAGGGTGGCGAAGGAGGCGGTTGGATGGAGGAGCGGTATCTCAGTGCCGGGCGGGCTGCGGAGGAGTTGGGGGTCAGCCTGGCGACATTGTATGCGTACGTGAGTCGTGGGATGGTACGTTCCGAGGCGGTCGAGGGGAAGAAGCGCAACAGGCGATACAGGGCTGAGGACGTACGGAGGCTCAAGGAGCGGAAGGAGCGCAGGCGCGACCCTGACGGGGTTGTGGAGGGTGCCCTGCACTGGGGCACGCCTGTGCTCGAGTCGGGTATCACCCTGATCGAAGGTGGCGGACTGTACTACAGGGGGCGCGATGTCGTGGCGCTCGCCGAGGAGAAGAGCCTCGAGGAGGTTGCGGCTTTGATCTGGACGGGTGACGAGGCGATGGCTCCCGAGCTCTTCCCGCCCGCGCCGTCCGGGCCCTCCCGGCGCATCCGTACCGTTGTGGAGAGTGTGGCCGGACTCTCGCCCGTCGAGGCCTTCCAGGTCCCGCTCCCCGTGGCAGCGTCCGTGGATCCGGCCGCCTACGACCTGCGCCCTGGCGCCGTCGCGCATACCGGCGCGAGGATACTTCGCCTGATGGTGTATATTGCCGCCGGAGTATCTGGTACCGGGCTGGCTGAGATGCTCCAGCGTGGCTGGAGCCCGGACGATCCAGGGGCTGTCGATCTTCTCGACTCGGCGCTCGTTTTTTGTGTGGACCACGAGTTGCCTGTGTCGACCTTCGCCGCCAGATGCGTCGCCTCGTCTGAGGCCACACCCTACGCCGTTGTTCTGGCCGGGCTTGCGGCGCTCGGGGGCGTCAAGCACGGTGGTGAGATCGAGCTCGTCGAGGCCTTTTTGCGGGAGGTGGAGGCAGCAGGGGAGGCGCGGGCGGTGATCTCAGGCCGTCTCAGGCGGGGAGAGCGTATCCCTGGCTTCGGGCACTCACTGTATCAAGGAGGAGATCCCCGCGGCGCCGGTCTGCTTCGTCTGACGGCCGGAGCATATCCGGAGAGCATCGCCGTCGCACTCTCCGACACCGTTGCCGGAGAAGTGCTGCAGTTGATGGACGAGCATCCCAATGTGGATTTCGCGCTGGCGACGGTGGCGCGGGCGCTGGAGTTACCGCCAGGCGGAGCTGTCGCGATCTTCGCCCTTGGCAGGACCGTCGGTTGGATCGGCCACGCCATAGAGCAGTACAGGAGCGACTTCCTCATCCGTCCCAGGGCCCGCTACGTCGGAGAACAACCGCATCGAAGGCCTGATGAGCGCTAGAGCGATTTCCTTATAGGGGCGGTTCGCGAACCGCTCCTACCTGTGAATCGTTCTAAATCGGAAAGTTCAGGACGTTCAGCCCTCTCAAGATGATCAGCGAGGCGGCGAAGGAGTTGAACGTCGCGTGGGCGACGAACGAGGGAAAGAGGCTACCCGCCCGTTGGAAGAGCGCGCACAGGGTTATAGCGAGTATCAAGAGGATCGGCAAGAGGACCGCTTCCAGGTGCAGCAGGGCGAAAAGTAGGGAGGATGCGAGCGCGGAAGAGGCGAAAATCATCTTGCTGGAGGGCCCATTGAGATGCTCAGCTCCAACGGATCTGGTGGAGATCAGGACCCCCAGCCGGTAGAGGCCGTTGAAGATGGCGCCCCTGAAGACCAGCTCCTCCACGGCCGGAACGAAGAGCACGACGACCAGGAGTATCGCCGGTACGGCCGTACCTGGACTCTCTTGCACCCAGCGAACGAGCCCTTCCATAAACGGCTGTTGGATCGTCGATTTCGCAGAATAGCCGAGTCGCTCGAGGACGAGCACGCTGAGCGGCTTTACGATCATGCCAAGGAGCACGGCACCGGCGCCGACGGCCAAGCCAGCCCGGATCCCCGCGAGGAATCCCCCCCTGGGCCGTGAAAATCCAAGGGGTGCCAGGGAGTAACCTATCTTCTTACCAAAGCTTCGCATCCACGTCACAGCCAGCCAGAAACCCCCGATCACGGCCGCCGCGGCCAACGAGTCCACCAGAATGACCGAGAGCAACGCGTCCTGCGAATCAACCATCTGTGCTCTCAACGTAGACGTTATCAGGGGCCCATCCGTCGCCGGCGTCTCTCAGGAGCCTTTCCTTTATGGATGCCGGCAGAAGCTCGATCTCCCGCAGTTCCTCGACGCTTACCCAGCGTACTTCTGCGAGCGTCGGGTCGGTACCGGGTGTGACCTCGGGGTCACTCCCCAGGCTCGCCTCCCCTTCTCCTTGTAGAGCCATCCGCGCGACGACGTCGATCGTGTGGCGTCCTTCCCTCAGGAACTCGCTCACGTAGAGGACACCGGAGAAGCCGGCCGTGAGGCCTGTCTCCTCGGCGAGTTCGCGGCCTGCGCACTCGGGTATCGTCTCGCCAGGCTCGAGCCTGCCTCCTGGCAACACCCAGTACGGGTCCCTGTCCGGTTTCTGGTGGCGCACCAGGAGCAGTGCTCCCTCCCGCTCCACCACCGCAGCGACCCGCACCCCGAAGTCCATACCAGAAGCCGCACGATCCTTGCCCATGCAGCGAGTATACCCGCGGGGTGGAACGCCGTTGTGAAGTTCGCGGCGCAAACACACGCTCAATAGTCGACTTACAGCCAGACAACAAGCTGACCGCTGAAAGCGGAAGCCTCCGGCTTCCGCGGCTGAAAGCTGACAGCGCGACTTACTGAAGCTCGAGCTTCAGCAAGCCGCTCCTACGAGACGTCTGCCGGCTCTTCCCTCTGGCGCTGAGATCGGCCGAGGCGCGAGACCTGGGCATCCAACTCGTCGCAGGCCTCGAGCACCAGGCTCAGGCCCTCGTCATCGGAGAGATACTCATCGTAGTGTTCGAGGAAACCGGCCTCGGTGGTTGGGTAGGTGCCGGTAGCGCGGCGGTGGCGAAGGAGGGCGGCCAGCCTTTCGTCTTCCACCCCGGCGAACTCCAGGATCGAGTCCAGGTAGGCGGCCACGGTCTCGTCGCCCGCTCCTCCGGTTACCGCTGTGTAGAGCAGCCCCCCGGTGAGGCGGTCGAAGCCTGGAACCCTGAGCACGTCACCCGCGACCTCGAAAGCGCCCACCCCGTCGTCCGGTACGACCTCGAGACCATCTCGCCTGATGCGGTCCGCGGCGCCGAGGATCATGGCTGCTGCCGTCAGGATTACCTCGGGGTAATTGCTGTCCATCCCCCGCAACTCCAGCGTCCCCAGGCGGTTGAGACGCACGGGGTTCCAGGCCGGTCTCAGCAGGTCCCCGCCTGCCTCGGCGAAGAGGCGCCGCTCCACGCCGGCCCGGTCCATAGCATCCAGCCAGGCCTTGTAGCGGTCGAACTGCTGTTTGATCAGGTGTTCCATATCGTTGGCGTAGGGCAGCAAAGCGCCGACCTGGGGCAGGTCCGTGTAGACTCCTTCCCACCCGAAGATTGCGCTGCCCCTGTAATGGACCGTGCGGACGGCCAGCCCGGTCTTCCTCCCCTCGAAGTATGGGCAGGAGCGGGTGAGGGCGACCAGGGCGGGATCCAGGGCCGTCGCAAGGTTGTAGATGTTCAAGATCTCCTCTCGCGCGGCGGGAGACGCGGTGGCGGAGATTCCTGCTCCCTCATCGACCGTCCCTGCTTCCAACTCCAGATGAAGGTGCGTGCCCGCGCATCTCCCGGCGTCCACGAACCTCTCGGGGCCGACCGTGTTCACCTGGACCCTGTAATCCAGCTCATCGCGGACGGCAGGCCGCAGAGGCAAAGGATAGGTACCGAGCGGATAGAGCCTGAGCCCCAGAGATCTCGCTGTGCGCAGGGCCAACCGCAGGTTCTGGGCGTACTCGCGCTCCAGGTCATAGAGGGTGTAGACCGGAGGCGTATTTACCTCTACCAGACCGAACACGAACTCGGGGGCGAAGCACGCAGGACCGCCGGACCCGGTCGCCTCGCGGCAGCTCTGTAGGAACTCGTCGGCCCGCTCCGATGGACGCCCGGTGTTCTCGACCAGGAAGAATTCTTGCTCGAGCCCGACCCGTCGATCCAACAGCCTTTCCCCTTCGCTCACCCTGTCCCCAAATGACACAACGTATTCTCTATCTTTTGTGGACGGAACGCTACCCTAGAGCAGCTTGAAAGGGGGTAAACCCCCTTCCAAGCTCTCAGCACTTCAGCAAGTCGGCATTTCAAAAAACAATAAGCTGACAAGCTGAAGTGCTGAAATGCGCGGGTTAAGGAAGGGTTCACCCTTCCTTAACCCGCCACAAGAAGGAGGTCAGATATCGTGCAACCGCAGAACGAGCAAGGCGACCCGCCGGAGCAGGGCGCGACCGAGATCAGGGAGCACCTCGCGAACGAGAGGACGCTCCTCTCGTGGGTGAGGACCGGAGTCAGCCTGATCTCGCTTGGGCTCGTAGTCGAGAGAGCGGGGGCGTTGGCAAAGGCCGCCCACCTTAAGGTGGGCTCCGCTACCGCCTCGGAGCTGTTCGGACTGTCGCTCGCCCTGCTCGGCGCTCTCACGCTGATCCTGGGGACGGCACAGTTCCTGCGTAACAGGCGCAGCATCTCGGCGGGCGATTTCGAGCCTTCCGTGGTCGTCTACCTGGTAATCGTTGCGGGTAGTCTGGCCTTCGCCGGCGCCTTCGTTATCTACGCGCTGTTTGCGTAGGGGCGGGTTTGAAACCCGCCCCTACGCGCAAATCGCAAGCTGCTCTAGGAAGCCGTCTCTCTACTTCTAACCTGACTTCCCACCCACACGTACCCGTCTGACCAGACCTCGCGCTTCCATATGGGCACGACCTCCTTTATACGCTCGATGGCGTAGCGGCTCGCCTCGAACGCAGGCCCGCGGCGCGGCGCGGCGACGACTATGGCGACGCTTGCCTCGCCAGGGTCCACCCTGCCCAGACGATGGACGATCGAGACGTGCCCGACGTCCCAGCGTACTTCTATCTCTGCCCCGATCTCCTCCAGCTTCCTGTCTGCCATCGGACGGTAAGCCTCGTACTCCAGATACTCGACCGCTGCGCCTTCCGATTCGTCGATCCTCGTCGTCCCTACGAAGGTGGCTACGGCACCGCAGTCAGGCCTCTGGGCGTCCTGGATCAAAGCCCCGACATCTAGCGTCTCCTCGGTTAAGGCGAACATCTAACCGCCCGAGACCGGCGGCAGAACTGCCACCTCGTCACCCGCCGAGACGCCGGTCTCCCCGCGCGCGTACTCGCCGTTGATGGCGAAGGCCAACGTATCGTGCATCGGGGCGAGCTCGGGATGCCTCTCGACGAGCAGAGGCCAGATCTCCTCGAGGGTTACGCCATCTTCTACATGTAGCTCGGCCTCGCGGGTCCCTGCCCTGTCTGCGGCGGCGCCAAAGAATAGCACTCTTATCATGACTTCATTCTATCCCGGCGGCTCGGGAACGTAGCCCGCTCCGACTATGACCTTCAGCGCCTGGGGAAGAACGGAGAACTGGGCCGGCTCGTTGCCGATGACCTCGCCGTCGACGGTGAACTCCAGGCCGGGAGGCTGGGTGTCGACCCGGATCTCCTTCGCCCGTACGAAGAACACACCATCGCGGTCCAGATAGCCCGATTCCTCAAGCACCGCCGGCGTGAGGTCGAGCAGATCAGCCACCCCGAGCGTCTCTATCACGACCACGTCGAGGAGACCGTCCTCGGGGTTGGCCTTCGGGGTGGCAGGCCAGCCGCCTCCGGTATAGCGGCAGTTACCCACGGCGATGTTGACCGCCTCCACCTGACGTTCCTCACCGTCGAGGTAGAGCGTCAGCTCGCGCACGTCGAAGTTCCTGGCCGCCTCCAGCGAAGCCCGAAGGTAGGAGAGCTTGCCCCACCGCTTCTTCAACTCTTCGTCATTGGCGTCGGAGATCTCCGCCCCAAGACCCCCCGTTGCCACGTTGATAAAGAACCGCTCGCCGATGCTCTCCGAACCAACCCTGGCCACATCGAGCCATCGTCCTCTATTCTGCAGGATTACGTCCTTGGCAAGGTCGGGGTCCTCGGGTACGCACAGCGTCGCGGCGAGATCGTTGCCGGTGCCCGCGGGCAACATGCCCAGGGTGACACCTTCGGGGAAACCGGCCCTGCCGAGCCCGTTGACCACGTCGTTGATCGTGCCGTCCCCCCCGGCGACGATTAGCAGACCCTCCCGCCACTCCCGGGCGGCCCCTATCGCATCCTCAGGGCCACCGGTCTGTACCCACTCGACATCCAGGCTCTCGAACTCCCCACGGATCTCATCCGGGTCGTAGGAGCCGCCACCGGAGGAAGGGTTGCATATCACCCGTGCTTTTGACTTCTCCATGGTGCGCCCTCTATCGTCCTTACGACCCTCCTAGTCTACCGAAAAGCGATTGGCAGAGGGTCATCGACCCTCTGCCAATCGCGCCTTCGGCTGTCAGCTATTTGCTCTTGCTGACCGCTGAGGGCTCACAGCGGGTGCAATGAGGGTTCATCCTCATTGCACCCTAAGATGCGCGACGCATGGGCGAGCCGGGACGCGACACGCTCTCGGCCGGCAGCCAGATCTCGTAGTCGCTGTCTAGCTTTACGGCGGCATTGGCGCCATCACCGGAGACGTAGCGGACCTCCCCGGAACCGAGCGGCGTCTGTACCCGCTCACCGACGGAGAGCTCCGTGAGGAATGCCTCCCTGAGCGCACTGACGTAGGCGAGCGCGAGCGAAGTATCGATGTGCGCCCCCTCGTCACGCCTGTCGGCGACCAGGATGCCGGCGATGCGGTAGAGGTTCGCGCGGGAGACCTGGGAAATGAGACAAGCCCGAACGGTCTGCCTTACCAGCTGCCGCTCGAACTCCGAGTACTCCTCGCCACTCCTCCTGAGAATGTCTATCACCCTCGGAAACGCGCGACCTACCGCCTCCTCGACCGTCAGCCCGTTGATGCCGCGCTTGTACACGTGCGGGTCCAAACGCTCCTCCTCCCGCCGCCGCGGGACACTGAGCCAATCCTGCCTGATGTTGTTCTTCGTCTCTGTCATGGTGCTATTATACCTCACTGAAGCTGGTGAGGCAATAGTGAAATGCCTGCAAAGTCAGCATTTCAGCTATCAGTACTTCAGCACGTTGCGCCCTTCGGGCTCCGCTCTCGGCGCACCAGTTCGTGAGCTGGGGCTGCGGCGTAGTTTGGTTATGAAGCTCTCGGGGGCATTCGTTTCCTTGGTTCTCGGAAGTCGTCATGACCTGGTCAGCTGACTGGCTGACAAGCAGAAATGCTGACTTGCTAAGATAAACTGTAGGGAGTTCTCTGGAAGGAGAGACAGGTGAACTCGGAAGAATTTCTCAACCACCTAAAACGCGAGGTCATCGGGCATCCTGCGCTCACGCACCCTTTTTTGGAGCGATTTGGGGAGGGGGATGTTGACGCGGAGGGGATAAGGACGTTTGCGATCCAGTACTACAGGCACGTCAGGGTGAGCCGGTTGTATCTCGCTGCTCTTATCTCGAACTGCCGCGACGACGAGAAGCTGCAGCTCGCGCTCGCCGAGGTCCTTTTCGATGAGTACGGCCACCTCGACCCCGAGGAGACGCATCCTGCCCTGTACAGGCGTTTCCTCAGGGCCCTTGGCATCGGTGAGGAGGAGTGGGAGGAGCCTCCGACACTCCCCGAGATAGAGATGTACATCGCCACCCACTACGCGCTCTCGGGCCACCCCGATTTCAGGCTCGGGCTCGGTGCTCTCGGGCCGGCGAGCGAGTGGCCCGTGCCCCCGATCTACGCCCGCCTCTCCGACGGGCTGAGGAAGGCAGCGGGCCTGCCTGATGAGGCGTTGGAGATCTTTACGAGCCACGTCACGATGGACGTAACCCACGCCCGCATCATGATGGACGCCATCGCGCCCTACGCAGAAGGCGAGGAAGGCCAACGAAGAGTACATGAGGGCGCCATGCGCTCGCTCGACGCCCGCTCTGTCATGCTAGGCGGTCTCTACAAGGCCGTCTACAGAGAACCCGTCCCCATCGCTCCCTCCGTCCGGCTTATGGGAGATTGAGATAACCTCGGGAGGCCCTGATACGACCCGGTGGTATCGGGAGGACATCGCGTACATCCACGACGTCGGCCACGCCGAGTTCGCCCTCGAATCTGCGCCAGGCATACTGGAGATCCTTGACCGTAACGGGATACGCGATGGCCTTGTCGTCGATCTCGGTTGCGGTAGCGGTTTGTGGGCGCGCGAGCTCCTGGATGCCGGCTATCGCGTCTTCGGCATAGACATTTCCGAGGCGATGGTCGAGCTAGCCCGCCGCAGGGCGCCCGAGGCCGAGTTTCGGGTGGGGTCACTCTTCGAGGTCGAGTTCCCGCGGTGCGTCGCGGTCACGGCGATCAGCGAGGTCCTCAACTACCTTTTCGACGCGGAGAACGAGGATCGGGGTCTGAGTCGCCTTTTCCGGCGCGTTCACGGCGCGCTCGTCCCCGGCGGCGTCTTCGTCTTCGACGTGCTCGGTCCTGGCCAGGTGCCGCCGGGTGAGAAGACAAGAGGTTTCCGCGTGGGGGAGGACTGGGCCGTGCACTCCGAGCTGGAGGAGGACGCCCGGCGGGGTACGATGGAGCGCAGGATCGTGAGTTTCAGGAAGGTGGGAGAGAACTACAGGCGGGACGAAGAGGTGCATCGCGTGCGGCTGTACGAGCCGTCGGGGCTGTCCGCAGAACTCGGACGGGCGGGTTTCCTGGTTCGGACGATGCGATCTTACGGCGACCTCCCGCTGTCGGAGGGCCACGCCGCCTTCGTCGCACGCAAACCGGCATGAGGCTGCGAGAAAAAGGCGGCGTAAAGCGAGTATAAATACGCGTATGCCTGAGCTGCCAGAGGTCGAGACCATAAAAGAGGATCTGCGCGGTCTGGTCGTCGGCTCACAGATAGAGCGGGCCAGGGTCCTCGACCCCTCGCTCGTGGAGCAGCCTTCGACCCAGGAGTTCGCAGACCGGATCGGGGGTGCCAGAATCACCGGGGCGCGGCGGCGGGCCAAGCACCTCATAGTGGAGCTCGATACAGGAGATTCGTTGGTGTTTCAGCTCAAGATCGGGGGCCAGCTCCTGCTCGTGCCGCCCGTCGAGGAGCCGGAGAGTGCGCGCATGCTGGTCCTAGATCTCGACGGCGACAGGAGGCTCTTCCTGCGCGACGAGACGGGCTTCACACGGGCGCGGTTGCTCACGGCGGACGAACTCGAGGAACGGCTCTCCTCGCTGGGACCAGAGCCCCTCGAGAGAGGGTTCGACGCGAGTTACCTGCAACGCAAGATCGGTTCGCGGAGGGCCCAGATAAAGCCCTTGCTACTCGACCAGAAGGTTGTCTCCGGCATAGGGAATATCTACGCTGATGAGATCCTGTACGATGCGAGGCTGCATCCGAGGCGGAAGGCGAACACGCTCACGGAGGGCGAATGGGAGGCACTCTATGCGGCGATCCGGTCGAACCTCGCGGCCGGCGTCGAGCATCGGGGGACGACGGTGCGGCTCTACAGGGACGTGTTGGACCGGCCAGGCGAGCATCAGAATTATCTGCGGGTCTTCGAAAAGCACGGGCAGCCCTGTCCGGGGTGTGAAGGCGAGGTAGTTCGGGAAAAGGTAAGCGGGAGACCGACGCATTATTGTCCCGCGTGCCAGACCGAAAATGGTTCGGGGGGAGAGGGACAGTTAGAATTGGAGTAAAGAGGCTTCAGCAAGAACAAACCTGAGACCTGAAACCTGAAACGAAGGGAGCGAGCAAGTGGCGGAGAGTTTCGACCTCGTAGTAATCGGCGGCGGGAACGGTGGATACATACCGGCGATCCGGGCCAGCCAGCTCGGAATGAGCGTAGCCCTGATCGAGAAGCGGGAGGGCGGGCATCTCGGAGGCACATGCCTGAACGTGGGATGCATCCCTACCAAAGCATTGCTCCAGACGGCCCATCTTTTGCACGACGCCAGAAACGGTGAAGACTACGGGGTCAACGTCGGAGAGGTGGAGTTCGACTACCCGCAGGCTGCCAAGCGCCGCGAGCAGGTCGTCAACCAACTCAGGCGCGGCGTGCAGGGCCTGATGAAGAAGAACAAGATAACCGTCTACAACGGGGTAGGCAGTTTCGTCGAGCCCAAGAAGATAAAGGTGGAGACAGAAGACGGCGAGGAGGAGCTCGAGGCGGAGCACGTCCTGATCTCCACCGGCTCCGCCGTCAGCACCCTGCCGGGACTGGAGTTCGACGGCGAGAAGGTTATCTCCTCGGACGACATCGTGACCAACGACGAGAACTATCCGGGGTCCGTCATAGTCCTCGGCTCGGGCGCCGTCGGCGTCGAGTTCGCCAGCATGTACAACGACTTCGGGGCCGACGTCACGGTGGTCGAGTTGCTCGACCGCATAGTGCCCCTGGAGGACCCGGAGATCTCTGAGGCCCTCGAGAAGGAGTTCGAAGACCGCGGCATCAGGGTGCTCACGAGCACGAAGGCCGACCCGGAGAGCCTGGAGAAGACCGACAGTGGCATCAAGATCACGGTGGCAGGCGCTGGCTCGGGCGAACAGGAGGAGACGGAAGGCGAAGGCGGCTCCTACGGCGGCGAGGACGCGCCGACCGGCGAGGCCGACGAGGGAGAGACCCTCGAGGCCGAGGCTATCCTGGTGGCGGTCGGGCGTAGGACCGTCACCGAGGACCTGAACCTCGACGTGACAAACGTAGAGCTCGACGACCACGGGGTTATCCAGGTCGACGAGTTCGGACGGACCGGCGAGGACGGAGTCTACGCTGCCGGGGACGTCATCGGAGGCTACTGGCTCGCCCACGCCGCGGGGCACGAGGGGACCATCGCCGTCGAGCACATGGCCGGCGAGAACCCGATGCCCATGGACCAGAACCTCGTCCCGCGCGTAACCTTCTGCCGCCCCGAGGTGGCCTCTTTCGGGCTAAGCAAGGCGCAGGCAGAGGAGGAGGGCTACGAGGTCAAGGAGTCCAAGTTCCCGTTCAGGGCCATCGGCAAAGCCTTGATAGAAGGTGAGCCCAACGGCTTCTTCAAGATCGTGGCCGACGCCGAGACCGACCTTATCTTGGGGATGCACGCCATAGGGCCTAAGGTGACGGACCTTATCACCGAGGGCGTCTTCGCCAAGCTCGTCGAGGGTACGCCCGAGGAGCTCGGGATGGCCATTCACCCTCACCCGAGCCTCTCTGAGGTTGTCGGCGAGTCGGCGATGGCCGTGGAAGGTCATCCGATTCATTTCTAGCTGTCAGCGAGTCAGCACTTCAGCTTGTCAGGAGGGCTTCGGGGGCGTCGTCGGTGCCACACGGCAGCGCCGCCCCCGGCTTGTCCTGTCGCCTGAAACCTGCTGCGCGATAGGAGACACGGTACAGTTACGCCCGCGTGCGCTACCATAATAGGGCGCAGATGTGGCAGCGTGGTGCCCAAGGCTTGATCCTTGCGCACGACGAATCGTCAGCCCGTCAGCGAGAAAGCTGAAATGCTGAAGTGCTGACCAGCGCGGGATCCGGAAGGATCCCGCTGTGAGGAAGATAGGAGGGCCGTGGCCCGCAGAAAGATAAACCTGAGGGTACTGGACGACGGGACGAAGACTTTCGAGGTCCGCCACCGCTGGGAAGACAGGCCCGTGCCCCCGCCGCCAGACGGGACCCCGACGGAGTACCTGCCTTTCCGGAAGCAGGCAAGCGGAGTCCCCGGTGCGCACGGCCGTCCCGAATGGCTGAAGGCGCGCATCCCCGACGGCGATGTCTATAGGGATATCAAGGAGACCATGCGCGGATTGAACCTCCACACGGTCTGCGAGGAGGCCCGCTGCCCGAACATCGGCGAGTGCTGGAACAACCGAACCGCCACCTTCATGATCCTCGGCAACGTTTGTACCCGTTCCTGCGGCTTCTGCGCCGTGCTCACGGGCAAGCCCTCCGAGCTAGACCTCGACGAGCCCCACCGCGTCGCAGATGCCGCAAAGCAGATGGGGTTGGAGCACGCCGTGATCACGAGCGTGAACCGCGACGAGCTCGCCGACGGCGGGGCTTCGATCTTCGCAGGCACGATACGTGCGATCAGGGAGGAGGTCCCTGGCTGCGCTGTCGAGGTCCTGACCCCCGACTTCAAGGGCGATCGCGACGCCATCAAGACCGTCATAGACGCCCTTCCCGACACCTTCAACCACAATATCGAGACGGTTCCCCGCCTCTACTATGCGGTCCGCCCTCAGGCGAAGTACGTCCGCTCCCTGGAGGTGCTCCGCTACGCCAAGGAGCTCAACCCCGAAGGCCTGACCAAGAGCGGCTTTATGGTCGGCCTCGGGGAAGTCGAAGAGGAGATTCAGCAGACGATGCGCGACCTGCGCGATCACGACGTGGACATCCTGACCATCGGCCAGTACCTCAGGCCCTCTGAGAACCACCTGCCGATGAGCCGCTACTACACACCCAAAGAGTTCGCCGACTTCCGCAAGTACGGCTTCTCTTTAGGCTTCAAGCACGTCGAGAGCGGCCCGCTGGTCCGCAGCTCCTACCACGCCCACGAACAGACCGCAGACGCCAGGCGAAGCCCTGCGGCCGGCGTCGCGAGCGTCTAGGGTTAGTACATGACCTTGGAGAGGCAGACCTCGGCCACGGCGGTCGAGGTACGACGGTTGCCCGGGCTAACGCCTTACGCGGAGGCCTGGGATCTCCAGAGGGAACTCGTGCGACTCAGGAAGAACGACGGGATCCCCGACTCCTTCATCCTGTGCGAGCACCCGCCGGTCTACACGGTGGGGAGGGCGGCGAAGGACGCGGGGAACCTGGGCGCTGGAGAAGAGTACCTCCGGGCCCTGGGGGCCGAGGTGTTCTGGAGCGATAGGGGAGGGGACGCAACTTTCCACGGTCCGGGTCAGATAGTAGGGTACCCTATCCTTCGCCTCAAAGTCCGCGACACGCACGCCTACCTCCGCGAACTCGAAGACGTCATCATCCGGGTGCTCGCAGACTACGGGCTCGAGGGCTGGCGCCATCCACGGTACACGGGCGTATGGGTAGGGGAGAACAAGATCGCCGCCATCGGCGTGAAGTTCTCTTCTGGTTGGATCACCTCCCACGGCTTCGCCTTGAACGTGAAGACAGATCTGGGCTGGTTCGACGGCATCACACCCTGTGGCATAAGAGAATTCGGCGTCACGAGCCTGAGCCGGGAACTCGGCCACGACATCTCCCTCGCTGATGTCGAAGAGAAGATCGTCGACCACTTTCTCCGCACGTTCCGTTAGTCTGCTTACGGCCCGCGAGAACATCGCCACCTTACTCGGCTAGGTCATCCACCGGGGTGACGTCGCACCCGAGGAAGAGGCCTCGGGGCTCGGGGCCCCTGAAGCTCCCCACCGGCTCGAAGATCGAGAGCCTGCCGCCCGGCTTGAGCACCCAGTAAAACTCCCCGAAGGCGCGGCCCTTGTCCCCGTCGGTGCCCCGGTCGAACAGCCACTCTGCCCACGCGTCCATCTGTCGACCGCCCATCGCGCGTTCCCTCGGTGTCGCCTTCCTACGAAGGATACACACCTAAGGCGGGGCCGCGTCTTGCAAGGGCTTTTTCAACAAGCTGGAGCGTTTCTTGGGTCTCTAGAGGAGGGTGATCGTATTCGTTGTGAGGAGGCTCTCCGTCATGGAAGCGCCCGAGAGAATTCAGGAACGAGCGGCCTCTCATGCCGCTGGGCAAACGCTACAAAGAAGCTACACTGGAAGCCAGCACTCCGGCGCACAGATCGCGCCTCATGTGCGGCGTGGTATGAGGGCTACTGGCTGGGACGAGATCGACAGACCGGCGGGGTGACCAAGGGAGAGCAAGGTGAAGAGGAGATTACGCGTCGCAGCAGTCTACGATATCCACGGCAACTTGCCGGCCCTCGAAGCGGTTCTCTCGGACCTCGAACGCATCGAGCCTGAGTTGCTGATCGTCGGGGGTGACGTGGTCTCTGGGCCGATGCCTGCCGAGGTTCTCGACCGGCTGGCGAGTCTGGGGGAAGTCGTCCGCTTCGTGCGCGGCAACGCGGACAGGGAAGTTATTTCGGCTTATGAGATGAGTCCTATGGAGATCGAAGCCCGCATGGACGATCCGGTAGCACACATGTCTGCATGGGTCGCCGCGCGGCTCCAGGAAAGCCACTACGAACTGTTAGCCTCCTTCTCGGAGCGGGTTGTGGCCGATGTCGAGGAGATCGGCGAGGTCTTGTTCTGTCACGCCACTCCCAGGAGTGACGAGGAGATCATGACTGTGCTTACTCCCGATGATCGGCTACGTGAGATCTTCTCCGACGTCGAGCAGAACCTGATAGTGTGCGGGCACGTGCACGCGCAGTACGACCGCCACCTCGATGGACAACGGATCGTCAACGCAGGCAGCGTAGGCATGCCTTACCAGGGGGAGCCGGTGGGAGCGTTCTGGGTGTTGGTCGGTCCCGGTGTCGAATTTCGGCGCAGCGAGTACGACCTTCGGCATGCCGTAAGCGAATTCCGTGCCGTCGGCTATCCGGGGGCCGAAGATATGGCACAGAGTCTGCTGGAGCCACCGGATCCAGCATGGGTGGCCGACTTCTTCGAGCGGCAAGCTAACAGCCGGCAGTAGGTCGGCGCGCCTTGTGATTGTCGTTGACACCGGATCTCCGTGGCCCCGCCGGTTCGGTATCCAGCGTCATCCAACCATTCTCCCGATGTGAGTTTCGGCAAAAATCGAATCAGTTCCTTGCGGAAGATAGCACCGTTAGCGTATCAGCCGAGAAGACAAAAGCGGTTACGGATGTCGCGCAGGGAGGCATACTATGCACCGTTATTACATGGAGCTTGAGGCGCGTGATCGTCAGGAGGCGTTGCTGCGCGAAGCGCGTGAGCGGCGCTCCACGCGCGCGATCAAGTCAACCAGACGGGACACGTCGCCTCGATCTTTATTGCGTAGCCTGTTGTGGGTTTCCTGGCGCAGAGAAGAGTATTGGATCTGCCTTGCGGCGGAGCAAGGGTCCGATCCTCGTAACTCCGTTGCCAGTACCGAACGCAGTTAGCGCAAGGAGAAGAGACCACGTAACTCACTCCGGAATACCGGGCATGTGAGAGGGCTTGAGTGGTGCGAGAATCAGAATCCGTGGCGGCTCCCCGCCTCACCTCGCTCGCGGTGGGCAGCACGGACCATACCGTAACACTTTCGTCGCGGCCGCGAACATCACAGAGTGCCCGGGGAGCGGGCCTATTACGCGCCTGTCCATGTGTGCACGGTCGAGCAGGCGGCCCGTATTCGGTCGCGGTCAGCCTCTGTGAACATTGCCCGCACAGTCCTCTCCCTCGCGCATGAAGAACACGCCGATAAGGCCGGGCTGTTCGCAGAACATCGGCAGGGAGCACTCCCCCTCGAAGCGTATGTTCTCCTCAAGCCTGCTCCGGTCCACGCCTGTTCGCCAGATGCGTACTGCGATCACGGGGCTTTCCTCACTCTTTCGACAGCGGTCGACCCAAGCGTGGCTCCTCGACGACTTCAAGACGTGCGTAAGTGCTATCTGATATGGCTAGTTCCCAAGTTTGTCCGACGAGGTCGTGACCGAAGCTGTAGTGCTCTTCTTCGTCCACCAACTCAAAACCCTGCCTCTCGTAGATGTGCCGAGCAGCGTCGAGCACGTTGTTGGTCCAGAGTGTGAGTGTTTCGTAGCCGCGGCACCTGGCAAAGCGTATGCACTCTTCGACGAGGCGGGTACCCAGGCCCAGGCCACGCGCCCTGGGTTCGACAAGGAGGAGCCGGAGCTTGGCAACCTTATCGCCGGCGTTGACCACAAAGGCGCAACCTACCCGTTCGCCTTTCATCTCTGCGATCCAGCACCGTTCCTTCGCCGGATCGTAATTGTCCATGAAGTCCGCGACTATTCTCGCTACCAATGCCTCAAAGCGCTCATCCCAGCCGTACTCCTGGGCGTAGAGGACGCCGTGCCGGTGCACCACCCAGCCCATGTCGCCGGACTCGTGCGGGCGCAAGACAAAGGGCTCGGAGAACTTGAAGCCCTTACTCAAGATGCCTTCGATGGTCTGCATGGCTTCGAGCAGACGCCGCCTTTCCCCTTCTGACAGGTCGCCGAGCATCTCGGCCACCTCTTCGCGCGAACGGTTGTCGAGCAGAGTGAAGGCGTCCTTGCCAGCCGGAGTAAGGGAGAGTATACGTCGGCGTGCGTCGGTCTCCGAACGGACCTTGTCGATGAGACCTCTCTGCTCAAGGCTAGTCAAGATGCGACTGAGGTAGCCTGGGTCCAGACCCAACTCGCGAGACACATCAGAAGCGCTCAAGTCGTCGCCGTGCGCGATCTCGAACAGAATACGGGCCTCGGTTAGTGAGTAGGGACTGTGCAACAGGCCCTCGCGCAGGATCCCGATCCGCCGGGTGAAGAAGCGGTTGAAGCGCCGGACGGCGTCAATCCTCGCTTCGAGTTCTTCTTTCGTGATGCTCTCCTTCTCGTGCATGCTATTGTCCACTATTTATTTGCCTTAGTCAAGCAATCTGAACAGAGTGTACGCGATGAGCAGTGCCACCATCCTCCTTGGTTGTTGGGCACTCCTACAGTAGATCGTCGTCTGCGCACCCCGAAGAACAGGGCACGGAAGACGCGTCGACGCTCAGAACGGCCAGTAAACGCAGGAGCACCCGTAATCCGCTCATCCTCAAGCCCCTGGCCAACTTTCCATGGCGCACGTCACTTGATCTTCGGAGATCAGAATCGCTGCCATGCCAGCCCGGTGAGCACCCAGAACCTCCGTTTCGGGATTGTTACCAACGATGGTGGCCTGCCCAGCGTCGCTCGACCCGTGGAACCTGATCCGGGTAATACCGGCGAAGGGAGGAGATATGGGTGTCATTGCAGGCAAGACCGCCCTCGTTACCGGCGCCAGCCGAGGCGTCGCGAATCTGGGGGTTCCTCCTCATCAGCATACGCGGAAATCCGATGGTAGATTACGGCTCGTTGAGTGCGGATGAGCGATCCGTGAGCAGGTGTGTGGAGGAACCGTGGGCACTACGGTGAGGGCGATTCGCGAATCGGACCACGAGAAAGTCACCTCCGTGGTTAACGAGTGGTGGGAGGGCAGGAACATGGCTTGGCTGCTTCCCCGGCTCTTCTTCCGGCACTTCGGGGACACGAGCTTCGTCATGGAGGAGGATAGAGAACTCGTCGCCTTCTTGATCGGCTTCGTTTCTCAATCCAGGGAAGGCGAGGCTTATATCCACTTCGTGGGCGTTCATCCCGGCAGAAGAAAAGAGGGGATCGGCAGGCGCCTCTACGAGCTATTCTTCGAGGAGGTAGAGAAGAAGGGATGCACAAGAGTGGGTTGCATCACATCGCCCGTCAATGAGGGTTCCATTGCCTTCCACAAAGCGATGGGTTTCTCCCTGAAGGAATCGGATGCAGACATCGATGGCGTACCCGTACACAGGAACTATGACGGTCCGGACCGCGACAGGGTGGTATTCGAAAGGATGCTTTACTCCTGAGGTCCGAAAGCTCGGGAGGTTCCGGCTAGGTTAGATGCTCGCCTGCCGCACTTAGACATCAAGAAACGCTAGGTACAGGCGCGAGGAGCTTCGCCGTTGCTCGGGCGAACCTCGAAGGCAAAGATGTGGAGGTCGGCGCCCGCCAACTCCGTTCGCTACTTTCGCTATCCCGATGGTCGGGATACTTAGGTGGCGTCTGGGACCGCAGAAGATCACGAGCGCGTGGCGACCCGTCATTCCGCTCGCTGAACAGCTCTAGCAGCTGCTCCCCTTCGCGGCTGAGGCGGTAGAAGACGCTGCGACCGCTGTGGTTGGGCTCAACACGCCCGGCTCTCCTCAGGCGCGAGAGGTGCTCGGAGGTGGTTCCCGGGCTCAGACCGAGCTGGCGCGCCAGTTCGGTGGTGGTGCGGGGGATGGCCAGGCCCTTGAGTACGGAGGCGCGTCCGAAACCGAGTGCCGCTACGAGGTTGCCCTCTACATCTGATCGTGAGGAGACCCAGAGCTTGGCAGCGCCCCTGGGGGTGTAGATGAGCGACGGTTGCCAGGGCTCTTCGATTATCGCGTAGAGCCTGGGCCAGGCGAACGCGGAGGGCACGAGGAGTATCCCGCGGCCACCGGGGACCACCCCTTCGATCTGGAAAGGTTTCTCCACCTCGAGAAGCCCGTCGCTGTAACGCACGCTCGGGTGCAGATCGTCGAAGAGGGCTTCAGGACCTCCAAAGGCCAGGGCCTGGGCGGGCTTGAGCACGTCGCCCTCCAGAAGGACGCGCAGCCTAGGCCAGTGGGAAGCGACGGCAACCTCGTGGTAGCGCAAGAGCGATTCGGCCAGACGCCCTAAAGTGGCCGTCGGGTCCGTGAGATAAGCTTTGAGGAGGTGCTCTCTATCCGGTCCGACGCCGTCCCTGCTTCCTTTGAGGTATCCGACCTCCCTAACGATGGTTGCCGCCGGCGTCTCAGAGAGGCGCGCCATCTCATCCTCGAACGACGGCAGAGGGGTGGTAGGCGGCGGAACCAGGAAGTCGGGCATGTAACCGTCGGGGCGCACCAGGGCGTAGAGGGGAGCGAGGTCAAGCTCACCCAGTTTACCCCTCGTCTGCTCGACCCACGGCAGGTGCAGGGCGTGGCGTCCAGGGTCGAGCAGCACCCTGAAACTCGCTACCGTCTCCCACAGAGGGCTGAACGCGAAGCGCATCCGCGAGAGATCCTCTGGGGAGAGTCTTATCGTGAGCACAGCCCTTTCACTCCCCCATCGCAGTTCGTCTTGGCAGCGCGCCCCATCCTGCCATCTTACCGCTCCCGGCTCAGGTATCGGCAAAAACCGAATCAATTCTTTGCGGTACTACCGGCGCTAACAAACAAGAAGCTGACAAGCTGAAGTGCTGACCAGCTGAAATGACTGCCTCAGGCAGTCATGTAGAGATCGAGATCCGCCTTCATGACCATCTCCTCAGCGTCGCGCCGGAGATGGAAGCCGAGTTTGTTCGAGATGCGCTGCATAGGGTGGTTATCGAAGAGGATCTCTGCTGTGATGCGTCTCAGATGCTCGGCGCGGCCGACCTCGAGGAGACGGCTCAGGAGCAGCGTGCCGATGCCCCGACGCTGGAAGCGGTCGCTGACGAGGACCGAGAGCTCAGCCTCGTCGGGGACGGCGCCGCGGCGGCTGAGGCGGGCTACGCCCATGATCTCATGGTCTTCGGTCTCGGGGTTGGTCCGTTCGGCAACGAGCGCCATCTCGCGGTCGTAGTCGATAAAGCAGATGCGCGTCAGGCGCTCGTGGGCCGTGCGCTGGTCGAGGTTCATCATGTGAAAGTAGCGCATGTAAACGCTCTCTTCCGATAGCGTCTCGTGGAACCTCACCATAAGGGGTTCGTCTTCGGGCCGGATCGGGCGTATCGTCACGGGAGTGCTGTCGCGCAACTCTTCGTGGGAGACGTACTGTTTGGGGTAAGGGCGGATCGCGGTTCGTGGTAGGTCTTCCTCTACCGTCCCCGGGTCGTGCAGAACGATGCGGGCGTCGAGGGCTATCAAGCGCTCAGCCGAGGCCAGGAGCGGGTTGATGTCGAGCTCCTTGATCCAGGGCTGCTCGACGACGAGCTGGCTCGTGCGCACGAGCAACTTCTCCAGGGAGCCGACGTCGACGGGCGCCCTGCCCCTGACGCCACCCAGCGCCTCGAAGATGAGGGTCCTTTCCATCATCCGACGGGCTAGCGTGGTCGTTAGCGGCGGGAGGGCGATGGCCCGGTCTCTGTACACCTCGACCAGCGAGCCGCCGGATCCGAAGAGCAGGACAGGACCGAACTGCGGGTCCGGGCTGCTGCCGACGATCAGCTCGTAGCCCTCTAGGCTGACCATCGTCTGGACGGCCGCGCCGTCGAAGTCCTCGGGACCGTAGTTCTCCTTTATGGAGGACTCCATCTCTTCGTAGGCCCGCCTGACTTCATCAGCATTCTGCAGGTTCAGGCGCACGCCGCCCACATCGGTCTTGTGGGTTATGGTCTCGGAGTTGAGTTTGAGGACCACGGGGTAGCCGAGGTGGTCTGCCAGTGCCACGGCCCTATCGGGGCTGCGCGCCACCTCCGTCTGAACGGTCGGGATACCGTAGGCGGCGAGGACCTGCTTCGCCTCGAACTCGGTAAGGATGGTGCGGCCGGAGTCACGGACATGCTCGATGATCTCCCCCACGCGCCTGCGGTCCGCGCCTTCGTCTTCGGCGGGCTCTGGTGTTTCGTAGATGCTGCGCAGGTTGTAGGTGTACTTCCACATGTTCGTAAAAGCGCGGGCTGCCGTGTCGGGGTAGTCGAAGGTCGGGATACCAGCGCCGTTCAGGATCGACTCCCCTGCCGCGGCGGCAGGACCGCCCATCCAGCTCGCGAGCACCGGCTTGCCGGTGCCGTTCGCGTAGGACGCGAGCCTCTCCGCCGTCGCCGTCGGGTCGGTCATGTCCTGCGGCGTGAGGATGACGAGCAGCCCCTCGCTCTGAGGATCGCCGGCCGCCGTCTCCAGCGTCCTCGCGTAGCGCTCGGGGTCGGCATCGCCCAGCACGTCTACGGGGTTGCCGTGGCTCCACGGGGCGGGGAGCAACCTGTTCAGGGCGTCCATAGTCTCCCCTGAGATCCCCGCGAGCTCGCCGCCGTCAGCGATAAGGGCATCCGTCGCGAGCACCGCGGGCCCGCCGGCGTTCGTCAGGATCGTCAGGCGCGGCCCCTTGGGGCGTGGCTGCTTGCCGAGTACTTCAGCCATCCCAAACAGCTCGGAGATCTCGTCCACGCGCAGTACCCCGCTACGTGAGAAGGCCGCGTCGAGCACCTCGTCCGAGCCGGTCAGGGAGCCCGTATGGGAGGCCGCCGCCTTGCCTGCGGCCTCCGTGCGTCCGGCTTTGATCACTATTATCGGCTTGGCCAAGGCGGCCTCGCGGGCCGCCGAGAGGAACGAGCGGGCGTCACCGACGGACTCCATGTAGATGACGATGCTCTTCGTGTCAGGGTCGTCGCCGAGGTAGTAGATCAAATCTCCCCAGCCCACGTCCATCATCGAGCCCACGCTGACGAGCGCCGAGAACCCGACGTTCTCCATAAGGCTCTGGTCCAGGATGGCCGTGAGCAAAGCCCCGCTCTGACTCAGAAGAGCCACGTTGCCCGGGCGGGCGACGGCTCCGGCGAAAGTGGCGTTGAAGCCCGAGGGTGGTTTCATGACGCCGAGGCAGTTGGGACCGACGATCCTCATCCTGCCCCGCCTGGCCTCCTCGAGGACCTGACGCTCGAGCTCTGCCCCCTCTGGCCCAGTCTCCCTAAAACCGGCCGAGATGATAATGGCACCCCCGACACCCGCCTCAACGCACTCGTGGATGATCCCCGGCACCGCAGGCGCAGGGGCGACGATAACCGCGAGGTCAACACGTGCAGGCACCTCGGAGACGAAAGGGTAGGCCTTGATGCCGAGCACGTTCGGCCTGCGCGAGTTCACGGGGAAGACCGTCCCACCAAATGGGCTGCTCACGAGGTTCCACATGATCGTGCGCCCCACGCTCCCAGGCCGCTCGGACGCCCCGATCACAGCAACCGTCTCGGGACGGAAGATGGTGTCCAACTGTTGCCGTTCGTATCCCAGAACATTGTGGGCCGGGTCCCCGCTCTTAGACCGTTTCATTGTCGCTCCCTTCGGTCGCTCCTAGCTGTCAGCACGTCAGCTTCTCTTGCTGCCGCAGGTACCACAAGCGGAATAACTCACGCTTCTTTCGCGAGAGCATCGGCTATGTCCCTCGTGTACGCACTTTTGTAACGCTGCGCGTAAGGAAAGGTCGTGAAATCACCTACGGGCATCGCCGCGAGGTTCTTGGCTGAAATGCTGACCTGCTGAAGTGCTGACAAGTGAAGCCCGAAGGGCGTAGCGCGCTGCGGGCGTAGCCTGCGGCTACGCCCGCTTGCGGACCACGTTTTCGAGGAGCGTGCGGTTGGGGATGCGGTAGAGATTTCCGTCTTCGGAGCGGACTGTAACCGAGGCGTACCCGAGCTCTTCGACGGTGCCCTCGACGCCGTCGACGGAGATCACATCTCCTACCGCGGTGCCGTCCTGGACGTAACGTCCTGCCGCGATGTTGCCGGAGAGGAGGGCGAGGCCCTGGCCCATGGCGAGGGCGGTCACGAGGCCCAAGGTGGCGAGCACGACCACGGCCAGGAGCACGATTACGTAGGTCTCGAGGCCGAGCTGGGCCGCGGCGAGTAGGGCCGCGATAACGACCACCGTAATAAAGACGATGCGGCGGAATACGTTAGCGCCGCGCAGTTCCGCACGACCGGCCTCGCGGGCCACCAGGTCGGCGAGCCATCCCGCGCTCATCACCCCTGCTATCAGGATCACGAGTGCAACGAGGACGCGGCCCGAGAGGTTGATGATCTCGTCCATGGTGCTCTGTAGGGAGGAGAGTCCAAGGACGCTAAGGGAGCCGGCCACGCCGGTCAGCAAGATGCCCCAGAACAGGACGGTGCCGATCAGGCGCGAGGGGCCGCCCTCATACCCGAGCTGCCCTAGGGAGTTGGCGGCACCGGTCCTCTCGAAGAGGTCCTCGAGCCCGAGGCTCTCGAGGAAACGGACTATCAGTCGCTGAAGGAGCAAAGCCACGACGAGCGCCACCAGGAGAACCACGATGGCGCCGACGAGGCGCGGTACGAAATCGGCCAGCGTGCTCACAAGATCGTGGGCGGATTGCGGCATTAGGTCCCTCCTCCGTAGCTCTCACGCCGGAGCCCCAAATAATAGACGAACGCGTCGATGTACAAACGGCCAAGGGCGCCGATGAATGCCTCGGCGCTGCGCATAAAAGCCGAAATGTAAGCCCTTCTTATGACGTAGCCGACTACGGCCTCGGGCGCCTCGACGGGCTCGCTGCCGAGCGTGGCGAGTATGACGAGCATCTTGGCGTAGGACTCTGCGAGGAGCCTGTACTCGGGCCGCTCGAAGATGAGCTGCTCGACCTCGCGGGCTTCCTCACCCTCGAGCTCGCCCGCGGCGTAGGAGCCGATCCTCTCCAGAATCTTCCAGCGGTGTTCGCCGGCCGGCATCATCCGCCGGTTCCTCCGATCTCGTGGCGGCCGTGGTTCTCTTCGGCGAGGGCCAAGAGCATGGCCGCACGACCCCTCGAGACCCAACCCTTGGCCGTACCATCAGGGACTTCGAGGACCTGGGCTATCTCGGCGTAGGAGAGCCCCTCCATGTGCCTGAGGACCAGAGCAGCCCTGTGCTCGGCACGTACGCGGCCGAGGGCGGTCTGTATCTCCTCCCGCTGCTCCGCGCCGAGGGCGGCCGCTTCCGGGTCGGTGTCGTCGCCGCGCGGTTCGGGCAGGAACGGCATCTCCTCGCCGCCGTACTCCCTCTCCCCACGCCGCGACTCCTTGCGGCGGACGCTGAGGCAAGTGTTGACGGTGATCCTGTAAAGCCAGGTAGAGAAGGCGCTTTCCCCCCTGAAGTTCTTCATGTTCCGCCAGACCCGGATCCAGACCTCCTGACTCGCATCCTGGGCGTCTTCGGACCCTAGTATGCGGAGCGCAACCCGGTATACGAGCCCGGAATGCTCATGGACCAGCATCCTGAACGCCTCCACATCGCCCCTTGAGGCGCGGATGGCGAAGGCCTGATCCGAGTCACTACTCATATATTAGAGTTCTTCGTGTCGCGATTAGATACAGATGGTCTTTGCCCGACCCCATATCCGGGTAAGATATCAGACCCCATCTCCTCGGACTCGGAGGGCGCAAGAGAGGCGTCCGCCGGAGTGTTGCGAACCTCGAGGGTACTCGCCGTAACATCACGGGGCGACGGCGAGTCCTACCTGTAGCAGTGCGACGTAAACGAACCTATCAGACCGCGAGAAAGTGGGCGACATTGTACGGAATCGAGGTGCGTGAGTCCGGCGCAAGGCTGCTTGTCGAGTTGTGGGGGGAGTTGGATATCTTTTCTATAGGGGAGTTGAAGAGGACGCTGACCGACGTCTTGTCGTACCGGGGGCCGATCCTGCTCGACCTTTCTGGGATCTCCTTCCTGGACCTGCAGTCAGCCCGCGAGCTCGCCGTCCGCTCGTTGCTCTACGAACACCGCCTCACCCTCCTCAATCCCTCGCCCCAGGTCATGGCCTCCGTCGAGGCCCTCGGACTCGAGGGCAGGATCAAGCTCCTGCCGGATACAGGCCGCGGTGGGCCGCAGATTTTCTCCAGGGTCTCCTGAGTCACACGCGCAGAAGACGCGTTCTCTTGCGTTTTCTCGGGGATTTGCCCTCGGAGAATTACATAGATGAAACAAACGCCCCTACCCTCACCGTGGTTGCTCTAAAATAGCCTCACTGACAGAAAGGAGGCGCGGGCAGCTCAACACTAAGAACTCCTCAAGAGCTCTGGGCTCGGCGCTTGGACTTAGTCTTATTGTGGTAGTAGTAGCTTTGGCGGCAAGCGTTGTCGCAGAACTTCTTGTGTTTTGGGGGCTTTCTCGCTCCAGGGAATGGCCTATTTAGAGAGATTATTCGGCTGCAGTAGTTACACCGAGTGACTTCTCCGCCGGAACCCATTAGCCAATACATCTGGAGGTACATAGCTCCCAATAGGCTCTCAAATCCCCAACTGCCGGCCAGCCCAGAAGGCACCGCCGATCCTTCTGGGCGAAGAGTCGGATGGCATTCCTGCCTGACAGTACGCTCCACTAACCAACTGGATGCTTCTAGTGCGTATGCCAAAAAGTTCCCCTCGAACTCGTACGCTACAGTCTTTTCGGTCTCCTCGACCTTCCAGTTGGTGACACTAGATCCCCAGAGCTCAACGGAGATCGACGGATACTCCTCGAGTATGAGCCGCTGACTTTCGCCATGATCTTGGTTCAACACAGCTTCGTACAGAGCCAGAATTCCAGCAGCCCTGACGACTTCTCTGTCGAAAGCGTCTAGAGTGTCTCGTTCGCCGCCCTGCCAAGCGTGATGGTACGCGCCTGTCAGGCCTAGCACGCCGCGCCTGCGCGACCACGCAAGAGCACGCTCTGGAGAATTAGGTTGCTTTGAGAGCCGAGCGAATTGGAGGAAGAGATCGTGCACCTCTAAAGGCTTGTATCTCGTCCAGTGGTCGTCGTCTGTCAGGGGGTGCGTGTACCTGGCAAGTAAATAGTGTTCATTCGGGTGCCTGGTACTTCCGAAATAGTCGCCTAGAGGCCTACGTGTAGGGTGCAGTTCGTAATCTGCGCAAACGCCCCACCGATTAACCCACCCGGCCCCTCTCCATGAGACCCGCGTCTTTTCGAAGTCCTCTCCACCTACTCGCCGCCACATCTCCACAGCCTCCCGAGACGCAGATCATTGTTACGTTTTATGACGCATTTTTCGTTGACAGAATTATAACCCTGTAACTAAGCTGTCGCCAATGAATCGAGCGACGCACATTTCAGAAGCTGCTCGCCAGCTCGGTTGCACCCCCCAGCACCTCCGGATCTTGGAGCGGCAAGGCCGAATCCCACCGGCCCGCCGCGACTTCAACGGCCGTGTCTATTCTGACCTTGACGTAGCTCTACTGCGGGCAATGGGCGTCGGATCACGGCCACGCAAGTTAAAGCGCCCCGAAGAGGTGCTCGGTGGCTAGCGCCGTACCCGTCGTGGAGCGACGTTATCTCGACGAGCCGGATGCGTGCATCCGGGCTGTGGAGCTGCTTCTAAAGAAGCATGCAATGAAAGGAGGCCGTCTCCCCGACGACGGAACCAAATCTAAGGAGGATTCCGCCAATGAACATCGTAGCACATGAGCCGGACCTGCTTGCTTCGGTTCGTGAACTCTTCAGTCGTAGGCCAGAGACTCGCTTCCTAGAGCCGTGGGAGATGCAGCACATACTCTTCTCTCTCGGCTACTGCGACGGCCTCGCTGCGGAAGCTGAGATATCGGCTGCTGTGGAGGTAGCTCGCGGCGACTACGATCCCGAGGGAGCGGCGGCGTGAGCACGGAGAAACGCCGTCGTGCCGCAGCCGCCCTCATCCGCCGCGGCGTGGCCGTGATCCCGGTTCCCGCCGGCGAGAAGAACCCCGGCCGCCCAGGTTGGGAGTCGCTGCGGATCACCGAGGAGGAGATACCTAACTACTGGACCAACGGCCAGAACGTCGGCCTTCTTTGTGGCAAGCCCTCAGGCAACAGGGTGGACGTGGACCTCGACCCGGACGAGGCGGTTAAGATCGCCGGGCGTTTTCTACCGCCGACGCTTACCAGCGGCCGTGAGAGCCGCCCTCATTCCCACTGGTGGTACGTGGCGCCCGGCGCGAAGAGCCGCGATTGGAAAGACACCGACAGGAGCAAGCTGATAGAGCTGCGCTCGACGGGGCGCCAAACCCTCGTGGCGCCCTCTACGCACCCGGACGGCGACGCCTACATCTGGCACCCGGGCCTAGAGATGGAGGAGATCCCCTCCGACGAGCTGGTCGCCCGGTGTCAGGAGCTGGCGACGGCAACGCTCATAGCCCGCCACGTCCCGCCGGCCGGGGGCCGTCACGACTATGCCTTGGCACTCGCCGGGTTCCTACTGCGTCCGGGACGTTTGGACGAGGAGATAACGCTCAAGCTGCTCCGGGCCGGCTGGCACGCAGCTGGAGCCGACTCCCGAGAGGCAATCCGAGATCTTGAGGGCATCGTTTCGGACACCGCAGAGAACCTAGCTGCCGGGGAGCCCGTGGTGGGCGGACCCACGCTCAAGGAGTACGCGCCCGGCATCGTCAGGCTGCTGTGCAAGTGGTGGAGTTGGGAGCGGAAGGCGCAGGCGGAGGACAAGCCTGAGGAGAAGGAGGAGAGGCGCAACCAGGCCGATAGGCTCATAGGCTACGCCCTAGAGGACGTGCAAGAGCTATTCGTGGACCAGCATGGGGCGCCGCACGCCCTCATAGACGGCGAGCCGGTGCCGCTGACGAGCCGGTGCTACTCGTGGCTCAGGCGTCTGATGTGGGAGGAGGAGGGCCGCTCCGTGAGCGGCGAGTACCTCAAGATGGCCGCCGGCACGCTCTCGGCGCACGCGGAATTTTCCGGGGAGGTCCGTGAGCTCTACACCCGTGGGGCGTGGCACGAGGGAGTGCTCTACTATGAGCTCCGTGCCGGCAAGGTGGTGCGGATAGGTCCCGGTGGTTGGACCTTCGAGGCAAACCCTCCGGTTCTCTTCAGGCGCTACGTGAACCTTAAAGCCCTACCGGACCCCGAGGCGGGCGGCTCGCTTACGGTATTGGACGAGCTGGTCAATCTCAAGAGCGAGCGGGACCGGAGACTCTTCAAGGCGTACCTCGCCACGCTTCCTCTGGAGCACGTCGGACGGCCAATCTTCAATGCGAGCGGCGCGATGGGCTCCGGGAAGACCACGATAGGGCGCGTGGCGAAGAGGACCTGGGACCCTACGGCGCCCGAGACGGTCCGCTTCGATCCTAGAGACTTCCTGCAGAAAGCCATGCACGCCCACATCGTGATGCTCGACAACCAGAACACTATCCCCGAGTGGGCGTCGGATACCCTATGCCGGCTCGTCACCGGGGAGGCGGACAGCAAACGGCGCCTCTACACCGACGATGAGGACGTGATCATCGAGCTCAGGCGGGCGGTGATCCTAAACGCCATCAACGTACCCACCGAGCGAGGCGATGTCTTGGACCGCTCGCTAGTGGTGGAGCTCGAGCGCATCCCTGATGGAGACAGAAAGACAGAAGAACAGATATGGGAGCTTTTCGCACGGGAGCATCCCCGTTTGCTCGGCGCCCTCTTCGACATACTTTCTAGGGCGATAGCCCTCAAGGCGTCCATCAAATTGTCTCGGAGGCCCAGGCTGGCCGACTGGGGAGAGTACGCCGCTGCGGTCTATGAGGTCTTGGGGTGGGGAGCTGAGACGTTCCTAAGAGATTGGGATGAGGTAGTTCGGGTACAGAATCAGGCTACGCTCGACGGCTCTCCGGTCGCACAGGCCATCATCAAGTTCATGGAGGACAAGGAGGAGTACTCTGCTCCGTCTTCGGAGATGCACAGCAAGCTGAAGGTTACGGCCGCCCAGCTTGGTGTAGATGTAGAGAGGGATAAGGCGTGGCCGAAGTCGGCGCGTTGGTTGTGGCGGCGCATCAAAGAGGTGCTGTCGCTCCTCGTGGCCTCAGGAATCGAGGCCAGTCGCGGCAGGGACGAATCGGCCAAGCAGCTAACCCTGCGAAAAGTCCCCACGAATGATGGCAGTGATGGCAGCGGAAGGAAATCCCGCACAGATAAAGGCCAAACTCATGCCAACACAGCTCAGGATGATGGCAGGTCTAATGGCAGCGGAGCCGATAATGGCATGCCTAATGGCAGCGAGAAACCGCATAGTGATGCGGCATCTGCCAACACTGCCTACACTGCCAACAGATATGGAGACTTCTCAGAAGAGGCCTACACAGCAGAGCAAGCGGAGCGCATCAGCCGGCTTGTCGAAGAGGGTATGTCGGAGAAGCTGGCCCGCGAAGAGGTCCTCGGCAAAGGGTGGGTGCCGTGAGCGGGCAAACCAATTTCACACCTAAGCCGTGAAAACGCAATCAACGCCGCGATACAGAACCTCATGTCGCAAATCGGGGTAGGCGGTTCTTGGTACGACAACAGTCCCGAGTACCGCGCCTATGCGGCGGCAATCCAGCACAGGGGGCGCCCGCATTACAGCGTCCCGGCGCCGGGTTGGTTCTTAATCTCCCGAGCGGACGCGCCCGAACTGGAGCGCGGTAGGCGGATAGCGAAGCGAGTAGGCCTCGACCACCTCGCCGAGGTGCTGCGCGGCGCATACGGAAAGCCTGTCGTTGTTCCCGGGGGAGCGACAAGCGCGAAGCCCGACGACGAACTGCGGCGTAAGATTCGACTCTTCAAGGACATACAAGCCACGCGTGAAGCCGCATTTACGTACACGGGCAAGGGCGAGTATGGCGGGAGAGATGTTCCCGCGCGGCTCGGCTTGGGCAGATTACAGGATTTCACGGCCCAGGCGTGAAAAGACCCATAAGCGTCCTAAGGGTTACGCTCCGTGGAGACCACACAAGAAGACCACCCGACTGATGTTTCAGGCCAAGCAGATTCTCGAGGAGTACCGTGATCACCTGCCTCTGACCGCGCGGCAGATTTTCTATCGGATGGTGGCAACCTACGGCTACCCGAAGACCGAGAAGGCCGCCACGAACCTCGGCGAGCATCTTACTCGGGCACGACGAGCCGAGATGATACCGTTCGACCACATCCGCGACGATGGCATCGCGGTCATGGCCCAGGCTCACTACGCCGACGAAAACTCCTTCTACAAGCACATCCACGACGAGGGCAAGTCCTACAAGCGCGACAAGCTCGCCCGCCAGAAGATGGATGTCCGCGTCTACTGCGAGGCGGCTGGCATGATGCCGCAGTTAGAGAGGGTGTGCGAGCCCTACAGCATACCGGTCTACTCTTGCAGCGGCTTCGACAGCGTCTCTGCCAAGTATCAGCTTAAAGAGGCATGCTGGCGGGCGTACACCTACCAGGGCAGGCGGACGGTCATCCTGCATCTTGGCGACTATGACCCGAGCGGCGAGAGCATCTTCAACGATGGCCTAGTCGAAGACATCTACGCCTTTCTCGAAAGGGATGTGCCGCACAAGCAGCCCAACGAGGTCGCCGTCTTCGAACGCGTGGCCCTGAGAGCCGGGCACATAGAGCGGTTCAACCTTCCCACGACGCCGCCAAAGGACAGCGATAGCCGTACCAAGAACTGGCAGGGCGCGGCTACGTGCCAGCTAGAGGCGCTGCCGCCGGACGTGCTGGCCGGCCTCTTGGACGCCACGATCAAGACGTACCTTAACCTGGCTGTCTACGAGCGGGACTTGAAGGCCGAAGAAGAGGAGCGGCGCCGCATTACCAAGGCGCTGCCGCCGGCGGGGCCCGGACCCTGATCGCCTGGGATACCATCGCCGTGCTCGAGCTGGTCAACGACTAACGAAGGGAGCACCATGACCGACACACAGCACGCTTTAGGCGCGGAAGAGGCCGCCGCGGACCTGGAGACCGCCCGGGCAGGCCTGGAGGAACTCACGGAGAGGATCATCGAAGGCGCTGGCACGGAAGCCGACCTCGAAGCCGCAGAGAGGCGCGTAAGGTTCTGTGAGGCCCGGCTCGAGGGCGCACTACGGCGCGAGTCAGAAGAGGCCGAGCAGGACCGTTTGCGGGGCCTAGAGGACCTCGCAGAGCACACTCAAGAGCGGGTGAAGGCCGCGAACATGCAAAAGGCCCGCAAGGCTGCCCAAAGGGCGCTGGAAAGATTCGTGGCCGCCTGCATGGCCCACAACGAGGCCGTGGGTGAGGCCGCGGTAGAGCTCCTCTCACAGCACGATCTCCCTCAGGGTTACGCCGTGGACATGAGCGGCGACGGCCACAGCGTCGTCTTGGGCACAGAGTCAATAAGGCGCGTCCGCCCGATGGTCGAGGTTCGGGACATGGGCCTCGAGGTCCTCGGGCGCCACCTGCAGAGCGGCTACATCTCTTTAGGCGACGACGCCTACTAGGCTACTAGGCATGGGCAGCCGTCAGAGGCGAAACCAGGGTCTGAGCCGCCACCAGAAGCACCGGCGGCTCCCGAAGCTGCCGGGCACAGAGGATCGGGGCGCTCCCTTGCCCGAGGTCGATTGGAATAACCGATGGGTTATGGTCAGGACCGGAACCAACCCGGACGGCACGCCGATCATAGAGGCCCAACCGAAGCCGAGGCCAGGCGGAGCCACGTGAAGCGGGGAAAACGCCAGCGCCGGCGTGAAGCCCGCCACCTCGCGGGGCGGATTATCGAGCTCTCAGAGGAGGGCCGCTCGCCGTCCGTGATCGCCGCAAGCATAGGGCTAACCGAGGCGTTCGTTAGGGAGGCCCTGGAGCGGGCCGAGGCCGCTGGTCGCGACCGCGACAGCAAAGCTAGGAGGAGTGTGTGAATTCCATCGTTAACAGACTAAGGCGCCTAGAGGACAGCGGGCACGGTCACTGCCCGGAGTGCTACCAAAGGCCTAAGACGACGCTCGCGTACTACCCGGATCGCGGCGAGAGGCCGCCACAGGTCCCGACCTGCCTAAGCTGCAAGCGCCCGCTCGCTCACGTCGTGCGCGTCGTCTTCGAGGGCGAGGAGGGGGGAGGGTACTAGCTAATGGGTAGATGTGCCGCTATCAAGCCGAACGGAGAGCGTTGCAGACTAGATGCACAGGAGAAGCAAGATACGTGCTGGGCCCACTCTCCAGAGAACTCCGAGAAGCGCCGCAAACGGGCGTCTCGTGGCGGCAGGGCGAAAGCCAACCGGGAGCTACCTACCATCAAGGCGCTCCTTGAGGACCTCACAGAGCAGGTGCTATCGGGCGAGCTTGAGACCGGCAGGGCGGCCGTGGCCAACCAGCTCATAAACACCCGCCTAAGGGCGATAGAGGTAGAACGCAAGATCCGAGAGGCCGAGGAGATAGAAGAGCGCCTCACGCACCTGGAGAACGTCGCAAAGAACGGAGGCAGAGGATGGCGAACGTACAGAGACGCTTAGACGGCCTCGAAGGCCACTTCCGTGGCGTAGCTGCCGAGGCAGAAGCAGACGAAAAGCTCAGGCGCGAGCGCGCCATCATGAGGATGATTCTGGATGAGTTCGCCCGCCTCAAAGCAAGCGGCCAGGCGGGAGACCCAGCTTCGCTAGAGCGGGCGGTGCACAATGTGACCGCCGAGCAGTATGCGGACCTCGGTAAGGAGAACTACGAATACATCGCCGAGGGATGGATCGAGACGCTTGGGGAGTGGACATGGCTTGATTGGATGGCAAAGGCTGGCCGGCATGGGCCGCCTCATGCATAAACACTAGCGTAGCTGCCGAGGTTGGCTTCTAGCTGCCGTTCGAATCTCAGGTTTCTCAGGTTTTCTCACGATGTTAGGTTTTGATGGGTTCTATTTTGAAAACGCACCCCATGTAAGGCCTGCTTGTAACGAGCTTGACGGCGCTTGACGGTCCTCTGAGGGCTTTCGCCCCCGGTCCTAATGTCTAGTATCCGAGGCCCCGGCGGGATTCTATGTTGACACTGCTACCTTGTGTCTGTGTCTGTTTCTCCACTTCTCGCCGGGGCTTCTCTCAAGGCCTCCAGATATCTTAGGCCTTTCCTGCTACGCTCCGGGTATCGGCCCCGGTCCGCATCCGCATGAAATCTCTGCTTATACCGATGGGCCGGGGCGTATAACCTCTACGGTAGCGCAGGGCGCTGAACTGCCGATGAATCCCTAAGAAAAGTGCCGAAGTAGCATATGTAGCCCTCTGCGGTGTTAGAGTGGCAGAGCGTCCAGCTAGGGCGGTAGGGCAGCGCGTACCCATTTCCCACTGCCCTGGTATTTACGGGCCGGGGCTGCACCCATACCTTCCCGGCCCGCGTATTCGTCTTCACAGGCGCGAGGTTTGCTTCTGAGGGCTTTCGGCCCCGCCCCTAATGGTCTAGTATCCCCCTCGTGGGAGAAGGGCGCACAGGGTGACGGACGAGAGGCTGACATTGCGGCAGGCGGCTGCGCGCCTGGGCATCTCGGAGTCCGCTATCAGAAAGCGCGTAGAACGGCGCACGCTCCGGTCAGATAAGGGCTCGGACGGGCGGCGTTACGTCTACCTGGACACAGGGGCGGACAACGTGGTGGACACGGGGGCGGACATGTCCACCACCCGTGAGCGTGACGCACTCATATCCGAAATGGTAGAGGAGTTGCGCGACGAGGTTCACTACCTGCGCGAGCAGCTCCACCAGGAACTAGAGCGCAGGAGCGCTGAGGCCGAGCGTTACCAGCAAATAGTCGCGGCGTTGAGCACGGCAAACGCCTCTCTCAGCGAACGCCTCCGGGAGCTTGAGCCACCGCAAGAGACTACAGAATCGCCCGAGACGGTCGAGGCGGGGCAGGAGCTCGACGCTGAACGGGCCCGCCGCGAAAGGGCAGAGTCCACGCTGCACGATGGTATGGACGAGGAGCGTTGGCGGCGCGAAGAGGCCGAACGGGAGCGCGACGAGCTAAGTCGAGAACTGTACGCCCTCAGGCAGCAGCGAGTATCCCCTGAGAGGGCCGATGAGCAGCAGGGTAGGGGTCAGTCCCGCCCCGATGCCCCAGGCCCACAGGAGGGCGCACGCAGGCCGTGGTGGCGCAGGCTGTTCGGAGGATAGGGGAAGGGGAGAACATGCGGCAGTACGACGTACCCGGAAAACCGGCCAACGTGCTCATCCAACTTGAAGCGGCGCTACCCAGGCGAGGATTCCGTAGGTCCGGAGCGCTGGGCCTCGGCGAGAATGACCGCGTTTTCGAGGGCCGTACCGGGTGCCTCGGTTCCCTCATGATGTCCACGAGGGAGTTAGTCAGGGTTACGGCCGTCGAGCAAGATAGCGATACGACCCGCCTGCTCGTGACACCCAACAG